>QMCE01004752.1_pt1 | contig 10038 bp, 11 predicted proteins | sample 1821851 | NCBI WGS metagenome assembly QMCE01 (sample SAMN09453174, study PRJNA476694) | Termite gut metagenome, whole genome shotgun sequencing project. | isolation source: worker | host: Odontotermes sp. | place: South Africa:Pretoria | collected 2016-01-28 | reverse complement strand
CCCATGGTGCAAAAAACCTACCTCGGGGGAGGGGAGTAGCGGAGGGAGAGTGGATTGGCATTGACATGGGGATTGTATATGCGGTAGATTGCAATCGGTGGAGCGGCGCATACGGGCATAGTGCAATGCATGGACGGGAAGAATCATGAGCGATGCTTTTGTCATTACAGATGCAATGAAGGCAAAAGAGGAGGAGCGCGCCGACCAATGGCTGGAAAAAGCCAGGGCAACTCCGTATCGCGAATTTATCGAAGGGGCGGATCCCCGGTTTTGCAATGACTCCGAACCTACCCCGTCCACGATAGACAAATTCAAACCGGACAGTGCACGGCGGCATTTTTTTGATGTGGTTTGCGGCAATCCGGAGAGGGGATGATGGCGCGCTCACCGGAGGAAACGCAAAGAAGGCGGGACTTTCTTGAAAGCTGTTGTTCTTCGTTCATGGAATTGAAAAAAGAAGACGCACGCGGCAAAGGGCAACAGCATTTCCTGTATTGTTCCTCAAAAATGCTGGACAACATCGTTGCATATGATTTTGAACTGGTCGAACGCGTCAGGGAGAAATTGGATAATCCCGAACATCGAATAGACAGGCATAAAGTCGCTTCATGCCTGGTTGCCGCAATTGTGTTCGCACAGCCGCTCCGTTCCGCAAAGCAATTGCAGCTGCAAGACGCCAGAGACTCCAACCATGACGACAAAACCGAAGTGAATGCCGAGTTCGCATTGTATACGGCGTTGAACCTTCTCTATGACTGGCACAGGGCAGGCGGCAGGGAATTCATTGTTTCAGCAAGAGCGCGGAAATTCATTGATGAGCACAAAAAATGGCTGACGGCCGCAGCGGACTATCCGCCCTGCGTTCTTTTTGCACAAATGTTTTATCTCTTTGAGCAACTATGTTTTGTGGAACAGGAATTTGCCCGGAAATCCTGCCGGAAGATGTCCTGTACGGATCGTTTGAGCGAAGCCGTTGCGCCTTGAAAAGGAATGCGTTCATAAAAAAACTCCCGGCCGCACAGCCGGGAGTTTTTTGTTTAGAGCGTTTTGCGTGTCATGGGGAAAGAGCCGCTATTTCAACAGCGGATCCGCGCTTCCGAGCATTACGTCCAGCGCATTCTCGATTTCATCCGTGCCGGCGACGGGAGGCATCGTCGTCGAACCGAGGGGCGCGGGCATGCTCACCTCCGGCCGCTCCATCGGCCGCGCAGGCTCCAGACCCAATCCAAGCGCCCCGTACTTGTCCTGCGCCCCCGATGACGTCACCGTCAGCGGCACCTCAAGAACAGGCGCCGCGGACGCGATAATCGCGCCCGCAACATCCGTCCCCGCAAGCGTCGTCACTCCCCCAGACGCATGGGGAATCAACACCTCCGGCCCGGCGGCAAGCTGGCCCTCCGGCAAAATAAAGCAATTCTGCCCCGGCCCGCAGACCGCCGGGTCGGACGCGAGAACAAACTGCGGCGCAGCCGTCAACTGCGCGGGAGCGGCATACAGGGGAAGCGCCGCGACAGGCGCTCCCGCCGCGACGGGCGCGTCCGCCGCACCCGGCAGCGGCAGCGGCGCGGTCAGAAACATGTCCGCAGTATACACAGGCATCTGCACCTGTCCGGAAAGCACCTCCTGCCCCGTCTGGAGAACAGGCTGGATAACCGGTTGAATCACTATCGGCTGCTGTCCCCCCGTCGCGGGCAGCACGAACGGCGCGGCAGGGACAAGGCCGGAGTCCAGGAACACCGCCGTCGGCGTGACCGTCGCGGGGTAGCTGTCGACGACGACAGGCTGCTCCGGCGCAAGATACTTCGCCCAGGAAGGCTCCTCGACGACGACGCTTTCGGTGAAGACGGTTTCAGGAACTGCTTCGACGACGATTTCCGCCGTCTCCTCGGCGACAGGCACGACGACCGCCGGCTCGGACACGACCGTCACTGTCTGCGTTGCCGCGGGCGCTTCGACGACGCGGATGATCTGCCCGCTCTCAAGCGCGCGGAGCACCTTCCCCTTGCGTCCGCGCCGGAGAACGGTCACTGTCTTGCCGTCCGCTTCCTTGCGTCCGGATTCGACGACCAGGACTTTCGTCTCCGCCTTCGCGCCGGCGACCTGCGCCCTGGCGCTTTCCTTTTCTTCGCAGGGCACGCACCAGTTGTTGCGCGTCCACCAGCTTGTGCCCTTTGCGGGCTTTTCCACGACGACGGTCTGCACCGCCGCCGGCTTCGGCGCCGTGACGACAATCGTCTGCGTCACGACCGGTTTTTCAACCTTTTCGACAAGCACGGTGCGCACGCCCGCGCGATCCGCCGTGCCCGCCTGCGTGAGCAGCACTTCCGTCCCGTCCGGGTTCCGATACAGGTACTGCGTCTGGCAGGAACATCCGGCTGCGGCGACAAGCGCGAGAGCGGCGGCGCCGCCGGAAAGCATTCTTCCAATCCTCATTCTTCTTCTCCCAATATGTGAAAACAGGCTGATGAAAATTTTCTCGTTTCAAAATCCGCAGCGTATCCGATACTTATTGATCGACGTAATCGGACATCGGATTGAGTGGAAATGGCCGATATTATTTTTTCATGCGACTGCCCATGGAAGGAAGAACGCTGATGCGCACAACAGGATTGTCGCTGCTGCTTGTCTTTTTCGCCGCCCTGGCCGCCTCCGCCCATGCGGGGGAGCGCGTTCTTTATCTCTACACCTGGTCGGACTATTTCGACTCGGACGTGATATACCGCTTTGAACAGGAAAACAACTGCCACGTCGCCATCGACTATTTTGATTCGAATGAGGCAATGTACGCCAAGCTCCGGGCCGGCGGCGCTCGACCACGCCCTTCTTCCCAATCTCGGGAACATGGACAGGAACTTCCTCCGTTTCACCGAAGACCCCGCCATGGCCTACAGCGTCCCCTACACCCGGACGGTGACGGGCGTGGGCTACGACGCGGAGCGCGTGGACGCGGCGGATCTCGGCGGCTGGGACATTTTCGGCAAAACCGCGTACGCGACGCGGATGACGATGCTGAACGACATGCGCGAGGCCATCGGCGCCGCCCTGAAACACCTCGGCCATTCCCTCAACACGACGGACGAGAAGGAGCTTGCCGCCGCCGGGGACGTTCTTGCCGGCTGGAAGCGCCAGCTTGCGAAGTTCGACGTGGACGAGGCGAAGATCGGCCTTGCCGCGGGCGAGTTTTTCGCCATTCAGGGCTACAACGGGGATGTCGCCCTTGTGATGGAGGAGAACCCGGCCATCAGCTTCTACATTCCGGAGGAGGGGTCGTCGCTTGCGTCGGACGACTTCGTCATCGCTGCGGATTCGCCGAACGTGGAGCTAGCCCACGCGTTCATCAACCACATGCTGGAGCCTGAAATCGCCGCCGTCAACATGGAGTCCGTCCGCTACTACATGCCGAACCCGAAAGCCGTCTCCATGCTCGGCGACGACATCCGCACGAACCGCGCCTTCAACGTCGACGAGTCTGTGATGCAGAAATGCGAAGTCATCCGCGACCTCGGCGAGGAGAACGCGAAGTACGCTAAGGTATGGGACAGGGTGAAAGCGGAGGAATAGACACTGCCGGAAACGCAAAAAGCGCCCCGCGCGGGGCGCTTTTCAGTAGCAATTGCCGTCAATGCATGCGTCGTATTCCGCGCGGCTGATTGTGCACCAGTCTGTGCCGTCGATTCCCCTTGTGTTTATTTTGCCGCCGCACCCTGCGGTGGAGTCGTCGCAGGGAAAAGCGGACGCGATTTTGATCCAGCGCAAAAGATGGTGAGACTGGGAGCGTATTTCCCGTGAGAGTTCATTGAAATCCTGATCCTGCGAGAAAATCAAAGCCACATCGCAGCGATTGAAGACTATCGACATCGCCACGTCAATCGCGATGCGGACATCAATCCCCTTTTCCCGTTCGAACCAGACGCCGTTTTCCCGGGCATATTGAAGCTCGCGCGTGTACACGACAATACCGTTGTTTTTCATGCTCTTGATTTTGTTGTCCCAGAAGACGCGCCGCGTGTCTTCTTTTCCGGTGGCCGGATGGATGTACCTGGGGATGCCTGTATACAGCCGCGTTTCAATCAGTTGCCAGTTTTTGCTGCTGCAGACATGTTCGGACAATTTCTTCGGATCGTAATTGACCTTGGTGTACCCCCACAGATATTTCGACGCCTTATGCAGATTCTGGCCGTCGACAAAGGAAATCGCCCGCGGGACGGACGGCTGGGGAAATTTCTTGCGGGGCGGAGGGGAACCGGGTGCGGACATGGCATCTCACAAAAAAGTCCGGATGGAAAACCATCCGGACAAGATAACCCTCATCGGAGACTTTTCAGTTTACCTTTGAGGGAGCATATTCTACGTTCAGTATACACTCTCTTTATTGCATGGCAAGAGAGAATATTTCCTTCTTACGCCACAGGCTCCTCCTCCGGCGCGGCCTCTGTTTCCTCCTGTCCTGCCCCTTCCTCCTCCCCTTTGTCGGGGACGAGGGTCTTCGGGTCGACGCCTTCGAGGAAGCGGCCGTAGGCGCGGAATTTTTCGTACCTGCCTTCCGCGAGTTCTTCGGGGGACTTGCCCGACAGCTCGTCCAGATTGCGGATGATGGCGTTCCGGAGCAGTTCCGCCATTTTCTTCAGATCGCGGTGCGCGCCGCCAAGCGGCTCGGGGACGACTTCGTCGATGAGGCCGTAGTCGAGAAGGTCTTTGCTCGTCAGGCGGAGCTCCTGCGCGGCCTTTTCCTTCATGTTCCCGTCGCGCCAGAGAATCGACGCGCAGCCCTCGGGGCTGATGACGGAATAGTAGGAATAGCGGAGCATGAGAATGCGGTCGCCGACGCCGATGCCCAGGGCGCCGCCGCTCCCGCCCTCGCCGATGACGACGCAGACCACCGGCACGCGCAGCCGGCTCATTTCCCGCATGTTTTCCGCAATCGCGATGGCGACGCCGCGCTCCTCCGCGCCTATCCCCGGGTACGCCCCCTTCGTGTCGATGAAGGTGACGACGGGAATGCCGAACTTCTCCGCGAGCTTCATCTTCCGCAGCGCCTTCCGGTAGCCCTCGGGGTGGACGCATCCGGCGTTCGAGAGGTGGCGCTCGCGGACGTCGCGGCCGCGGTGCTGGCCGACAAGCATGACGCGCCGGCCGCCGATGACGCCGAGGCCGGTGACGATGGCGAGATCGTCGCCGTACATCCTGTCGCCGTGAAGCTCCTCGAAGGAGTCGAAGAGGAGGGAGGCGTAGTCCCGGGTCTGCGGCCGCCCGGGGTGGCGGGCGACGAGGACGATCTGCCAGGCTTTCAGGTTTTCGTAGAGCTGTCTTTCGATATGCGCGTACTGTTCGCGCATGGGTTCGAGAAGGGCGGCGAGTTCCGGCGCGTCCTTCGCGTTCGCGGTCATCTCGTCGATGCGCTTCTTCAATTCGCGGAGCGGCGCTTCAAAGGGCAGAAGCGTCTTGTCTTCATCACTCATTCGCTAATCCTTCTTGAAATACTCGACCGCGCGGCGGAAGACGCGGAGTCCGTCGCCCTCGGCGTTCGCCCTGTTTTCGCGCGTCCAGCGCGGGTGCTGGTAGCCGGCGACGTAGCGCTCCGGGTGGGGCATGAGGCCGAGGACGCGCCCGGTTTTGTCGCAGATGCCGGCGATGCTGTCGACGGATCCGTTGGGGTCGTCCGGATAGACGGGGACGCCGCCGGCGGCGCTGGCGTAGCGGTAGACGACCTGCCCGGCGTCAATCAGGTGCTTGACGACCTCCGCGTCGCGGGCGACGAGCTTTCCCTCGCCGTGCGCGACGGGCATTTCCAGCGCCTCGTCCGGATTCGCGAAAATGGAGACCGTGTTGTGCGCGGTCTGGAGGCGCACCCAGCGCGCCTCGAACTTCCCGGAGTCGTTGTGCGTGAGGGTGAGGGGGCGGTCGGCGGCGGAGAGGATGCGCGCGTCCGGCAGCAGCCCTGTTTTGACAAGCACCTGGAACCCGTTGCAGATGCCGATGACGACGCCGCCGTCGAAGAGGAAGTCCCGCAGGTGTTCCCGCATGGAGTTCATGAGTTCGACCGCGAGGATTTTCCCCGCCGCGATGTCGTCGCCGTAGGTGAAGCCTCCCGGGAGGGCGAGGATCTGGACGTTCTCCAGGGGTTTGTCGGAGGCGGAGAGCCAGTTGATGTGCGCGAGTTCGGTTGCGGCGCCGGCGAGTTCGAACGCGTGCTTTGTTTCCTGATCGCAGTTTGTGCCCGCCGTGCGCAGGACGAGGGCGCGTGGGGTTGCCATGATTGATCCGTTTCCTGTATGCGTACCGTAAAAAAGTGTGCCAGGGGGAAAAGTATACCTTACGTCGCGAAAAATGCACCAGATTTCGAGTAATCGTCCGCGACTTTCCGCAGTATCCCCTCCAGCCGCGCCATGTCCAGCCCGACGCGCTCCCATACCTCGGGGTTGAGCGCGGGGATGCGCTCGTCGCCGCCGTTGCCGAGGAGGAGGGCGCGCGCGATGATGTCCGCGGCGTTGATGATGCAGGCGAGCGTCCGGAGGCTGTCCGGCGCCTTCAGCGGCGCGTGGTGCCAGAAGATGACCTGGCAGAGCGACTCCGGCAGGTTCCAGCGCTCGAAGGCGAGCGCGCCGAGGGAGGCGTGGTTGTAGCCGAGGCGGAGGCGCTCCGCCTGGCAGAAGAGAATGTCCTTCTCGCCGACGGTTTCGAGGACGGCGTCGAGATCCGCCGGCGCCTGCCGCGCCATGATGAGTTTTCCCGCGTCGTGGAGTATGCCGCAGATGAAGGCGTCCTCCTCCATTTTCGGGTCGATTTCCCGGACGAGGCGCGCGGCGGCGAAGGCGGTGCCGATGGAGTGGCGCCAGAATCCTTCGAGATCGAAGGAGCCGTCGTTCCCTTTTCCGAAGGCGTCGAAGATGAAGGTGGAGAGCGCGAGGTTCCGGATCTGGCTGAAGCCGAGGATGACGACGGCGTTGGTGATTGTGGCGATGCGGCGGGAGAACCCGTAGAAGGGGGAGTTCACCTGCCGGAGGATTTTCGTCACCAGCCCGGGGTCGGAGGAGAGGGCGGCGTTGATGTCCGCGGCCGTGGTGTCCGGATCGGCGATGAGCCGCGACAGGCGCGCGATGACGGCGGGCAGCGCCGGCATGTCTTCGAGGTTTTTCAATGCGTCCTGAAGGGTGGGGAGGGCGTCAGGCACGGACGAGCCCCTCCCGCGCGCAGCGGGCGGCGAGGACGCGGAGTTCGCGCATGAGTTCGCTGTCCCGGTGCGGTTCGAACATGTGGTCGACGCGGAGGAGCCTTTCCTCCGCGTCTCCCGTTCCTTCCCCGTGGACGCCGGCGCCCGCCTTGCGGAGCGCGGGAGTGGGGAGGCCTGTCATGGAATCAGTCTTTCCGTTCCCTTCAGGCGGACGAGGAATTTCGCGAGCAGCTTCGCCGCGTTGTCCGCGTCCTTGACGGAAATCATCTCCGCCGGCGAATGCATGTGGCGGCAGGGGACGGAGACGAGCGCCGCCGCCGCGCCGGCGCGCGTCATCTGCATGGCGTTGGCGTCCGTTCCGGAGCCGCGCTGTATGGGCTGGTGCTGCACCTTGATGCGCGCGTCCTTTGCCGCGCGGACGAGGCGCTCGTGGACGGCGGGGTTGAAGTTCGGCCCCCGGTGGAGGATGGGGCCGCCGCCGAGGGAGGCTTCGCCCACCATTTTCGGGTTGCAGTTGGGGAAGTCGGTGGCGAAGCCGACGTCGACGGCTATGCCGATGTGCGGGTCGATGCCGAAGGCCGCCGTCTGCGCGCCCCGGAGGCCGATTTCCTCCTGCACGGTGGAGACCATGTGGACGGCGACGGAGACCTTCTCCTTCGCGGCGAGCCGGAGCGCCTCCGCGACGACGAAGACGCCGATGCGGTCGTCCAGGCCGCGCGCGACGATGCGGTCGTTCGGCAGTTCGAGAAGCCCCCGGTCGATGGTGGCGACGTCGCCGGGCTCGACCATTTCCTCCGCCTCGGCCTTGTCCTTCGCGCCGATGTCGACCCAGAGGTCGTGCATTTTCGTGACAGCGGAGTCGCGCTCCTTCTGGTCCATCAGGTGTATGGGCTTGACGCCGATGACGCCGCGCACGGGGCCTTTCGCGGTGTGGATGACGATGCGCTCGCCCTGGAGGAGCGGCACGTACACGCCGCCGACGGAGGAGATGTAGAGGAATCCCTTGTCGTCGATGTACATGACCATGAGGCCGATTTCGTCGCAGTGTCCCGCGAGCATGACGCGCATGGAGCCTTTGGGGTTGAGGACGGCGTGGAGGTTGCCGTGCACGTCCTTCCGCACCTCGTCGGCGAAGGGTTTCACGTATTTTTCCACAATCGCCTGCCCCTGCTGTTCGTAGCCGGAGGGCGTCGCGGAGTGCAGCAGATCGCTCAGGAACTGTTTTGCCGTTTTATCCATTGCGCATCCTTCTCCTGTAAAAAAAAACCGGTGTTCCGTTCCGGACAGCGAGTATCGCCGTTTTCCCCGCCGAAATCAAGACAGCGCGAGCAGGCTCGCCGCCATCAGCGCCATGCCGCCGACCGCGCCGTAGATGGACAGGTGGTGCTCGCCGTACTTTTCCGCCGACGGCAGCAGCTCGTCCAGCGAGATGAACACCATGATGCCCGCGACGGCCGCGAGCGTGGCGCCCGCGACGGCGGGCGTCATGAACGGCCGGAGGACGAGGTAGCCGGCGAGCGCGCCCAGCGGTTCCGTGAGTCCGGAGAGGAAGGACCAGAGAAAGGCCTTTCTCCTGTCTCCCGTCGCGTAGAAGACGGGGACGGAGACGGCGATGCCCTCGGGGATGTTGTGAATGGCGATGGCGACGGCGATGGAGAGGCCCAGTTCCGCATTGTTCAGGGCGGTCACGAAGGTGGCGAGTCCTTCGGGAAAATTGTGTATGGCGACGACCGCCGCCGTGAGGACGGCGGTGCGGAGAAGCCGCCCCGTCGCCGCCGGCGGACGCCCGGCGCGCATGTCCTCCACGCCCTTGACCTCGTGGGGATTGTCCGCCTCGGGGACGAGCGTGTCGATGACGGCGATGAGGGCCATGCCGCCGAAGAACGCGGCCGTCGCCGCGAGGCGTCCCGTCGCGGCGCTTTCCATGGCTTCCGACAGATCCTGCGTCGCGGAGGCGAGGAGTTCGACGAAGGAGACGTAGATCATGACGCCCGCGGAGAAGCCGAGGGAGCCTGCGAGAAAGCGCGTGTTCGTCTTGTCCGCGAAAAACGCGACGGCGCTCCCGATGCCTGTCGAGAGTCCGGCGAGAAGCGTGAGCAGAAATGCGAAAAGAATGTTGTTTTCCATGGCGGTCTATCATTGTGCGCGCGACGCCGCGTGTCAAGCGCGCACCGCCCGCGCGCGCTTGAAAGATGAAGGCTCGGGAGTATACTCGGCCGTGTGGCGTCGGGGAAAAGGCGTCCGTGAAAGGAGCGGGAACAATGGCTGCCGTGCGTCCGCCGGAGAGGGCGGTTTTCTTTTGCGGGGTTCTGGCGTCGGGGGCGGAGGCGCTTCCGCCGGCGCGGGCGGGGCTGGAGGCGGTTTTCGGGCGCGCCGCCATGGAGAGCGCGGTGTTCCCGTTTTCGCACACGTCGTATTATCTCGACGAGCTGGGGGCGTCGCCTGTCCGGATGTTTCTGGCCTGGGACGGCCTCTATGCGACAGAGCGCATCGCGGACGCGAAAATCGCCACAAACGCCCTGGAGATCGAACTGGCGGAAAGCCTGCGGGAGCGCGGCCTGTCCCGGCCGGTGAACCTCGACCCCGGCTATCTGACGCAGGCGAAGCTGGTGCTTGCGTCCGCGAAGAACTACGCGCACCGGATCCATGTGCGGGACGGCATCTACGCGGAGATCACGCTGCAGTACCGGCAGAACCGCTTTCATGCGCTTCCGTGGACGTTTCCCGATTTCGCGGACACGCGCTACCACGCCTTTTTCCTTGGCCTTCGCGAAAAAATCCCTACAATGTAGAGTTTTCCGTTTCCTGCGGGGGCGCATGCCATGCCGTACGAGATTGAAGCCAAAATCCGCGTCGACGACCTGGAC
>QMCE01002687.1_pt1 | contig 10040 bp, 11 predicted proteins | sample 1821851 | NCBI WGS metagenome assembly QMCE01 (sample SAMN09453174, study PRJNA476694) | Termite gut metagenome, whole genome shotgun sequencing project. | isolation source: worker | host: Odontotermes sp. | place: South Africa:Pretoria | collected 2016-01-28 | reverse complement strand
GATAACAAAAAAGCTGCCAGGGTTTTGTCAGCTTTGTGGCGTCGTCCACCACCAGCGTGCCGTTTACGGAAACGGAAAAGCTGCCCAGCATTTCAACTTTTATGGCTTCGACTTGCAAAAGTCAGCCCTCCTTATGGAAAACACGAAAACACGAAAACACAAACACCCAATAATAATGAATACAGTAATTATATCAGCATTGAATTGATTTACGCAAGGAGAACTTTAGCGAGACTTTTGCGGCGAGACTTTTGCGGCAGAGGGCACAAAACAAACCGCCGGGCTTTCACCCGGCGGTTACATCGTTTTGTTGTTCTTGCCTAATCTGCTCTAAGCTATGGCGGCGGCCAGGGCCTTCATGGCCTCGCTGTCCACGCCGGCGGGCGAAACAAGCGCGTGGCTGCAATCTCCCGCCACCCAAACGGCGGCGCTCAGCTTCTTCTCAGAGGGGCCCGCGTAGCCAACAGACATTCCCGCGGTATCCTCGGTGGCGGTGAAGGCCACGGTTTCGTAATCCAGGCCGCTTAAGTCGGCGTTGCCGGCGGCGGCGCGGTATACAAAACTGCTGCCGGCATAGGCGATATCCACTTCAAGCGTGGTGCCATCCAGCACACGGGCATCCGCAAGGCTTGCCCCTTCGGGCCAAACCGGCAGGGCGGCTTCAATACCCAGCACGGCGGCGGCTTCTTCAGGGCTGCTGTAGAGGGAAAAATTCGCCGCAGGCGCCTGCGCGGAGACCGCCCGGCTGGAAGCGGGAACCGTGCCGCTCACGGCCATGGGGATGAACAGAACCGTCATAATGGCCAACAACAAACAGCCAACCAGAATCATGGGCCCTATTTTGGGCATCCGCCAAGCGGCGGCCTTTGCGGCCGGGGCCGGCTGGCGTTGTGTTTGCGTAGCAGGCATAGCTTGTGGCATTCGGTAATACTCCAATCCTTTTTGTTTCGGCAGCGGCCGGTCAGCAGCTGCGTGGGGCTTGTCCGCAAAAAAGAGGATGCGCTTGCCTTGTGGCAAGAAGTGTCGTAACTTTACCACCTATTTGTGAATAAACCATTAACAATGGATTTATTTGTATTTTTGCACAAATATTTCCTCCACTTTGGCAAATGGAGGCAAAATGCGGGGGGAATGGAGGATAATCTTGCTGGTGAATAATACAAATTGTAAATACATTCTCGAAATATCGAGATTTATAAGAGGGGAAACGCCCTGTTGCAGGCGATTCCCCTCTTTGTGCGATATTCACAGCCCCGGCTTTTTGCAGGGGGTTGACTTTGCGGCCAAACGTTGTATTTTATTACGAATTTTTAATGAAGCCTTTGCGGGAACGGGCGCGCACCTGGCAAGATTCGACGGGAACCGAGCGGCCTAAGCCACCGGAACCATTTCCTCCAGTGTGACGCTAAGCTCCACCGTGCTGCCGTCGCGTGCCAATGTAAGGCTAATGCTGTCGCCCACCGCTTTGGTGCGGATGGCGCGGCTCAAATCGCTTGTTTTGGCAATTTCCTGCCCGTCTACGGCAACAATCCTGTCGCCCGGCAGAACGCCCGCCTTGTTGGCGGCGCCGCCCGGGTTCACCGTGGCAATGTACACGCCGGGTTCGTCCACACCGGCTTGCAGGGCCTGCTGCTCGTTCGGCACGGCCACCACGGTAACGCCAAGGGCCGGGCGCCCGGCCACATAGCCGTTTTCAATCAGGCTTTCAGCCACGGCCATGGCGTCGTTCACCGGAATGGCAAAGCCCAGGCTTTCTGCTTCGTTGCCGCCGGCCTTGGCGTTCACCACGGCAATCAGCTCTCCCCGGCTGTTAAACAGCCCGCCGCCAGAGTTGCCGGGGCTGACGGGCGCGCTCATTTGCAGCAGGTTCATGGTGTTGCCCTGAATGGAAATGTCGCGGTCAAGCGCCGATATAATGCCCTCGGTGACGGTGCCGCCCAATGTGCCCATGGGGTTGCCCACGGCCAGGCAAAAATCGCCCACGCGGATATCGTTGGAATTGGCGGCCACGGCGGGTGTAAGCCCGGTTACGTTAATTTCTATCACGGCGATGTCGCTGGCGGCGTCGCTGCCTATCACGGTGGCCTCGTGCTTGCTGCCGTCGGGCAAAATGGCGGTCACGCTTTTGGCGTCGCCCACCACGTGGTGGTTGGTGATGATGGTGCCGTCCTGGCTGATGATAACGCCGCTGCCCGCGCTGGGAACAATGCGCTCGCCGGTAAAGTAATCGGCCACTACATTTTCGGTGATGATGGAGACGACTGACTCCCCGGCAATGGCGGCAATGTCGCTTACCGATTTATCCTCGGCGCCGGCGGTGCCGTTGGCGGGGGTGCCCGTTTGGGCCGATTTATACACTACAGTTTGGCCTTCGCCCGCAAGCTGGTTTGCGGCGTAGCTGCCGCCAAAGCCCGCCACGGCGCAGGCAAGCAAAAAGGCTATGCCGCCAAAAATGCGTTTGCCCCTGCCGGAGGCGGGCGCCTTGGCAGGCTGTGCGCCGGGCTGCACAGGGTGCCAGGCGCCATTATAAAATTCCCAGCCGGTTGCGCGGTAGGGTGTGTTTTCGCTTTGCGTGGTGTGGGTGCCGCGGTTGTAAGGGTCGTATCCGTTCATCATTTTCACTCCAAAAGTATAGTATGGCCGATATCATAACCTGTGCGGGCTACACCGCTTGCAGGATATATTTAAAGTATAAATGTGTCCTGTGAAAAATATACCTAAAGGCAGTGAAAAAACTGTGAAAATGCCAGGTGAACGCAAGAGGAAAGGCTTTTCTTTTAAGGCCGTGTGCGCTATACTAATGTTGAGCGCAAAAAAACGACAAACAGATAGGAGGCTTTGCCGTGGCAGCAAATAAAGTAAGGCTGGAGATTTGCGGCTCCAGCTATGTGGTGTCTACAAGCGATTCCGAAGAGTACCTGCTGGGGCTGGCCGAGCGGCTGGACAAGGACATGAACCAGTTGATGATTGACTCCCCCAACGCCTCTGTTACGGCGGCGGCTGTAATTACCGCGCTGTCTTATTTGGACGAAGCGGAGAAAAGCGCCTTTGGGGCCGACAATATGCGCGCCCAAATTCAAGGCTACCTGGAGGATGCCTCGCGCGCGAGGCTGGCCGCTGAGGAGGCGAAGCGCGAGGCACAGCAGTTGCGGGGCGAGCTGCGCCACTACGAAAATGCCGCCCGCCGCCTGCAAAAAAAGGACGAATCCCTGCTTGATTATGGCCAGAAAGAAAAGGCGCCCGCCGCCAGGGCCGACAAAAAAGAAGAACAGGCGCAGGCAGAGGAGCAAGTTGAGGGACAGATAGACCTGAACGGGGTGCACGACCCGATTTGACTGGCAGGATAAGCAGCATGAAACCCCATAAAATGGAGATATTGGCCCCCGCGGGGGATTGGGATATGCTTCGCGCCGCTGTTTTCAGCGGCGCTGATTGTGTTTACCTGGGCCTGCGGGGCTTTAACGCGCGGGGCGGGGCGGCCAATTTTGCCGGCGATGAGCTGGCAAGGGCGGTGGGCTTTTGCCATGCCCGCAACTGCAAGGTGTACGCCGCGGCAAACACCCTGGCCCTGCCCGGCGAGGAAGAAGAGCTGGCCCGCGCCCTGGCCTGCGCCCGCCGCGCGGGCTGCGACGCCGTGATTGTGCAGGATTTGAACACCCTGCGCTTGGCGCGGGCGGCGGGGCTTTGCGTGCACGCCTCCACGCAAATGAGTGTCCACTCGCTGGCGGGGGTGCGCGCGCTGGCCGGGCTGGGGGTGGCGCGGGTCATTCTTGCGCGCGAGCTAAGCCTTGCGGAAATAGGCGAAATTGCCGCAGCCTCACCCATTGAGCTTGAGGTGTTTGTGCACGGGGCGCTGTGCGTCAGCGTGTCGGGCCAATGCTATGCCAGCGCCTTTTTGGGCGGGCGCAGCGCCAACCGGGGCGCCTGCGCCGGGCCTTGCCGCCTGCCCTTTGCCGCCCGCCCCTGTGCACCGCGGAATTTAGAGGCCCTTGCCGCCGCCCTGGCGGAAACCGCCGCCGCGCGCACACAGGGGGAGTATGACCTGTCGCTGAAAGACCTCTCCATTTTAGACGCCCTGCCCGCCCTTGAAAAGCTGGGTGTGCGTGCGGCCAAGATAGAGGGCCGCCTGCGCGGGCCGGAATATTGCGCCGTGGCGGTGGACAGTGCCCGCAAGGCAATTAACGGAGAGGATTACAACAAAGAATTACTACTAAACGTATTTAGCCGTGAAGGCTTTACCGACGGATGGTTTAGTGGCAAAAATGGCGGTGACATGTTTGGCGTGCGCAGCCCGGCCGACGCTGCGGCCACAAAGCGCGCCTTGCCCAAGGCGCGGGCGCTCTACCGCCGGGAAATGCCCCGCGTGCCGGTGCAGATGTGCCTTAGTGCCAATGCCACCGGCGGCGAACTGACAGTGACAGACGGCGCCCACCAAGTGGTGGAGCGTCTGGGCGGCCCCTTTGCCCTGGCAGGACAAAATGGGGCGGACAGGCTGCGGCAGGCACTGGTGAAAACCGGTGGCACGCCATTTTACTGTGAGGAAATACCAGAGATAATATTGCTAAATGTATATATTTCGCCAACCATGGCTGCCGAGGCGCGCCGACACGCGCTGGAGGGCTTGCTGGCCTTGCGGGAGACCTTGCCTGTGGAGATGGCGGCTTTGGCAATGTGCGGGCCGGTGAAAACAGATAGCAGTAAAATTTACAATGAGGATTATAATAAAGAAAAGATACAAACAGTAAAGAATATGGCGGCCGCAGCAGGCCAACCCCGCCTGCGCGCCCGCTTTGAGCATGTGGCCCAGATGCCGCACAGCGCTGCCGAGCTTTGCGAAACCTTGCTGCTGCCCCTGCTCGAGGCCGGGCAGGTGCCGGAAAAGCTGCGTACCCAAACGGTATTGTGGCTACCCCGGGTGCTGTTTGGCCGCGCGGAGAAGCAGACCGAAGCAGCCATAGCGGCCACTGCTGAGCAAGGCTTTGCCGGGTACGAGGCAAATAACCTTGCCCATTTGCATCTGCTGCAGGGGCAGGCGGTGTCGGGCGGTTTTGGCCTGAACGCCACGAGCGCCGGGGCGGTGCGGGAATTGGCGCTGCTGGGCTGTGCCCAATTGACGCTGTCGCCAGAGCTTAGCCTGCCCCAAATGCGCGCTTTGGCGGGCGACGAGCGCCTTTCCGGCGGCCCGGCCACCGACGCGCTATGTTACGGCCACCTGCCCCTGTTTTTAACCCGCGCTTGCCCGCTTAGGCACGGCACAAGCTGCGCAAATTGCCCCAAGGCGGGCTACCTGCTGGACAGGAAGGGCCGCCAGCTGCCGCTGCTGTGCCGGGACGGCGCGCGCAGTGTTTACAACCCGGTGCCCCTGTGGATGGAGGCGGCGCGCCTGCCCACAAGCACTGCCACTTTGTATTTTACCATAGAGAGCCGGGCGCAGGCCGCCGCCGTGCTGGCGGATTTTGCCGCGGGCAGGCCCGCCGGGGGACCCTTTACACGCGGGTTGTATTCGCAGGGCACCAAAGCTTTGTGAAGCTACAGCATTTTCCAACTAGGGCGTGTTCGGTAATTATCCGCATTTGCCATTTTGCCCTGCCCCGCAGCTGTGATATACTACATTTAGCTAAAAAATGGATGCATAACATGCGCAAGAGAAAGCGCATATGGGGAGGAACACATGAACCTGAAAGTGAAACGCCTGCGGCCGGGCGCGCACATGCCCGGGCGGGCAACGCCGGGCGCGGCCGGGGTGGACTTGCGCGCCTGCATTGACGATGCCGGCCTGACCCTGATGCCGCTGGAGCGGGCGCTGATTCCCACCGGCCTTGCCATTGAGCTGCCGGACCAAAACTATGTGGCGCTGGTGTTTGCCCGCAGTGGCTTGGCTTTGCGGCAGGGCCTCTCCATGGCCAACGGCGTTGGTGTAATCGATTCCGACTACCGCGGCGAGTTACAGGTGCCGGTGGTGAATTTGTCCGATTCCGCCCTTCACGTGGCCAATGGAGAGCGCATTGCCCAAATGCTGGTGATGCCGGTAACCGTGCCGGAGATGATTGAGTTCGACACCCTGTCGGACACAGAGCGCGGCGGCGGTGGCTTTGGCTCCACCGGCTTGGAGTAGGCTATGGCATTGGTTTTGGCGTCTAAAAGCCCGCGCCGCCGCCAGCTGATGACCCTGATAACGCCGGATTTTTTGCTGGACGAGGCAGCGGTGGACGAGAGCGCCGTTACAGCGCAAAGCCCTGCGGCCCTGGCCCTGGAGCTGGCCCGCCGGAAGGCGGCGGATGTGGCCGCCCGGCGCGCGGGGGATGTGGTGATTGGCTGCGACACCGTGGTGGAGGTGGACGGCCTTGTGCTGGGCAAGCCTGTGGGGCAGCAGCAGGCTGCGCAGATGCTGGAAAAATTATCGGACAATCATCATTTGGTGCACACCGGGGTGTGCATTTGCCCGCCTGGTGGGCCGCCCGAATGCTTTTGCGAGACCACCCGCCTTGAGTTTTCGTCTATTCCGCCCGCGGCAATTGCAAGCTACGTGCAAACGCCGGAGCCCTACGACAAGGCGGGTGGATATGGCATTCAGGGCTGGGCTGCCCGCTATACGCGGCGTGTGGAGGGTTGCTACTACAATGTGATGGGCCTGCCGGTGGCGGCTTTGTACCAAAAATTACACGGCGCCGGCCTTTTACCAGGCTAAACACATGCGGCTTTTTGTTTTGTTTTCGTTAAAAAAGCCAAAAACCGGTTGTGCGGCAGACAAATTTCTGATATAATCGACAATATAGGGAGTTATGGGCTGAGGGTTCAGCTCTTATGCGTGGTGCGCACCGGTATTGGTGTGTGTTTAACCGGCTTCTTCCTGAAAGGTGTTTACATGGATGCCATTATCATTGCGGTTGCGTCGGGCAAAGGCGGCACGGGGAAAAGCGTTGCATCGGTTTTTATGGGGGCCGCCCTGGCGGCGCTGAAAAAAAAAGTAGTGCTGATTGAGCTGGCCCCCGGCCTGCGCAGCGTAGACATTATGGCCGGCGTAAGCGAGCAGGCTGTTTTCGACATTGAGGACGTGCTGAGCGGCCGCACCGCGCCGGCCCGCGCAGTGGTGGACAGCCCCCTGAAAGCCGGCCTTTCCGTGGTACCGGCGCCCTACCTTAGCGGCGGCATTACCACCAAAAGCCTGCAAACCCTGTGCAGCCGCATGCGCCCGTATTTCGACTTTATTATTCTGGATGTTTCGGCGGGGTACGGGGGTGTTTTTGACGCGGCGGCCCGCAGCGCCCACCGCATGATTTTGGTGGAAACGCCCGACCTTGTGGCCCTGCGCGACGGGCGGGCGCTGGTGGATTATGTGGCAAGGCTGCGGCTGAACATGCGCCTTGTGCTGAACCGGGTGGACGCCCGGCAAATCTTTGCCAGCGGCGTGTTGAGAGATTTGGACGAAGCCATCGACATTGTGGGCATTCAGCTTTTGGGTGTGATACCGGAGAGCCCGGCGATTGTGAAAGCGGCGTCTATGGGCGTGGGGCTGCCGCCCCTTGGCCGCGACGCAAAAGTTTTTGACGCGATAGCACGCCGTATTTTGGGTGAAGATTTGCCCCTGCTTGTGCAATGAGAACCAGCAGAAGGAAGGAAACAGAATGAATATTGCCCTGATTGCGCACGATTCCAAAAAAGAGTTGATGGTTCAGTTTTGCACGGCTTACATGCGCACGTTGAACAAGCACAGCCTTGTGGCCACCGGCACCACCGGCAAAATGGTGGCCGAGGCCACCGGCCTGCCGGTGCAGCGGTTTTTGTCTGGCACCCATGGGGGAGACCAGCAAATTGCCGCGCGCATTGCCTGCAACGAAATTGACCTTTTGCTCTTTTTCCGAGACCCTATCAGCGCAAAACCGGGCGAGCCAAACGAAATGAACCTGCTGCGGCTGTGCGACATGCACAGCATTCCGCTGGCCACCAACATTGCCACGGCCGAGGTGCTGATTCATGGCCTGGAACGCGGCGACTTGGATTGGCGCGATATTGTAAACCCGAAAAACGCTTAAAAACGATTCAAAATAAACGACCCTGCCGCGTTTTGCAAAAAGCGCGAATGGGTCGTTTTCCTTATTTCTTATATAGGCTCTTGCATTTGCATGCGAATGAGGGCGCTTGCCAGCGTGTCGCGGCTGGTGCCCTGGGGCCACTGCGCCTGCTGCTGTAAATAGAAAATGGCGTCGGCCAATTTTTGCCGCGCGTACCGCTCCTCTGCAGAGGAAGCCATATCGTCCAGACTGTTATACACGTCTACCGCCGCCTGATACCCGGCCGGGCCGCCGCGCTCGATGATGGCCGGGTTGAATTCTTTAAGGTGGCCGTTCAGGTATTGCGTGGCGTTGTAGCGGGCCACTATACCGTTCAAATTGCACAGGCACAGCGCGCACAGCAGCCCGGCCCCGAACATGGACGCAAAGCGTACAAGGGAAAACCCCCGGAACTGGTGCACGATGACCGCCACGCAAACACCCGCCAAAAACAACATAAAAACGCAGGTCATAATGCGTTTGGGGGTAAAGCCATGCGCACTGGGGGTCATCATGTACAGCGCCATTTTGCTGAAGGCCGTTGCCAACACCAGCAGCGTGAGGCCGGTTAAAACGATGTTGGCGGCGCGCAAAAGCCGGCTGGCGCGCGCCGGGGTTTTGCACAGGCAGCCCGCCAGCCCCAGCAGCCCCAAATTGATGGCGGCGATGGTGCAAAGCTCGAAAAAACCCTCGCGCGCATAGGTGGAATAGGCGGCGAAATTCGATGGCATAACCCCGGCAAAGGCGGAGAAGAAATAGGGCAGTTGGTAGGCGATGAACAGCACATAAACAACTGATACCACGCCCAATACTACAATAACCGTGGCACGGGGCACAAAACGCGCCTGCCGTGTAATTTCCGCCGTGCCGGCAAGGTCTATATTATCGGTGTTGCGGTGGTTGGCGCTGCCAAACAGCAGGCCGCCCAAATACCAAGCAATGGGAAGGGCCAAAAGCAGTTGCATCAGCGCCAGTACAAATTCGCGGGCAGCCCACATCGGCAAGGATAAGCCGCGAAAGAACACCTCTATTTGAACAAATAATTGCATAAAGCCGCCGGTGTCGGCCAGGAAGAGCAGGGGCAGCACAATGCCCAAAAGCGGAGCGCACACAAGCAGCCCCGCCGCCACGGCCCAAAAGCGCCCCAGCGCAGCCTTGCGGTGCTGTTTGCCGCCTGTGCGCCGGGGCAGGCTTTTAAACGCCACACCGCGGTTGCGGGCGGGGATGATGACCAGCGTATTGCAAAGGTCCAGCGGCAGCAGGTTGGACGTTTTATGCAGCACCAGCGTGCCAAACAGGCAGGCGCACCAGTAAACGGCACTGACCGCCAGCAAAAAAACCTGCCAGCCCTGCAGCAGCCCCGCCGGAAAAAGCCCAAAGGCCAAAGCGGTTAGCAGCATTATGGCCATCCAGAAGCGGCTTTCGGCAGTTTGGCGCACTTTTTTTGCCCGCGCGTACCACAGCACCCCGCCGCAAAACAAGGTGCTGAAGGCCGTTACGCCCCAGCCGGTGAAATTGGACCACAGCAACCAGCGCGCAAAAAGGAACCCAAGAACAAGGAGGGCGCAGTGAAGCTGGGCGGGCACAGGCTGCCCACCATGTTTTGCTTATTCATTTTACACCTCGAATTATTTAGGGCATGTTAACGCGGTAAACGCCGTTTAACCGCCATTTTGACGGTATTCCAAAATGTCGCCCGGCTGGCATTGCAACGCCTCGCAAATGGCCTCCAGCGTGGAGAAGCGCACCGCCTTTGCCTTGCCAGTTTTTAAAATGGAGAGGTTTGCCTGGCTGATGCCCACCATTTCGGAAAGCTGGCCGGAGGACATTTTCTTTTTTGCCATTTCAACGTCTAGGTTTACAATAATGGGCACAATGTCCTCCTTTCTCATACCGTTAAGTCGTTCTCTTCCTTAATAACAATGGCATGGGCAAACACATTTTTAACAATGCGCACAATAAGCCCCACAAAGGCGGCCGCAAGCCCAA
>QMCE01002554.1_pt1 | contig 10042 bp, 10 predicted proteins | sample 1821851 | NCBI WGS metagenome assembly QMCE01 (sample SAMN09453174, study PRJNA476694) | Termite gut metagenome, whole genome shotgun sequencing project. | isolation source: worker | host: Odontotermes sp. | place: South Africa:Pretoria | collected 2016-01-28 | reverse complement strand
TTCTCGACAATGTTGACACATTGCCTTCGAAAACCGGACTCGCCCAGCACAAAACGGACGAAAAATCGACCCAAAGCGAATTGAGCAACAGGCTCTCATACGTCGTCCGCCGGTTCGGGGATGCTGATTGTCCGCTTCGCGTAGCGTCCCGACTCGTTCCCGGAGGGCATCCGCCGCAGCACCCCCAGCCCGAGGAAAAGGGAAAGGGATATCGTGAACACATCCGCCACCGGCTGCGCCAGCTGCACCCCGAGCAGCCCCAGCTTCGACGACAGAAGGAACAGCACCGGCAGCAGGCACAGCCCCTGCCGCGCCAGCGCCAGCAGCGACGCCCGCCCCGAGCTCCCCACGGACTGGAGCAGCATGTTGTTCAGGACAAACCACCCCATCATCGGGAACAGCACCGCCTGGAAGCGCATGGCGAGCGCCCCGATGCGGATCACGTCCCCGTCGTCCTCCCGGAAAATCGCCACAATCCCCGGCGCGAAGACAAAGCCGGCGACAGACATCAGCAGCAGCACCCCCGACGACGTCTTGACGCAGAACCAGAACGCCCGCTTCACCCTGTCGAACCGCCCCGCGCCGTAATTGAACCCCGCGACAGGCTGGAACCCCTGCCCCCACCCGAGGAGCGCGGACATGGCGAACATGGCGACGCGCTGGACGATGGACATGGCGGCGATGGCGGCGTCGCCGAACTGCCCCGCCGTGCGGTTCAGGAGGATCGCGGCGATGGCGGCGATGCTCTGGCGGCAGAGGGAGGGAAGGCCGGTCAGGAAAATCTCCCGCAGTTCCGGAAAGCGGAAGGAGGCGTTCCGGAGCCGCACGGGAATGTTCCCGCCCCGGCGGGTGCCGGAAAGCAGGAGGGAAAAGCTGACGAGCTGGCTGAGCATGGTGGCGAGGGACGCGCCGGAGACGCCCATGTCGAGGACGAAGATGAACAGCGGGTCGAGGGCGATGTTGAGGACGGCGCCCGAGAGCATGCCGATCATGCCGTAGAAGGCGCTCCCCTGGAAGCGCAGGATGTTGTTCAGCGTCAGCGACGCCGCCATCCACGGCGCGCCGATGAGAATATAGAAGAGGTATTCCTTCGCGTGGGGGAGGATCGTCTCGGTGGAGCCCAGGAAGCCGGCGAGGCCGTGGAGATCGAGGTGTCCCGGAACGGCGACGGCCGCGCCGGCGGCGAGGGAGCAGGCGAAGCCGGTCGCGCCGATGCGCGCCGCCCGCTCGAACTGCCCGGATCCCATGGAGCGGGAGAGGAGGATCCCCGCCCCCTGTCCGAAGAGGAACCCCATCGCCTGGATGATCGCCATGAGGGAAAAGCTGACGCCCACGGCGGCCGTGGCGGAGGTGCCGAGCCGTCCCACAAAGTAGGTGTCCGCCATGTTGTAGAGGGCGGAGATGAGCATGGTGGCGACGGAGGGAAGGGCGAGCCGGCAGACGAGCTTCTCCACCGGTTCCGTCGTCATGGCGACCATTTTCGCGCTGAGGGCTTCCTGCCTGTCCATGGTTGTTTCCCGTGCACACGGTTCAAACCGTTCAGTATACTCCATCCGCCTCGCCGCTGCACAGCGAATTCGCCCGGGATCGGAGCGTTTTTTAATGACTTGCCCGGGCAATCGCATACAATGACCCCTTTGTCCGGAACCAGCCCCCACAGGAAACGCAATGGCAATCCTTCTCTCGAACGACGACGGCATCGACGCCCCCGGCCTCGCCGCCCTCGCCTCCGCCCTCGCCGGCCTGGACGACCTTGTCGTCTCCGCCCCGGCGGAGAACAAATCCGGCGTCAGCGGCGCCATTTCCCTCGGCAAGCTGCTGTCCGCCGCGCGCGTTCCGGACGGTCCGGGCGGCATGCCCCGCTTTTCCGTCGCCGGCACCCCGGCGGACGCGGTCAAATTCGGTCTCCAGCACGGCATGGGGGGCGCGCGCCCGAGGCTGGTCGTCAGCGGCATCAACAAGGGTCTGAACATCGGCTCAAGCGTCCGCGACTCGGGCACCATCGGCGCCGCCATCGAAGCGGCCGGATCCGGCATCCCCGCCATCGCCGTCTCGACAGACTGGGGGGACGCCCCGAACTGGAGCGCGGCGGGTCATTTCGCGCGGATCCTCGCGGAGAAGATGCTCGCCCTTCCCCCGGACTCCGGCGCGTTCGTCCTGAACCTCAACGTACCCTCCTGCGACCCGGGAGCGGTGCGCGGCCTCGTCATCGCGCGCGCGGGGCGGTCGGGCTACAGGGACGTGATGATCCCGGAGGGGAACGATCGCTACCGCCTGTGGGCGGAGCGGGTCTGGGCGGGCGCGGGGAGCGACTGCGACGGCGCCGCCGTGGAGGCAGGGTACGCGGTGGCGACCCCCCTCCGCGTGGACATGACGGACAGGGCGCTCATGGCGCGCCTGTGCGGCGCGTGGGACGGCGTGGAGGCGTACCGCCCGCAGGGCGGGGCATGAGAGCCTGAGAGGACAACGGCCATGGCAATCGATTTCAAGCACCTGAATCCCGAGCTGTACCGGCACCCGGGCGAACGCGCGGCGCGCGCGAAGCTGGAGAGAATCCCCGGCTTCGCCAGGATCGCCGGCATGATGGCCTCGGACAATTTCAGCACCGGGGCGGAACGGCAGGCGGAGCTCGCCTCCTCCGCCCGCGCCGGGACAGGCGTCTACCCGGCGCTGCACGCCCTCTGGACAGCCGTGCAAGCGCGTTTCGGCCTCTCCGGCATCCCCCTCCACATCGCCCACGGCCAGGGGACGCGCGCCGCCCTGCGCGGCGGCAACGACCGCCCCCTCGTCCTGCTGCCGTCCGCGCTCCTCTCCTCCCTTCCGGAGCGCGAAATGGAGGCGCTCCTCGCCATGCAGGCCGCTTCCGTCCGTCTGGGGAACGCCACCCTCGCCGCCGCCGCCGATGCGGCGCGATCCTTCCTGGACGCCTACGGCGTCGCCGGCGCGCCCGTGGTGCTGCCCGCGTGGGGGCTGGAAAGCTGGCGGCGGTGCGCCCTCTTCTCCGCCGACCGCGCGGCGGCGCTCGCGCTTGCCCCGCCGGACGCGGTGCACGCCCTGCTGGATCGCCTCTCGGGCGCGGGAGAAAGCGCCTGGGGCGGTGTCCCCCGCCCGGAAGAGCTCCGAACACAGGGTCTTGAGGCGGTCGCGCTGGGCAGGGAGACGGGCGGCTGGCCGGGCAGCGGCATGCTGCGCCGCCTCGCCCTCGCCATGAACCGGGAGAACGGCATGGCGCTTGTCCGCCGGGCGGATTTGGCGGACTGGTTCTCTTCCGGCATTCCGGCGAAGATACTCTCCGGCGAGATCGTCCATCCGGATCATCTGGAGGGAATGCCCGGCGCGGAGCCTTCCGTCGCGTACTGGGGCGAATTCGCCGGCTGGGACGAAGCGGCTGAGGAGGAGGCGAAAACGGGCGCCGCCGGCGTCGCGTCGCAGGCGGCGTCGCAGGCGTACGGGGAGCTGAAGGGATCGGCCGAGAAGGGGCTCTCCGCGCTGTTCCGCGCGGGCGAGGCGTTCTGGAGCACCCTGACGGAAAACGGCGGGAAGAAATGATGCGACGCCCGGTGCGCGGGTGCGCATGCCTTTTTGTCCTTCTCGCCGTCCTGCCGCTGTCCGCCCGGGGCGGGGAGGCGGACGCGGCGGACGCGGGCGCCGGGGCGGCGCCGGCCGGTTCCGCCTACCGCGTGCGCGTCGCCGTCACCTACCCCGGGGGCGAGCCGGAAGTGCGGGAACTGACGCGGGACGGCGCGGAGCCGGCCGGCGACGGGAGCGGCGCGTCGGCGACGGAAATGATTGACGATTTTTCTTCTGTTTCCCCCGCCCCACCCTATTCCCCGGGGGGGGGCTCCGACGCGCGCGTCTTCTCCGAGCCGACGCGCATCCTCGCCTCCCTCGACGGCGCGGCGATCACGGAGGCGGACGTTCTCCGCGAGCTCTGGGACAGCCGCGCGCGGGAGACGTTCGACTGGATAGTCGGCCGCGCGCTGCTCGCCCGCGAGTTGTCGCGTCTGGGTCTCAGCATTCGCGACAGGGAGATTTCCGACAGGCTGGAAGTGCACCTCGGGAACCTGCGGGCGGCGTTTCCCGGGCTTTCGCTCCCCGACGCGCTCACCCGCGCCGCAAGCGGCCTTTCCCTCGCCGAGTACACGGAGCGCACGGTCTGGGCGGAGCTGGCGCTCCGGAAGATCATGCAGGCGAAAGCCGGCCCGACGGAGGAAAAACTGCGGCAGTTCCACGCGGAAATCCAGGCGGAATTCATCCGGCCCGAGCGGGTCAGGGTTTCCCAGGTGTTCATCCCCCCCGCGCCGGGAGCGGACGGCGACGGCATCGCGACGCCGGAGGACTGGCGCCGCGCGGAGCGGCAGATTCTGGAGGCGGATTCGCGGCTGCGGATGCGTGAGGATTTCGCCGAGGTCGCCCGCGCCTACGGGTCGGGCGGCCAGCTTTCGCGCTGGGTGGAGCGTGGGGAACTGCTGCGGGAGCTGGAGGCGGCGGCGTTTTCGATACTCCCGGGCGCGATCACGACGCCCATCCGGACGTCGATGGGCTACCATATTTTGACGGTCGAAGAGAAGGAGGAGCGCCGTGAGCCGGCGTTCGAGGAGGTGCGGGCGGAAGTCCTTTCCCGCTACCGGGAAGCGGAGTTCGTGGTGACGGCCGGCCAGTTCATGGCGGATCTGAAGGCGGAGGCGTGGAAAAGCGGCAGCCTCGATCTCTCCGGCGCGGAGGAGGCGTTCTCCGGCGCGGCCGAGTGACGCGGCCGCCGCATTTTCAGTTGCGCACGGGGTCTGCCACGGGTATTATGACACATATATAAAAGAATCAAAACGAAAAGGAGTCCGCCATGCTTACCGGTTCCGAACTGAAAGCGCGCATCAGGCGTCGTCAAGAGGAGTTATCGCGGGAAAGCGGGAAGAATCCCAAAAGCGGGCACGTCACGCCCTGCGACAGCAATTTTGACTACAGTTCCATAACGAAAGGCTCCAAGGAAGGTCTTGCCATGATACTGGACGAGATCAACGGCAAATAGGGGAGCTTGTCCACTGTTTTTTCCGAACCCGGTGTGTATACCGGGTTTCTTTTTTGGAACCGGTCATGATCAAAGACAAATTAATGCGGCAGGTTGCGCGCTGGGCGAGGGAAGCGGGAGCGACGTCCGAGCGCGCCGGTAATTATGGCGAACGCGCCGGAGCCGCCTTTGATCAGCTCGTTCATTTGTCCCCGATCTTCGCCAGGGACTTCAACAGGAACAGACCCTACACCATGGAGGTCTCGCAAGACAGCATTGGCCTTCTCGTCGCGGCATACAACAGAAATCTGATCAATTTCAAATGCGAGCACGGCATTTCCCGCGAAGACAGAATAGACACGCATATTTGCGCGGGGTTATGGTTCCGCGCGCTTGTTCAGGAACCTGTTTTCGCCTGCGACGAAGCGACCGCGGAACGCTGGGACACAGCCGCGCAGGAACAGTTGGACGAGTATTACAACCTTCTCTGCCGCTTCGCGTTTTACTTTTCCTTCCAGGTTCTGCGCGGGCATTACAGCAAATACGACGAACTGTATTTATTGCATGTGTTGCGCCCGATTCGGGATTATATGGTGAAGCATGGAGAAGCCATCGCCGCTTCGCCCGCCGCCGCGGTGGGGATTTTTCTGACGGTTTCCGTGTTTGACAAAGATTGCAAAGAGCCTATCCTCAGTTGACCCATGGCCAAAAGAACACTGCGAATACAGAATGACCGGGAATCCGCCGTCGCGCCGGCGGCGGAGGCGCTGCGGGCGGGCGGCGTCCTCGTCTTCCCCACGGAAACCGTCTACGGCGTCGGCGTCGCGGCGGGGAGCGCGAAGGCGCTGGAGAAATTGCGGAGGGTGAAACAACGGCCGGACGGCAAACCGTTCCAGCTGCTTGTCGCGGACGCCGCGATGGCGAAGGCGGCGGGGGCGGTCTTCAGCCCCCGCGCGGAGCGGCTGGCGCGGAGGTTCTGGCCGGGGCCGCTGACCCTCGTCCTCCCCGCCGCCGGCGGGGGGACGCTGGGCGTCCGCGTGCCGGACGCGCCGTTCGTCCTCGCCGTCTGCCGCCGGCTCGGGGGGGGGATTGTTTCCTCCAGCGCGAACGTCGCGGGCGCGGCGCCGCCCGCGGACGCGGCGGCGGCGGACTGCTTCGGCGACGGGGCCGATCTGCTCATCGACGCGGGGGCGGTTGCGGCGGGCGTTCCCTCCACCGTCGTCCGCTGCGAGGGAGACAGGTGCGACATCCTCCGCGAAGGCGGCATCGCACGGAAAGACATTGACGCGGTTCAATAAAGGAAAGGATGCACCCATGCCGGAACCCAAAACCATCGCCGTCGGATCCGATCACGCGGCCGCGCCCGTCAAGGACAGGCTGGTCCAGCACCTGAAGGACAAGGGCTACGCCGTCACCGACTTCACCGTCATCGTCGACGGCCGCGCCGACTACCCCGTCGCCGGGCGGAAAGTGGCGGAGGCGGTGGCGCGGGGCGACTTCCCGAGGGGGCTCCTCCTCTGCGGCACCGGCCTCGGGATGAGCTACGTCGCGAACCGCGTGAAAGGCGTCCGCGCGGCGCTCTGCATGAACACGGAGTTCGCCAAGCTCGCGAAGGAGCACAACAACGCCAACATCCTCGTCATGCCCGGCCGCGCCGGCATGTACGAGCCGCAGGAGACCGTGCTGGACGCCTGGCTGGAGACGCCGTTCTCCGGAGACCCGCGCCACGTCAGGCGCATAGAAATGATAGACGCCCCGGAACCCGCATGAACACAGAGAGCGAACTCCGCGACGCCGTCGCGATTGACGGCCCCGCCGGATCCGGCAAGAGCAGCGTCGCGAAGCGCATCGCCGCGGAGCGGGGCTTCCTCTACGTCGACACGGGCGCGATGTACCGCGCGGTCGCGCTGAAGGCGATGCGCGGCGGGGTCGATCTCGAAGACCCGGAAGCCATGGCGGCCGCCGCCGCGTCGGCGGACATCCGCTTCGACGCGACCGGCGGCCGCGTCCTGCTGGACGGGGAGGACGTCTCCCTCGCCATCCGCTCGCCCGAGGTGTCGCGGAGCGTCAAATTCGCCGCCCGCGTCCCCGCCATCCGGGAGCGCCTGGTCGCGATGCAGCGGGCGATCTGCGAGGAGCGCCCCGTCGTGATGGAGGGCAGGGACATCACGACGGTGGTGCTCCCCCGCGCCCGGTGGAAGTTCTTCCTCACGGCGAGCCCGGAAGCCCGCGCCGCGCGCCGCCACGCGGAAATGCGGGCGGCGGGGCGGGACGTCAGCCTTTCCGGCATCCTCGCCGACATCACCGCCCGCGACGCCAGCGACTACCAGGTGGGGCCGATGCGGGAGGCGCGCGACCGCGCCCTCGCGGGGGACGGCATCACGTACCTCGACACGAGCGATCTGTCGCCGGACGGGGTGGTCGCGGCCATTCTCGGGAGGCTCGTCTGATGGGTCTGTTCCGGCTGAACTCCGACTTCGCCCCCGCCGGCCAGCAGCCGGAGGCGATTGACAGACTGGTGGACGGCGTCAACGCCGGGAAGCCGCACCAGACGCTCCTCGGCGTGACGGGATCGGGGAAGACCTTCGTGATGGCGAACGTCATCGCGCGCACGGAAAAGCCGACGCTCATTCTCTCGCACAACAAGACGCTGACGGCGCAGCTCTATTCCGAGTTCCGCCAGTTCTTCCCCGACAACGCGGTCGAGTACTTCGTCTCGTATTACGACTACTACCAGCCGGAAGCCTACATCCCGCAGACGGACGCCTACATCGAGAAGGACTCCGCGATCAACGACGATCTCGACCGCCTCCGCCTCTCCGCGACGTCGGCGCTGCTGACGCGCCGGGACGTCGTCGTCGTCGCGTCCATTTCCTGCATCTACGGCCTGGGGCGTCCCGAGGAGTACAAGGAGATCGCCCTCACCGCGCAGACGGGGGAGGACATCGACCGCCGCGAATTCCTCACCCGCCTTGTGCGGATGGAGTACCAGCGGAACGACTTCGCCTTCCAGCGCGGCACGTTCCGCGTGCGCGGGGAGGCGATTGACGTCTGGCCCGCCTACATGCAGACGGCGATCCGTGTGGAGCTGTTCGGGGACACGGTGGAGGAGATCAGCGAGTTCAATCCGCTGACGGGGGAGGTTCTGATGCGTTTCCGGCACCGCGCGATTTTCCCCGCCACCCACTTCGTCCTGTCGGAGGCATCCGCCGCGCGGGCGGTCGACAGCATCAACGCGGAGCTGGAGAGCCAGTTGTCGCTGTTCAAGACGGAGAACAAGCTGCTGGAGGCGCAGCGCCTCGAAAGCCGCACAAAATACGATCTCGAAATGATAGAAGAAATCGGCTACTGCAAAGGCATTGAAAACTATTCCCGCCACTTCGACGGCCGGCGTGCGGGGGAGCGTCCGGCCTGCCTGTTCGACTATTTCCCGAACATTCCGGAGAAGGACTGGCTCCTCATCATCGACGAGTCGCACGCGACGCTCCCGCAGGCGCGGGGCATGTACAACGGCGATCAGGCGCGGAAAAGGGTGCTGGTGGATCACGGGTTCCGCCTGCCTTCGGCGCTGGACAACCGTCCGCTGAAGTTCGAGGAATTCCAGGCGATGCAGCCGCAGTGCATTTACGTCTCTGCGACGCCGGCGCCGTACGAGCTGGGGTTGTCGGAGGGGGGTCCCGTGGAGCTTCTTGTCCGTCCGACGGGGCTTGTGGATCCGCCGGTGGAGGTGCGTCCGACAAAGGGTCAGGTGCCGGACATCATGAACGAGATAAAAATGCGTGCCGCGAAGGGCGAGCGCGCGCTTGTGACGACGTTGACGAAGCGCTTGGCGGAGGATCTCGACGCGTACTGCCGCGAGCGCGGGTTGAGGACGACGTACCTGCATTCGGACGTGCACACTTTCGATCGGGTGGAGATTCTGCGGGATTTGCGTTCGGGGGCGTACGACGCGATTATCGGGGTGAATCTGTTGCGCGAGGGGTTGGATTTGCCGGAGGTGTCGTTGGTTGTCATTCTGGACGCGGACAAGGAGGGGTTTCTCCGGAATGCGACGAGTCTTATTCAGATTATTGGTCGTTGCGCGCGGAACACGGAGGGCAGGGTGATTCTCTACGCTGATCGGATTACGGATGCGATGCGGAGGACGATGGATGAGACGGGTCGGAGGCGGGAGGCGCAGTTGGCGTTCAATGAGCGGCATGGGATAACGCCGACGACGGTGAAGCGTGCGTTGGAGACGGGGTTGGAGGAGTTTTTCTCGTCGTCGGAGGAGAGCAGTGTGTTTGTTCCGGCGTTGGATGGGTCTGTTCGGACGGGTGGGGTGACGCCGGAGGAGCAGATCAGGCTGTTGCAGATTGAGATGGAGGGGGCGGCGGCGGAGATGCGGTATGAGGAGGCGGCGCGGTTGCGGGATCAGTTGTTGGAATTGAAGGCGCCGATTTCGTATTCTGGCGCATCTGCTCCCCGTCGTCCTGGGAGGGGAAAGGGGAGAGGCAGGGGAAGGGGAAAGAGAGGAACGGGCAACCACGGATATTAGAAAGTGAGCGTTACTTCTCACTTTCCCAACCTCCCGCAAAGAGTCGGAAGAAAGTTTTTTGAAGAGGAGGGGAGTCCAGAGGGGAGGGGAACAATTTTTTAAAAATGTTCCCTTCCCCTCTGGACAGTGACAAAAGGAAGGATCTATTGTCCCCTGATCAGCGGCAAATGCTTGCATCAATAATGCGGTTGCGGTTATGGAGTGCGCGATAAAAGAAAACATTGTAAGGAAAAAAAAAGCGCAAGATGTGAACAAGATCGCGCACGACTACCTTATAAAGGCGAACAAGGCCCCGCAGGGCCGAAGTTCGCCGCACGGTACAACAACCAAAGAGGCGGAGTACGAAGCGAACGCGCGAAAGCGCGTCCGCAAGGCCCGCCGCCCCGAGCCGCACCCTGCCGCACCGCCCAGTACGCAAGCGCTCCCCCCGCAGCCCCCCCGGGAACCTCCCCCGCCCGCTCGGGCGGGGCGGGAAAAAACGCGGCAGAAAACCGCCCCCC
>QMCE01002549.1_pt1 | contig 10050 bp, 10 predicted proteins | sample 1821851 | NCBI WGS metagenome assembly QMCE01 (sample SAMN09453174, study PRJNA476694) | Termite gut metagenome, whole genome shotgun sequencing project. | isolation source: worker | host: Odontotermes sp. | place: South Africa:Pretoria | collected 2016-01-28 | reverse complement strand
TGCTCACGGCCAGCCTGGAAGACGATTTCGCGAAGGCGGCGGGCTTGGACTTTGGCCGCATGTATCACGAGATGGCGGGTAAAATCGCGGATTGCCGCTCGAACCAACAGTGGTCAATAAAAACGCATACTCCATCGCAGTTTCTTTCAGTGCTTCAAACCGTCCGGAGGCGCCGCCGTGTCCGAAGTTCAGTTCGGTTTTGAATAGCAGTAAATTGCTGTCCGTTTTCATCGCACGCAGTTTCGCAACCCATTTCGCAGGCTCCCAATACTGCACTTGCGAATCGTGATAACCCGTTGTTATCAAGAGGTTCGGATAATCCTGTGCGTTCACGTTGTCATACGGAGAATACGACAACATATAGTCGAAATAAGCTTTATCTCCGGGATTTCCCCATTCTTCGTATTCGCCCGTCGTTAGCGGAATATCTTCATCGAGCATTGTCGTAACCACATCCACAAACGGCACTTGTGCAATCATCGTGCGAAACAAATCCGGTCGCATATTCGCAACCGCTCCAATCAATAAGCCTCCCGCACTTCCACCCATCGCAGAAAGTTTTTCGGATGATGTGAAACCCGCCTGTATCAAGGCTTCTGCGCAAGCAATGAAATCCAAAAACGTATTTCTCTTTTTGAGATATTTTCCATTTTCATACCACAGTCGTCCCATCTCTTCTCCGCCACGAATGTGCGCAATCGCAAACACGAAGCCACGATCCAACAAACTCAAACGTGCCGAACTGAAATTCGGATCGGTCGAAATACCATACGAGCCATAGCCGTAGAGCAAGGTCGGAGATTGTCCGTTTTTCTCCAATCCTTTGCGATAAACAAGTGAAATCGGCACACGCTCTCCATCTTCCGAAACTGCCCACAAACGCTCACTTTGGTAGTTTTTGGGCTTAAAATTTTCGTCTAAAACCGGCTGTTGTTTCAGCGTTACGGTTTTGCGTGTGAGCAGGTCGTATTCATACGCTGTTTTAGGCGTGGTCAGCGAAGTATAACCGTATCGCAAGTGCGTGGAACAAAATTCAGGATTGTAGCCAATGCCTGTATTATAGACCTCTTCAGGAAATTCAAGGTAATAATCTTCATTGTTTTTGAAACCGATAATTCGGATATGATTTAGTGCATTCTTCCGTTCTTCCAATACCAAATAGTCGGAAAAAATCTCAAAATCTTCCAACAAAACATCTTCACGATGCGGAATAACATCTTTCCAATGCTCTTTATTCGTCGAGTTTACAGGCGTTTCCATCAATCTGAAATTTGTTGCTTTCCAATTCGTCAAGATGAAAAATTTATCCTCAAAATGTTCGATGGAATACTCCAAATCTTTTTCTCTGCGATGAACTATTTTGAATTCAGAGTCCGGCTGATTCGCAGGGATGATGCGGAACTCCGAAGATGTTGAACTTCCCGAAAAGAGAAATACATATTTTTCGGATTTGGTTCGTCCCACGCCCACATCAAATTTCGCATCTTTTTCAAAAAACACCTCTTGTTCTGCGGTCTGATTTCCAAGTGTATATTTCATCACACGGCAAGGGCGCAATTGTTTGTTTTGTCTGACGTAGAAGAGCGTACGGTTGTCCGCAGTCCACGTGAAATCGCCCGAAGTTTTTTCGATTTTTTCGTTCAGAATTTCTCCTGTTTCCAAATTTTTGAACCAAATATCGTAAATCCGACGGCTCACAAAGTCCACTGCAAACGCCAAAATCTTGTTATCATCACTAATCGACATTTCGCTAACTGCGCAAAAGGCGTGCCCTTCGGCAAGTTCGTTCACATTCAGAACAATCTCCTCTGCATTTTCCAACGATTGAAATTTCCGACAATAAATCGGATATTCCTTGCCTGTTTCGTAGCGTGTGTAGTACCAGTATTCCTTACGGAAATACGGCACAGAGCGATCGTCTTCTTTGATACGTGATTTGATTTCGTCGAACAATTGTTTTTGTAAAGGTTCCGTATCTTTCAACACATCTTCGCAGTAGGCGTTTTCCGCATTCAGATAATCCAAAACATTTTTTGCATCACGTTCGTTCATCCAAAAATAATCATCTTGCCGAGTTATTCCGTGATTACTCAACAATTTCGGGATTTTCTTTGCTATGGGAGGAGTTGCATATTTCTTCATTCTACAAAAATACGAAAAAAAGCGATGCATTTCCCATTTACGAGCAATAAGTTATCAACACTTTAGTATCAATATTTTGCCATTTCATTTTTTTTTCGTATCTTTGTAGGCATTAATTTTTTCAATTTATGACCCCAACCGAATTGTTGTTTCAACATCGAAGCATTCGCAAATATCAACCAAAGCCCATTGATTCTCAACTCTTGAATCGACTTTTGAATGCGGGAATGCGAGCATCCACAACAGGCAATATGCAAGTTTACAGCATTGTTGTAACGCAAGATGCAGAGCGAAAAGAACGCTTAAAAAAGTGTCATTTCAATCAGGCGATGGTTTCCGAAGCTCCTGTTGTTCTAACGTTTTGTGCCGACCTCAACCGTTTCAATGCGTGGTGCGAGGCTCGAGATGCTAAGCCGGGCTATAACAATTTTCTTTGGTTTATCAACGGTTCCATTGATGCGCTTCTCGCCGCACAAAATGTTTGCATTGCTGCGGAAGACGCAGGATTGGGCATTTGCTACTTAGGCACGGCAACGTATATGGCAGATGAAATCATCGAACTTTTGAAACTTCCCAAAGGTGTTGTTCCAATCACCGCAATCACGGTGGGATATCCTGCGGAAATGCCTGAATTGACAGACCGTTTGCCCCTTGATGCCATCGTTCATCACGAAGAATACCAACCGTATTCCATTGAAAAAATCAATGCTTTATATCAAGAAAAAGAAAGTTTGGAATTGACCAAACAATTGATTACAGAAAACGCATTGCCCAATTTGGCACGCATCTTCACAGACAAACGCTACAAACGAGAAGACAACGAGTTTTTCTCGGAGAAATTCATTAACACCTTGAAACGGCAAGGGTTTCTATAAACCGCTCTGTATCACACATTGTATCTCTACAACTCATCGTTCATTATGCTACGCAACTACTCATCAGACACCTTAGACCTTTTCAAGTCTGCAATTAACGGAAACCGCAAGGCTTTCCGTTCGTTGATGACGACAGAAAAACGTCCGGAATTGGCTGCGTTTTCCAATGCCATCAAAGGCGATGAAAAAGCACGAATGTGGCTGTTGGCGAGATGTCCAAAGGTTTTTGTAACGATGATTGATGCGCTGGATTACAATGATGTTGCAATGAAAGTTTTGCAAAATGATGAAGATAAATTTTCGGTAAGTTTTGTTTTAGCCTGCCAAGACCGCATTGAAGGGAAGTATTGGCTAAAAAAAATCACTACGAACATTTGTTTCCTGTTTGCGAAGCCGTTAAGGATGCATTGTTTACCAAAGAGCAGGAAGGGATATATTGGTATAATGCGTTTAGACGATGAACAATGAATAATGAATAATGAATAATGAATAATTAACAATTAATAATTAAGAATTAAGAGAACATAATCACTAATCACTAATCACTAATCACTACTTTACAAACTTTACAAACTACAAATAAACAAATACATATATAATGAAAAATCGCTTTTTTTTAGGATTACTGCTGTTTATACCGCTGTTCGGTTTTTCGCAAAGACCCGACATTTTGACTGTTGAACAAGCCGTACAACTTGCCTTGGAGAACAATTATTCCATCAAAATTGCACAGAATGTGATGGAACAAAAGAATGCTTCGTTCGGAAGTTCGGGAATGTTGCCAACCGTGAGTGTTAATGCGAATTTCAGTGATGATAAAGCCATTGACCTTTCTTCACGCGGGAACATTGATTTAGGTTGGACTATTTTTGACGGATTGAAGATGTTTGCGAGCCTCGACCGTTACAAATCCATGGATGAAATCAACAGCATTCAATTTCGTGCAAGCGTTGAAAATGCTATCCGACAGGTGATCAATCAGTATTATTTAATTGTGAGTACACAGCAACAGTTGAAGTCGATTGCGCAAACACTTGAAGTGTCTGAAATACGGCATGGACATGTGATGGCAAAATATGAGATCGGTAGTGCATCGAAGTTTGATGTATTGAATGCGAAAGTGGATTTCAACACCGACAGCAGTTCGTATTTGCACACGATAGAGCAAATTCTATCTGCAAAAACAAATCTCAATCAATTGCTTGCACGCCCTATAAACACTCCGTTTGAGGTGGTTGAAGAGATTCCTTTCGACGACCATTTGGACTATGCTGCCCTCCATGCGAAAGCCCTTGAACAAAATACGGATCTGAATATCTCCCGCATAGAAACACAGATCACCGAGTTGTCTAAAAAAGAAACCAATGCCTTGCTAATGCCCACTGTTAGCTTGAATGCAGGTTATGATTTCTTTGCAAACAATCTGACGAATCGTGGATTTTACTACGGTGCAGGGGTAAAGTGGACAATCTTCGATGGTTTGGAAACTCACCGCAAACGTCAAAACATTCGTTTGGAAGTGGAGCGTGCAAAGTACATGGAAGATGCGTCATTGTTGAACTTGGAAACACAATTGCAATTGACGTATATCAACTATCAAACCAATCGAGATTTGGTTAGTTTGGAACGGGAAAACACCGATGTTGCCAAACAGAACATGGATATTTCGCTCGAACGCTATCAGCTTGGAAACCTCACTGCACTTGAGCTTCGCGAGTCTCAACGCAATTATCTCAGTGCTATTGATCGCTACACAAACAGTTTGTATTTAACCAAACTTGCAGAAACGATTTTGTTGCAATTGGCGGGGGAATTAGGGAAATAAGCGCAAGCGAATATATCGAATGGCAATCATACCGCTAAACAGCAGTGCTTGTGCTAATCCATAGTGTTTTTTCATAATATCGAAACGTTCATGCCAAGCTTTTTTCTCACGTTGTTGAGAAAAACCTCCAATCAAAAAACGCGATAATATACGATTCGAATTGCATACGATTTGGGCTTGTTTCATTGTGTTTATAACCCAGTCTATATCTGCACAGATACGGTATTGCAAGTCATATTTTGGAGCGATTTTTCGAGAAACCAATATGGATTGATGACAAACCGTCATTCCCATTCTAAACGACCTCCACGTGAAATGTTTAGGAGGCCTGTGTATGGCGAGTCCAAGAGTATTTCGCCGTACATCCACTCTCATCATATCTCCATAAATCACATCTGCATTTTGTTCGAAAAAAGGGATTAATTCTTCCGCTGTCGTGCTTTCGTAAATTTCATCGCCGGCATTCATAAACCACACATAATCACCGGTTGCCAAGTCAAGTCCTTTATTCATCGCATCGTAGATACCGCCATCCGGTTCGGATACTATTTTGACCCATGCGGTATTGTTTTCTTTTTGATTACTGTTCTTTTCCTTGATCAATTGATGAATGATTCCCAATGTATTGTCTGTACTTTTTCCATCCACAATGATATATTCCATATCCGGACAGGTTTGATTCAAGACACTTCTAACGGTGCGCTCAATCCAATTCTCCGCATTGTAAGTAATCGTTATTATGGAAATTTTAGGAGTCAAGGTATGCAATTATTTTTTCACGACAACAAATATAGAGGTTGATTTCAACGGATTTTTCGTTGTATCTTTACGGAAGATATAATTTTGAAAAAATCTTTTCAACCTTCCGTTTGGAAGTATATCCATCGGAGCCATAACATATTGTGTAGAGACGACCGTAAAACCGTGTTTTTCCAACACTTTCACAATTCGTTTTCGAGTATATATTCGTGCATTTGAGTAGCGCTCATGAATACGTCTCGGCAACCATGAGAAAAACGGCATTCTATTCCACAGCAATAAGGGTAGTTTGGCACCATGTGTTTCAAAAATCCACCATTTATTGGGTACCGAAATTGCTGCTATTCCACCCTCTTTAAGTGCTTTATAGATTCCTGAGACCCCTTTATCTTCGTTTTCGAAATGCTCAATCACTTCAAAGCAAATTATTCGCTCGAATTGATTAGATAAGTCTTCCTGTTCGATATTCACAACTTGGAAATCGCAATTTGAAACATGATTTTCCGCACAAATTTTTTCGAACTCCACTTTATGGAAGTCGTTGATATCGATCCCTAATGCGGACTTCATCTCCGGCGCCAAACGGACGACAGAGGCACCCGCTCCGCAACCTATATCCAACAGCGACAATTCCTTCCCTTTGAATTTAGGAATCGCATTGACTATATTTAATCGTCTGTATACAATTCTATTCGTCGATTCGGCAGGTTTTCCCAAATAATGGCCTTCTTCGTTAAAAAAGTGCTCCGAAAATTGAGGCTGTGAATGCTTATTCTTCATTTTTTTTTCGATAAAAGTAAACCATTCCTGCGATTAACACCAATGCGACTAAAAGAGAGCCGTATATACTGATTTTTCGAGAGATTTGGTGTATTTTCGAGTCATACATAAATTCGATTTCGTGTTCTCCTTCGGGAATAACAAGTGCTCTCAAAATGTAGTTCACACGGATAATCGGCAGAGTTTGTCCATCGATTTTCGCACTCCAATTGCGATAGAATACTTCCGGGAATACGGCAAGCTGTGCGGTTTTCGAGGATGTTTTGTAGTTCAGTTTGTTGGGTTGATAATGTGTGAGTACAATCGTTGCCGACGTATCTTTTTGAGGTGTGAAATTGCCTAAAATCTCGCCGAATTTAGAGCGATCTACGATAGCTGTACGGCTCGGTGTGAAATCACGTAATGCCAAAATTTCCTCATCCGGATTTTCGACAAAGCGTATAGAATCCACAAACCACGCGTGTCCAAGTGCTGACACATTCTGTTGCACCTGCCCTCCCGGAGCTATGAAGTATTTCGTATTTAGCATATTTAACACCTCCACATTCAATCCGCTCGACATGTGGAAGTCAATCAAATCCTGATAGCGACGCAATTTCGCAGGACTGTATCCTCCTACAGATTTGTGGAAATACGAGGTATTTGCCTCATTGAAAGTGTTGGATGCCGCATTAAACACTCGATAGTTCGGATCTGTATCTTGCAATATCTGCAAATCCGCATCCGTAGGAAGAATTGCACGTGCTTTTCTCTTTTCCGTAAAATTGATGTCGCTCAAATAACGTTTATCCACGCCCCACATATCCACCAAAACGAGTAGGATTAGTGCGATAACGGCATAATTCACTTTCTTGATTTTTTTCTGTGCGAAAGCCCAAAGCACACCGAATGCCAATGCAACAAATACCAACGAACGCAAAGCATCCTTGGTCAGCATCGACTGACGATGACTGTGCAAAATATCCAAAATTTGATCCACACGCGATTGAGGAAATCCCACTTGCAACAAACGTTGTGTGAAACTTGCATCGCCATTGCCTTCGAATGAGAACACCAAAATTTGATCTACATACGATTGGGGGTATCCTGCCTGCAGTAGCAAACGTTGTGTGAAAGTTGCATCGCCATAGCCTGCGGATGAAAACATGGAAGAGCCGAACAACAGGAAAATAAGGCATATCCCACCAACGATACCCACCGAATACTTCAGATATTTCAGTAATTCCGCTTTTGTGATTTTTTCTTCGAGAATATCTTTGAGGGCAAGCATTGCCATAATCGGCATTGTTACTCCTGCAATGATTAGTGCCATTTCCGGTGTTCGGAATTTATTGTAATAAGGTAGATATTCAAATAAAAAATTATTCAATACCCCAAAATTTTTGCCCCATGCCAGAAGAAAAGAAAGTATCGTTGCAGCGAGTAGCCACCATTTTTCTTTACCTTTTAAGACAAACAAACTCAGCACAAAGAGAAAACACACTATTGCGCCCGCATAGTTGGGCCCCGATGTGAAGGGTTTATCTCCCCAATACGTAGGCAAAACGCCTATATTAGCACCTATTTGTTGAAGTTCTTGTGCCGTTTCCGAATTAGGGTCTATGATATCGTGTCCGCCACCGTAAAGGTTTGGAATCAATAAGGTGAACGTTTCCAAACGTCCATAGCTCCACATATAGGCGTAGTCTATTTCCAATCCGCCTGCATTGGGTGATGCTTCGGTATGCGAACCATCCGGTTTTATCGTTAATTCGGAACCGCCACGCATGGTATCTTTGCTGTAATCTTGCATAGGTAATAATCCGGAAGTTCCCGGCAAAACTGCTAAAGCTGCAGCAATCAAAAGTGCTCCCAATGTTTTGGAAAACATCGACAATCCTTTCGCTTGTCGCAATGCATCTATCATGTATGCAATTCCTGCAAGTCCCACAATCAGCATTGCGTAATACGTGATTTGAACGTGGTTTGCCCCGATTTCCAATCCTAAAAAGATTAACGTAATCAGAGAGCCAAGTATGATTTTCTTACGAAATGCTAATATAATTCCTCCAAGCATTGGTGCTATATACGCCATCGCATACCCTTTGGTTACGTGTCCTGCTTCAATAATGATGATGTTGTAGGATGCCAAAGCATACGCCAAAGCACCTAAAACAGCTAACCAAACGTTAGCGCCGATACAAAGCATGAAGATATAAAAGCCGATCAGATATGCAAAAAACATACCCATGTGAAGCATTGGCATATCTAACCGAATGATCTTTGAAAGAGGAGCGAAAATGCTATTTGACGGAGGACCGGTAACAATTTCCGGCATTCCGCTGAACATATTCGACGACCAAAGCGTATATTCTCCGGTTTGTTTATGAAAATCAAGCGACGCTTTTGCCATGCCTTCAACGCCAAGCATATCACCTTGAACAAGGTCTTTGTTATCAAAGACTACCGGCGAAAAATAAACGACTGTTAAGAGTAGAAAAAATGCGATTGCCGCAATGTGTGGTAAAAAAATTTTATAGTTTAACCGTTTCATGTAATATGTATTTTTTTGCAAAGATACGAAAAAAATCGAAACTTTGTTTCGATTTTTTTCGTATCTTTGCAGGATGAAAGTTTTTCACGGCACAAATATCATCATTCAACAACCCCAAATCATCAATCGTTTCAACACGTTGGATTTTGGCGAGGGTTTTTATACCACCGAGAACGAAGAACAAGCGAAAGGCTTTGCTGTAAAGGTTTCCGAACGAAGAGAACCTAAACTTCCACCAACTGTGAATGTTTACGAATTTAGTGATTGGAATAAATTCCTCGTGCTTAAATTTGAAGAACCGAACGAAGAATGGCTGGATTTTGTCGTTGCACGAAGAAAGGGAATTGCATTGAACGAAAAATATGACATCATCGTTGGGCCGGTGGCGAACGATGATGTTTTTGGCACAATAATTCTGTACGAGGCAGGACAATTAGACAAAGAAAGTGCTATTAAGAAATTTAAGGTAAGGCAATTATATAATCAAATCGTATTTTGCAACGAAACGGTTTTGAAAGATTTATTTTTTGTAGAATCCTATAATGTGGAAGTTTCGGATGAAAAATAAAGATCAAATATCGGCTCTTTTGGGAATATGTATTGTTCCTCAAATTATCACGGAAATAAAAGGGTTCTATGATAACCAAGAGGAAGTGGCACTGAAAGAATTTTACAAATCGAAGGTGTTCGACAAACTTCAAAATCCGGCAACAGGACTTTGGCATTTAAGTTCAAAAACGTTGTCGCAGTTGTTTTTAACGGAAGCTAACGAACATATCATAGAATTTCCGGAGGAGCAGTCATGAGTAAGGAAAATGCTTTTTTAATTTTTTTAGTTGAGTATTATCGCAACAAAAAGAATTTGTCAGGTAAGGAAGTTATTGATTTATTTGATCAATACAACATTTGGGATTTGGCAAAAAAATCCTATTTTTTATGGCATATTGAATCTCCTGATAATTTTGTTCGGGAAATTGATGATTATATGGTACATTGCTTTGGATAAGGCTATGTATGGTGGTACCGGTGGAAATCGTTCCGACAATCCCTATGGTAAGTATTGTCATGCTACTTCCGGTAGTGGTACGTCTTGTTCTAATGGTGGGGGTACTTGGGGTGGTTCCCGGTTTACGGCG
>QMCE01002548.1_pt1 | contig 10050 bp, 10 predicted proteins | sample 1821851 | NCBI WGS metagenome assembly QMCE01 (sample SAMN09453174, study PRJNA476694) | Termite gut metagenome, whole genome shotgun sequencing project. | isolation source: worker | host: Odontotermes sp. | place: South Africa:Pretoria | collected 2016-01-28 | reverse complement strand
TAAATCTACTTTGACAATATGTAAAGAAAATGCATTCGTACTTCTTACACATGACGGAGATTTTAAAAATGCCGATATAGATATTCTTACCGGAAATATGGTTATTCATCAGCCATAACAAAAATCACCCAAAATAGCAAAAACAGGAAAATAGATAGATTTATCCAAAAACCCGATTAAATAAATTCCACAAATTTCAAATTCTCCGGGACGGAAGCACAGTTTTCTGCAAGAGCGCGTATATCGGAATCGGGTTCGACAGCGGTGATCTGCAAGTCTTTCTTTACCAGGGCCAGCAACAAGGCATATTCGCCGTAACCGGTGTTTTGGATGGTTATTTCGCCCTTATCGGGCATGGCGGCAATCGCGCTTACATAATTGTTATGTTTTTTCAGGTTCCGGCGAACCGTACGCTCTACGGCAGGGCCTTTGTAGATGTAATTCTTGATGACCAGATCGGCATAGTAATCAGGCGTTTCGATTTCCCGGCTAAGCTCTTTGTATTCGGCCTGATAGTAATGGCGTACATCGACGGAACGGGGCGAATAGTCTTTCCGGAAACGTTTGTCATCCGGAGTGATACGCGGCATGACCTGTATATGTATCCGGCCTTTGCGCAGCATAAATTCGTCTTTGGGAAGTATATGGCCGACACCGTGTATCATCACGGGAATAATATCCAGGTTCAGTTGTTCCGCCAGATAGAACGCACCCCGGTGAAAACGCCTGATCGAGCAATCGGCCGAACGCGTTCCTTCCGGAAACAAAACGATGGAATAACCGCGGTTTATCGCCTCCTGCAAACGGTCTGTCGCATTCTCTATTCCATTGGATACGGGGTAGTAATCGGCATATCTTATCATCCTGCCGTAAAACGGCGATTTCCATACCCAGTCATTGGTCAGAATAATCAGTTTGGGCGTCAGCATCATGATACACATCAGATCAATATGCGACTGGTGATTGCAAATGATCACGCCCGGTTTGTCAAAGGTCTCACCGGACAGGTTGCGGTATGTTGTCTTTACCTGCGGTATACGGTAGATCACAAAATGGGCGATCCTGCATAATAATCTGTGATATTTCAGTTTCTTTTCTTCCGTTGTCCGTCCGAATGTAAACATAAACCATCCGATAAGCGTGATGACCGTGCTCATTACCAGGAAAAACAGGAAAGCATAAACCATCCCCGACAGGTTTTTCAGCGTCACGGGCATCAGGCGTTTCTTTCCTTTCTTCATTGTCAGCAGGCGGAATAACAGTGACGGCAGAATGTATGCCATGATCACGACAGAAAACATCCCTACGATCGTCACTTCAGCCAGCGAACGTAAGGCGGGATGTTTCGCAAAAATCAGCATACCCATTCCCACAAACATAATCAATGCCGATAAAGCAATACTTTTTTTATAAGAAGCCAGCATGCGCCGCCGGTAAGTATATTCGTACATGAGCCCTTCGGTCATAAAGATCGTATAGTCGTCACCCTGACCGAAAATAAACGTAGCCAGTATGATATTCACAATATTAAACCGGATATCGAAAAGATTCATCATACCCAGAATCCATATCCAACTCAGCGCCAACGGGATAAAAGCAATCAGGCTCAACTCGATCCGTCCGAGCGAAAAGATCAGGAAAGCAAAGACGATCAATCCGCATACATAAAGGACATAATTAAAATTGCCGGACAACGAAGATATCATACGGCGCGTTATGGAACCGGCATCAAAAGCAATAGCCGAAGCGCCACACTCATTCAATCTTTTTTCCAGTTCCTCTGCCCGCAAAGCATCCGTATAAAGCAAATTAACGATCATCGCTTTGCCTTCTTTTTCAATGATATAATTCTTCGCTAACGTTTCCCGTACCGGATCGAAATGCGATAAATCAACAGGCTCCCATTTGCGGTTAACCATCTCTTCAAAAGAACGGAATGCTCCTTCGCTAAAGCCTATCTTACGGGATTCTTCATGAAGACAGGTCAACACGCTGTCGCGATGAGTATTCCAAAATTTATTCCATACTTCTATTTGACGGACCTGACGGATCTGCGATGGAAAAAAGCCGCCGATCCCGCCGATCCTGTAAATCTCTCCGTCATCCGCCAACGATTGTAATACGGAAGCATATTTTTCATTCTCAACAAGAGCGCTTTCCAAATCTTTCCCTTCCGACACAAAATACATAACATGCTGATTTTTGTTCAACAAGCCCATCATCTTTTCGAAAGATTTTTTCTGCGCAGAAGTCATGTAATTGATTTTCTGCATGTTTGTTTCGAACCGCGAATCACCGCTGAAAAAACCGAAAAAGACGGTCAGCAGGATAACGGCAAGAACAAGCCGGCGGTTTTTCTCAAAAGGACGGGCGACAAATCTTCCTAACAATGATTTATCTTCAACGGAAGGATCGTTTTTCGCCGAAGTATTTCTTATACGCGACGGGAGGAAATGAGGAAGAAAAAACAGTACAAACAGAATCGTTCCGATAAGCAGCAGGGATGCAAACAACCCCAGGTCTTTCATCGCATCGGAGCCGATAAAAACAAGACTAAGGAAAGCGCCTACGGTCGTAATATTACCGATCGTAAGCGGCTCGATGATGTCTTTCATCACAAGCCGTGAATCGGGTACATGGTTGTAATGTTCCATAAAATGCAGCGGATAATTGATTGCGATACCGAACATGATGGAACTGATACCGACGGCAATGATCGACACGTCGCCGCTGATGATGTTAAGCATCGCCAATGCGAATAACCCGCCAAAGAGAACAGCCATAAAAACCAGCAGAATCTTACGTCCGCTACGGAACGAATAAATCAGTAACACAAACATGACGATCACGGCCAGTGTCATGGAAAACACGGTGTCTTGCTGTATCTGCCGTGAATTGGTCAGACCGATCTCCGCCGCACCGAAAGTTTCGAACGTAACGCCTTCAAATTCTTTTTCCGTCTCCGCAATAAAGGACCGCAACGAATCGAGAAAAACCGCATTTCGGCCCGTCTCACTTGCCGGAACGGCACAATCAATAAACATGACGGCCTGGTTTTCTTCGTTGAACAGATGGTCGTCATACAAACGGAACTGATCTCCGATCCTGAAATTCTGCAATTTGCGCATAAGCCCCCCCGTCATTTGCAACGGGTCGTACAGGAAATTATTCCGCACGATCATGCCCGCGGATGATGTCAGCACATTTTTATCAACCAGTAATTGCCGTGCAATCGCCTCACGCGTCAGTAACGTATCCATTCGGTCATAATCATCCTCACCCAGAAAATAAGGCATATTGTTGATGATAAATGATGAAACGGCAAGCATTTCCGCCGGATCGATACGGTAAAACAAACTTTTGATATACGATGAATCCGTCCGTGCCCGCAAGCGCTCCGCCAACGCATCCATAGCGGCAGCCTGAACCGTTATAGCAGCTTCGGACGGCTCAGGCCGTAAAGATTCATCGCCGGAGCGGGATGCCGCAACATCCTCAAAATTACAATAGACGGTTATCGTATTCGATGAAGCTACGTACTGATAAGCATTATTTATACGCTCGTTTTCCCTGTTTTCGGGCAGGAAACGGGAAATATCTTCTTTAAAGCTAATTTTGTAAGCGGAAAAGGCCAGTAAAACAACAAGCAGCAACAATATGGTAAAGAGTAATCCCCTGCGTTGCGAAAAATAGTCATATACCGAAAGAAAAAACTGAGTCATGATTTTTTCTTTTGGGTAAACAAACGGTGCATAAACATGGAGGGATAACCATATACGATTGCAAGAAGCGTGAATGCCGTATTCAGGAGGCTGATACGGAAAAAATCCCTGCCGGGACGAAAATGTGTTACCCGTTCTTCTTCAGGCGGATAATAAACACGTACGGGAACAGGCACAATCCGGATCCCTTTCCAGGCCGAACGCACCAGCATTTCAAGTTCCGCCTCATAGCGGGAAGATACGGGACGCAGGCCTCTCATTGCCGACAACGGATAAAGACGGAAACCGTTCTGCGTATCACTCAGCCTGTAAGAAGTCTGAACGGTAAACCAAAAATTGGAAAACTTATTGGCAAAGCTGTTTTTCGCCGGCATAGTTCCTTCTGTCGTACGTTGCCCGATCAGAAGCATATCCGGATATTTTTCCGCATATCCGACAAAACGTTCTATTTCAGAGGCGAAATGCTGTCCGTCGGAATCAATCGTAATCGCACCCCGATAACCCAGCTTTTCAGCTTCATCGAAACCGCTTTTAAGAGCATAACCTTTACCCTTGTTCGGCATATAGGATACGACTTTAATTTTACCCGCAAAATCATTCAATATCCCGGCGGTGTGATCGGTCGAGCCGTCATTCACCACAATGACCGAAGAAGTATATTGCAGTATATCGTTCAAAACAGCCACCAGCGTCTGCCGGTTATTATAGGTCGGGACAACCACACACAGGCACAACGCCTCCATTCGTTCCTGCAACGTACGAGAAGATACGGCCGGTCGTTCCGACAATTCCTTCTCTACGGATTGTTCCCGAATATGCTGCGATTTTCCGGTGGTCTGTTGCACAATTGTGTTATTTTTAAATAGGTTTTAAGACTACGATTGCTTTTGAAAATACCGCATCACCATCGTATATAACGGCAGACACGGAAACACATCCGCTTTCCTGCGGGGTATTTACCAGCCGGACCGAAATCTCCGGATTTTCCAACGGATTGATCACATGCAGAAACTTCATATTCCTGACGGAAGATATAAAATAAGCAATACCGGAAGAAACGCCCGCCAGTTCTTTGATCATCTGTGTGATACAAGCGCCCGGCATTACAGGATTTCCCGCAAAATGCGCCCGGAATATCGGATGTGACGCATTCAGATGCAAGCGATAAATTATACCGTTATCCGCGCCAACATCCTCTTTTATCGTAAAAAAATCGTCTTTAAGCATTTACATGGAAGTTTTATCCGGTTCGGTTTCTACCATCTTTCTCAATTCATATTGCAGGTTATGACGGTTATTCATCAACAGAATAGAGCCATCCGGCTCCGCCAGAATCTGTCTTTTCTTATAGTTAACAACAAGATTACCATCCTGCTCGAAACGTTCAAGCCTTTCACGGAAAGGCGCTTCCGGATTATCTACGTTAAACAGGAAATACAAATCGGCGGCAACCGTCTTTTTCACATACCACTTATCCATCATCGAGATGACATTCAATAATTCACATTTCTCGTCCGTCACAATAAAATCAAAGGCTTTCGCTCCCATTTCATTGATAAGCGTTCCGCGCCATTCGTCGCCGTTCTTTTTCAATATACAGATACCCGTAATGCTGTTATCAGGTGTTTTAAGTACAACACGATAGCTGTTTTTCAGGCTGTCGGAACGATTTTCCGCATGCCATACCGTATGATTCGATTGTACGGACGCAGATGTTCGCTTAACAGTCGGCGATACGGACGCACAACCGGCAAGAAATACGGATACGATGCTGATCAGGAAGCATTTTACGAATACCGGACAGGAAACATTTTTCATATTTATTGTTTTTCAGTTTTTCATCCCCGGGATTCCGGATACGGAATTCAGGATTTTATTCGGCAAACAGACGATCATCGATCGTTGTATTCACCTGTACATTTTTAAGAGTGATCGTTGTTTTGTCGCCGCTCTTTTCAATCAATTCAACCGAACGGATACGGTTATCAGCCTTATTGACAAATAATTGTATGGAAGAAAACATATCTTTTATTTCCTTTTTCCCGGGAGTCAGAACCACTTTATAATCATCCTTACCAATCATAAACCGCGTGTCAAAATCAGGAGAATCAATCAACCCGCTTCCGCTAACGCCTCCTGCCATGACCTTACTGATTTCTCCGAACATCTTACTTGATTTAACGGGTACTTTGTTTGTCTTGTCGCCTGATGTCATCCGCACATTTTGTCCATCCATAGAAAACACGTATTTATACGGCGTTATATACTCCCAACGTATCTTATTTGTTTTCTTATAGTACATCTTACCTTCCGACGTCACTTTATCATCCATAAAAGACAATTCTTTGACCTGGGTAAAATCGCCCTGCATCGTTTTCATATCGCCGGCCGACTTGGTAATCTTACTTACTATTTCATCTTTCTGCTCTTTTGTTGCATCCTGATATTGTGCGGATACCGAAAATACACACAGCAACATTCCTATTAATAAAACCACCGGATTTTTCTTCATAACTTTTTAATTGACAATATTTCTTGATATTATTCCATTCAAAATATCTTTATTAAGACTATTTATCGCCTTACGGGTTTAAATTCATGCCTGCGAAACCGGATGTTTCCTTTTTACGCCGGACGGGTAAGGAATGCAACGCCGATCATAATGAAAAGAACGCCGACCCAGCGTGTCAGAGGCACCGTTTCCTGAAAAATGAAGACAGCAGCCAGCGTACCGAATATATAACTGATACTTATCAGCGGATAGGCAAGTGACAGATCATTGTGTTTGAGGATATAAAACCATATAACCGAAGCCATAATCATGGAAAGCCCGGATGCAAGCAGCCACCAGTTAGTACAGATATCCCGGAAAAATTTCCAAGTCCAGGTAAACCGTTCCATCTTTTCGAGACCGAATTTCAGAAAAACCTGCCCTGACGCCAGAAACAGGCACTGCACGACAGAGCAACATATTAATTTAAACATGATGATAAAAGTATAAATGAGTGAGATTTATTTCTGTAATGATTATATATCAGTATTCGTTTTACACCTCTGATATCATCACTGTTTTCAGCAGGGTCAAAGCGCATTGAAGGACTATCGGCAAGCAGGGATGAAGGGATCCTGTTCTTGCGGAGACAGGTCGCCGCAACATAGACTGCCAGCGCAGAAGAAGAAAACGATTCACCAAACAGATGTTTATATTGCATAATGGGGAGATCACCGAAAAACCGCATAATCACATCACGGTATACTTTATCGTTCTCCGGATGTGTATTCAATCCTGTCAGAACAGCGTCGATATCCGACAATCCGCATCCTGCTTTGGCAAGCATTTCGTCCAGCCTTCTCCGTAACTGGTCGTTCGTCGGTTTATACATCAACTCAACATCGCTTATCCGGCAGATCGTATTCCCGTTTTTCTCCGAACCCAGTAACATACTGACAGCCGCTTCACCCGCAAAACATTTTTGTTTAGGCGACGGACCGGTTGCAAAATCCCATATACCGATCCGTTCGAAAAACTTGAAATAATCATTGGTCAATTCATCATATCCGCCTACCAGCGCCGTTTTGATACGTTTTTGTTCAAACTGCATAAAAGCATCCAGCAAAGCATTTTCGAATGATGTTCCGCGATGTACGAATGTATTGTTGTATCCGTGACATTTCAGGTCTATGGCAACCGATGAGCTAAGTATATTATGTGTAGACTGCATAAAAAAAGTCGGCTGAAGAAATTTCTCGTCATTTTCCATGATCGACCACAGGAATTTTTCCGTATTTTCGATACATCCCAGTCCCGTACCGCTGATAATCGCATCCGGCATTTCCACCGAAGCCTCCTTCAGTGTCAGGCGCGACATCATCACGGCACGTTTCAACAACACACACATACGCCGCGCCGCCAACGGAGAAAAATGATCTTTGAAATCAGGATCTATGGTCGGCACACGCATCCCGTCGTAAAGAACCGGATTATCAAACCACTCATCCGACAACGGCTTTTGCGCCGATATTTGATTTGCTGACTGTATATATACTGACATAGTCTGTTAAATTTTCGATAAGACAATAGCGGAATCGTTCCCCCCGAAACCAAACGAGTTAGACAGGATATGCCTTACCGGGCGTACCGGTTCGGGGTTCATGACAGGTACAAAGTTATGTTCTTCAATTTTATTCCGGAAATTCATATTTACCGGCAAAAAGTTATGCGCAATGGCAAGTAACGACACAACGGCTTCAAAACTACCGGCGGCGCTCGTTGTATGGCCCGTATAGGCTTTTATGGAAGCAATCGGCGGTACGCTTTCGCCAAAAAATTTCATGGCTGCCAATCCTTCCGTCAAATCATTGTTCGGCGTACCCGTACCATGCGCATTGATGTAATCAATATCTTCCGGTTTCAGTCCCGCATCTTCGACGGCCCCTTTCATTGCAAGATAAGGCCCCAGTCCGTCGGGCGACGAAGCCGTCGGATGATAGGCGTCGCACACATTCCGGTAACCCGCCACCTTGCCGATCGGTTTTACGCCGCGACGTTCCGCCGTTTCGGAAGACTCAAGTACCAGATAACCGGCGCCCTCACCCAGGTTAATACCCGCGCGGTCGCGGTCAAACGGCCGGCAGACGTCCCGGTCAAGAATCATCAGCGTATTAAAGCCATTGACATGATAACGGGAGAGACATTCCGTCCCGCCCGCAACCACTATATCCGCACGACCGCTTTTGATCATATCGGCGCCCATCATGATTGTATTGGCCGACGACGAGCAGGCTGTCACAATCGTTGATATCATACTAAAACCACCGATATAGTCAGCGATCTGCCCCGTACAGGCGCCGCAATCGTTTAATTCGATGTAAGCGTTTTTCGAATCGTTATGCAGAAAATCCGAATACATCTGTTCGGCCTGATCCATACCACCTACCGTTATACCCGAAAGGAATGCCACACGCAATGACGAACGGTCATCAAGCCGCGCTTGCCGCAAAGCCTCTTTGACAGCAGGTATCCCAAGCAATGAGGAACGAATGAAAGCCGCCGATGACGGGATACCCAGCATCTCGCAAAGTTCGTCGTTGCTATGCTTTACTTCACCGACCGGAAGATCGGTATGCGAAGTTTTAAGATACTTTATCGGCTCCACTCCCGACCGTTGATTGAGAAGCGCGTCAAGAGTAGCGGCTTTATCCATTCCGAGGGCGGATACGACACCCGCTCCGGTGATATAGATTTCTTTATTCATTTTGTTTATCCTGTCTTATTTTGTTCTGTTAGCCTGCACGTATTCCGCCATTGTACGAACGGATTTGAAAATTTCCTTACCCTGGGCAGGATCTTTCAATTTAATACCGTAATTCTTTTCAAGCAACACGATAAGCTCAAGGGCGTCAATGGAGTCAAGACCCAATCCGTCGCCAAACAATTCGCCGTCATCAGCGATATCCTCCGGCTTAACTCCTTCCAGATTCAACACCTTAATAATCTCATTTTTCAATTCCAAAATCAATTCATCCATAGTTTTATCTATTTATATAGTTAATAAAAAATTCCCTACTAACGTCGTTTCAGCATTTATCATATAATTCGTCCAGATTGTCATCCGTCAAAGGCATCATCAGCCCTTTCTTTTCAAAATACAGATCGGGGCCCGGTCCGTTATCTTCCGGTTCTCCCGCTTTACATAATACCATGAGACAACTCGGCATACCCGAAACCATATCCGCTTCCGTCCAACCTCCCAGCACATATTGCATGCCTCCGTAACTAATCATACCATTGATCGCCTCGCATACATTCCTACTCCGAAAATCAGGAAGGATATGGAATGCTGTTTCCCCGTACATCTTATTTCGTATGGCTATTTCTCCCGTCACAATATTCGGCAATGTATACACAAAGTCTGCCGGAGAAGGAAAAAAATCATTTTTATCCTGAACCGTTTGCTGATACTTGCGGTCAGCTTCGAGTGATGCGCTGCGGTTAAAAAATACAATGCCCATATCTTCTTTCGGCCTTTCCCGGTCGATACCGGCGAGAATAAGCTCGGATGCGAGGAAACCCAGTTTAGACAACGCGTCCATTTTGTAGAACTTACGGTATTCAACTTCCGTTCGCTCATATACGGCAGAAAGAAAATCATGCGCCACACACTGTTTACCGTCAGATTCAAAATAAACCTCACCGTTCAGTAAAACACGTCCCGGAACAATCCGGCAATATGATTGTATATAGTTCATCCTGCTAATATTTCGTATATAGTACCGCTACATTGCAACCGCCGAAACCCGAAAGCATTTTTACAAAACGACGCTTGAC
>QMCE01003092.1_pt1 | contig 10051 bp, 8 predicted proteins | sample 1821851 | NCBI WGS metagenome assembly QMCE01 (sample SAMN09453174, study PRJNA476694) | Termite gut metagenome, whole genome shotgun sequencing project. | isolation source: worker | host: Odontotermes sp. | place: South Africa:Pretoria | collected 2016-01-28 | reverse complement strand
CGCACGGCGCATATCCGACTACGGCTTCACCCCCAACCGCGCCTACATCCTGCTGCTCAACCTCTGGTTCTACGGCGTCTATATATGGCTTTTCGTGGTGAAGGGGCGCAGGGTGAAGTGGATACATCTCTCGGCGATCGTGGTGGCCTTGCTCTCGTCGGTGGGGCCGTGGAGCCTTGCGGGCATCACTCCGGGCGAAAAGCAGGCCGAGGTCGAAGAGGATGGCGTTATCGTAGTGGAGGAAGAGCCGACGGGCAGTTGGTTCTCGTCCGACAGTCTGGTGATGGACAATGTGGACTATCCCTTGGCGGGAAAATATGGCAAATTTGCGAAGGTCGAGTGGGACGACGACGTGCGCGCCGGCAACATGGAGTTTACGAAGGGCGACAATGAGCTTGTTATCTCCATCCCCAAAGGCGGGAACGCGGCCCCCGCGTCAGGCGAGCGCGGGTTCGACGAGTTCCGCATACCGTTGAGGCAGATGGTGAACGAGCGCATCGTCTACGGCCCCGGGTTCGCGTTTCTGGTGGAGTGGTACTCCGGGATGCAATACGACGACCGCGTGGATGTCTACCTCTTGCAGGGCTACCTGTTGTATAATTAAGGGGTTGTTTTTAAAACCTCTCTATCTTTACACCTGAAATCTTGCCCGCCGCATGAAACCGCACCACATTCTCCCTCTTGTTGCCCTCTTGTCTGCACTGTTCACCACTGCACAGGCGCAGGCCCAGACCGACCCCTATGCCGAGATAGGCTACCACATCGACAACCCGCGTAACTTCAACGTCAGGGATTCTCTGGCGTCGATTCTCTACGGCCCCGGCGATTCAGGCAATCAGGCGCGTTTTCAGGCTGCATACGACCTGTTGCAATACAACGACGTTCCGGGCCACGAGGTCGAATCTCTCGGGCTGGAGATAGTGCGCCCGTTCATTCTCAAGGCCGACGGCGAGGACGAGCAGTGGCGCATGAGCAGCCTGTCGTTACTCTATTTGGAGATCGGCTTCATTCATCGCGAACGCGGGGGCGACGACAGCGAGGAGAAGCTGCGCACCTATCTCGAAAAGGCTCTCGAAGCAGCCTTGCTTTCGGGCAGCGGGCCCCATTGCGCCATTTGTTACTATGCCGTCGGCAATCTCGAACTGAAGCGCGGCAACATCGGCCTGTCGCACCAATACCTCTACGAGGCGATAAAGCACTACGGCAACCTGGGGGCATACACCATCGTGACGGAGGTCTTTTTCTGCATCGGCTCGGGCTTCTCCGACATCAGGGACACCGAGGGCCTCGGGCGCGTGTTGGCGCAGATGGAGGAGAACCTCGGAAAAGACAACTCGCTTCGTTCGCGCCACTTCTACAACATACTGAAACACACCTATTTCACCATACTTCAGGAGCAGGAGAGGAAAGCACATGGAAAGGCTTCTCAGGCATCGGTCGATTCGGCGATGGTGTACGTCCGGGCGAACATCGACCTCGTCGATAATCACATCGAGGAGCTTGCGCCCAACTATTTCCACGGCTATGCCTACTACTATCTCGCCAAGGAGCTCGACGCCAACGACCCCGAACGCAACCGGGAGATCTTCGAGGCGCTCGACCGGGCGGTGGCGATAACCGAGCGCGACATCCGGGCGGCGAACAACTATGTCCGTGGTGAGACCGCTTCGTTCAGGGAGTTCCACATCATGGTGAACTCCCTGCGCATGAAGGCCCTCTACCGCACGGGGCGTCTCGGCGAGGCGCGCGAGGTGTTGGACAGGACCCTGGTGATGCTCGCCGAGTTCGAACACTTCGAGAACCTCAACTACATTCGCTCTACGGTCTACGAGTTCGCGGCCACTCTCCGCCAGAAGACGGGCGAGCTCGAAGAGGCGTTGCGTTTCCAACAGCAGTATGCCAAGAGCGAGGCGCGCGCTTATGAAAAAGAGAAGGTGAGGGCCATGAACGAAATGTCGGCCAAGTACGAGTCGGAGATCAAGCAGGGCAGGATCGACATCCTCACCCAGAAGAACCGCGCCGCGCGCCGGCAGATGATGCTGTTGGCCGGGCTGATATTGGTGACCCTCACGGCGAGCGGCTTTGTGGTGGTGTGGAACCGCCAGCGCCGCCGCAACATCGAACAGAAGCTCTACGAGACGGCGCTGTTGGCCGAACTGCGGCAGGAGGAGCTCGACAAGATGCGTATGCCCGAACAGACCCCTGTGGCCGACACCATAGCGCGCATATCGCGTCAGGTGGCCGACTCGCCCTCTATCGGCAGGGATGTGAAGCGCAAATATCTCGACAACCTGTCGCACCTCGACGGCGCGCTCATGGAGAACGCCTACCGCAACTCCGAGGCCCGGCTCACCCCCTTGGATATAAAATATATCATCTGCTTCAACGCGGGGATGAGCGTGCCCGACATCGGCGACCTGTTCAGCGTGGAGCCCGCGAGCGTCAATACGGTGAGGTACCGTATCCGCAAAAAATTCGCACAAAACGACCCGTTCAGAACTATAATCTGACGAAATCCATTTTTGTCTATTTTCATCTACACCCCCCGAGGCTACCTTTGGGGGTGTGATTTTTTACTCCATGTCCGAACCTTAATGAATTGCAATAATGAACAGAAATGAAACGGTCGCCGTGGTCGATCTTCGCCAGCCCGAACCGCCGCATCCCCGGACTTCGGTTGCCGACACCGTTGCGAAGATCGCCCGGCTGGTGGCCTCATCGACGATCGACGCCGGCGCCAAGGATACCTATATAGAGAGCTTGTCGCACCTCGACGGCGCGCTGCTCGAAAACGCATACCGCAACTCCGAGGCCCGCCTCACCCCTCTCGACATGAAATATATAATCTGTTTCAACGCGGGTATGGGGGTGGACGACATCGCGACGCTCTTCAACATCGAGCACGCCAGCGTCAATACGGTGAGGTACCGCATCCGCAAGAAATTCGCACAAAACGATCCGTTCAGGACTATTATCTAACCATTTAAAAAAACAACGTACCATGAAAAAATTTCAATTGACGACCGCCCTCTGCGCCCTCTGTTTAATGTTCACCTCTTGCGGCGGAGGCGGCAGCAAGAACGACTATCTGGGCAGCCTGCCCGGGCTCTACGAGAAGTACAACAAGGCCGAAACCGAAATGCAAGCGTCCGTCGAGGGCGAGCTCGATATGGCCAAACTCACGAAGGTGTTCGCCGAACTGAAGGCGCGCGAAGATAAATTGAAAGCCGCCGTCGCCGCCGAGTTGGAAACGCTCGTCGGCAAGGCCATTCCCGTTTCGTACAGCGACGCTCTCGTTGCCTCCGGCAAGATATTCTACGACGCGGCTGCCACGGTGAACTCCAATCGCGGCTCGGCCTGTTTGTCGATGGCGCTCTCCGCAAAGGACGACTACACCGTTCCTGCGTATGGCCGCTACGACAAGCAGTACATGGTCTACTACCACTTCATCGACCGCGACGGCGCATCCATCGAGGGGTCGAAATGGAGTTTCACCCCTGTCGCCTTCGACAAGGCGGGTTTGGCGTTCCCCAAGGGCACCGAGCTGTGGAGCGACGAAACTGCCCGCACCTTCGATGTGGACGAATATCCCGAGGCCTACGCCGCTTTCGCCGGGGTGCAGTTCATCACCGCAGAGGAGTACGACGCGCTATAAAATATTGTAAAAACTAAAAAAACTCGAAAACGATGAAAAAACTATTTTTATTTACCCTCGCCGCGCTCATGGTGTCGGCAGGCGCATTCGCCCAGGAACCCGAAGAGGGCGGAAAGAGAAGGAAAGGCGGATTTCTCCGTGGCCTTGCAAAGGGTGTGGAATCTGTCACGGGGCTCGACGTCTCCAAAGAGACCGTCTTCGTCTACCCGACCGTGAGCGACTGGAAGTTGTCGCTCGTCAGTTGCGAGGGCAACCTCGAAACCGGGGCTGTGGTCATCAAGATCAACGCCGTGTGCCTCGGCGATGCCGAAGGGACCCGCGCCGCCGCCGTGAGGAGCATCTGCCCCGCCGGGACGGACGACGAGCTCGAACTGTTTTTCTATTCGAAGTACTACGAATTCAAAGTGGGACTTCCGACGGAGCTCACCTTTACCCATGCGGAAAAAGTTCCGACCGATGTCAAGGCGCTCGACATGAAGTTCTACATCGAGCACGCGGGTCACATGCCCTCCGAGTTCTCATTCGAGGCACGCGACATTCCCATAACCTGGCAATAACCGCCCTGCCCGACCGATGCTGTTGCGCCGCCTGCCTCCTGAAGGTTCGCGGCGCAACTTTTTTTAACGGACAAAGCGAATGCGATTCGCCAACGACGCCAATTCCTCCCCTCGTAAAACTGTTCCGAGCGATGCCGCCTTACCGTCATCCCACGCAATGCCACAGGCCGACGAGGGCTCTACCTTATACTGTTTTTTTCCGCGTAGCCCTTTGCGCGTAGCTCATCTTCAAATTTTCAAATCTTCAAATCTCCAAATTCTTTTTCCGCGTTAGCCCCATTATCCATTATCCATTAAACAAACTCCCGGCCTCCGGCTACCGAGAATGGCTCTCAGGGGCGTTGAACTATGTAAACGCCACCGGCCACTGTTGGTCTGCTTTGCCGAGCAGTGCCACCCACGGTTACCGCTTGGGCTTCAATAGTACGACCGCTTATCCGTTAAACACCAGCAACCGGAGCTACGGCTGTTCTATTCGTTCTGTAATGGAATAATATATAAAAAAAGGGAAAACCCTTGACCATACAAGCCTCCGGTAGTGTGTGTATGTGTGTAGTGGTATAGACTAAGAGTTGAAAGTTGAGAGTTGAAAGTGAGCTACGCGGGAAAAGAATTTGGAGATTTGAAAATTTGAAGATGAGCTACGCGCGCAGATTTACCACCCCGTCTGCCACTACACACACCACCGGAACAACACACACACTACCGGGGCGAGCTACGGTGCAAAGTGCAGGGAAGCGCCGTAGGCGCAGGGGCGAAGCCCCCCCCCCTGCACAGTGGAGGCCCAGCCTCCACACATCGCACCGCATCCGATCCCTAATGCCGGCGCGCATTCAAAGCGCGTCGGCAGGGCGACCGCCCCTCCGTGGGCGGTCGAAAACCCCGGAAAAAATTCAATTTTTTTGAATTTTTTCCGCCGCGACCCATCGGTTCTTTGACATATTTGGTTTACACATTTGTTTGTCGATGCGAAAATCAGGATATCCGGGCCCGTTGCCGTGCCGGTTACATGGCTTTTGGCCGGTCGGCGACACTCGGACAGCGCGGTTGATGCACACATCTATATATATAGGACATAGTCGCCGGTGCGGTTTCTTCCCCCTCCACTCTTCCTATCCCTCCCGGGCTTCCGCCCGTCACTGCACCAGAGAGGTTGTTTGAATTTTTTCAAACAACCTCTCGGCGACATCGCTCCGCAGACACCGGGGGGGCCCTACCACAAACCTTTCATTTTGTTGGTAGGCTCCTCCTCTGCGGAAGACCTCACGGTTGCGCGAAAAAATACTATCTTTGTCAGGACAACAAAACTTCTATGACAAAAGAGACCGCAATCAAACTGTTCGAAGATCGCAAAGTGCGCTCCGCCTGGGACGCCGACGCCGAAAAATGGTACATCTCGATAGTAGACGTTATCGAGGTGCTGACCGAGACACCCAACCCTCAAACCTATTGGAGGGTGCTCAAGCACAGGTTGTTGGCCGAGGGAAACCAAACCGTTACAAACTGTAACGGTTTGAAAATGCCCGCCGCCGACGGCAGAATGCGCATGACCGACGTCGCCGATGTCGAGCAACTTTTCCGCCTCATCCAATCCATCCCCTCGCCCAAGGCCGAGCCGTTCAAGCAGTGGCTGGCGCAGTTGGGACGCGAAAGGCTCGAAGAGATCGACGACCCCGAACAGGGTCTCGAACGGCTGTTCGAGTATTATCACCGCGCCGGATATTCGGAAGCATGGATCAATCAACGCATAAAGTCCATCGAGATACGCAAGGAACTCACCGACGAGTGGGACAGGCGCGGCGTGAAAAAAGGACAGGAGTATGCCACCCTCACCGACATCATCACCGCCGGTTGGTCGGGAATGACCACACGGCAGTACAAACAGTACAAAGGCCTCAAGACCGAGAGCCTGCGCGATAATATGACCAACCTCGAATTGGTACTCAATATGTTGGCCGAGGCTTCGACCACCGAAATCTCGAAAGAAAAGAGGCCCCGCAGCGTGGCGCAAAATCGAAAGGTCGCCGCCGAAGGTGGTTCCGTCGCAGCAGCAGCCCGCAAAAGCCTCGAAGCCAAAACAGGAAAACGGATAGTCAGCCCGCTGAACGCAAAAAAAGCGCTCAAACAGTAGGACTCTCCCCTGCGTGTAAACCGAATATGTCGAAGAACAACTACGTTCTTTGTCATTTTTGAGCAATGGTTATGCAATTTTTTTCTATCTTCGCGGCAGTTTACACGAAAACTCAATGCCTTCAATAACCGCGATACTCGAGGTCGAGAACAACAACACCGACAGGATACATCTGTTCCGCGAGTCGATCTTCATGAAAGCGTATCAACGCTCGGCTTTTCTTTTTGTCAATAACGTCAAGAACTACAGGCCCGTAAAGAAACACTTCAAGGGGGTCGGCTCCGATATCGTGATGTTGGGGTTCCCGTCGAACCTGTTGGAAAAGATGGTCTCGCCCGACAGGATCCAAGAGCTCGGCGACGGTCACGTCACGATCTCGTTCGAGGGGCAGTTCAGCGAAAAGGAGTACAATGCGTGGTTTGCAACGATACCACTCGATCCCGCGAAAGAGAAAAAGCAACAACCCTCTTCATCGGGCGCGCCTGCGTCCGAGCCGTCGTTTTCCGGGCCTGCGTCCGAGCCTGTGCCGTCTGCGTCTGCGCTTTCGCAGTCTTCGCAGTCTTCGCAGTCTTCGCAGTCTTCGCAGTCTTTGCAGTCTTTGCAGTCTTTGCAGTCTTTGCAGTCTTCGTCTTCGCAGTCGGAGCAGCCCTCGGCTTCACCCGAAACGTTCACCGAGGCTAAAGTCACGCCGCCGCCCCCCACACCGCCCCAAACATCTGTGGAAACTCCGCCCCGTATGACCGTCACGGTCTACGAAGCGGAACGATCCGTGGAGCGTGTTGTGGAAAGACAGGCCCCGGCCGTAGCGAAGTTCGAAAAACTGCTGGAACAGTTGGAGATTTTCTCCGTCGAAAACTCGACACCTATCGAGTGCATGATGTTCGTGAGCCGACTGAAAACCGAACTAAAAAGAGTGCGAAGTGGCAGTCTATGACAACCTCCCCGCCTACAAAGCGGCCTACGACCTGTTGCTGGATGTCTTCAAAATGAACGACAACCTCACCCGGCAGTATAAGCACACTCTGGGCGAGAGCCTGCGCAACGAGCTGAAAGAGTTGCTCGTCACGATCTATCGCGCAAACTCGAACGAAGAGGAAAAAGAGTTCAACCTCCGCAAAGCCCGAGAGCAGGTGGTGGTTGTGAAATTATATACGAGAATGTTGCACGACCTCGGTCAGATCAACCTGAAACGTTTCATCGCTATCGGCGACAAGACGGAAAGTCTGTCGAAACAGATAACCGCCTGGCACCGAAGCACTGTGAACAAGCAGAAAGCGAATGTTCAGAATCCTTAGGCCCGGAGCCGCCATCGGTCTTAAAAACGCTTGTGGCGGGCGAGGCTTAAAATTCAGCAACCCACCGGCGGGACTACGTCCATCTTTCGATGCACGGCGCCCGTTGGTTATCCACACCAGTCTTCCTCTCCGTTTGGACGGCCCGACGCGGCCCATATCCGGGGAGGCATTCATCGAGCGGTTGCTTTTCGGACCTTGGTTCCCGGCCTCCGGCAACCGTAATTGGTCTTCAGGGGCGTTGAGCGCTGTAAGTACTTCCGGCTACTCGTGGTCGGCTTTGCCGAACAGCGCTACCAACGGTTACAACCTGGGCTTCAATAGTACGACCGTCAATCCGTTGAACAGCAACAACCGGAGCAACGGCTTTCCCGTTCGTTCTGTAACAGCACTTTAGCGAAAGCAGCAATGAAGAACTCGCTGGACAGGGATTTGGTAAAGGACGTTTTCCGCGCCTATTTCGATGCACGAAAAAATAAGCGCGGCACGGACAACCAGCTCGAATTCGAGATCGACTTCGAGCACAACCTGTTCGAACTTGCTTACGACATCCAGAATGAAACCTACACAGTCGGCAGAAGTATCTGTTTCATAGTAAACAATCCTGTCAAACGCGAAATTTTCGCGGCCGACTTCAGGGACCGGGTCGTGCATCATCTCGTATTCAACCGCATCAACTCGTTGGTCGAGCGGAAACTAATTCGCGACTGCTACTCCTGCCGGACAGGGCTGGGAACTTCCGACGGTGTCGAACGCCTGGGCCACCATATCCGCTCTGTCACGAACAACCACACCCGCGAGGCGTGGGTCTTGAAGCTCGACATCAAGGGCTACTTCATGTCGATAAACAGGCAACTGCTCTGGGAGCGCGTGGAAAAGATACTCACCGACGCGAAGAACAAAGGCCGGGGCAGCCGGATCGACGAGACGCTTTACCTTCTGCGGCTCGTGATATTCAACGACCCGACCCGAAACTGCGTCATTAAGGGCGACCCTAAAGATTGGGCGGGATTGCCCCCTTCGAAGAGTCTTTTCCATTCGCCTCCGGGCTGCGGACTTCCCGTCGGCAACCTCACCTCGCAGTTGTTCAGCAACATATATCTATCCGATTTCGACAACTGGGTGAAGCGCGAACTCAAGATGAAGCACTATGGACGATATGTCGATGACTTTTTCTTTCTCCACCGCCGGAAGGAAGTGCTTTTGGATGTTCGCGACAGGGTATCGGATTATCTCACAAATACTTGCGGATTGACCGTCCATCCCGACAAAGTCTATCTGCAAAAGGTGGAGCAGGGGGTCACTTTTCTCGGGGCGCACCACCAGGCACCGTACGCTCGGTTCGATCCGCAACAACCTCAGGCAGATAGACAGTTCCGTTCACACCCTGTCGGAGGAGGCCCCGGACCGTGGAGAGCTCGGTATGCTGCTCGGCAGGTTCAACTCCTATCTGGGCTATCTGGGCCAATACGACACCTACAAAATACGCAAGAAGCTGTGGGAAGAGAGTGAGGGATATCATAAGTTCTTCTATATCAACGCCACATACCAAAAAATTTCGATCAAATCGAAATATCTGCCACACCTCGCCGAACCGGCAACCCCCGAAGAGTTAGGGCTTTTTCCACGGGATTAACACCCGCCGCCCCCCGAAGATTTTGGGATTTTTCCCTTGGGACTACCCGTTGCAACAACCATTGCTCACACTGTTAAGAGTTTGTTTGAATTTCCGATCGCCGGAGATCTTTGTCTCGATTTTTTTTGTAAGCGACGATCTGTAAGGGAGTCTATATGTGGCTGAAATTCAAAACAATCCAAACATAGTACAGCGCAGGCCCGTCCTGCATTGTACTTACGATTTGCACACCTCGTTCCTCACATCTAAAATGACGGAACCCCTACTTGTTGTGCAATTTTCGGGCGCTTCCCCTCTTCCCTCTCCCCCTATCCTGCGCCCGAACTGCCCTGCGGAGGCCTGATCGCCCCGCAGGGTACTAAGGGCAAACTCCTCCCATCCCTCCCCGCTATGACGAACTTTGGATTTTGTTTCCGCCCCGACCTTCATCGCGACGACTGCTCGGGATTTCTGCATCTGTGGGTCGAAGATTCGCGAGGCAGAGTGCGCTCTGTTCCAACATCTTACGATGTAAGTCATGACGAGTGGGATGCCGTTATCGGTTGGTTTGTGCGCACCGAAAGCGCCGGGCAAAGACAGTTGATGCTTCGGCACTATGCCGAGTGTATGAGGCAAGACCTCGATACACTGGAGCGAATAGTCGGCGAACTCGAAAGTAAAGGTCGCTGTACCGCCTCTAATATTCTCAATATCTGGAGTTTAGAAACGGGTGCGTAAGCGCGGGCAAGCGTTATCGGTTCTCTTTTTGCTGCCGATTTTGTATAACAAAAAAGACGTTCT
>QMCE01003997.1_pt1 | contig 10053 bp, 9 predicted proteins | sample 1821851 | NCBI WGS metagenome assembly QMCE01 (sample SAMN09453174, study PRJNA476694) | Termite gut metagenome, whole genome shotgun sequencing project. | isolation source: worker | host: Odontotermes sp. | place: South Africa:Pretoria | collected 2016-01-28 | reverse complement strand
TTACCCAATGTTTTTTTAGCTGTATCCCGTTTCGTTCTGTCATCATTTTTATTCCACCACCTTGCCTCTATTATACCACTTTTCAGCGGTTTTGTGGAGCTTTGTCAACAGTTCCAACTTGGCCAGAAGTGGCGCCATTGTACTACTTCCTTTCCAATTCGCCCTCGGATATGATAATCTCCCCGGCGTATTCGGTTATGAAGTGCAGAAAGCCATTTGCGTCAATCCAGTATTCGGGATAGAAGCGAGTATATTTGTTGAGCTTGGGGTCGTAGTAGTAGAAACAGAGCTTGCTTGTGTCCATACCCGCGAGATCCACTTTTGCCGCTATGTGTACGGGCTGCTCCCATTTTCCCGCGTGGTCGAAGTGGATAGTGCGAATCTTATTGCTAAACCACTTTTCAAAGAAAGCGCGGTATTTGTCCACCTCCGGGCCGCTGACATACCCGGAAACGCGGGCGTCCTCTGTGAAAAGCTCCGGGTTGTCAAAGTACACGCGCAGCTTCACTTCGCTGCCCGCGACGCTGTCGTGCCAGAACCGCAAGCCCTTCAGCCTTGCCCATGACAGCCCCCTAACACCGTAGAGGTTGGCCCTGCGGGTAAAGGCATGGCCGAGGTTCTGCTTTTTTGCGTTGTTTGCAAGGGTGCTTGCGGGGCCGGGCTCAAGCCAGTCGTTTTCCGGGATCGACGTATCCGAACCGCCGCCACCACTGCCGGAACCGCCGCCCGTACCGCCGCCGGGGTTGACCGGGGCCTGGGGTTTGTCCTTGAAGTTCGCTGTCACGGTAACGTCTTTCGCGGGCATGGCGAACGTGGTAACGGCTGCGCTCGCGTCGGCAAACGTCACGCCGTCCGTCGTAGTCCAGCCGTCGAAATCCTTATCAGATTTAACCTCCGCCGTGACCGTGGCAAGCTCGTTGGCCGCGTATTTCTCCTTGTTGCTCGTGCCGCCGTCTACTGTCAGTTCATAGAGCGTCGGGGGTTTGTCCTTGAAGTTCGCCGTCACGGTGACGTCTTTCGCGGGCATGGCGAACGTGGTAACGGCTGCGCTCGCGTCGGCAAACGTCACTCCGTCCTCCGTAGTCCAGCCGTCGAAATCCTTATCGGATTTAACCTCCGCCGTGACCGTGGCAAGCTCGTTGGCCGCGTATTTCTCCTTGTTGCTTGTGCCGCCGTCTACTGTCAGGGTATAGCCGGGAGTGGCCTTAACCCCGGAGCCTTCCTCGCCGCCCGATGGGGGATTTTGTTCGCCGGCACCAATGATGTTTTGCGCAAATATTATAAACGAGTATTCCACGCCGTCATCCAGCCCGGTAATCGTATATGAATAGCCGTTTGTGTCCGATGTGGGGTCGTGGGGTATTACGTCCGTAGACTCCCATGTATCGCTCCCGGCGGATAAATACATTATTACGTACCCGTCAACAATACCGCCGTCATCGGGCTTGTTCCATGTGGCCGTCACTTGCCCGTTACCCGCCGTGACCGCGAAATCCTGCGGCATGCCCGGTACCGGCGGCGTGGGCTTCACCGTCAGCGTAAAGTTTTTTTCGGCCGGCTCATATTTTTCGCTGCCCGCCGCTTTCACCCCGATAGTCGCTGTGCCCGCCGCTTCGAAAAAAAGCGAAAGGTGTTCGTCTATGGACGCTTTCGGCGTACCCTCTGCTTCTACGCGGTAGGTAATCGCGCCGCTTTTATCTATTCCGCCCGCGTCGCTTGTGGCGTGGCCGTCAAGGCTTACCCATCTGTCAATCACGTATTTCTCTATGTTGTTCGCGGTGAGGGTTTGGGTGGCCTTCGTTACCAACAGCGTGGCCGCGCCTGTGCTGTCAAGCAGCGTTCCCGCGCCGCCAAAATCGGCGGTGACGGTATAACTGTCCGGCGTCCAGCCGGCGCCTGTCAGCGTGACGTCAATCGCGGCTGTGCCGCCTGATACAATAGCCGTACCGAGCTTGGTTCCCGTAGCAATATCGCCACGATAAAAATCAACCCTATCCTCAGCGGCGCTCAGGGCGCTGATTCTCCCCGGAATCATTTGCGATGTTGCGGTTATCTTGACTGTTTCGCCGTAAGCGGCCTGCGTTACCGCCGCGCCGCCTTTTGAAAATTTCACGGCGGTTTCGCTTGCGTGTGAGACGTCGCCGTCAGCCGTCCAGCCTATAATTTCGCCGTAATTGTTAACTTCCCCGTTGTTGGTGATGACGCCGCCGCCGCTGTTATAAATCTCGCCCCTGTTTTCTATCGTGCCTTTGTTCGTGATCCTGCCCTCGTTCGTCAGCGTTTTGCCGGCAGGCACGGTGAGCTTCGCGTCGCCCGTTATTTCAAGCTCCTGGCCGCTTTCCACCGTCAAATCATCCGCAAGCGTCATGTCGCCGTATACCGAGCCGGCGTCTTCGACAAACAATATGCCTTTTGTCACGCCGCTTGTATTGGCGCCGCCGTTGCTTATCCCATTCGTAAGGCTTGAAGCGTAAACCGCGGCGTCGCCGTCCATCTTAAGCATGACGGCGCCATCCGCGGTTACGTAGCCGCCAAAGCCCAGTCCGATCCCCGCGCCGAATTTGGATTTTGCGGTGACGACGCCGCCGTCGATGATGATTTCGCTCACGGAAGGTACTTCAAACCCTGTTGGGGACGCGCCCTCGCTGCCGTGGCCGATTCCCGCGCCGTATATGGCTTGAGCCACGACGGCGCCGTCATAGATTTCAATAAGCGCAAAATTTTTGCCGCCAATGCCGGAGCCGTTACCGGTGCTTGTGGCCGTTACCGTACCGCCGTTTATGGTGATCCGGCTGGACTGACCAACGCAGCCTATTCCCGCGCCGCCTTCGGCTGTGACCACGCCGCCGTTTATGGTGATTTTGCCCGCGACTATGCCCGCCCCGGACGCGCCGCCGTTGGCCGTGACCGTGCCGCCGTTTATTGTGATTTCGCGGTCCCCGCCGGTATTGTGGCTGCCGATGCCCGAGCCGTCCTGGCCGCCGTTGGCCGTGACCGCGCCGCCGTCTATGGTAATCGTGCCGCTTCCGGCGTAAGAACCGTCGCCGCCGCCGATGCCCGGGCAGCCGAGGCCGCCGGAGGCAATTACAGCGCCGCTTTTAATTAACAGAGAGCCGTCCTTGGTGTTGATACCCGCGCCTTGGTCATTGACAACATCCGAAAGCTTATTGGTCACAGTCAGCGTGCCGCCGCCCGTGTCTTTTATGGTGAGCGTTGCGTCGTTTGCTATTTTAATGCCGTTGCCGCTGGTTACAGTAATCGTAAGACTTTGGCCGTTAAGGTTTAGGGTGAGGGAGCGCGCAATGGTAAGCTGGGTGCTACCGGATATTGTCCCGCCCAATGTAATTTCACTTTCGCCGTATGTTTTGGCGGCCTCTGCTAATAATTCGCCGTAGTCGCCGACCTCCGCCGCAAGCGCCGCGGGAGTGGCGGCCGGGCCTTCGGGGAGTTGAGAGTTGAGAGTTGAGAGTTGAGAGTTATCATCTTCCAGGTCTAAAACTCCGCCGGTGGCAGCTTCCTCACTGTCAACCGTCAACTGTGAATTGTCAACGGTTCCGGGCGTCGCCGTTTCCTCCTCCGCTATTGCCGTTACCGGCGCAAGCGTTAGCGCAAGGCACAGGGCAAGGAGTAACGCTGTCATTCCGCGCGTGGTTTTCCGAAGCATCTTGATGTCCTCCTAAAATAAATCCATAACAAAAAAGAAGAAGCGTTTCGCTCCCTCCAATCTAACATATTATGGGTTAACAAGGGTATCATTACCGGTAATGATTTTTACGGTTTCGCGTAATGATTTTCCAATGATATGACGGTCAAAAAAACCTTATGATTTCATCATTTGCATAAATTCGGTCAAGCCGCCGCCGCACCCGGACTTTCGGTAGATGTTTGTGCAATGGGTGTTGACTGTTCCCCTGCTGATATAGAGCAGCGCGGCAATCTCATCCCGGCTTTTGCCGTCCAAAAGAAGCAGCGCGACATCCGTTTCTCGCCTCGACAGCCCGAAGTCGGAAAGACGGGGCGGCGCGGCGGTCAAGTCGCGTTCCATGCCGCGGGCCTGTTCCAACAGGACGGCATACCGGGCCTCGGCCTCGGCAACGGCGGCGGCGGCGCTTTCATAATTGCGGTTTACCTCGGCCTGTTCTATCGCAAGGGCAAGCATGGTGCAGAAGATATATATTATCATGCCCGCCGTGACATTGAAGCCCCGGCCAATATCTATCCCGAACGGCTCAAAGCCGATTTTATACAACTGATTTTGAATATTGAACAAAATGACCGCGCCCAAGCCCGCAAAGGCAAGCGTCTTTTTCGCGTCCCACGGGCGCAGACGCCGGGCCGTCATCACAATCGCGTAGATACCCACAGCCCCCGCCACAATCTGGTACACGATGAGTATCCGTGAGAAAAATAAAGTGCTTGTGAACAGCACCACGGCAAAATAAATGCCGCAGAAGATATAAAACGCCGCCGGTGCGCGGCGGTGCATGGAATTTGGGAACAGCCTCGTTACGAGTAGCATCAGCGTGGCGCAGATAGAAATATTGCAGAGGTATTCGACCCGGAACACGATTTGCCAGTTGTAGCCGGGGAAAGCCAGCGTTATCATGTTCGCGGGCATCGCGGCCAAGAGCAGGCACAGGACGGCGAAGATCAGCGAGGTTTTTTGCCGGCGGTTGAGAATAAAGATGGCTATGCGGTACAGCGCGACCATCAACAGCCCGCCGAAAATTACGCCGCGCCCCGCTGCCGCAAGGTTGCTACGCCACATGATATTGGCCTCCGTGCCAACCGTCAACATGGGCGCATACGCGCCGACCCGGTGAACAAAGTTAGAAGCCTGCGCCACAAACTCCGTGGTTTCGTTTTGGGCGGTAAAATAGTAGGTCACTTGCCGCGTCCGGGGTACGGTTCCCTCCCGCGACGAGCCGGGAACGCCCACGGCCCCGATCTCCTCGCCGTTTATGTAGAGCCGCATCGCGTAGTCGGAGGAAAGCATCGTCACGCCGTATCTCGCGCCGGGGACAAGGCGCAGCACAAGGCGGTGTGTGGCATATTGTATCCTGTGGGTATCTATGCTTGTCTGAGGCACGGGCGCACCGGCGCTTGACAGCTCCTGCGGCGTCAATATTTGTTCGGGCCAGCTATCCCACACCTCGGCTGTGCGGTAAACGGTATCGGAAAAATCGTAGGCGATAAGGTCGTAGCCACCCGCAGCGTCCGCGGGAAGTTGCACCAGTTCCGGCCCCAGCACAAACGAAAAGCCCATCCACAGCGCCAGCACCAATACGAGAAAGAGAGCGATACATACTATATTGAATAGATTGTTTTTATTCATTGTGTCGTACCTCGAGGTCAAATACTCTATGCAATTATTATAACATAAAATGTTTCAATGCTCGGGCCCCGTTCGAAATCTTTGATTTCGGTAACGGGTGAGGTTATTATAAAACAATATTCATGTAATAGCAACGCACAGATACAGAGCGCCGGATTTTGTTGTTGGCAGGCCTCACAGCGTTTCACACTTCGCCACAGCCAAACAGATTTGCAGCGCCAACCATGATTTGCCGACCTTCGGCGCTCCGGCGAGAATGCTCAGGCCCTGCGGCAGTAAGGTTGAAATCGTGAAGCGGATCGGCGGCAGTGGAGTGTTCATCAGAGTTTCCCCGTCAATGGTATGAAAATGGTTTTGCAACATATTTTCCCTCCTGATTTTTTAGTTGCGCCCGAATGACTAATATTATAATATCGGGTACAATGAGGTTTGGCAATAGGTTTTAGCATGGTTGGGCGCATTTGCTTTTTGTATCGGGAACAGGAGAGAGACCATGGTGTTTGACTCCATCGGGGCGTTTTTGCATGTGGACTTCTTCCGGGGGCTCATCCACGGCAACGCGCCCCGGCGTTGCCACAACTGCGGGCGGTTCTTTTTGCTCTCTGACGGATATGATACGCGCTACTGCAACAGCATCGCCCCCGGCGAGACGGATCGCACCTGCCGGAAGGTCGGCGCCCACCGCAAGGAGGAGCGGAAAGCCGAGGGCGCGATCCAGGCGGAATACAAAAAGGTTTACTCCCGGCTTAAAACCCGCCGCCGCCGTGGGAAGATCAACACTGACGAGTGGAACCGTCAAGTCGCCGTGGCGCAGGATTACAAGGAGCGAGCCGAGCGTGGGGAAATGTCGGAGTTTGAATTGAAGCGGGTGTTTGAGAAGATGTGCAGTTAAAACCCTGACTCCGCTCTTTCTGCCAGAGCTTTGAGAGCGCCTATAGCCATCTCCCAAGTCACATCGTTCGCATAGCTGTATTTCTTGCGGTATCTCTCCCAGAGGTCAATCATCACCGAGCTTGCTTGTATCATTATCATTACTTCAGGCGCATCCCTCATCTGCAAAGAAGTTCCGCGCTTCTCGGCTGTCGTTTTCAGAGCCGCCCGGAAAGTGCCCGCGTCATAAGCCTGCGTAGCGGTCAGTATGTAGACGTCATAGAAGTCCCTCATGCGCGTGTTCGTCACGCCACGGGTGACGATTGTCTCAAACTTCTCCGCGAGGACGGTTTCCAGGTTGTACGCCAGAATACTGATGGCTCTGTCATCAAACATCAATTTAAAGCTGTACTCGACTTCTCCCGGCGTGACAAAATCTCCCGTGGTTATATCTACTTTGAGCGTCTGCCTCGTCTTGTCGAGAACAGCGGCGATGGAAACCCGGTAACCGGGATAATCAGCTTCTTCGCGAATTTCCTCAATCCCGAGAAACGTGTGTTCCGCGCCGTCGTCAACCGGGACGCTGAGAATTTCCTCTACGATTGCTGTTACCTCAGAGGCGGTCAGCGTCTCTTCCTTGATGGTCGCGTCCATGTCCATTGTGGTTCTGGCGTCGACGCCGACCATCGCAGCGTCGACGTTTTCATAGGAGTACCTCCATATAGCTTCTAAGAAGCTTCGCGACGCCGAAAGTCTCCGCCATCCGCATAAGTGTGTTCAAGTTTTTGTCTCTACGTCCGGCGTATCGCTTGATTGCGCCGGTCACGATTGCAATGTCCATTTGATTACGGCTTCTTAGACAGTCGCAGACTGTGCGCTCCAAACCATAGGCTGTGACGGTGTTCCCGAAGATTGTTGTTAATTCAGTTGCGCCGAGCCCGTGCAACTCCCGTTTGATAGTGAATACGGTAAAACCGTCATCCCGCAGTTTCTTAGCGTTGTAGCCAGTCGGGACGGTCACTGAGTAGCTGAGCGGGTCGCGGTCGGTCAAGTCATGAAGGAACAGAGCCGTCTCGTGGGAATAAATAATCTTGTGCCGCCGCAACTGCGCGGCATACATCTTATCAATAAACTCGTCCGGTAAAACATAGACGCCAAAAGCCGCGCGCTCCAAGCTCTCCGACTTAACAAGAAGACGCAGCCGCTCGTTCGAGATCCCGATTGCGTTCGCTTGGGCGGTGGTGACCATTCCACCATTTTTTGTCAGGATAGTGTTTAGTTCTGCCGGCATCGTCGTGTCGCTCACCTCGAATTGACTATTATGCTCTTATAATAAACCAAACTTGCATGATTGTCAAGAGTGTGATTTGATTTTTATGCCAACCCCAATACGACATATCTTTGCTGTAGTCTCTGCGATGCCGATTGCCAACGCCATTCATGAATTCTTTCCTGTAGCTTTCGGCGCGGGCGCAGTATTCCGCGTATGTCTCACGAAAAGCCCAATCGCTGATATCATAAGAGCAAACAACCTTACGATACGCATTGCCATTGGCGACTATCAAGCTCTTACGACGGAATTTGCGGTTGGCAACAACGATTGGCGTCTTTTTGTAGCTTCTGCTCATTGTAGTTAGCCTCCTTCCAAGGTAACTACAAGGCGTCCAGCCTCCTATGCATGGCGTTATCCCCCTTCCACGGTTTTAGTGTGCCAAGATGTCTTCTGCCTTTATGGTAGACGGGTATATCTTTACTTTAATTTCCCCAATTCATCTAGAAAAGCCGGTTGACGCGGGTGTTCCACCTTAATCCTCAATGCCAGTTGATTCATGGCGGTCTTCCCGCAAACGCCACGCAATCCCTGTAACGCTTGGCATACGTCTTTGTACATACGGCGGTCGCTCGCTGTTTTTGCTTTAGCGAGTACGTAATCGTGATAAATCTGATGCACTTCCTGTTTATAAGCCTCCGGGAATAGCGCTCCGTATTCGGCAATACGTAAATGATTTTTGCGGCAGATTGCCATCAAGCGGTCATAATCTTTTTCAATAATCAGAATCTTGGGATATGTAGCCGAGGGATATCGCTCGGATTCAAAGAATCGCAACAACCCCAGCAGCAGTTCCGGCCATTTCTCTTTTGGAGTAGTGTCTTTGAGAACCCCGTAATAGTCCATCCCGTCCCGCTCATGCTTTACGAAGTGTTCAGCGAGTTCCCGCGTCATTTTAACATCACCCATCGCCTTATAGGCGTTGAAGCACGCAACGTGCCATTCGTGGACAGAGCCGCGATGCTGTTTTGCCTCGTCCTGTTTAATTCCATCTTGGGCGTAACGCAATGCGGTTTCGTAATCACGCGCCTTCATCGTGTCGTCAATTGCCTGCCGACGAAAACTATTATAGTGTAAATGCTCCAACATGAATTTGCGGCTTTTATCTTTGCTGTCCCACTGCGTCAACAATTGCAGCTGAAGGCGGGCGAGCGCTTCGCTGTCATACCTGTCGCGATTGACGAGGGCGCTCCGCTCAGCCTCCAAGCTGTCCCACAGCTTTTGATACAGCGCCGGGTCTCCGCAAAACAGCGTCAGGCATTCCCAAAGAGACAGCCGAATATCAAACCATCCCCGATAAATGTCGTTTGTTACCTCTGCCGCGATTAAGTCAAACAGTTCGTCTCGACTGTGTTTTGGCAGTGAGCTCTGTCCCGCTTCCACCGCTTTCCGAACAGCCTCAGAACAAGCATACATAACCGCTCCCACGCCGCCATTGGAATCGTCACAATAATCCAGTATGGAGATTACCTCAGGCAATATGACAAAGCAAAGCCTGACCGCCCGGATACAGTCTGCTTGAGCGACCTCGTCCGCCCGGTTCAAAACCTCCCACGCGCCTGTCAGAGCGGCGTCAGCTTCGTTCCACTCAATGAATCCACGCTTGGTATGCCGGCGAATATGCTCCTTTATCAGCTTCCGGCTTAGTTCCAGCTCGTTATTCTGCGCGGAAAACCGCAACAGCAACGCCTGCCGGAGCGCGCGGTCATCCTCGGCCATTGAGTACAGTAACGCGGCCAAGGTCTCCTTCGTTTGGGCCTCAAGCAATTCCTTGAGGTTTGCTTTCTCGTTTTTAGACTTTCGGGGCTTCTTGGGCGAAGGCTGCTTCATGTTCTTTTTGACAGCAAGCAAAACGGCAACCTCATGCTTGCAGATATCGCCGAATTCGTAAGGACAGTCGCAGGACAGCTTTGAGATTTCACCATTTTCCTGGATTGTGACGCTTACTGAATAATCATCTGTGCCGTTAACGGTGGCCTCGTAGCAACCGTCGTCGTTTTCCTCAAGCCCATCCACAAGGCCGCTTGCAAAGTATTCTTTGCCGCGGCTTAGGATTTTTGGATTGACTTGTTTCTCAAATTCTTTGATATTCATTCTACTTCTCTTTTCTTTGAGTACAGTAAAAAATCCATGCAATTTGACAATGCTCTCACAGATTTCTCTCAGCGGCGCCGAGAGTTTTCTTTGTCGCTTTAAACTCTTGGCCTCTCCCCCATGTTGTAGCCGCCTTGTCATTTTTCACTGTATATTTTACCATATAAACCAGAAAAATGATAGGGGTAAAAATATAGGTTCAGAATACGAATTTAGTGTAATTGACTATATATATCAATAATATAATAGTCAATACGACGAATGGCGTTTGCTTGCGATCGCAAACAAAAAAGCCCGTAAACCCGCATGGTTACTGACTTTTTTGGTGGTGGACCCGAAGAGGATCGAACTCTCGACCGTGCGTTCGAGTTAAAGACCTAAATGTATATGTTGGCCATCCCGATAAACTTGTAGTAAATATCGA
>QMCE01002545.1_pt1 | contig 10053 bp, 8 predicted proteins | sample 1821851 | NCBI WGS metagenome assembly QMCE01 (sample SAMN09453174, study PRJNA476694) | Termite gut metagenome, whole genome shotgun sequencing project. | isolation source: worker | host: Odontotermes sp. | place: South Africa:Pretoria | collected 2016-01-28 | reverse complement strand
TTTGGTGGATGCCGGCGAATGGCTTGAAGTTCAAAAGGATTTTGCGAAAAATATCGTGGTGGGTTTTGGCCGCGTGGACGGTATTGTGGTCGGTGTGGTCGCAAACCAGCCCAAGTTCAAAGCCGGGAGCCTCGATATAGATGCTTCCGACAAAGCCGCGAGTTTTATTCTTTTCTGCAATGCGTTTAATATTCCGATTCTCACATTGACCGATGTGCCGGGCTTTATGCCGGGGCTCGCTCAGGAACGCGGCGGCATTATCCGCCACGGTGCGAAACTTCTTTATGCTTACGCGACCTGTACCGTGCCTCTCGTGACGGTGATTCTCCGTAAGGCTTACGGCGGCGCTTATATTGCCATGGGTTCCAAAGACTTGGGCGGCGATGTGGTGTTTGCCTGGCCCACGGCCGAAATTGCGGTAATGGGCGCGGAAGGGGCGACTAAAATTATTCACAAGAAGGAAATCGACGAAGCGAGCGATAAGGACGCGAAGTACAAGGAACTCGTGGAAGAGTATCGTGAAAAATTCGCAAACCCGTATCAGGCTGCGGAAACCGGAACCATTACCGATGTGATTGAACCGTCGGAGACCCGTTTCAAGGTTTCTCTCGCCCTCCGTTCTCTCCTCACCAAAAGAGCGAACTTCCCCTCTAAAAAGCATGGATTAAGTCCGTTATGAACGAACAGCATGAAGCCCAATTGAAACTGATGCACGAATCATCTATCTATAAAATCGTTGAATCTCACGACGGTGAAGCGATGATTCTTTACAACACCTATGAGCAGGCGAAAGAAGCCGGAAACCGGCGGGACAGTATCGAGAATGCGGCCGGAGCCAAAACCGTCGTGGCGGCCAAGGCGCGTATGGGAGATACTTACTATACCGGTAAGGATTCTTCCGAAACGGCGACACTGACTTTCGGAAAGCTGGTTGAGTTTCAGGCGACGGGCTTGATTGTGGTGATGTTCGTCATCGTCGGGCTTTGCGCTTTGACTTACCTGATGACGGCGGTTCTGAAAGCTCTCGGCGTTGTAAAGCCCGAAGAATCGAAAGGATCTCCGGCGGTCGCTGCGCCGCAAACGAATGCGGCGCCGGGCGCTGTAAGCGACCCGAATGCCCCGAGCGCGCACCCCGGGTTTACGAATGCGCAGCTGCAGGCATTCCTTACGACCGCCGCGATTGCCGCGCTGAAAGAAGATGAGGAAAGGCATCACCCGACGCTTTCCAACGAACAACTCGCCGTGATTTTTGCAATTGCCGCAGCCGAAGTTCTCGGTGCCGCCTGCAATGTCATTAAATTCCGTCCTGTGACTGCCATGGATATGGCATGGACTACGCAAGGACTTACAGAACTCCACTCCAACGGGCGTTAAACGCCGGGAAACACCATTATGAAAAAAACAATCCGTATTACATTTGAAGGCAAAACCTACGACGTTGACGTAGAAGTTCTCGGTTCGGCCGGCGCGGCTTCCGTTCCGGTTATGGCTGCTCCCGTTGCAGCCGCCCCTGTTGCCGCGGCTCCTGTCGCTGCCGCTCAGCCGGCTCCGGCACCTGCCCCCGTTGCTGCCGGCGGTACTCCGGTTCCGAGCCCGATTATGGGACTCGTATTTAAACTTAAAGTGAAAGTCGGCGATACCGTTTCCGCAAATCAGGAAATCATTGTTCTTGAAGCGATGAAAATGGAAACCCCGGTTTACGCTCCTGTCGCCGGTACTGTGACTGCCATTAACGTGAAAGAACAGGATTCCGTTTCAGAGGGACAAGTTCTTTTAACGATCGGATAAAGGTTAGCGATGTCTGATATTTTTTCCGCACTCGCTCAAATGTTTTCCCAGGATACCGGTTTTCAATCCGTTACCGGCGGAATGGTGATCATGTGGGCGGTGAGCTTTCTTTTGATGTACCTCGCGGTCGTCAAAAAGTTTGAACCGCTATTATTATTCCCCATCGCTTTCGGAGCGCTTGCCGTCAATTTGCCGACAAAACTCTTTTATGACGGCGGGTGGAGTATCGAGGGCATGTTCGTTTCGACGGCGGGCCTTTACCACTATATCAGTCAAGGGATCCATCTCGAATTATTCCCTCCCCTTATTTTCCTTGGGGTGGGGGCGATGACGGATTTCGGGCCGTTGATCGCCAATCCGCGCACGCTTCTTCTCGGCGGCGGCGCGCAGTTCGGCGTATTTGCCACGTTTTTCTGTGCGGTGGCTTTCGGCGGGTTTACGCTCGGTGAAGCGGCTTCTATTGGAATTATCGGCGGTGCCGACGGGCCGACTTCGATCTTTACGGCAAACAAGCTCGCCAAGCATTTGATCGGGCCGATCGCTGTCGCGGCTTATACTTACATGGCGCTCGTTCCGTTGATCCAGCCTCCGATTATGCGGCTCATGACAAACGATAAAGAACGCCGCATTCGTATGAAAAGCCTCCGTAAAGTGGGTAAACTCGAACGCATGGTTTTCGCTATTCTGGTGATGATCGCCTGTATTCTCGTGGTTCCGGATGCATCTGCGCTGATTATTATGCTCATGCTCGGAAACCTGCTTAAAGAGAGCGGCGTGGTGGATCGTCTGGTGAAAACCGCTCAGAACGAACTCATGAATATCGTGACGATTTTCCTCGGGACTTCCGTGGGTCTCACGATGGATGCGAACATTTTCCTCCGCCCGCAGACACTTTTGATTATTGGGATGGGTGTGATTGCGTTCGGATTTTCAACGATGGGCGGCTTGCTCCTTGCAAAAATCATGAACAAGTTCAGTCCGAAAAATCCGCTGAATCCGTTGATCGGTTCTGCCGGAGTTTCCGCAGTGCCGATGGCGGCGCGTGTTTCTCAGGTGGAAGGTGCGAAATACGATCCGCAGAACTTCCTTCTCATGCATGCCATGGGACCGAACGTTGCCGGTGTCATCGGAACGGCGATTTGTGCCGGTTATATGATTTCCCGCTTAACTTGATTTGTTTTCCGGAAGTGAAAAGCCGCCTGTAAAGGCGGCTTTTTCTGTGTTTCTTCTGTTGTCAATAGACTTTATTCTTGTCTTGCTTCGGCCGCCAGTCATCCCGGACAAGCGAAGCGCGATCCGGGATCCAACAAAGAGGAACACGGACTTGGATTTACCGCATAAATATAGTTCGACCGGATTGTAAGATTTTTCAAATGTGCGTCGCCACTTGGTCCCGATCAAGCCGGGGAATGACGGTGTCGCGTTCTTCGTAATTGAATTCCACATCCCAGACCCTATACGCTAAACCCAAAGCTTCCGCACTCTCACATCCTATCCCATTTTCCCTAATTTTCATGCCTGATAAATGTTCCTAATTTCCGGCGTAAATCATTCAGGCGCGGCGAAGAAATGCCGAGGTTTTGGGTAAGGGCGGAAAAATCCCGGATCTTTCGAGGTGAGATTTCCAAAGCCATCATCAGAATGAGTTTGTTCCATACAAGTTCTTCGCTTTGCACGCCGGCAAACCAAAGGCTGTCCAAAATTTCCAGAGCGCGTTTTTCTCTGCCGGTTTGTGTCAAAAGAAGGGCGAGGTTTCCGGGAATGCGCGGATCTTTCCAAAGGCGTGTGGCTTCTTTATATTCTCTTTCGGCTCTTTTAAAATCACCGGTGGCGGCGTAACGCCCCGCTACTTCATAGCGAAAGAGTCCTTCAAATTCCTCGAGGGAAAGAGTTTGCATGGTTCTGCCCAACGCTTCATTTAATGCGTATTTTGTTTCATAATCCTCATTTTGATAACGGAAACCACCCCGGTTCGGTTCCCAGTTGAGGTTATCGCCGTAACGCACAAAAACATGCCCCGGGAGCGCTACCGCACTCGCTGAAATATTCATTTTCTCCGCCGCAATTAACACCAGAAACGTGAGAGGTACGCAGTCGCCGCGTTTTTCTTGAAGGGCCGTATTCGGAAATAACGCGAGCGGTTTTTTGGAAGTACTGTCGAAAACAATACGGTGAACCTGATAAATTTCCTTTTTTAGGCATTCCATCGGTTCTTGCGCAGCTTTGCAAGTATCGGCGACGGATTCGATTTGCTTTAAAAAATGAACTTGTGCGGAACGGGGGATTTGAAATTCGCCGGTGAGTTTGGTGTAAAGTTCTCCGTAACTCGCTTGAGCAAAAAGGGTACACGGGAATAGAATCAAAAAAATGATTCTATTCATGGAGCGGTTCCCAGCCTTCGGGGTAACGGTAAAGGTCGCGCGCCGTCATGAGATAAATCACGAGGCGCGTTTCCGGAAATTGAGCGCGGCGCGCCTTGAGGTAACGCTCGCGCACATTCGGGCCGCCGCCCCAACTCGTGATCACTTCCACATCGAGTCCGGTCAGGCGCGCGAGATGCGCTCCGATACCGCCGTTTTTGAAGTCCACTGATTCCATAACTCCGGTAAAACTGTCCCCGATTAAAATGATGGGGGCGCCTTTCCCGGCTTTGTAAGGCACTCCGCCCGCATACACGCGGCTCCCTTCGAGCTGCGCGGGCGGAAACCGGATTTGCCATTCCGCCGGTAAACGTTCCACAATATCGCCGAGGCGCGTGAATACCGTGTCTTTTGCAGAGAAACGCGCCGGTTTTGGGGCGAGTTCGGCATACCAGGAATACTCCTTTATGCGTTTTGCGAGAATTTCGGCGGCTTTTAACATGCCGCGCGTGGTCCAATGCGTATCGTCTTTTTGGTAAAGCGGTTCCTTGCCTGTTTTATCCTGTTTTCGGGCGGCTAAAAACGGAGGGAGTAAATCCACAATTTCCATGCCCTGTTCCTGAGCTTCCAAAACAAACCAACGCTCTCCCGGGTTTATGATTTTCCCGGTAAGTGAAGTGTCGCCGCCGGGGAGCCATTCCGGATAAATTTCCGTTTTCATGGGTACCGGCACAAAAAGCATATTGATTTCGGCACTTTCCAAAATCGTTTTAAATTCCATCAACGGCGGGAACGGATTTTCTTTGCCGGTTTGCTTGTCCCAGTCGGGAGCGAGCATCGCATTTAGCGAACGTCTAAAGAAAAGCCAGTTGTTTTTGCCGATCAATCCCATTTGCTCTTTCGGGAGGGAATCGAGACTCTTTTTCAACCGGGAAGTAACCGGTTCGAGTTCTTTTTTCCATGCTTCAAAACTCCCGCCGTGCGCTTCCAGTTCCTTGGCGATGGTTTCCATATTGTGAAGGTAGTTTTGCGGGAGCCTGCGGTCGGCTTTTTTATGGATAGCCGCATTTCCTTCCGTTGCCGGAGAGGTGCGAACGGCTACAGGTTTCATGCCGCGAATCGAAAGGACGGTATAATGCGGCACGCCGCGCGGGTTGCCTCGAATGACGAGAGTCGGTTTTTTGATTTTTTTCCCTTTCAAAAAGGCTACGGCTTCTTTTTCGTTCGGAGCCCAGGCCTCTGCCGGAATATCCCACACGAGATCGGTGTTTAAACTCGGATACCAGTAACTCGCGGTTTGCATGGCCCAGTCTAAAACTTCTTCACTGTTTAAAACCTTGCCCTCATAATTTTCTTTAAACCAAAGAGCGTAAGCGGGGCAACTTTCCTGTAACTTTTGCGCATTGATGGGAGCATAGATCGCTTCCGTTAAATTTTTATTTTGCAATTCTATAAAGTAGGTTAATTTATTGGTATTGAGCCATATTCGCTGTATTACCGTTTCGGGGTTCGAAAATGCCGGTAAAATCCGGTTCCAAAAATCACAATTATTTTCTATCGCGGCAGCCCGGCGCAGTGCGGAGAATGAAAGCGCCGTCCAAGGACCTTTGGGCAGTTTTTTAACGGTATTTTTCAAATCGGTTTTTATCGCGGATACGGAATCGTTATTTGAAAATTCTCCCGGGGTAAAGAACAGGGCATTGTCCGTCCAAACGGCGGCATCTAAATTTGCCCGGGTGGGTTTTGTGACTTCCCGCGCGGTGACAAGCCCGTGCAAGAAATCGGGTTTGGGTAAAAGTTCCCGGTAAGGTTTTGCTGCCGTAAAAGAAATGAAACAGAGAACGGTAAGGAATAAATAAGTGAGTCTCATATCTTTTGTTCCGTGAGGAAAAGTGGTGAGTATTGGGGATATCGCTTTTCGGGTATGGAATGTTTGGAGTTGGGGTTTAGGGTATCGCTTAGTTACAGGGGAATGAGTGTTTTCTAACCCCAAAAACCTATCCCCCAAATTTAGTACTCGATGAGCATTTTCCCGAACTTTCATGCAAGTACGAATCAAACTTCGGTATTGCACGCAATTACGAATTACGAGGTAACCTCTAGAATTGCAAGTCAATGACAAATTACGTAATTCGTAATTGATAATTCGTAATTGTTTTGCTCTTGATTTCATAGGAAATGAATTTTTCTCTATTTTTTTAATTCCATCGGTTTCCAACCGCTGTCTCCGAAACGGTAATCGCGTTCCACAAATTCCCAAATGACGACTTTTTTTCCGCGAAGCACGCCCGGCCTTCGGGCGAGCCTTTCCCGCACGAGGGTAGAAGCTCCGCCTTCGCTCACGAGAGAAACCACCGGTTCACCAAGGCGTGAAGCGAGATGCGCGATCCAGCCGGCGGAACGCGGCGCATCGGACTCGTAAATCCGGCTGAAACTGTCGCCGAGAATCAGAATTTGGGCGCGCCGGAAATCATCCCGGTAAAGTATCGAATCGAGAATTTGTCCGGAGGAATCCCGCTTAACGGCAAAAACCTGTTCGCAAGGGACCGTTTCCGGAGGGAAAGAAAAACGGAACCCGAAAAAGGAGGCTTCCGGGAGTTTGGTCATGGCGGAAATATCGCCTTCGCGTGAAACTTCACAAGGGGATGTGATATATTCCACCGGAGAGCGCGGACTGAAATCAAATTCAGCGAGTAACGCGCGGTGTGTTTCTTCGGCAGCGATTTTCAACCCCCGCAAACGCCAGTGCGTGTCATCGCGGAGATAGAGTTTTTCTCCTTCGGGATTCTCGCGGCGCTCTCTCGCAAAAGCTTGGTAAAGATCCACGACGGCAATTCCGCGGGCGCGCAGTGAATCCAGCAAAGTTTCACCCGGGCTCACTTTTCCGGAAAATTCCGGATTTGCTCCCGGGTTTAACAAATCCGGGTAGACAGTTTCTTTGTTCGGAACGGGAACCACTAAGAGTTCAACGTCCCATTCCCGGAGCTGATCCCGGAAATCGACGATGGCCCGAACCGGTTCTTCCGGGAGAGGCATGACCGCGTATTCGATGCCCGGGCGGTAGAAAACCCAGCCGTTTTCACCCGGCACCGCTTTATGTCCGAGGTCGTTAAAGATGGCGTAACGCGCCATTTGGAGCCACGGGCGCGTGGTGTTTGCCAAACGGGAATCGTCTTCCGTTTGTTTTTCCCAGGCGCGCAGATAGTTGTTGTTGAAAAGGGTATATTCAAACAAATGAAGTGCCGAGCGCATGAACCACGCCTTTCCGCCGCTTTGGAGTTCCGTGTTTTCAAGGGCTTGAGCTATCTGTGCTTTCAACAATTCCGTAGAAATCGTTTGACCAGCATCGACACGGTTTAGAATAGAATCCGCCGTCAAGTGAAGTGCATTCCAGCTTTGCATGAAACGGTGGGTGGAATCCAGTGTAATATGCCGGTTGATCATTTGGGCTTCCTGAGAAAGCGAGCGGAAAGTTTGGGCGAGATCTTCCCAGGCGATCGCGGAAGAATCTTCCCAATGCCCTTTTTGCAAGACGGTATTCAAACTGTCCAAACGGTTTTGCAGGGAATGGGCACGCACGGCGGGTGTTATCAGCGCATCTTTTGCGAGATGAAGAATCTGGATTTCTTTTCCCTCGCGCCGTTCCACCCATGCCTGGTATAACGTCGGCACGGAAATTGACATCGCAAAGGAAAAAACAAATAAAACAAAAACGAATCGCGGGAGCTTGGTACGTAAACGCCCGTTGGCCACATAGGCCGCAATATCGTCCCGGTGCCGCAAAGCGACGCGTTCGTCTTTTTTCCAGGCAAGTTTCTGTTTTCCGGCTTCGCTCATTTTTGCCTCAGAATTGGAAATAAAGGAACGGGTTAAACGCTTGAGTAAACATGGAAACGATCGCGAGGAGGAAAACGGCAAAGCAAATCAAAAGGCGCGGGAGTGTTACGGTAGTGACAAAATCGTGAGCCTGCCTTTTCCCGAGGCAGAGAATCACGCCGGCCAACAGCGTGAAGACAAGGTAAGGCTCAAACAGAAGCGAACCGAGAAGCGGTGCGGAAACGTTTGCCGCCCGAAGCCCGAGCATGGATTTCCAGTAGAGCCAGGCCTCGGAAATAGTAGGCATTCGGAACAGCACCCAGGCGAAAAGAACGATGATATTTGTGAAGAGAATTTTAAACGGCAGCGGAAACTTTTCATAAACCGGCTTTTTATCCATCATGCGTTCGGTAATGAGGAAAAACGCATGGAACAGGCCCCAGCAAATGAAGGTGAGGTTGGCACCGTGCCAGAGACCGCTCATAAACATCACGAAAAACAGGTTGAAGTAAAGCCGTTTTTTGGTGGCCACACGGTTGCCGCCGATGGATTTATAAAGGTAATCGGTGAACCACGTAGTGAGCGACATGTGCCAGCGTTTCCAGAAATCCGTCATGCTTTGGGCGCGGTAAGGGGCGTTAAAGTTACGGATAAATTCAAAACCGAACATCCGCCCGAGCCCTACCGCCATATCCGAATAACCGCAGAAATCAAAATAAATCTGGAGTGCGTAAGCGATGGCTCCCCACCACGCATAAACCAAACCGGGTGCGTCTGCGGCAAAAGCGATGTCGGCAATTTGCCCCATGGGGTTTGCAATCAGCACCTTTTTTCCCATGCCCAGAGAAAAAATCATCACGCCCGAAGCAAAGCGGAGAAGCGTATGGTGCCGGTGCTCAAGCTGGTTTGCGACCGTATTGTAACGGATAATCGGGCCGGCCACCAATTGCGGAAAAAGGGCCACGTAACAACTGAACGTTCTGAGGTCTTTTACCGGCGGAGCATCGCCGCGCCACACGTCGATCGTGTAACTCATGGTTTGGAATGTGTAAAACGAAATCCCGATGGGGAGGGTCACTGCGAGAATGGTAAAGTAATTTTGCCCGAGCCCGAGAAGTGCGAGTAACGCATTCACGCCGCCCATGAAAAACATATAGTACTTGAAAAACCCGAGAAGCGCGAGCCCCGAAATCACCGAAACCGCGAGCGCCGTATTTCGTGTGCGGCGGCTTGCTCCGGGTTTTGAAATCACGCGCCCCGCCGCATAATCGATAAATGTGGAAACGAACATCAAAATCACAAACCACGGCTCAAACCAACCGTAAAACACGTAACTTGCAATCGTGAGGAATAAATTCATCCAGCGGACGGAAAACCGCCGCCAATACAGGAAATAATAAATGCCGAGGACGATCGGCAGAAAATAAAAAAGAAAAATGTGAGAAGAAAAAACCATTTACTTTTTTTCCGAATCGGTTTTTACGGCAAACCAACGCGGAGTTTCATCATCGAAATATTCATCTTCCACGGCACCTTCCCAAACACCGGTCATCGGCTGCACCAGTTTCAAGCGGTGAACGTCACCGGCGTGAAACGCCTGCACATTCCCGCTCACGTTTTTGGCCATGGCATCTTTAATTTGGTCGCGGGCAATCCGCGGGTTATATTGCCCCACCAGGATTTCCTTTTCCTGCACATTGCCGGAAATCACCGAAATCACCCGGTACTTAAAAACATACACATAATTGTAAAGATCGTTCCCGGGCATTTTTCCGGGAATTTCCGTAAGGCGCGCAATCACTTCGGCATCTGTTTTTTTATCTGCCGCAAAAAGGGAACCCGCGAATAACAATAAAAAAAGCAAGGAACGGAACATCGGAAATTCCTTTGAAAACAAACAGGTGTAAAATATAGCTAAGTCGCCGAACTAGGGCGTGTTCACATAACCGTTCCATACCCATCTTTTGATGGATTCGGCGCATCCATGTAGCTCGATCAGGTATATAAAACGTTCCAATTGTGCGCCGCCACCTGGTTCCGCTATGCTTCGTTAAATTTTCTTGAAATACCACCGGTATTCCTGCGAAAA
>QMCE01002543.1_pt1 | contig 10056 bp, 8 predicted proteins | sample 1821851 | NCBI WGS metagenome assembly QMCE01 (sample SAMN09453174, study PRJNA476694) | Termite gut metagenome, whole genome shotgun sequencing project. | isolation source: worker | host: Odontotermes sp. | place: South Africa:Pretoria | collected 2016-01-28 | reverse complement strand
GGTGGTTCTCGTGGTTGCGGAACTCTCGCGGTGAGGAAGTAAAAGCGGTTCAGCGGTTTCACCCCTTGAAGTTGACCAGCTTGGCGAAGGAATCGGGCTTCAGGGACGCGCCGCCGACGAGGGCGCCGTCGACGTCGGGCTGGGCCATGATTTCCTTGACGTTTTCGGGTTTGACCGAGCCGCCATACTGGATGCGGGTGGCGGCGGAGACGTCGGGGCCGAACATGTCGGCGAGGAGCTTCCGGATGACGGCGTGGACCTCCTGCGCCTGTTCCGGGGTGGCGGTCTTGCCGGTGCCGATGGCCCAGACCGGTTCGTAGGCGATGACGATACTGGCCATGTCGTCCTTGGACAGGCCGGCCAGGCCGTTCTTGACGTGATCGGTGACGACGGCCGTCGTCTTGTTCGCTTCGCGTTCCTCAAGGGTCTCGCCGCAGCAGAGGATGACGGTGAGCTTGTTGGCGAGGGCGGCCTTGACCTTCTTGTTGCAGGTTTCGTTCGTCTCGCCGAAGTACTGGCGGCGCTCGGAGTGGCCGATGATGACGAAGGAGCAGCCGGCCTCGACCAACATGCCGGGGGCGATTTCGCCGGTGAAGGCGCCTTCCTTCTCCCAATGGCAGTTTTCGCCGCCGACCAGGATGTTCGTGCCCTTGGCGGCGTCGGTCATGGACTTGAGGGCGGTGGCGGGGGCGCCGAGGCCGACGTCGACATCGGTCGCGCCGGCGACGAGGGCTTTCGCCTCCTGGATGAAGGCGACGGCTTCGGCGATGGTCTTGTACATCTTCCAGTTGCCGCAGATGAAGGGTTTGCGCATGGGGGCTGTCCTTTCCTTGGGAAGGGTCGACACGGGAAAAACCGCTATCGGAAAAACGCATTATTATTGCTTTCGGCGAAAATTGCAATGTCCTTTCTTCCCCGATTCCTGTACACTATCCGGTTTTACCTTTCAAGGACAGCATACGGACGGCATATGAACGAAACCATCCTCAAACGCCTCATCGACACCGCCGCCGGGCGCATCCCGGCCGAGACGGTTCTCCGCGACTGCCGGGTCGTGGACGTGTACAACGGCGGCATCGTCCGGGGCGACATCGCCATCCGCGACGGGCTCATCGCCGGCGTCGGCTCCTACGAGGGCGACAACGTCATCGACGCCCGCGGCCTCTACGCCGCCCCCGGATTCATCGACAGCCATATCCACATCGAGTCCTCCTACGTCGCGCCGGAGGAGTTCGGCCGCCTCGCCGTCCCCCGGGGCGCCGCCACCGTCATCGCCGACCCCCACGAAATCGTGAACGCCTGCGGCCTGGACGGCCTCGAATACATGCTGGCCGCCGCCGAGGGAACCGCCCTCGACATCAAATACCTGCTCCCCTCCTGCGTGCCCGCCACCCCCTTCGAGCATTCGGGCGCCGTCATCGACGCCGCCGCCATGACCGGCCCCGTCGCCGACGGGCGCATCATCGGCCTCGGGGAATTCATGGACTATCCCGGCGTCATCGCCGGCGACGACGGGGCGGTGAAAAAACTGATGCTGGCGAAAGCGGCGGGAAAACTCGTGGACGGCCATTGTCCACGGGTCATGGGCAGGGATCTGAACGCCTACGCCGTCGCCGGCATCCTGACCGATCACGAATGCGCCACCGTCGAGGAAATGCTGGCGCGCGTCTCCCGGGGCATGTACGCGCTCCTGCGCCAGGGATCGGCCTGCCACGACCTGCGGAACCTCCTCCCCGGCGTCACCCCCGAAAACAGCCGCCGCTGCCTCCTGTGCAGCGACGACCGCCAGCCGAAAACCATGCTGGAACAGGGACACCTCGACGATCATCTCCGCATCTGCGTGGAAGAGGGTCTGGACCCCGTGACCGCCATCCGCATGGCCAGCCTGAACGCGGCCGAATGCTTCCGCCTCCGCGACCGGGGCGCCATCGCGCCCGGCCTGCGGGCGGACATCGTCTTGCTGGAGGATTTGGCGCGTTTCCGGGCGCGGCGGGTGCTTATCGCCGGCGTCGAGGTCGCCCGGGACGGCGCGTATCTGCCGCCCGTCGTCCGGCGCAGCGCCGGGAGCGTCCTCGGCAGCTTCCATGTGAAGGATTTTTCCATCGACAAGCTGAAGCTGCGCCTCCGCTCGGATCGGGTGAACCTCATCGGCGTCAACCCGGGCGGCGTCGTCACCAGCAAGCTGACGGCGACGATAACGCGCGGCGCGGACGGCGATTTCGTCTTCGACCCGGGAGCGGACATCGCCAAGATCGCGGTGGTGGAGCGCCACCGCATGACCGGCAACGTGGCCGTGGCGCTCATCGCCGGCTACGGCATCCGGCGCGGCGCCGTCGCCCTGTCCATCGCCCACGATTCGCACAACATCATCGTCGTCGGCGTCGACAACCGGGATATGGCGTTCGCGGTGGAGACATTGTTGGCGCAGAACGGCGGCGTGGCCCTGGTGCGGGACGGCAGGGTGGTGGAGAGCCTCCCCATGCCGATAGGCGGCATCATGAGCGACCAGAGCGGGGAATGGGTGAACGAGAAGCTGGTCCGGCTGCACGCGGCGGCCGTGGGCGAACTGGGGATCAACGACCGGGTGGAGCCGATCATGACGCTGTGCTTCATGTCGCTGCCGGTCATTCCGGAGGTGAAATTGACGGATATGGGGCTGTTCGACGTCACGCGGTTCCGCTTCATGCCGGTGGAGGCGGAGTAGGGACTAGCCAATCCCCTCCGCCAGGCGGAGAAGCTCCTCCGTCTCCTCCTCCGCCCGGCGCAGCCACGGCTCGTCGGCCGCTTCGCCCCGGACCCGGAGGAACGCCTCGGCCGCGTCCATCTCGACGCCGAAGCCGTGCATCATCTCGCGGGTGAACTCCTTCGCCACGTCGCGGACCAGCCCCTCGCGCCGGAACAGGACGGCCTTCCGCCACTTGTCGAAAAACCGCGCGATCTCCCCCATGATCGCCGGATACCCGTGCTCGCGCCGCCAGCGCCAACACGCCCACGCCAGCGCCCGCGCCGGATACAGGGAATGCACCTCCTCGAAGCGCCGCCGGATCGCCTCCTCCGTGGCGAGACGGCCGGCCCCGGCGTCGGCGATGAACGCGTCCGCGTCCGCGCCGCTCAGGAGCATCCCCCCCCAATCGCGCCACCTGCCCCCGGCCTGCTCCTGCTCCGCCGGCGTCGCCGACGCTATCACCGCCGCCACGTCCTCCGCCCGCACCGGCCCGCCGCGCGTCTCCTCCCGCGCCCGCCGGAGCAGCAACTCCCCGATGTACAGCGTCGTCGCCGCCTCGTAGAGCTTGAGCGCCGGGCCGATCCGCCGCGCCGGGATGACCGCCCCGCCGTAGCGCAAATCCCCCTCCATCCCCTGCGATCGGCGCAGAAGCGCCGCGCCGGCGTCCATCGCCTGCAGCGCATACGGCGACATGACGGCGGCGTTCACCATGTCCAGCGGCCGCGCCACCCGGCCGCGCCGGTCGCGCTCCAGCCATTTGCCGGCGTCGCGGAAACAGCCGACGCCGAACAGGTTCACGCCCGGCACCAGCAGGCTGGCGTCGTTTTTCGCTATCAGCAGGGAAAAGGGAAAGATGACGGTGTCGAGATGCTCGGAGGCGTGGCGGCCCACAATCGTCGTGAACGCCCCGATGTCGGCGGGCCAGAAGAGATACGACCCGGACCCCAGGCGCGCGCCGCGCCGCAGCACGCCGCAGTGGCGGGGGCCGAGCTTGAAATGGTGGTTGCTCGAATTGGAGGCGCTGCCGAAATTGCTGAACGAGTTCTGGCACGAAAGCGCCAGCGTCGCCTTGTGGTGCGACACCGAGAAGGGACCGGCCATCACCGCCAGCGCCTCGCCCATGAGGAGATCGGCGTTGGCGAAAAACAGGCTGTGCGCGGCGCTGAACGCCTTGTCGACGCGCGCCCCCTCGCCCACCAGGCAGCGCTCAAGCTGCGCTCCGCCGCCGACCTCGCAGGCCGCGAGGAAGACGCACTCCTCCGCCGCCACCCCCTCGCCCAGCCGAGCCGGAGCGGCTCCGCCCTCGACATGGCAGGAGGACAGCGTCCTCACCCCGTCCAGCAGGACGCCGGGGCCGAGGAGGACGTTCTTGATCAGCCCCGACCGGCGCAGGCGGCAGCCGGAGCCGACGCGCGATCGCCGGCCCGCCAAGCCCTCCGCCTCGCGGCGGACGACGGCCGTCAGCGCCTCCGCCGCCGGCGTGCCCTTCAGATGGCACAGCACATGCGCCAGTTGCGACGACAATCCCCGCCACAACGGCAGGGCGCGGGCGCCGTCCTCGGCCAGCACGTTCGCCATGAGACCGTTGGCGAACGCGCCCGGGCCGTCGCCCATGAGCATCCCGACGCGGTCGATCACCACGTCGTCGCCGACGTCGACATTGGTCAGGGTCGAGTCCTGGACCAGGCAGTTGTCGCCCAGGCGGACGTTGTGGAGGCGGCTGTGGGTCACGCCGGCGGGGAGGAAGAAGTCCCGGGCGACGCCGACGTCGCCCGCGCACGCGCCGAGCCGGACATCCCCGGAGAAGGACACCCGGTGGAACGAGCGGCCGGGCGCGAACCCGTCCGCCACCGTGATCCGCGTCCAGTCCCCGGCGCGGCATCCGCGCGCTTCGAGGGCGGCTATCTCGCTTTCGGTCAATTGTCGGTCCGGCATGGCTGCTTCCTATTCCCGTGCCCGGGAAATATACATCATGTCCCCCGATTTCCCTAAAACAAAAATATCGGGATTTTTTTCCTGAAGGTATTTGATCTTTCCCGAAGATGTATTACAATTCCAAAATTACCGCAAAATCGCTTGATTTGAACATGCATGGGGCCGCCCGGGCGGCAGGCTCCGAGGCGATCCGGGACATCAACACGCACACCACACATATAGATGCATCTTCGCGGGTTAGGCAAAAAATCGAGGCAAGGAGATCCCTATGGATTGGAAAAACGTCTACAAAGAGAAACTGACCACCGCAGCCGAAGCCGTCAAACTCATCAAGTCCGGAAACCGCGTCGCCCTGGCCCACTCCGTCGGCGAACCGACGCACATCATCGACGCCATGATCGCCAACCGCGAAGCCTACACCGATGTGGAAATCACCCACATGGTCCCGATGGGCAAGGCCGAATACGCGCAGCCCGGCATGGAAAAGCATTTCCGCCACAACTCGCTCTTCGTCGGCGCCGCCACCCGCGGCACCATCAAGGCCGGACACGGCGACTTCACCCCCTGCTACTTCTCCCAGATCCCCAACCTCTTCGACCGCACCCTGCCCCTGGACGTCGCCGTCATCCACGTCTCCCCGCCGGACGAGCACGGCTACTGCTCCTGCGGCGTGTCCGCCGACTACACCAAGAAGTCGGCCGACGTCGCCAAGACGGTCATCGCCCAGGTGAACAAGCACATGCCCCGCACCCTCGGGGACTGCTTCGTCCACGTCGAGAAGATGACGGCCATCGTCGAGCACGACGCCCCGCTCATCGAGCTCCCCCCGCCCAAGATCTCCGACGTCGAAAAGGCCATCGGCGAAAACTGCGCCCGGCTCATCAACGACGGCGACTGCCTCCAGCTTGGCATCGGCGCCATCCCGGACGCGGTGCTGCTCTTCCTCAAGCAGAAGAAGAATCTGGGCATCCACTCGGAGATGTTCTCCGACGGCGTGGTGGAACTGGTCGAGGCAGGCGTCGTCAACCACGCCAGGAAGAACTTCATGCCCGGCAAAGCCGTCGCCACCTTCCTGATGGGCACCAAGCGCCTCTACGACTACGTCCACAACAACCCGGCCGTGCACATGGCCCCGTCCACCTGGGTCAACAACCCCTACATCGCCGGGCAGAACGACAATCTGGTCTCGGTCAACTCCTGCGTGCAGGTCGATCTCCTGGGACAGGTGTGCTCGGAATCCGTCGGCCCCACCCAGATCTCGGCCGTCGGCGGCCAGGTCGACTTCGTCCGCGCCGCCGCCCTCTCCCGGGGCGGGCGCTCCATCATCGCGATGGGCTCCACCGCCGGCGGCGGGAAAATCTCCAAGATCGTGCCGGTCCTGGACGAAGGCGCCGTCGTCACCACCAACCGCTACGACGTCGAGTACGTCATCACCGAGCACGGCATCGCCAACCTCAAGTACCGCACCGTGCGCGACCGGGCGTGCCTGCTCATCGACATCGCGCACCCCGATTTCCGCGATCAGTTGAAGGAGGCGTTTGAAAAGCGCTTCAACGCCAAGTACACCCCGGGACTCACGTCCCACATGGGCGACTGGCCGCAGCGCCCGCTTATCTGACTGTTTTTTGAAGAAAAGCAAACTCTAGGAGAGCATAATGGATTTTGAACTGAGCAAAGAACATCAAATGGCGCGCCAGTTGTTCCGCTCCTTCGCGGAGAACGAAGTGAAGCCCCTGGCCCAGGAACTCGACGAAGAAGAGCGCTTCCCCCACGAAACCGTCAAGAAAATGGCCCGCTACGGCTTCATGGGCATCCCCTTCCCGAAGGAATACGGCGGCCAGGGCTGCGACACCCTGACCTACGCCATGTGCGTCGAAGAGCTCTCGCGCGTCTGCGGCACCACCGGCGTCGTCGTCTCCGCCCACACCTCCCTCGGCTGCGAACCCATCCGCAAGCACGGCACGGACGAGCAGAAAGAGAAATTCCTCGTGCCGATGGCAAAAGGCGAGAAGATCGGCGCCTTCGGCCTCACCGAACCGGGCGCCGGCACCGACGCCTCCGGCCAGCAGACCAAGGCCGTCCTGGACGGCGACAAATGGGTGCTGAACGGCACGAAGATCTTCATCACCAACGGCGGCGTGGCCGACACCTACGTCATCTTCGCCATGACCGACAAATCCAAGGGCAACAAGGGCATCTCCGCCTTCATCGTCCCCAAGGACGCCCCCGGCTTCTCCATCGGCAAGAAAGAACTGAAGATGGGCATCCGGGGCTCGGCCACCACCGAACTGGTGTTCGAGAACTGCGTCATCCCCAAGGAAAACCTGCTGGGGCAGGAGGGCAAGGGCTTCAACGTCGCCATGATGACCCTGGACGGCGGCCGCATCGGCATCGCGGCGCAGGCGCTGGGCATCGCCCAGGGCGCGTTCGACGAGACGGTGGCGTATGTGAAGGAGAGGAAGCAGTTCGGCCGGCCGATATCGGCGTTCCAGAACACCCAGTTCCAGCTTGCCGATCTCAAGGTGCGCATCGAGGCGGCGCGGCTCCTCGTGTACCGCGCGGCGAAGGCGAAGGACACCAAGCAGCGCTACTCCGAGGAATCGGCGATGGCGAAGCTGTTCGCGGCCGAGACGGCGATGGCGGTCACCACCAAGTGCGTCCAGCTCTACGGCGGCTACGGCTACACCCGCGACTACCCGATCGAGCGCATGATGCGCGACGCCAAGATCACCGAGATCTACGAAGGCACGAGCGAAGTGCAGCGCATGGTCATCGCGGCGTCGACATTGAAATGACATTGGCCTCTTTGGAATAGGAGCGTACATACATGAACGTCATCGTTTGCATCAAGCAGGTTCCGGACACCAACGAGGTCAAGCTGAATCCCGAGACCGGCACCCTTATCCGCGACGGCGTGCCCAGCATCATCAACCCGGACGACAAGGCCGGCCTCGAAGCCGCCCTCCGCCTCAAGGACAAGCACGGCGCGAAAGTGACCGTGATTTCAATGGGCCCGCCCCAGGCCGACGCCGCCCTCCGCGAAGCGTTGGCGATGGGCGCGGACGAGGCGGTCCTGGTGACCGACCGCGCCTTCGGCGGCGCGGACACCTGGGCCACGTCCTCCACCCTGGCCTCGGCCATCCGCAAATTCCCCTACGACCTCATCATCACCGGCCGCCAGGCCATCGACGGCGACACGGCGCAGGTCGGCCCCCAGATCGCCGAGCACCTCAAGCTCGCCAACATCAGCTACGCCGAAGAACTGGAAGTCAAGGACGGCTATATCACCGTCAAGCGCCAGTACGAGGACCGCTACCACATGCTGAAAGCCAAGCTCCCCTGCCTCATCACCGCCTTGGCCGAGCTGAACGAGCCCCGCTACATGACGCCGGGCGGCGTCTTCGACGCCTATCGCGAACGCGAGGTCAAGACCCTGACCCGCGCCGATTTGGACATCGAAGACTCCAACATCGGCCTCAAGGGATCGCCCACGCGGGTGTTCAAGTCCTTCACCAAGGGCGTGAAGGGCAAGGGCACGGTGGTCACGCTGGACTCGCAGGAATCGGCGGACTGGATTGTGGACCGCCTGACCGAGAAGTTCATTTTGTAGCATTGCGGCTGGCCCGGTTTTCTTGAAAACTTGACAGGAAGAATCCTTATGAATATCGCTGAATACAAGGGTGTTTTCGTTTTCGTCGAACAGCTCGACGGCCACGCCGTGGGCGTCGGCTACGAACTCATCGGCAAGGGCAAGTCCCTGGCCGGGGACAGGAACAGCGAAGTGACCGCCGTCGTCCTCGGCCGGGACATCAAGTCCATCGCCGCCAAATGCGCCGAGTACGGCGCGGACAAGGTCATCCTCGTGGACGACCCGGCGCTCGAAACGTATATGACCGAACCCTACGTCCACGCCTTGACCGCGGTGGTGCAGGCGAAGAAGCCGGAGATCGTGCTCTACGGCGCGACCGCCATCGGCCGCGACCTGGCCCCCCGCGTCTCCGCCCGCGTCCACACCGGCCTCACCGCCGACTGCACCGGCCTGGACATCTCCCAGCCCGACAACCCTCTGGGCGGCGGCCACCTGATGATGACCCGTCCCGCCTTCGGCGGCAACATCATGGCGACAATCATGTGCCCCGAGTTCCGCCCGCAGATGGCGACGGTGCGCCCGGGCGTCATGCCCCGCCGCACCCCCGAGGCCGGCGCGTCGTGCCCGGTGGAGGAGTTCCCGGTGTCCGGTTTGGCGGCGCTGAAGAACGTCGAAATTCTCGACATCATCAAGAAGGTGTCGGAGCGCATGGACGTGATGGACGCGAAGATCCTCGTCTCCGGCGGGCGCGGTTTGGGCGATCCGGCCAACTTCAAGTATCTTGAGGAATTGGCCGCCGAGTTCCCGCACGCGACGATTTCGTCGTCCCGCGCGGCGGTGGACGCCGGCTGGCAGCCGAAGGACAGGCAGGTCGGGCAGACCGGCAAGACCGTCCGCCCGAACCTCTACATCGCCTGCGGCATCTCGGGCGCCATCCAGCACCTGGCCGGCATGGAAGAATCGGAAATCATCATCGCCATCAACAAGGACCCGAGCGCGCCGATTTTTGAAGTGGCGGATTTCGGCGTCGTGGGCGACGCGCTGAAGATCGTCCCGCTCCTGACCGAAGCGGTGCGCAAGGCGAAGGCGGCGAAGGAAGGGTAGGAGAATTTGTCGCACTCAGGCATCAGGCCCGCGAGCGATTCGCGGGCCTGTTTTTTGTTGGGTGTCGGAAAAGAATATCCATGCTCTACGCCCGCTCCAAATGAATGGACAGGCGGGTGCCGGTGGCTTTGGCCAACTTCTTCAGCGTAGACATGGAAGGAAGATGCTGGCCGCTTTCCAGTCGCGCCACCGTGCTTTGCGTAGTCGCCATCCTTTTCGCCAAATCCTGCTGCGACAGGCCCGCAGCAGCGCGAGCCTTGATGATCTCCCGGGCAAGAGCGAATTCCTCCGCCGATTCGTCGTAGGCTTTGACGAATTCAGGATCGCGCAACAAGGCGGGAAGTTTATCGAGAAGCCGCTCCATACGCCGCACTCCATTTTGGCAATTCACTGCCCGGTTTCGCGCAACTCCAGCAAGCGCTTTCGCGCCAGGGCCAATTCGCTCCGCGGTGTTTTGGCGCTCTTCTTGACAAAATACCGCAAAACAACGATTCGCTTGTTCCGACATGCGCAGTAAAACCCGCGCCCATATCCAGTAGCGGCTTTCACCCGCATTTCCCACAACTTGCCATCAAGGTGTTTAACATAAGGCTCACCCACCATCGGCAACCCCAAATCCTCAATCAACGCCGCCAAACGCAAAAACTTGGCCTTGATATCCGTTGGGAGCGCGTCAAACTCCGCGCCGACATCACTGTTCAGG
>QMCE01002542.1_pt1 | contig 10056 bp, 4 predicted proteins | sample 1821851 | NCBI WGS metagenome assembly QMCE01 (sample SAMN09453174, study PRJNA476694) | Termite gut metagenome, whole genome shotgun sequencing project. | isolation source: worker | host: Odontotermes sp. | place: South Africa:Pretoria | collected 2016-01-28 | reverse complement strand
CCTGTCAATATCTTCGAGACATCCGTTGCCGAAAGGTCTGCGACGCCCGATGCGGACATCGTACCCGAGACCATGCGCGCCGAGGCGAACATATCGTCGGGAACGTTCGAGTGGCCGCCGTTGGCGAAAGCTATCATCTGTATCTCGTTGGGCTGGCGGTCGGTGGGCAGCAGATATACCTTCGCGCCGTTCGACAGCGTCCATTCTACTGCTCCCAGCACCGATCCGCGTTCCTCGACGACCCTGCCCGGGGTAGGTTCTTCGGTCATCAGCGATTTGCGCAACTGTTTTTCCGCATAAGGTTCGACGGCGAGGGCGGACATCCCGTCCAGCGCCGACTCCATGAACGGCTCGGACGGTATGCCCGCGGCCTCCGAGGTGGAGGTTATCACGGTTGCGATCCGATTGTGGTCTCCGAAGAATTTCTTCACGCGCGCGTTGGCCTCCTCGACCGAAAAACCGGCGAGTGCGTTCAGTATTACATCACGGTAGGTATCCATATCCATATAGGGGGAGTTGCGCAGGAAATTGCCGAACCACGCGTTGATGAACGAATTATTGGTACGTTTCCCCCGTTCGAGCCAACTGCGTTCGACCCCGCTGCGTGAGCTTGCGATCACACGGTCGATCTCTCCCTGCACGAATCCGTACCGGCGCATCCGTTCACTCTCCGCGATCGCCATTTCGATAGCCGGAACGATATTGCCGCCCCCGCTGCGTATGTCGCCCGACACAGAGAACACGTCGCGGTCGCCGGCCAGCGCGCTGTATGAATAGCGGAGCCCTTTGAGCGGATATTCGCCGTTGTTCAGCTTCTCGCCCAGGCGGTTGTTCATCATCGACACGACGAGGCTGTTGTAAAACCCGTCCAGATATATATTGCCGATGGCCTTAGTCTCTTTCGCCCTCGCCGGATGCTTGTAGAGTATTTCGAACGACGACGAGGTCACCTCCGGGTCGCTGTACGTGACATATAGCAACTCTTCGTTATCGGGGATGTTGTACTCCTCCTTCGGGCGCGGGTCGACGGCCTTGGGCAGCGTGGAAAAAAGTGCCACCACCTCCCGCTCCATGCGGTCGACGTCGAAGTCGCCCACGATCGCGATCGCCTGTAAGTCGGGGCGGTACCACGTATGGTAGAAATTCATCAGCTCGTCGCGCGTGAAATTGCGGATGATCTCCATGTCGCCTATCACGTTGCGGTATGCGTATTTCGAATGATTGTAGACGTATGGCGTCACGGTTTCACTTATACGCAGGCGTACGCCGCCGCCCGAACGCCACTCCTCCTGGATCACCCCGCGTTCGTTGTCCAGCGTCTCCGGGTCGGCAAGTATCGACCCCGACCAGTCGTAGAGCACCAGCAGGCAGGTGTCGATAATCCCCTGCCGCGTGAGGGGGACGTCCTTGATCAGGTAGCGCGTGTAATCGGTCGAGGTGGCGGCGTTTAGGTTCGCACCCCACTTCACGCCGATCGACTCCATGTACTCCATCATCGACTTGCCGGGGAAATGGCCGAGGCCGTTGAAGGCCATGTGTTCGAGGAAATGGGCGAGACCATTCTGGTTGTCCTCTTCCTGAAGCGCGCCCACGGCATGGAAGATCTCGAAATGGGCGAGGCCGGGGGGATTGTTGTTATAACGGATATAATATGTCAGTCCGTTCGGCAGTACGCCCGTGCGCACTTCGGGATCGTTAGGCAGCGGTTTGTCCAGGTCGATCTGAGCGAACAGCATGGCGGGCATCATAGCCCATAATATCGTAAACAGTAGATTTTTCATATTTTGGAATAATTAGGGAGGGGAATATCCCCTCCCGTGGGTCATGGCAATTATTGTTATTCGGCGGATGGCGGCTGTGCGGGCAGTTCGGGGAAATTGAGTTTCCACTGCGGGTTGAATTTGGTCGCGGCGGGCCAAAGTTCGCGCAGGTAAAACCTGCTGTTCGGTTCGAGCCTGTACTCTACGCCCCCTACCGTATGGACCACCGTTTTGGCGAAGCGCGGTTCCTTGTTCAGGCGCTTGAGGTCGATGTGGCGGTTGCCGGTAAAGGCGAGTTCGCGGCGGCGCTCTTCGAGCACGAAACGCAGAACCCTCTCGGCGTCGTTGCCGAAGTCGGCGGGAGCAAGCGCCTCGAAGCCTTCGGGACGCAGGCGGTGGCGGCGAAGCTCGTTCATGTCGGCCAGGGCTTTGCCCAACTCACCCTTGCGGGCGTAGCACTCGGCGCGGATCAGGTACATTTCGGGTGTGCCGAGGCAGTTGTTGTAATAATCGCCGCGCAGGAATACGCGTACCCCGAAAAGCGAGGGGAATGTCGGCGACGGCATCGGCGGCCATGAATCGACATACCACAACCACCAACGCATGTCGCTCTGCTGATCGTACAGCGCCTGCAACTCGGGCGTGGGGCATACCGAAGGGGTCGCGCCACCCAATCCGAAAGGCTGCAGGAAGTGCCTGTTCAGGATGCTTTCGGGATTGTCCACGCCGCGCGGTAGCGTCGACCATTCCACCGGGGCGCCGGGAATGTGCGGCCCGGTGGGGCCCATCATCCATCCGGTCTTGGTGTCATGTCCGTTCAGGTCCATCAGGGTGCTGTACCGGGCCAGCGCCTGCTCGACCCAGATCAGGGCATTCTCATAATCGGCCATCGTGAAATAAACTTTGGCCGTCATTGCGTATCCGGCGGCTTTGCTTGCGCGGAACGTATTCGGCGAGGGGGTGTCGGGCAGGTACCCGCGCGCCTTTTCGAGGTCGTCGAGCATGTGCTTGTATGTCTGCGCGACCGTGCTGCGCTCGAACTTGGCGCTGATGTCGGCCTCGTCGACGATCGGGATCCCCGGCTCGTCGTCGGCCGTCGCAGGATCGTAGTGCATCGCGTAGATGTTAACCAGGGTGAAGTGTTCGACCACACGCTGCACAAGGGCCTCGGCCCATACCGCGCGCCGCTCCTGCTCGGTGCCTTCCACCGCTTCGAGGACGTTGTTCACGACCGTGTTGTAGTAGAACAGGCGGTTGTGCCCTTCGCTCCATGCCAGGTCGGTGTCGGCCTCGGAGTAAGGCAGCGGATCGAAAATGTACATTTTTGCGCTCCACGGCCAACGGTTGTTTACGCCCGCATACATGTTAAACGAGCCAGGCCCCTGAAAATCGGGAGGCGTCTCCGGCATATACGCATCGTCGGTTATATAGTCGATGTTCATATCGCCGAGGTTTATGATATGGGTGTTATCGAGCATCCCCTCATAATGCTGGAGAGTGCGCGGGATAAAAATATCCTTGGGTTTTATGTCGAGGAAATCGTCGCAGCCGGCGAGCAGCAGGCAGGCCAAAGCTGTCAGGCTAAATATTCTTCTCATGGCAGTTTGTTTTTAGAAAGTAAAGTCCAAACCAATAATGTAGCGCTGCATGACAACCATACGGGTGGGAAGGCCCGATATGGAATAGCTCAGCGATTCGGGGTCGATATTCTCGCGGTTGCGGTACCATCCGAATGGATTGCGAACCTGGAACGAAACCTGCGCAGACTGGAATAAAGTCCGGCCGAACCACTTTTTCGGGATCTCGTAGCTCAGGTTGATATTGCGCACTTTCAGGAAGTCGCCGGGCATCACGTGTTTATCCGCTGCGTACCACTGCGCCATATATTGCGCATCGGAGCCTGTGAACGACGGGGCGGGAAGAACGCCTTTCTTGGTTTCGTCGCCCGGTTCGCGCCAGAAATTCATGGCACGTTTGTCGGCATTGCGCTCGGCCGAACTCATATTCAATATTCCGGGGAGCGGGTCGAGCATGACGTTGCCGCCGTTGGCGATAATGTGGATCGACAGGGTGAGGTTGCGCCATTTGAAGGTATTGATAAACCCGGAGGTCCATTTCGGGCGCAGCGAGCCGCTGTAAACGAGCGATTCCACGTCGTCGGGCGCGAGACCTCCCTTGGGATTGTTCTGCGCGTCGAGGTTGTCTATCTTTTCCCAATCGCCGTCCACGCGCTGCATCACCTGTATCGTACCGTGATCGGGGTTCAGGCCGGCATAGCGGAAACGGAAGATGGCGTCGCGCGGTTTGCCCTGGATCAGGATACCGCGGTTGCTGGTCATGGAGAGGATGGTGTTGGTGCCTTCGTTGCCCTTGGTTATCTTGTTGAAGTTGTATGAAAAGTTCAGAGTGCTGTGCCACGAGAAATCGCCCGATTTCATTGCAAGGGCCCTGGCGCTCAATTCGAAACCACGGTTATAGAGGTTGCCGAAGTTTTGCATGAGTTGGCTGCTTGCCATGTTCGACGGAAAGATCGTCGGGTCGACGAGAGGTACGGCCAGCAGGTCGGACGTGTTGCGGTTGTAGAACTCCAGGATGGCGTTCAGGCGGTTGTCGAACATGCTCATATCGACACCCACGTTGAAAACGGCCGTCTTCTCCCAGCGCAGTGATTTGTTGGGCGGGCTGGTCACCATTGTCCCCATCACGCCGGTCTCGCGGTTAAGGCTTGTGGTCGCGATCAGGAACGGGCCGCTGTCATGCGAGACGTTACCCGTTATGCCGTATGTCAGCCGCAGCGCAAGATGGTTGAGCCAGTCGACGTCGGCCATGAAATTCTCCCTGGTGACGTTCCACTTGAACCCGGCTGACCACATGGGAAGGTAGCGGTATTCGGGGTTGGTTCCGAACAGGTTGGTGTCGTCCACGCGAGCGCTCACGGTAGCCGTATAACGGCCGTCGTATGTGTAGCCCGCATTGCCGTAGAACGAGACGTAACGGTCTTCGCTGTCGCGCAGGTAGTTGCTGGAGACGTCGTTATGCGAGAAAACGCTCAACCCCTCGCCGTTGATGCCTTTGGCGAGCTCCACTATGTCGAGCTGTTCGTAGAGGTTGCGGCTTTCGTCGAAAGCGAGTTTGTAGAATTGCGTGGAGCCGGACAGTTCGCTGCGCCGTTCCGCACCTGCCAGAGCCGAGACATAGTGCCGGTCGCCGAACATACGGTCGAGGTTGGCCTGTACCCTGAAAGTGTAGTTCCGCTGCGCGCTGCGCGAATCGGACATGATACCTCCGTAGGGAACGTGCCGGATAACCTCGTACGTAGGTGTCGAGCGGATCTCCGTCGCGTTGTTCCTTATCATTTTGGCCTGATAGGAATCGGGCTGGTTGAAGGTTCGTCCGTGCGAGTTGGAGCGTTCGGTCTGATAGCTGACCGTGAGGCTCAGTCCCTCCATGGGTTTGAACGTCAGGCCGCCCTGCAGACGCAGGTAAGTCCCGCTGCTTTTGCTGTTGGTTTTAAAACGTTCGGTGATCGGGTTCGAAGATTCGTCGTCCAATCCGAGTTCTATCAGCCTTTCTACTTCGGCCTGTGATTTGAACTGGTACATTTTGTTTAATTCGCCGTCCTCGCCGATCAGCATATCGTAAGGCATCGCGTTGTAGCCGAAAAAACTGCCGTAATTGTTCCCGGTAGACCGGCTGTCGCTCATACGTGCCGTGATCGCGCCGTCGATGGTGAGCCACCTGGCCAGATCGGCCTCCTGCTTGAAGAGTATATTGACGATGTTGCCCTTGCTCCCTTTCGCTTCATTGCGGTTGCCCCTGTAGTCGATCGATATGTAATAGCGGTTGGTCTCCGTGCCGCCGCTCGCCGCTATGGCGTGCTCCTGGGTAAGGGCCGACTGCATGAGGTTGTCCCTGACCTGCTGCTTGTTGTCATAGCCGCGCAGGCGGTCGAGGATCGAGTTCATCTCCGCTTCGGTGATGTGCCCCAATTTGTGCGCGTACAGAGCATCCAGGGCCGCCGGCTTTTTATACGCATCGTTTGGCGTATAAGTCTGGTTGCCGAGGTTGAACAGGGCCTGCTGGTAGTCGACGAGCTCGCGGGAGTTCATCAGGTTCATTTGCGAGTAATCGGTCATCGGGTCGATGGTGAGCGAACTGTTGGCGTGTATCCTCATCTCGCCGGCGCGCCCGCGGTGGGTCGTGATGACGATCACGCCGTTGGCACCCCTGACACCGTAGATAGAGGCGGCGGCAGCGTCTTTCAGTACCGTCACGTTGGCAATGTCGCGCGGATTGACCGTGCCGATATTGTCCGACGGGTAGCCGTCGATGACGAACAAAGGCGCATCGTTGGTGTTGAGTATCGTGGCCACACCCCTGACGTTGTATTCCCCGTTGTATAAATACAGCCCGGGGATCGCCCCCTCAAGCTTGTTGAGGATATTGTTGTCCAGGCGCCCGTTGAGGATCTCCTCCGACAGGTTGCTGAAAGAACCGGATGCGCGCTCCTGCGACAACGTCTGATAACCGGTGGCGATCACGTCGGCGATCATTTGCAACAGGTCTTTCATTATCACCAGCATCTCACCCGAGGCGGGGATCGGTTGCTCGACCCTCTCGAACCCCACCATGGAGATGATCAATGTGCGTGTGCTGCGGGGGACGTATATCGAGAAACGTCCTTCGCCGTCGGTCGCCACGCCCGTGGTAAGGTCGGCCGTGTATATATTAGCCCCGACAAGCGGCCCGCCGTCGGTGTCCTGCACGCGGCCGGTGATCAGACGGGAGTTGTCCGTGACCCTGCCCTGCTGGGCGACAGGGGTCGAGCCGTCCCTCATCGCGCCGGGCTGCCGCACCGTCGTGGTGTCGGTACGGGCCTGTGCGCCGGGCGTGGTGTGGGTGGCGGGCGAGAGCGCTATCTGGCGGCCGCGGACCTCGTACTTTATATCGGTGCCTTCGAACAGCATCTGAAGCACCCTTTCGATGGCGTCGTTCTCGACCCTCATCGAAACTCTCCGGTCGACGTTAACCTGTTCGTGGTTGTAGACGAAGTAATAGTCGCTCTGCTTTTCGACCTCTTCGAGGATCTTCTTTACTTCGGTGTGCTGGAACGTAAAATTAAGGCGGGCATTCGGGTTTTGCTCTGTTTCCACGGCTGCCGCAGGGGGCAGGAACGCAGTAAAAGCGAGAACGGCCATGATCAGCGTCCGTGCTTTTAGGAAAAGTAAATTTCTTTTCATACTTTTGTAAAGTTTGTGGTTAAACGAACTATTTGCGGGGGTGATGCGGCCTAAACGCATCATTCCCACACTTTCGGAGGGCGCCCTGGGCGTCCTTCGTTTTTAAGAGGTTGTCATACTGTCATTTATTCACTCTTTTTAGTTTTATCTCTATGTTTGTCCCGTCGATGGCATACTCGATGGGCGATGCGAATGCAAGCAGTTCGAGTATGTCCGCGATGGGGGTGCCCTTGTCGAAAGTGGCGGTGTAGATCATCGAGTGCAATTGTTTGTCGGCCAACTTGACCGAAACGTTATAATAACGCTCCAGCCTTCCGGCTATATCGCCCAGCCATGCTTCACGGAATACCAGCGCGCCATTCATCCACCGTGCCGTTACCGCCGCGTCGAGGTGGTCGAGCCGGAAAGAACTACCGCCCTTGACGAGTGTCGCGCGGTCGTTTACCGTCACTTCTATCGGAGGTTCACCGGAGCCGGGCAGTGAAAGTGCCACGCGACCCTCCATGATGGTCGTTTCGACGACCCTGTCGGCCGGGTAGGCACACATGTTGAACTTGGTCCCGAGTACGCGGGCGTTCACATGGTCGGTGCGGACGATGAACGGGTTCAATGTGTCGTGAACCACATCGAAAAACGCCTCTCCGGTCAGGAAAACCAGCCTGAGATTTCTCTCGTCGTCAAAAATATAGCTTAGTCTGCTTTCGGCGTTAAGGGTTACCACCGAGCCGTCGGGCAGTATGATCCCTTTTTGCTCGCCGCGCTCGGTCTGATAGGCGACCTCATCCGCGGGGATGCCCGTACGCTCCGTTATGCCGGTGAAGAACAGGCCCGCAAGCAATACCGCTGCCGCCGAAACCGCCGCTGCCGCTGCCAACCCGGTCCTGCGCCTTCGCCGGCGGCTTACTACCTTATGTTCGATCATATTGCGGGCATGCTGCGGCGAATCCATTTTGGCGGTCAGTATGCCGACGCGGTCATGTCCGATCTTTAATTTTCTGAATTCCGCGAGGTTGCGCTCCGACTCCGACAGCCACTCGTAGAGAGTGAAGTTTTCATCCTCGGTCGAGAGGCCGTCGAGGTATTTCCGTATAAGTCGTATGTGGGTTTGGTCCTTCATGGTTCGATTTATATCAACTTTTTATATTAATACGGACACCATACCCTGCGACCCTATACCGGCAGGGAATTTTTTATCGATTAGGGATCAGCGGCAGCGGCTATGAACGCGCCATGTATGAATATTGAAGAATAAATCGTAACTTTACACGTTTATTTATTCGGTGAAAAATCTTGAAAAATAGTGCCGTATGAGATACTTTATGATATTGGCGGCGTTGCTCGCCGCGACGGTGACCGCGTGCGGACAGATCACGGGTACGGCTGTTGAAACCGGAACAGGCAGGGTCGAGGGCCATGCTCCCGTGATAATCCCGGCGCTTCCGGAGCAGTTGTCGTTTGCGGGCGAACGTGTGCCGCTCGGGAATTACGACACGCGCGAAAGCCTCCTGCGCGAACTTACCGTGACGAGTTACATGCACTCGCGGACGCTGATCACGCTGCTCGTCAGCCGCCGCTACTTCTCGATCATCGAACCGATACTTGAGCGCAACGGCATCCCGGCCGATTTCAAATACCTGTGCGTGGCCGAGAGCGGCCTCGACCCCAATGTCGTTTCGACGGCCGGAGCGGCGGGGCTGTGGCAGATAATGCCAGGCACGGGGCGCGACTTCGGGCTCGAAACGGGCAGCGAGGTGGACGAGCGCTACGACATCGAAAAGGCGACCGAGGCGGCATGCGCCCATCTGCTCAAATCGAAAGAGAAATTCGGGACATGGACGCTCGCGGCGGCGGCATACAACCTCGGCGACGCGGGGGTCGAGAAGCGCATCGGGCTTCAGACGGGCATCGACAACTACTATGACATCTGGCTGCCGGACGAAACGCGGCGCTATGTGTTCCGCATCCTGTCGTTCAAGCTGCTGTTCGAAGACCCGGCGGCGTATGGCTACCGGATCGGCGAAGACGATTATTATAAGGTGCTGGACGACTACCATATCGTTACCACTGCTGAAAAGAATATAAAATGGCCGGAGTTCGCCGCACAGCACGGTACGACATACAAGATGCTGCGCGAGTTGAACCACTGGATACGCGACTATGCCTACGCCAACGCAAAGGGCCGAACGCTGAGCGTGAAGATCCCGAACGATGGGATCAGAACAGAATAATGAAAGATAATACGATAAAAATACTCGGGGCGCGGGTGCACAACCTGAAGAACGTCGACCTGGAGATCCCACGCGACGAACTTGTGGTGATAACCGGCCTCTCGGGGTCGGGCAAGTCGTCGCTGGCGTTCGACACGATCTACGCCGAGGGGCAGCGGCGTTATATGGAGACGCTGTCGACATACGCGCGGCAGTTCGTGGGGACGATGGAGCGACCAGATGTGGATAAGATCACAGGCCTTAGCCCCGTGGTGGCGATCGAGCAGAAGACCACCAACAAGAACCCGCGTTCGACGGTGGGGACTGTGACCGAGATCAGCGACTTCCTGCGCCTTTTGTATGCGCGCGCGGCAAAAGCCTATTCTCCGGTGACCGGCGAGGAGATGGTTCACTATACCGACCGGCAGATCGCCGACCTGATAATAACGGGGTACGACGGACGAAAAATCGCGCTGTTGGCCCCGATAGTCCGCGGCCGCAAGGGGCATTACCGCGAACTTTTCGAGTCGTTCACGAAGAAGGGTTACCTCTATGCGCGCGTCGACGAACAGATGGTGGAACTCACGCCGGGCATGAAGCTCGACCGCTATAAAGTGCATTATATCGAACTCGTTATCGACCGCCTCGTTGTAGGCGAGGACGCGCGCGAACGGATGATGAAAAGCCTCCAGGAGGCGATGCGGCAGGGCAAGGGGACGATGATGCTCTATGATTACGACACGCAGCAGACGCGCTTCTACTCGCGCCACCTGATGTGCCCAACGAGCGGCGTGGCGTTCAACGATCCCGCCCCGCATACCTTTTCGTTCAACTCGCCGCAGGGTGCGT
>QMCE01002541.1_pt1 | contig 10058 bp, 11 predicted proteins | sample 1821851 | NCBI WGS metagenome assembly QMCE01 (sample SAMN09453174, study PRJNA476694) | Termite gut metagenome, whole genome shotgun sequencing project. | isolation source: worker | host: Odontotermes sp. | place: South Africa:Pretoria | collected 2016-01-28 | reverse complement strand
TGCAAAAATACAAAAACAATTGACAATTGAAAGTTTGTGATCTAATAGTCAAAATAGATTGAATCAACGGCAATAACAGTGAAGTGAGTAAATAGATAAATAGGAATTAAGACAGTGTTGTTATTTTCTAACATTTTCATTTATAGTGCTAAACTTTCCTATCCCTATCCCTCTCGCTTAATTTTATTGAGCCACTCTTGCTGGTCGGGGTATTGATATTGTTCTAATTTAAGAAACAACGCATCAATAGTTTCTGCTACAATCAAGAGGCGGTGATGAAACTCGTGCAGAAACCCCTCTTCTTTAAAGTGTTCTATCTGCGCGATTAAGTGGTCGTAGTAACCAAAAGCGTTTAAAATAGCCACAGGTTTTTGATGCAGCCCCAATTGTCCGTCTGTGAGCATTTCAAAAAGTTCGTCCATAGTACCGAAAGAACCCGGGATGATTACAAAGGCGTCCGACATGCTTTCAAATAGCTGTTTACGTTCACTCATGCTATCAACCAAAATCATTTCAGGTAAATTCTCTGCCAGCACTGTACCTTGCGTGAAAAATGAAGGGGCAATGCCGATCACTTTGCCTCCGTTTTCTAAAGTTGCCGTTGCTGCTCTCCCCATAAGCCCGATAGCTGCTCCTCCGTAAATGAGCGTAATGTTCCTCAAAGCGCACTGTTTCCCAAATTCCGTTGCGATATTGCCATATTTTGGTTTTCCTTCCGATGAGCCGCAGAAGAGCGAGATAGCGTGAAATTGCATGGCGTTTTATACTTTAACAATGATGTTGTGAACGAAAGAGATGAGGATATAAAAGAGGATGATGATCGGAAATGCTCCCAATTTGAAAATGATAATTAGAATTAAGGCAACCAATAAAAATATGTAACGATAAATATTATCTTTCCATTTTAAACTTGTGATTTTGAGGGAGAACATAGGGATGTCGGTAATCAAGAGTATAGAGAAGATGAAAGTTAATGCGATAACAACCCAAAAGTTGGCTAAAAAAGGGATTGTTTCGGCGGAAAAGTGCAGAAATCCCAAGAAAAGCGCGTTGGCAGGGGTTGGCAAACCTCGAAAACTATTGACTTGGCGTTCATCGTGGTTAAATTTTGCCAGTCGAAGTGCAGAAAAAGCGGGAACGATGAAAACAATGTAGGGTAGGAGGGTGGTGATCCAATGTTCACGCATAGCGGGAGATAAGTTGGAGAGGCACTGTTCAGCCCACATAAACAGGATCATAGCCGGTGCACCTCCGAAAGAGAAAACATCCGCTAAAGAATCCATATCAACACCCATTGCCGATTTTACCTTTAGCAGGCGTGCCGAAAATCCGTCCAAAAAGTCGAAAAGTGCACAGACAAATATCAGAATAGAAGCAAACTCTAACTGATTTTTCAATGCCATCACAATAGCGATACAACCGGTAAAAAGATTGCAACAAGTAAGAAAATTTGGAATATGTTTTTTCATTCTGAAAATTTGAGGCAAAAATATGAAAAAATGTTGCTATTTTTGTAGCCTATTCAAAATAATGAAACGATATTTCTGTTTTTTCTTATTGTGCTTGTTATTAGGATCTTGTGCGCAAATAGTGGCGCCTACAGGTGGGCCGAAAGATATAACCCCACCTGAGATTGTTACGGAACAACCCGAAAATAAGTCCGTTTTTTTCACAGGGAATACCCTTAGAATCACATTTGACGAATTTGTAACGTTGAATAATCCGACCGAGAATATCTTCTTTTCACCTCTACTTCCTACGAATCCCGAATTTATTATCTCAGGGAAATCATTGATTGTAAAGCTGAAAGATACTTTGATCTCCAATAAAACTTACAATGTTGTTTTTCTGGACGCCATCAAGGATTTTCACGAAGGAAATCTACTCAACTTATACCAATATACCTTTTCAACCGGCGCTTTTATTGACTCTTTTATGCTGAAAGGGGAGCTAATAAATGCAGAGACACTTGAACCTGAAGAGGGCATTTTTGTCTTTTTGTATGAAGAAGATATTGACTCTCTTCCCCTGACAACCAAACCGGTCTATTTGACAAAGACTCAAAAAAACGGAAAGTTTATTTTTGAATGTATTGAAAATAAAGAGTATAAAATTTTTGCTCTTAAAGATCTTAATGGTAATCTTATTTTTGACCTTCCGAATGAAGGCATCGCTTTTTTAGATACGCTTGTCAAATCGTATCCTATTCCCATAAAAGATACGACTGTCCACTTGACCGATTCGGTAAAACGTATGAGAAATCATCACCACGACGAAGAGGAACCTCATGATGAAGAACATCATCATGGCGATGAAGAGGATGATGTACATATTCATGAAAATGAAGAAGATAGCGTGGATGCAAATCCCGGATTTCGGCTTTGGTACTTTTTGGAAGAAGATACGGTTCAGCGTTTGGATCGACCGCAGAATCCGCAAAAAAACGTCTATAAAATGTATTACAAGAGACCTGTGGATTCTCTTAAGGTTAGACAATTAAATCCTGTGGATCCGGTCTCTTATGTTGAAATCATCAATCAAAGACGAGATACCATTACTTGGTATTTTAAAACGGATGTACCTGATTCTTTGCTTTTTGAATTAACGGCAGATCATAAACTTACGGATACCGTATTGTTAAAACCGTATCGATCTTCACAGAGCGGCGGAAGAGCGCGACGAGCAGTACAAATACCCAAATTGAATGTTACTTACTCTAATGCAGGAGATCTCTTCTCACCCCTGATATTGAACTTCTCTTTTCCTATTCAGGGTCTTGACTCAATACCGATGATCGTGATGACTAATAAGAAAAGCGGTAGTGATACCACACTCTACCATTTTCCCATGCCTGACACTATTTTGACCTCTTTTCCTATTCAATTCACTATGGAAGAGAAAGTTCCATATACCGTTTTGATTCGGGATTCGTTGTTTATGGGGCTTGATGGTACCACCAACGACACCGTTAGGATCAGTTTTACTTCAAAGTCCGAAAGAGATTATGGAAATCTGATTATCAATTATGCATTAGCAAGTGATGTGCCGCATCTTGTTCAACTTTTAGATAATCGAAAAAATGTTATACAGCAAGATGTTGTCACCGCTTCACGAGTTATAACTTATCGTAATTTGGCATCCGGAAACTACAACATTAAAGTTATTGAAGACATGAATCATAACGGAAAATGGGATGTGGGCAATTATGCGAAGAAGTTACAACCCGAGAAGATTCTCTTTTTTGATAAGGTAATTAACATTCGTGGCAATTGGGATCTGGAAGAGAATTTTGATATTGATGCCGTGAAAGCAGAGGGTAAAATATCCTCTAAAACTGATAATAAGCGCTAAGCGCTAAAGCGGTATTAAATTGCTTCATTACCATTTGATTAACAGCCCAATTGGGAATCCTCACGGGAATAAGGGAGTTGGTAAATCGAAAACTAACGCCCCAATGATCTTTGAAAAGGTAATTAACGCCCGCTAAAATAGAGAGTTCAAATACGGAGAATTTCGGACGAATAAGTTTCAAACTTCCCTCATCGCCTTTTTCTGTATAGTTAAAAAGGAAGTTGAATGTAAGTCCCATCTCTAACTCTAATCCTTTATATATCTTGTATTTAGCAATGACCGGTGTCTCCGTGTAAAAAAGCGTGAGCGTATATCTCCTTCCGATATTCGGATCATCAACACCCTTAGTAAATAGTGAACTTCCCTTCATGATAAAATTCAACTCCGTTTGAATAAACCACTTACCTTTTTGATGTAATGGAAAATTGACAAATCCTCCGGCGTAAGCGCCCAATTTATGAAATCCGGACAGATCATCTCCTGAAATTTGGGAGGCAGTAAAACCTGCCCTCACGCCTCCGCTAAAATTGCTTTTACTTTCGGAGAGTTCCTGAGAATAGATAAGAAGCGGCATCACAACAATCCATAAAAAAATAGAGATCTTTTTCATCCTGTAAAAATCTTAAAGTTGTGCAAAAATACTAAAAACCAATTGACCATTAACCGTGAATAATGAAAATCAAGGATTTAAAAATGAGAGCGATTAAAGAGTACGATTAATCTTCCTTAAGATAAATTGATTTTTTGGAAGTTATCTCTATTTTGTCCGTTTTGGTATCGGAGAAAGGGCAGCACCCATAAAGGGTAAAAAGCGCATTTTTCTACGGAATAGATAAAAGCATTATTTCACAATAGACTGATACAAAAAATCATTCTCAATCATATAGGCACGGGTAAAGAGGTAGCCCTTGTGATGAGTTCGGGCTTGAACATATTCATGATTGGGATAGAATGGATTTTCGATATTATTAGTCAGAAGATATTGCGGTTCGGTCGGAATCATGAGCAACGGATTTATTTGATAACGGATGCCTGTATTCGGCAACTGAAATTCGAGGAGTCGTTGTATAGGGTTATAAATCTGCCCCACCGGCGTGCCGATTATTTCAAATCGCGGATGCCCTGCCACTTTTGAGGTAAATTCTAAGATTGACTTTCCCGCAAATTCGTCGATTAGGATGAAAATTTTCCCTGTGAAGCGGATAGAATTCTCTGCGGGCGTAATTTCTAAAGTATCTCTCTTATAGTGAATAAATGAAATTCCATCCCACTCACGTGTTCTATTTTTAGAAATATCTTCTCCCCACTGCGTCTTAATAGCTTCTAAAATAGTCTCATTATTATTGGCATAATAATCTTGATAAAAAATCAGCGGTTCATCCGTGATTGCGGCAAGTAACTTTTCCCAACTAAACACAACACCACTGACATTGCCTCGCAAATCCAAGATTAATTGATTCACTTTATGATTTTTATAATCAGGAAGTTTAAGCAATAAAGAATCTAACAGGCTCTCTTCTGTTATAAAACGTTGATAAATAAGCATTTTATCAAATGGTAAACGGAGATATAACAGTTGGTCTTCTTCTGAATGAAAAGTGGTATAATAGTCAAAATCAATCGCTTTATTTGCCGGTAGAGAATTATTGAGGTGAAAATATTTCCTGTTTTTTATAATCTCCCCACTCTTGGTTTTATACGTAATTTTCATTAGTCTATAATTATCTAAAAAATCGGGATAAAAGAATCTCTTCTCTTTTGCATGCCATTTAGGTCTCAGAAAACGATAATCATCATACGGATTAATATCCTCTATAGAAGCACCATTGACTTTTAATAACTGTGCTCCCTCCTTTACGTTCGTATATCCGGATTGGATATGAAATCCGAGATCTCCATAGAAATAGTATTTCCCTTGCTCAAGGAATAGATTAGGGATGCCATATTCCGTAAAAAATATTTCTCTTTGACTGTATCTATGATAGTTTAATACGTTATTGTATATCTGTTTATCGTTTTTCATCGGTTTAGTAATTACTACAGATCGGTCAAAAGAGGCTTTCATCAGCAGTTTTATTTTTGCATAATAATAATTTTCAAAGCGACTGTTTTTTTTTGTTTTAGGGGTAAAATCATCAATTATTTTCTCTAACTGCTCCTGAATAGAATACCCTGCATATTTTAAATAGATGGGCATGATCGGAGAATAATCTACAAGATTGTTCTTTAAAAAAATCATATCTTCTTTTATCTCAACATCCTGTGGTAAATCTTCACGCGGTGCCATTATTGCCAAAATTTCATTTCTTGAGGAATCAGGAAGATAATAATAAAGGAAGTCTCTCTTTTTTTCATAAAAATAATCTCCATAAAAGCTAAATTCCTTTTTCTGAGAATATGATTCTTGTAAAAAGGCTCCTACAAGAAGGAGCATAATCAACACTTTTAAATTTTTCATAACTTTTTTATTGATAAACAATTATAATAACGCTAATGGTCTGTTTTTGAGGGTCTGTTTTGCTTTTTATAGAAGAGATCATCAACTGATTGAAAACTACTTCTTTATTGTAGGTGTATCGTAATTTTTTCATTTCGTAAAGTTCAACACGTTTTTCCTCTTTCCGGATGGTCTCTTTATAAACGTAACCGCTTCGTTTCCCGGCAGCTCTAACCTCCTCTAAAAATTTTTTGATCTCCTCGCTTTCTAATGTGTTTTCTGTAGTAAGAATATATGTCCAATAAGCATGAGGTACGGTTTTACTCTTTTTTGTATATTGACTAATCAAAATAAACTCCTCTTTTTCTCCATAATATTCAAATATTTTAAAAAGAGTGGATGGAAGTTCAAATTGGGCGGATTGCATCGTTTGAGTTTTTGCGCTCCCCGCGGCTGACAGCAGCAGTAAAAGCAATAGAACTATTTTTTTCATACATTCATTGTTTTTATGGTAAACTTATCCCTAATTCTTTCATCAACTCTCGTTGTTCTTTCATGATTGTTTTGCTCTCTTCAATCAGTAAAAAAGTCTCTTCCGTAAATTGAATCGTATATTGATCTATAACTTTTTGATCTAAAACTAATTCTCCGTGAATATAGGCAAAACTTTGCGTGGAAAACGACTCTTGTCGGCGTAAAAAGAACAAACTTCCTAATAAGAGTAGCAACATTGCGGCACCGGCTACAGCTATGCGGTACAATCCTCTTTTCTCTTTTTCTCTCTTTTGTTGCGTTTTGATTGGGTATTCGATTGATTTTTGTTCTCGAATATAATCAAACAATGATTGAAGCGGTTTTAGCTCTTCCTCAATTTCTTCAGAAGAAAAATAGATTTTAAGTTTCTCTTCCTCCTCAAGCGTCGTTCTCCCTTCGAAGTATTTTGTCAATAATAACTCTATTTGTTCTTTCATTTTTTTATTCATGAGCGACATTTGTTTTTAACTTATTAATTATCATGATTTTAAAATTACTCCTATCTTCTCTCGAATCTTTTGTCGCGCTCGAGAGAGATTTACCGTCACGGCATTCTCCGTAATTCCCGCAATTTCAGCGATCTCTTTAATTTCAAACTCCTCAATATCCCTAAGGTGCATGACGGTTCTTTGCATTTCGGGAAGTTGCTCTACCAATTCGCGAATTATTTGCATCATCTCTTTCTCTTCCAACTCTTTATGTATGTCGATTCGGGCTTGCCTTTGCTCCTGAATTTCATAGGCAGGGTAGTGACAGCGCAGGAAATCTATGCAGTGATTCCGAGTCATGCGCATCAGCCACGGCTTATGATTTTGAACACTTTTCCACTCCTCTCCCGACTCCAGAACTTTAATAAAAACATCTTGTACGGCATCCTTCGCCCACTCTTCATCTTTTAAGATGGAGAGCGCAAATCGATAGATTTTACTTTGCCACGGCAGGATTTTCTGTTCAAAATGTCGTTTCATACTACAATGATACGAATAAGAAAGAGATATCTTACATCTTGTGAGGTTTTTTTAGAAAAAAGCATTAGAAATTAACGAGATTACAACTTGTCGGGAATAAAAAAATCTCTATTTTTGCCCTCAAAATTAATGATATGGATACCCAGTTCAGTTATAGAATAGTAGAGAACGTTTCGGATTTACAGAAAGCTTTTTTTGTGCGAGGCGTTGTTTTTGTGGAAGAGCAGAATTGTCCGTACCGCGAGGAGCATGATCAGCATGACTATTCCGCAACTCATTTTATTGTGACACAAGGAGAAGAGCCCGTTGCAACCGCTCGAATCAGATTATGTCACGACTATGTGAAAATTGAACGTCTCGCGGTCAGGAGAGCTTTTCGGAAAAAGGCGATTGGCAAGCAACTCTTTCGTTTTATATTGACGCATATCGAAAAGCTGGGTTATCAAAAAACGGTACTCCATGCCCAAGCCTATCTGTTACGTTTTTACGAAGAGTTTGGATTTGTTAAAAAGGGTGACCTTTTTTTAGAAGCTAATATTGAACATTATCACATGGAAAGAGAGTGAGACCTTACTCAATACCATCAAAATTTCTTCAGTCTTAATTTTTATGCTTGATTGTTTAGTGTAATATAAATTATTACTTTTGCAAAGTAAAAAAGATAAAAATATGAAATAGCCATTATGATAAAAATCACACTAAAGAAGATGATTATCTTGGCGTATTCCATTATACCCTTAAAATTATAAAATATAAACACATGAAAAGAGTCATTGTAATAGCTATTGTAACATTTGCAAGCATCTTATTTAGCGTTTCTTGCAAGCCGAGAGTTAAATGTCCTGCTTATGGCAACCATACCTATTATGAAAATGTTGATCCGAGTGAGAACAGATCTTAAATCGAGATTTTGTTTCCGGTGCATGAACGCATTAAAAAAAGCGTGTCTAATCCTGTTTTTTTTGTATTGTTGTTGTTTCTCTTTTGCTCAAGATGTCGGAGATCCCGAAAAACAGTCGGTTACAACGCGTGAGTGGGATATCTCCGCTTTTTTAAATACTAGTGGCGGCGGAGTTGGATTTCAATACGGTTGGACGCCGGATCATTACAATAAGCATTTTTGGGAGATTGATTTTTTGTATAATAAACACCCTAAATCGGTTCGAGGAAGCTCCTCAATTCCCGGTTCTACCCCTTATGCTTTCGGAAAATTGTACGATCTTTTCTTTTTGAGAGGGGGGTATGGATACCAACGAATTTTAAATCACAAACCTTATTGGGGAGGTGTAGAACTTCGATACACTCTTTCCGCCGGTTTCACACTGGGCATGGGCGTGCCGGTCTATTTGCGCATTATCACGAATAGTAATGAGATTGAAGTTGAAAGATATGACCCTGATCGACATACGATTGACAGAATTTACGGAAATGCCGGATTCTTGAAAGGAATATGGGAAACCGCGTTACGTCCCGGATTCTATGGAAAAACAGGATTACGCTTTGATTTTAGTAAAAAAGAGTTGAATATTCATGTTTTAGAGATTGGGGTCTCTATTGATATGGTTTTTCCTTTTATTCGGCAAATGGCTTTTATCAAGGCAAAACCTCTCTATTTCAGTGCTTATATCGGCTATCATTTTGGTAAAAAGAGGGAAGTTTTTCACTGAAATAGTTGACAAATTAATCGTCATATTTATTTGTACAGGTATTATGAGTGGTTCATTATCATAGATTTATGATCTTTATAAAGATGCTGTTATATTTTTATCTGTTTTTAAAAAAAGCGATTCCGAATAAATTCTGCAATTTGGACAGCGTTGGTTGCAGCACCCTTTCGTAAATTATCGGACACAATCCACATATTCAAACTATTGGTTTGAGAATGATCTCTTCGAATACGTCCTACAAAAACCTCATCGCGTCCTTGTGCGTAAAGCGGCATAGGATACTCATTTTGCATAGGATTGTCGATGACGGTAACACCGGGCATCGCTTCGAGTAGTGTGCGGATACTTTCTATTGTAAAATCTTCTTTCAACTCAATGTTTACCGACTCGGAATGTCCGCCGAAAACCGGCACGCGAACTACCGTAGCCGTAATTTGTATGTCGCAATCTCCTAATATTTTACGTGTTTCATTGATCAATTTAAGCTCTTCCGTCGTATTTCCTTCCTCGTCAAAGGTTCCACCGTGCGGCAAAACATTAAGGTCAATCGGATGAGGATAGATTTTTTCGACTTCAATGCCCTCTCTCTCTTGCGATAACTGTTTCACCGCTTTCACGCCGGTTCCCGTAACCGATTGATAAGTAGAGATTACCAATCGTCTGATTCCGTAGCGTCGATGAATAGGAGCTAACGCCATAACTAACTGTATGGTAGAGCAATTAGGGTTAGCAATGATTTTATCTTGCGAAGTTAAGCTCTCTCCGTTAATTTCAGGAACAATCAACGGGATTTTCGGATACATGCGCCATGCAGAGGAGTTGTCAATTACGAAAGTCCCTTTTTGGGCGAATTTAGGCGCTGTCTGTAGTGAGATTTCCGAACCGGCTGAGAAGATCGCGATATCGGGAGATAGTTCAATTGCCCTCTCTACCGAAACAATTTCGAGCTCTTTTCCCGCAATACGCACTCTTTTTCCTACTGATTTTGGCGAAGCCACGGGGATATACTCGGCTCTTTTTCCAAATCGTTCTTCAAGAACTTTAATTATAGTACTGCCCACTAATCCGGTAACCCCAATAATTGCAATTTTTATCATCACT
>QMCE01002539.1_pt1 | contig 10059 bp, 6 predicted proteins | sample 1821851 | NCBI WGS metagenome assembly QMCE01 (sample SAMN09453174, study PRJNA476694) | Termite gut metagenome, whole genome shotgun sequencing project. | isolation source: worker | host: Odontotermes sp. | place: South Africa:Pretoria | collected 2016-01-28 | reverse complement strand
TCGTACAGTTTTTCCCACCACGCCTTTGCGATGTCGTAATCTTGTTTCGCATAGGCGATGAGGCCCAACCACAGCACGGCTTCCTTGTGTTTCGAGGACAGATACCACTTGCATTCACGGCGGTTGAAGAGGTCCCTCCTCTTTACGAATCTCGACGCCATTTTGTTCGCGATCCGGCTTTGCCGTCGGCCCGGACGCTTGAAACCTTCGCTTGTAAATGCGGACGCCGTCGCTTATAATGAACGGCGTCGTGATTTTTGAGTTTTCCGCGGGCCGATCCGCCGGTATCGAATCTGAATCGCCATGATTTCACTCCGATCCTTTTCCGCCTGTTGTACGCTATCGATTTTCACGCCGTTGATTTTCACGCCGTTTTTTTTCGCCTCCCGGGGCGAGGCGGCCGATTTTCATTTTCCCGCACAACTGCCGGATCATCCGAGATTGTTCCTGACCGCGGCAAAAGAGGAGGAAATCAAAAATCGTTCGAAAACCGATCCGTTCCTTGCCCGACAACTTGAGTCGCTGTTGGAAAAGGCCGGGAAAATGCTCCATGAAGGTGTTACCGTCCACCGGATACCCGACGGCAAGCGTTTGCTCGCCCAGAGCCGGCGTTCCCTGGAACGAACTTCGACGTTCGCGTTTGCCTATCGGATGACGGACGATCGGAAATACCTTGACGCCGCCCTGGAGGAAATGCTCGCGGTTTGCCGTTTCCGGGATTGGAATCCCTCGCATTATCTCGATACGGCGGAAATGGCGACGGCGGTCGGGCTCGGTTACGATTGGCTCCACGGATCGATACCCGAAAAAGCGCGTGAGGAAATCCGTTCCGCCCTGGTCCGTTTCGCGATGGACACCGGCGCGGACTGTTATGAAAAACAGCATTGGTGGACTTCCGTCAAGAATAACTGGAACGAGGTTTGCAACGCGGGATTGACGATCGGCGCCTTGGCGGTCGCCGATGAAGAACGCGAACTTGCCGAACGGATCGTTTCCCACGCCTTGGCAAGCATCCCGAACGGCCTCAAGGGGTATTCACCGGACGGGGCGTACCCGGAAGGTCCCGGCTATTGGTCCTACGGGGCGACGTACACCGGCCTGATGATCATGGCGCTCAAGGATGTCTTCAACGACGATTTCGGATTGACCGCGGCGGAAGGTCTCGATGTGACCGGCGATTATTTCATGGGAACGATCGCTCCCGGTCACCGCTTTTACAATTACGCCGACGGGGGCGAGGGGGTGGACCTGACGCCGATGATGTTCGTGCTGTCCCGATGTTATCAAAGGCCCGATTACGCGCTCTGGTTCCGGGATGCCGTCACGAAACACAAGGCGTTCGCCTCCGGCCGGTTTGCCGTTTTTCGCGCGATATGGTATGACTCCGAAGGAACGGTTTCCGATTTCGCCGAAACGCCGCTTGCCCGAACATACCGGGGTATCCAGGATATCGTGACGATGCGAACCGCCTGGGATGATCCGAATGCCGCCTTTCTCGGCTTCAAAGCGGGCGACAATCGGGCCAACCACGGACATCTCGATATCGGCTCCTTTGTTTACGATGTCGACGGGGAACGCTGGGCCTCCGATCTCGGCGGAGACGATTACAATATGCCCGGTTATTTCGGCAAACAGCGATGGGAATACTATCGATTGAACAACCTAAGCCATAACACGCTCGTAATCGGCGATCGGTTGCAGAATCCGGCGGCAGCGTGTAGAATCGTCGCATTCGTTACGGATACGGGCATCGCCCGGGCTGTGGCGGACATGACCGAGGCGTACCGGGGACAGCTTCGATCGGCCCGGCGCTGCGCGACGCTCATGAAGGATCGTTCGCTGATGATCGAGGATCGTCTCGAAGGAGTTCGCGAGACGGTACGCTGGGCGATGATGACAAGGGCCGATATCGCCATCGACGGAAAAAAAGCCGTATTGACCCGGGGGAACAAGGCCATTGTCGTCGAATTGACTTCGGACGAAGCCGGGGCGTTCGCGATTGTTTCCGTTATTCCGCCCACCGAGAGAGAAAATCGCAACAAGGGATATTCCATGCTCGCCGCCTTCGCGAAACCGAAGGACGAACGTGTCACGATCCGGGTCGTCATGAAGCCGGGGGAGAGGGAAGAAGGAAGAGGGGAGAGGGAAGGGATGAGAACTTCAGGGCACACGCGATTCAGCCGTCTTGATTAAGAATCCGCTTGCGTCCCTCGTTGTCAATTGTAAATTATCCATTGTCAATTCCGCGCCCTCCATTCCGGCTGCCGTTCTCAAAACGTACCATTTGGCCCCGTCCACAGCATATTCCAACAAAACCCGACGGCAACCGCATGTTCAAGAACCTTTTCAAATCGCAGCGTCAGCGGGAAATCGAGCGCGATATCAAAATCCAGCGTTCGCTCGCGCTCCACCGGCAGCAGGTCGGTAAGTTGGCACAACATGAACGTCAATACATGGAGAAGGCGAAACGGGCTCAAAAAAGCGGGGATGTGCGGAATTTCCAGCAACTTTGCCGCCTGGTCGCGCAGACGGTCACCCAACGCCGCGCGATCGAGAGCCAATTGCTCCATTTCGAAACGCTTCTCCAGAGCCGTGACCGGGCCAAACTGTTCGGGGAATTCGCGAAGGGGATGAAGGAAATGACCCACTCGATCCGCGATACGTTCAAGGAATTCGATGCCGAGGATATCATGAAGGACGTCGAGCGGACGCTTGCGCAAACGTCGCAGATGGAGAACGCGATGTCCATGGTGCTCGACCGGGTCAGCGCGGCAAGCGATCTTTCGATGACGGGAACGGTCGACGCGATTTCTCCCGAGGAAATCGAACGGATTCTCAATGAACAGTCCGAAACGTCTTCTGATGCCGTGGACAAGGAAATCGAAACCGGTCTCAAGGCGATCGAAAGCCGGATTCTCTCGAAGATTTCGGATTGATCGGTAGCGGGAACATGCCGGACCCGTTCGCTACTTGAAATTCGGGTAAAGGTTTCACCTGTCGCGTTGGTTGACGTTAAGTGTGGAATTCGTGGAACGATCCGTGGGCGGACCACTGCCACCCGCATCGTCGACGCCTGCCGGGCTGAAAAAACGTGAAAAGGCCGACGGAATGCGACCAGCGCACCCGGCGGCGTTCTCGCCTGTGTTTCAACAGGGGGGATTTCGCCGGCTGTTTTTGTTTCTTGCCGGTGGCGTACTTCTCGACGATCAGAAAGTCTCGCCTCCGGCAATGGTCAGGACCGCCTTGAGCGTTTTCCGGTCGATCATTTCGCCGATGAAGCGGACCGAGCCGTCACCGAACGCCGCGTTGATTCCTCCGTCGTGCCAAGAGGAAATACCTTCGTCTTTCTTGTTGATTCCGAGGCAGGCATCTTCCTGCGTAATATCGACCGGAGCCATCCAGCAGACGGGAGCCTTGCGCTCGGTAATCATCAACGTGTTCGAGGTGCCGTCGGTAATTTTCCCAAAGGTCAAGCCCTTGCCATCCGCGCAGCCGAAGGTATCCTCACCCACGACGAGACAATAACCTGTGTCGCGGTTCTTATCGCCGGATTTGCGAGATGGGCAACGAAAAACGCCAGGCATCTTGTCGTGGAACTGTTTGTTGTATTCGCTGTCCCACGGCTCGTCGAGTCGAATCGCATCATAGAGCGACTTGGCTTCGACATAGGGCAGGATCAATACCCGCCAACTGTGAAGCGGCTTGCCGCCGGCGTCGACCGAAAAAGCGGGCGGGAACTCCAGATTCGTGTCGTGATAATTGTGCATGGCAAGAGCCAGGTGTTTCAAATTGTTGGAGCATTGCATTCGTCTGGCCGCCTTGCGACTCGCGACGATATGCATTGCAACCATGTTCGCCAACGGTGGAATGAGATTGTCGGCGATTTTCGTTACGTCGTCGGCCTGCCACCGCACGACAAAGCGGTTGCCTTCGGGTTTCGGAACAAGCATTGCACGCAGCGCATCCGTATCCGTCGACGCCAACCATTTCGCGACAACCGCTTTCGGGCTCGACGCCTCGTTCGCATCGGTTTGCGGCATTTCTGACTTGGCCCATGCTTTGCACCGGTCGCAAAGCACGCCGAGGAGAAGATGCGTCGAATAATAAATCTCCTGGGCGCCCAGTTCCGAGTCCGTCTCGACAACGGCGTACAGCTCGGGTTTTACCGGGTCGATGCCGATCGCCTTCCATTTCAGGTTGCCGATCAACTTCGCGAGATCGACCTGCTCCAACGGTGCGGGAAGGGTCGGTTTGATTGTTTGAACGATTTTTTTGGCAAATTCGGGAACGACGACGATCCATTGGATCGGGAAGCGTTCGACAGCACGATAAGCATTCAAACATTCCTTGTTTGTATACGCTTTTTTCGTGTCGAGCCGTTCCAAAAATTCTTTTATCGTTTTTTCCTGCAATGTCGGAGGCGTTTGCAGCGAAGGACATGTCAGTACGAGAAAATCGCTACTTTCGTAAACTTCAGCGAGTTCCCGCGAAGGAATCCATTTCTTGATTTCATCGATTTTCAAATGGTCCGTCTTCGGGATGGCGAGGTATCCGAAAACCGGCCCCCGGAGTGTCAGGACGAGATACGCTTCCTTGATTCCCAGGGCCTCTGTCAAAAAGGCTTTGCCGCCCTCGACGGTTTTCGTCAATCGCTCCCAATCCTCCGGGGTGTCTTTGATACCCGTGATCTCCAAAGGTTCGTCCAAGCCCTCAAGCAGGTTTTTCGAATACAAACCGTCTTCACTGAAAAACCGGCGCAGCAAGGGTTGGTTGTGTTCGATCATTTTGCCGACCTCGATTTTCGACAAATCGACGTGGACGAGCAGTACGGTTTCCCCGTCGAACAATTGCGCCGCGATTCGGTCGTCCGCACAAAGCGAGGAGACCAGCAAAGCCGCGACCGCTGGCACAATATAAGCGACGCATTTCATCATGTATTTCATGTTGACGTTTCCTTATTCGGAGTGTATCGTTGATTCGGAATTTCAGATGAGTTGCCTGATATCATTCAATCGTGATTTCCATTCGGGACGGGGCGGGTGTTTGGTAATCGAGAATCACCTTGTTGCCTTCCGCGCGATACCCGTAAGGCTTCCCGGTCATCGGGTCCGTTTTCGGAACGGGCAGTTCCTTGATGTCGTCGAGGGAAGCCGGCAACCTGCCATCGCGGACGGCGGCGCAATATCGAACCGCTTCGACGATTTTTTGGCGGTCGAGCGTTTGCTGTTGCCTCGCGAATGCGCTCTTGGCCGCTTGTGTTGCCGGGAGAAATATGGCAAGCAACGTTTTCACCGGTTCGGAGTATTCGCAGGCTTCCGTCTGCTCGTCGTAGGGAATGGCCGTGTACGAGGCTCCATTCGGGAAAGAGGTGATGACGACCATTTTGTCCTGGGCGCGGCGAATCTCGCCGAGAAGGTAGGGAACGACGACCTGATAAGGTGAAAGCGAATCGATGCTCTCCTTCGTCATTCCTTGCTTCAACAACCTTTCTTTGGCTTGGGGATAGGCAAGCAGACATGCGGCCGTTGTGAGGACGGAGCGTCCCGAGGGCGTCTCGAAATACACGTTTTCCGGCGAAATCGTACTGGACATCGCGGCATCGCATCCGACAAGGAAAGTCGTTACCAAATCATCGAGGACGGTTTTGCACTCGTCCGCCGTGGCCAGATTGATCGTTTCAAAAATGTCCGCCGGGACCGGCCGCTGGAACAGCCAGAGGCGTTCTCCGTACATCGCATTGAGCAGGTAATCATCCGATGAAAGCATGATCTGCGTCAGCGCCGGATAGAGGTTGGGGGCGTCCGGCTGGACACTGAGATTGAGGATTTGCGTTTGCGCCACCCCGATAATGGCGTTTCCGACCAGTCCCGTGACGAGACACGGGTGCGGGATGGAATTTTCAATGTGCATTCCCAGCATGAGGCAGATTCGGATGCTTTTGACCGCATCGTCGTATTTTCCGTTTCGTATTTCCCAGTCGGCCTTTCCCTGCAAGTAGCGGGCAAGCGTCCTTGCATCCTGGATGTCCGGCAACAAGGTTGCGAGTCCCTTGAACTCATAGGTCTCGCTCCAGTCGTAATAGCGCTTCCGACTTGCTTTTTCCATGAGCTTGTAGACGCGGTCCAGGCTTTTGTAGAGTTGCGATTCCTCCTCCGCCGTGATTTCCGTGTACATGTCCGGCGGCCAATGAGGGTAAAGCGGAAAGGTGCGGAACCGCAATTTCCGGATGGCCTCGCGATCGGCCTCGGGGGAAAGTTTTTTGAACTCTTCCGATTGGTACAGATTTTCCATCCGCCGGTGGTAGACTTCATTGAACGCCGCCAACGCCTCCTTGTAAAGCGGAGCGGCGTTGCCGGACTCCTGCTCGGTCGGCATGATATTCAGCCGATACTGCAGCAGCGGATCGGGCAAAGTCGCCGGGGCAACCGTGATGCGAATGAATTGCCCGTTGATGTCTTTGGGCATTTGGCCTTCCTGAAGGCCCCAGACCTCATCATATTCCCGGTAAGACTCGCGGGAAGGACGTTTGATTTTCTCGCCCGGTTCCTCACCGTACAGGTTGGTGAGAAGCAAGGGGAAAAAAGCGAAAATCAGGCAGGAAAGTAACGTAAATCTCATGAGCGTTCTCCATTTTGAAAGACAATTACAGGGGTGCGAGGCTTGCTTCCTTGAGAACCATTTGGCGATATTCTCTCGGAGAAATTTCCGAATACGATTGTTCACGGGTTTTTTGGAAAGGCGGAAGGGGAGTCATGGCAACGGTCCGGCTTTGGCCGGCAAGGGCTTCCCGTTCGGCAAGGAGCACGTCAAGATTGAGCTGTTGATGCACATCCGTTTTCTTTGGTTGGATGTGCCACGTAAAAAAGATCGGGAAGCGGGCGGCTTCAGCATGTACGACCCACGAAACCGCCGGTCGATCGTCCATACCGTTCGCGGCCGATTTTTTTTCCGGTTCGCCCTGATCGCGAACCGTGGAGTCGCTATGCGTATCTGGCGTTTCACGAGCGACAATGCGAACACTTTCCCTGATTTCAATTTTCGGACTGGAAAACAAGTGCAAAAAACCCAGCGTTCCCGATACGCCCAGCAGAATGCCCCCCAAACCGGCGAGCAAAAGCGGTGCGCAGGGGCGGATGAGACAACGGCGCCTGTTTTTCGTTTCGGGGCGAACGTCGGCTTTGCCGGTGCGTACCGGGCCATTCGCAGTCAACGCGCCGAGGATTTTCTTTTCCAATTCCTCTTGCGCAAGCGGCTGGAGCATCGCCAGTCGGTCTTCAAGGTTCCGAAGTTTTTTTTCGTCGTGGTTTATTCCGTTGGACATGATTGCTCAAGCCTTTCTTGTAAGAGGAGAAGGCCCTCCTTGTATTTTCGATGGACGCCGCTACGGGAGGAATCGCAAAGTCGGGCGATTTGTTCGAATGTCAGTTCGCCCCAAATTTTAGCGACGATAATTTCGCGATGCTCCCGGTCGAGCGACTCCATTTCGCGAATCAGGCGATCCGTCTCCGCGAACGGTGTATGTTGAAACGAGGATTTGAGCGTGAAAGCCTCCCGTTCCCGATGCGTTTGCCGCAGTTGCGACCGGAGAGCATTGTTGGAAGCGTTTCGAATTACGGTAAACAACCACGCGAGCGGTTCGTCCGGCCAGGTTTCCTGCCGCATCAATTTGAGAAACGCGTCTTGAACAACATCCTCCGCAACGGTATGATTCCATTGCCGCGCGAAGAGAACGAGCGCGGGAAGCCGTGTCCCGGCCAGCTCCGCGATACGGCAATGTTTCTCGTCGTCGTGCATCTTGCCAACGTGGATTGTTTGTTGAATTTGCCGTCACTACCTCAATGACACCGCCGAAACGGTTTTTCCCAAAACTTTTCTGAAAAAACCTGAAAAAACCATCGCCTCCCGTTATACTGGAAACGCGATGAAAACGGCCATTCGGTCAAGTCTGCCTGCCGCACTCACTCTCCCCTAACTTCTGTTTGTGTAATGATATAAACGGATTGTTCGAGCGACAGGCGGTTATGCGCGGAATGGTGCGAGGGAGGATTGTCAGGCCGTTTACGGTATATTCTACCGAAGCCGGTCGAGTCGTTGGTAAATACAGCCCGCACAACCGCCCGTTTACCTTCCGGGACCCTAGTTGCATCGGCGACCGCCGTGTACTCACAGCCGGGAGCCTACCGCCCGTCGCGGCTCGCGACCGGCGTCGGGAAATCTCAACAGCCTTCAAGATACATGGCATTGTCGTCCTTGCCTCCCCGCACTCCGTTTCGGCAGATGGAGAGCGGGACAGGGTCGTTCTTTGACGGATCGGCTCTTGTTTTTCCGGGCGTTTTCGACTACAATGAACGAACGGGCGGGTTGAGGTCGACCATACGATACCGGGAAGACGTCGGACTTGATAGACCCGCGAATAAATTTTGACCCGTCGGTCGAGCCGTCCCTGCGCGCCGTATGGTTGGAATACGGCGCGGCTTCCTTCGGCGCCGTTACGTTCCCATTTTATTCGCAGATCAGTAAACAATCGATTCAATCGATCGACAAATTACTTTCGGGCCCCTGAGAATCCAAGCGATATCGTAGAAACCATCGGAATTTCCCGAAGCCGCAGGTGGACCGTGAAGACGTCTCTGGAATCGACAACACTGGGAATCGACCCCGTCTGGAGCGGTCCGATGCTCTGGATACTTCTCCCCGTGCTTGCAATCGGGTCGTTTTTCATTTTCTACCGCAGTCGGGCCCGTTTTCCGCGAAATCGTGTACGGGACGACGACGTTTCCGGTTCACGCGTTCCCGATTCCCGGGCACGTCGCCTCCTGCGGGCAGCCGTGTTGTTTCTTTTCGCGATCGCGATTCTCGCCCCTTACCGCGAACAGCGCCGTTTCCTTCCGCCGCGGCTGATTTTATTGTGCGATAATTCTCGCAGCATGGATCGGCCCTTGGAACGGCCCGGAGAAACGCCGTTACGGGACCTCGAACGCTTTCTGTCGAAGTTGCCCGATTCGAAAAACCGGTATCGGGTGGAACGACATTGGCTTTTTCCGGCGGAAAAGGAACCGTACGGCGGCGATTCGCGGAAACAAAACGCCGGTGGCCGGGAAAACGCCCGGCTGTCGCGAACCGGTTCTCCGATTGGCAATCGGATTCGTGAATTACTCCGCAATTCACACCCTGATGCCCCCCCTGATGCCCACCGGGATTGGCCCGACGACCGGCCGGCCGCATTCGTCCTTCTTTCGGATGGAATCGTAACAGAGGGCATTTCCCTTGCGGAAGCGGCCGAATATGCTTCGACGAGAGGCACACCGTTTCACGCCGTCGGCTTCGGGAGCGAACGGCCGCCGGGCGATTTGCGCTGGGCACGCGGTTTTCTCCCACACCGGGCGTTTTTGGGCGAACCGTTCGAAATTCAAGCCCCGTTGCGCATGATCGAAATCCCGGTCGTGAAACGAAACGATGACGAAGGAACGCCGGAAGCCAATGATTCGCCGGTCATACGCAACGCTTCCGGAGTCTTGAAGGCGACCGTTCGGTTGGAACAGTTGCCCGACCCGATTGATCCCGTTTCGGCTTCCCGGGCAGTGTCCCCAGACGCACCCACTGCCGCGTCGACCGTTCGCCTGTTGCAAAGCAAGGATGTCGTCATTCCTTCCGGGACCGGTGAAATGCGGATTTCCCTGCTTCTCGTTCCCCGTCGAGAGGGTACTTTCCGGTATCGTATCCGCGTCGACGCTTCCGGCGAGTTCGACGAATGGGACAAGGTGAATAATGCGGTCGATTTTTCGTTGACGATCGACCGGGAACGCCTTCATGTCCTTTATATCGAACAGTCGCCGCGATATGAATACCGTTTCCTGCGCGAACTGCTGCTTCGGGAGCCGGAAATCGAGTTGAGAACGGTTCTTTTCGACGCCGATTCCCGTTATACCGAACAGGATCCGACCGCGATTTCCCCGAACGACCTGACCGCGGAGTCGATCGAGGCCCGTCACCTTGTCATTCTCGGCGACGTCGATCCGGAGACGTTGGGACCGGCCCTCATTTCTTCCCTGGCGTCCA
>QMCE01002538.1_pt1 | contig 10062 bp, 7 predicted proteins | sample 1821851 | NCBI WGS metagenome assembly QMCE01 (sample SAMN09453174, study PRJNA476694) | Termite gut metagenome, whole genome shotgun sequencing project. | isolation source: worker | host: Odontotermes sp. | place: South Africa:Pretoria | collected 2016-01-28 | reverse complement strand
GAATCTTGTACCGGCGTGTTTTTAGTCAGAAAGAAACGGAACTCGGTCGGCTTCTGTAATTCCTGAACTAAACTCACATCCAAAATCGTGTAGTTATTTTCTAACGGATTACCGTCTATTTCTAATTGTAGTTTTTTTATAAAATGGGACATAGATGAATGGGGTATGAATGAATTGTTATGTTTTAAGCTATATAAATTATCTTCGCGTCTTTGCGACTTTGCGTTTATACAAAGAGCGCAAGCGCATAATTTAACGCAAGGAACGCGAAGGCGCAAAGGTTGTAATGTGTCATAAAAAAATAGAATAACGTTCCTTATCTTTCGACAATTCCACGTAAGCATATCCTTTTTCGGTCGTTACCTGTAAAACATCGAAGTAAGGTATTCCTATTTGATTCAACGTTAAATCAAGGTAAGGAAATTCTTCATCAATATTTTCAAATGCGTTTTGATAAAGACCGCCTTCGGTTGCCGACAAATAGGTTAACTCTTGTGAGGCTTCAATATAATCCGCAATGCGGGATTCGGGAAGCATCGGCATGAATTTCTTATTGCCGGCTCGAGATACTATCTTATCAACAAATTTGTCGTTCCGCAAGTTTATTTCTACTGATTTTACATTCAACTGTTTTTTTATGATTTCCAATGATTCTGCTACGGGAGTACCGGCACTCAACTGTGGTATTTCAACCACATTTTCCCAAAACTCGTGAGAAGGGCAATCGTCATAATAGGTTGCAAACTCAAATGTAGAAGCATTGGGATGTGCCCCTTCGTAATGAAATATATCGCCTATAAGCGAGGTAAATAAACCGGCTTCCGTCTCTTCCTTATGGATGATTTTCATTGCCTCCTGTACCTGAATGGCAGCAATGATGGAGGCACTAACCGGCGTGGTAGCGACTCTGCCCGACTTCTCATTTTCCCGTGCAATGCCGGGGCATGATAATGTGGCATTGATATCAGCTTGCTCCTCATCGGAAAGTCCGCATTCGTAGCAGTTTTTATTCAGTTGATAGCCTGTTACCTGTCCTTCCAAGTCGCCGATTCCGCCTTCTATCCAAATTTTTCCGGCACGGAAGCATTGGCGGTTTAACAGCACACGGGCTATCAGGCTGTCCAAGCAACCAATCACCACACCGGCACGGCGGTAAACGCCCAGCCCGGTACCGGTCGCCAAATCCCCGCAAATGGCTTGTATATTGACGGTAGGATTTATCTCCCTTACTCTTTTAGCAGCGATCTCCGCTTTATAGAAACCTTTGTCGGCATCTTCGGGACGAAACAGGATGGAACGTGTCAGATTGCTGTATTCAATTTGGTCGTAATCAATCACAATAATATTTCCGACACCAAATAATGCCAAATTTTTCAACACTTCATTGCCCAATGCCCCGCAGCCTGCTACTATTACCTTCGCATTTTTAACCTTGTCTATTTTAAACCATGAAAGGAGAGGAAAAACATCTTTTCCCCATGCTTCATTCTGATTGACCGGTAAATTATCCATAATTACAAGCAATAAATGAGTCCAAGTTCAAGTCCAACCAGTAACATGCGGCTTCCCTTACCGCCAAGCATATTGATTTGATTGACACGGTAATCTGCGTTGTTAAAATAATAAGAATCCGTATTCGCTTTTGAAACTTTAGTTAGCGAATATTCTGCTTTTGCACCTATCCTCAACAAAAAATTACTAACCCGGTTCTTTTCCAAACTGCTGAATGGAATGTTAACTCCACCCGCAAGCGTTCCCCAAAGTACAAAAGGCGATAGCTTGTATTGAGGATTATTATAGCAAGGAACATTTGTATAATAATCTAATGGTGGAATACCTGATTGACTACCGTCCAAAATAACATCCCACTCCGGATAGTAGCCGTCGGATGTCCATGTTCCATTACCCGAAACACTGCTCGAAATTAAGAGCGAGGCTTTAACTCCCATGTTGAAAAAGGCACTTGTCTTGACCTGATTCAGCTTGCCGATTTCAAAGTACAAGGGAAGGTCTATATAGAGCTGCGAAACTTTTTCCTCCACGTTGTTATAACTCAAATTGACATCACAAATATCTCCGTCCGCATCAATAAATCCCGGTAAATTTTCAGCGTAGTTATCAAAATGAGCCGATTGAGAATAATAGTTCACACTCAGCCCCAGCCCGAAAGCCCAAAGCGTAGGCACTTGGATGATTTCGCCGTCTTCCGTTCGGTCTGTTTGAAACTGTTTCCTGAAACCTGCTTCAAAATGGAATGCCGCCCCCATTTCTTTATTCCAAAAACCGGTATTCGTTAATTCATTGAACATAAACGGAACCCCATATCCCAGATTAAAGATAAGTGATTTTTCGGGGACAATAACACGGCGTTTGACTACCGGTTGTCCAAACTCGGAAGTTGTATCAGTACTAATAATCATAAAATCATTACTTACTTCGACCCCATCTTGCGCATAAATTGCCGCAGAACAAAAAAACATCAAAATGAAAATTATTCTTTTCATATAAAATTGTATTAATAATTATCTTTCTACGTATGTAAATTCGGTATTTCCAATGGTAAACTTCAATCCGTTTTTCAATGGGTGCAGGTCGTCTTTTTTGGTTTCACGCCCATCGCATGTCATGCCGTTTTCCATTACTTTCAGATAAGGCACTTTCCGTTTCTTATCAATATATAACTTAGCTTGTGTATCGTGTATTTTTTCGCTGCTGTCCCAATTCATCTGGATAATGCTTTGTCCGGACTTTCCGATGGTAACATTATTTCCGCCGCCCGATTCATCCATCCACTTATGAATAGCAATTTCGCCTTCCTTCTTTTCCCCTTTGTAGGTGAGGAAGTATTTTTGGGAAGCATGGTGCTTGACAATGATTGAGATGCCAAGTCCGGCACTGCACAGCATAAAGCTGAACATTACTCCAAAAGAAGGGAAAAGCGAAGCCGTATATAATACGAACGAGCTTACAACTCCCGATATAATGCCTCCTATCAGCGCATCTTTCCATCCGATCGTTGTGTTTATGGATAAGCAAACGGCTACGCTTCCTCCGAACAGCAGCCATGGAATCAGGTCTATCCATACCGCATTGCCGTCTTTTCCCAGCATGATGCAAATAATAGAACCTATAAGGAACGATAAAAATCCGGCGGTTGCGCCTAACAATGCCCTACCGGTGATAGAGAGCAGCACAACTCCTCTTTTCTTGCGAAACTCGTTGATGTAGCCGAACAGGAACGTCAATATAAATCCGAGCAAGATTCCTACTAATAAAAAACCGCTGATTTTCTGTTGGAAGTTACCTGCAGCGGCGTATGAAATTTGAAAAATGCCGGTGCTTACTTCCTCTTTCAAGCTGCCGGGATAAAAAACATTGAGCAGCCCTGTAATAAACCCGGAAAAAAGGTTGGGGATGAAAGAGTAAATAATCCAGACTAAAAATCCGCCAAACATACCCGACATGACCCATTTCATGTAGTATGGGCTTTGCTTCAAATCAAAAGGCTTATTTTTGTCGAAGTGGAATTGAATCCCATCCTTACAGTTTTGTCCATATTCCACGCATTTATAGCCATTGTCCACCCAACACTGCCAGTGGGTTTTATGAATACACTTTACGACAACTTTTTCGCCTTTTTCGAGCGGTTCGCCGCAATATGCGCATGGTTCATAAAGTACATCCTGAATCGGCTCATAGCTACGGACGTATTTCTTCTCAAACCGGACAAACTTGGAGGTAATGTATGGGATGCCAGCTTGTATGACAAAAAATGTAATAAACAAAATAATGCCTCCCAGCATAATAACAAGAATTATGCTGCCGTTCGCCGGATTAGTTTCGATCGGACGTTCTTTACTTCCGATGCGGTAGTTTCTTAGCCCGGCAGCTCTATTATTGTCTTTTTTAATCTCTATCCGCAGCGTTAAGTCTTGCCCGTAGTATATTTTGCCCGGATTATTTATAAGCATTAATTCATAATCTGCCGATAAATCACCCATAAACCGGTGGAGGGAGTTGATAATGCTCGCCGCATCCCGGATTGAATAAAAAGTACCTTTGGTTCCGCAAATGTCTTCAAGGGTCATGTCAACCAGCGGCTCACTCTTTCCGTACCGGAATGCGTGTATTTGAACATTGTTTTTCCTGTTGTCGTCTATTTTTTTTATTTGTTCGCGAAAACCCACTACTTCTTCTACTTTTTCGGGGTCGCTGGCATTGATTTTTCCATCCGTAAACACAAGCAAGTACCTACTGATACCCAATTCCTTATCATATTGGGTCAATTCATCAAATTTTTGAAGAATCGCCTGATAGAGGTTTTTAGACGTATCCTTAACGGCAAAATCATTTTGAAAATCGTCGAAATTATCTTTTGTTATCAGTTTGCTTGCGGTTATTTCCTCATCAAAAAACGAAATGTAAACGGTGCTGTCGGGCAAGTTTTTGACTGTATTCAGGATAGTTTCTTTCAGGTTACTCATTTCGTTTTCCAAAATAGTTCTATCGACTACCAGCCAAAAAACGGCATGTTGGGATATTAGCTCCCTTTTAATCGTCTTGTCTGTAATTTTTTTTATCAATCCTTTTTTAGGAGGATTCCCGCCGGTTTCCACAATGGATGAAGTCTCCTTCAAATTATCCCAAATCACCTTTTTCTGTGTTAAGGTATCAACAATCCGGAAATACATAAACAACGTATCGGCATTGACAGACCACGGGCGAGGTGCGAAATTCATTTTGATTTCATATCCCGCATTGTTTAAGCTGAGTGGTGAACCGGTATTTTTTTCGTTTTTTTCCGTACTGCATGCAGACAAAAAAACAATAACCGGTACCAATAAATAAAATCTTCTTCTCATATTTTTATATTTATTATTCCCGCCTTCTTCTTGTCCATTTTTTCATTTCCAGTAAAGAGGAAGAAGCGATTCCGCTGTCTCTTTCAGGATATTTCCCGTTTAACTCTTTAAAAACGATGTAAATATCTTCTGTTTCAGAACAATAGATGACAAAAAAATCAAACCGGCTTAAAATGGACTGGTTATAAGTTAGTACTTCATTATAGGAAAAATGCTGTGTTGTGAAAAGACAGCCAAGCGGCCTGGAGAAATCTGCTCTTTCTTCTGTTTGGAATTCATCTATGAAAACACTTCTGTCCGCATAATTTTCACGGTAAGGAAAATATCCTTGCACACCTGCCTGTCCGGGATCAATTTCCGCATCCATATCAATAATGGCAGATCCGCTAAAGAAAACCGTTCTTATTTTGCTTTTCATCCCTTGAATCTGAATATCATAATAGCCTTCCTGTTTGTTCACTTTTGAATCTACAATGTCATTTATTGAAGATGCAGGTCTCCTTTTTGCCCACTGATATAATGTATCCAGCGACAGGGTCTGTTTAACCTCCTGCTTGTTATTCATTTCCCCGTTCCGCTTAGGAGTAAAAAAGGCTGTTTCCAGGTTCTCGGTATTGCTGTCAATAACAATCGCCAGCATACGGTTTGGGTGCTGGCTGTAAGCCAATTGCGACTGTGCAGTCAGGTCTTGGTTCGACAAAAACAATCCTAATCCCGGATGAGAGTGCATCCATGCTGTGTGAACATACTCTTTTCCGGTTTCTTCCCTCAAGCGATTGATTTCACATTGTATGCCAATACCGATTTTAGCTCCGAAATTAAGTTCGTATTCTTCATACACCGCATCATCCGAAGGCATTACGATAAATTCAAGGCTGATATTGTAAGTTTGCCTTCCGGCATCAGCATAATCCCAACGCCCGATAAGGAAACACCCGGTCTCTTCGGTTTTTTTATCCAGCTTCAAGAATCCGGAAAAGAACTTGTAAATATCCAAAATACATTTCCGGCTCAAATAGACGGATTGAATGGCTGTGTCGTCAACGATGGAACGCATGTCAATTTCATAATAATCCACTCCGGCTCTTGCCCGTATGTCGGCGATATTTACTGTGTATGAAATAATCTCCTCGTCATCATCTTCCAAAATCAATCCCGATTCTTTCTGTGCTTTCTTTTCTAATGACTCTTTTTTTATTTTTTTATTTTTAAAGTAGGTATTAATGTAAAATATAATTCCTGTTATCATTAGAATTAGTAAAAGCCCAATTACAAACAAAGATATGTAGGAAGTTATAAAATTAGTAATGCCGCCATGCTGTTTGTCCGGATCAGGAATTTCCTCATTTACCAATGCCGGTACGGTATCTTCTTCTAATGAAACTTCTGCCTCTTCCGGAAGATTCAATGGTTCAGGTAAATTTTCTGTTTGATTTTTTTCTTTTTGCTCTCTTTTTTTCTCCTTGGCAGCGGGAACCCTTTTTTCTTGGAACTGGGATTCTGCCGGTAAAGTTTGTGTCGCTTTCTCTACCTTTTGAAGAGATTCTGTCTCTTTTTTTTGTTTTTCTGCCTCTCCGGCTTTGTTTGCATTAAGTTTGTCTTCTTGTATTTTCGGAAGAACAGGCTCATTTACCTTTACCGGCTCCGCTTCTTTAAAAAGTATATTTTTTATTTCGGTTAATCTAAACGCTACATCAGATGCCTTTGTTTCTTTTAGTGCATATAACTTTAAAACGTCATTAACCGGAGCACAGTTTGTATTTTTAACCGTTACTTTTCTCCGCCTCGGAATCCGTATGGATTCATCCTTGATTCCACACCAAAGAGAAGGGTAGGAGTCTATTTTAAACCGCGAAGTAATGTCTTTAATGGATTCTTTAAAGGCTTTTTCATCAAATGTTTCTCCTCCAAACAAAAAAATGACCGTATTTGTACTGTTTTCAATAGTTATTTCTTTGTCATCATAAGAAACAACCACCGTTTCCTGTCCTGTAATACTTCCAATGCCAATCCATTGAAAGAAGACAAAAAAAGCAATTGCCAATCTTACGGTTGGAAAATAGCTATATTTTGCTGGTAAAAAATGGTTCATCTTAATTGATAGTTTATATTTAGATTGTCCGTAATATTACTTAAAATTAAAAATGAATACCCGGTACGCCGTAGGCGTTTAATTTTGATAACCCCTTGCAAGCCGGCAGGCGCAGTTCGGGATAGAAAAAATCCCTTTTCACTCGAACTCCGGAGTTCAACCCGCTACGGGGTTGATTGGCAAGGTATATCGTTTTGACCCTGAGCTGCGCCTACCGGCTTGCAAGGGGTTATCAAAATGTAAGTCCTCCGGACTTGAAAACAGCACTCTATATTTGCATCAGGTATTATCATGGATAGTCTTTTTATATTTTAGCGTATAACAAAAAACTTAAAAGTTATATCACATTTCCCTCATCAGCCAGCAACCGCGCCCTTTCTTGTTCTTCGGCTTGTCTCCGGAGTTCCTCGCGTTGCTTTTTCTCCGCTTTCTTTACCTTCCGGCTACCGATGATTTGCGTTATAATGGGAATCGCCATCATTATCCCCATTCCCGCAACAAGAAACGGCATCCAGTTTATCTCCTTTTCGAGGGGCGGTACTTTTTGCAGCTCCACCTTCCATTCATTCAATTTTTTGATAGCCAATTCACATGAGCTGTTGAAAGTTACGAATTTTTCAGTCAGCAAATTGTTTTCTTCCAGCAGTTCTCTTTTTTGAAATTGTGCTTCAACCGTGCTTTTCAATTGGTTGACTTTATTTTCGTAATCTTCAATTTCCTCTTTGGTTACAGCGGCAGAATCAATCTCATCGATGGATTGTATCAGTAGTCCCGCTTGCTTATTTTTCTCCGTAAAATAGCTGTTCCACTTTTTTACAAGCTGCTTTATTGAATCCTGGCGGGCAGCTTCTATCTCTTCCGGCGTCTTTTCTTTTTCTCCGTCCGGAGATGCGGCTCCCGCTCCGCCGCCGCCTGCCCCTTCGCCTTTTTGCACCTGCCGCCCTTTTCCGGAAGGCAGAAAGGTTATCTTTATGAAAGACATTTCTTCGATTGTTTCCGATTTCCCCAGAGTAGCCACATAGATTCTTAATTCAAGGTCTATTTCTTTCTGTTTCAATGCAGTTACTTTGAACGGAAGAACATCCTGCGCCGTTATTCTTTTCTCTTTGAGGGGAGAAAAATCGACCTCCGGATTATTGATAAAAGGCAAAAATGCGGTGAATTTTTTGCAGGAAAGATTACGATTCTTCTTGCAAAAATCCTTGGATTGAAGCGTCCTGTCAAAAAACCAAAGCGTCTTTTCTTTTCCGTCAAAATCAATAATACCGCCCGGATTCCCGATTGTTAACGTATAGTTATCCTGTTCGGGCGAATAGTCAACCTTTACAATAATAGAGGCTATGACTCCATTTTCGCCGGAGAGCTTGTAATTTTTGTTTTCATACACGGTTTCTCCTTTCACGTAAAAACAAGCGGTTTGTAGTAAAAAAATAATATATATTGATAATATCCTCATCCTTGTTTTACTTTAATAATTCATTGTCAATACTTTTACACCAATTTTTGTAAGCGTTGTACGCGTCTTTATATTCCTTTTCCCTGCACCTTTCGTTATAGGCAGGGGTATATACGGAATTTACCTCTTTTTTTACAGATTCGTACTCACCCCGGATGGCGGTCAAATTTCCTTTTTGACTGCGAATTTGCAAGAATAGCATACCTAATTTGGCATTCGCATTATCTAATTTTTTGAAAATTAATTCGCAATTTATCGGAGACGGGGGAGGAGTACCGTTGCATCTTTTACTCTGAACAGTTTGATAAATTTTCTCATTTTCTTCCAGTGCCTGTTTTACTGTTTCGCAGCCGGCATATTTCGATTTCACCTGCTGCTCTCTGTATTGTCCGGCGTTATTTTTTAGTTCCGGCACTTTACTGCAATCTTTTTCCAAAAAACGGTCTATTTCGGCTTCCAGTTTTTTCAGCTCTTTTGTTTTTTCATTAATGGCATCAACCATTGTTTTCGATTCGGGAGTTTCGCATAATGAGCCAAACAGCGAGACGTTGAAAACAAAAGTTTCCATGGATACTACTTTCCTGTTCCTTCTTGTAAAAAGACCTGGTTTCTTTTTCGATAAAGCAATGTATGCCCTGATTGTAATTTTACAATGACCTTCTGTTAAATCTATTACCGCAAACCGGAATTCTCCAATCGTATTAGAACCCAACGAAGCATATTCGATTTCGGACCCTCTTTTTTCGACTTCGGGACCTTTTTTATATATACAGTTTTTATTTAATTTATTATCTGAAAATTTTTGTACAAGATTTCTATCCGATATTTTTTCAATTTCTTCGCTGAAGTAAATGTTCTTGTCTTGCTCCCTTATCTCTTTAAACAGTCTTATTTCTCGAAAAAAATAGATAAATTTATTTTTGTCTCCGTTTCCTTTAAGTTGGATTCTAATCTGATTATCCTTTCTGTCCCAATTTAAAATAACAGGAAATTCATTTACTTTCGTAGTAAGCTCCTCATCAGGATATAATGTAATATTTATTTCTTGAGCGAATCCTTTTATGCTTAGGATAAAGAAAAAAAGGATAAAAAATCTTGCCCTCATATTTCAATTTTGGTTTTTGTATTTAATATTTTATTCGTTTTATAAAAAATATGCTATAAGAAAAATAACAAAATAGTAGTAAAAAGTTACTTTTGTTATATGAACAATACAAGCTACATTTTACTCCACCTATTAATAAGGTGCCAAAGGTAAAAAGAAATGGAGAAAAATCGTACAAAAAATAAAATTATTTGTGAAAGAATTGCAGTAGCCAATTTTTCATAGACCACAAATTGAGTTATAAATTCACTCGTTAAATGCTGATATATAACGCATTAATAATTTTCATTCATAGCACCGGCATCTGAAATATATCTGTTAGAGAGCATAAGCATAAAGAAAGAATTATCTGTCTTAGTTAATTCCAACCGGATCATCATACCCAAAAACAATAATTATGACCAATTCCTTTAAAAAATTTATGTAATGGAAAAAATAAAATAATTAGAATAGAAAACGGATTTTATCAAAAATATTTATAAATTGATTGAAAAGTTTGGTTCCCCAAACGGGATGACTGCCGGAAAAATATTGATGATTTGTCCCG
>QMCE01002537.1_pt1 | contig 10064 bp, 8 predicted proteins | sample 1821851 | NCBI WGS metagenome assembly QMCE01 (sample SAMN09453174, study PRJNA476694) | Termite gut metagenome, whole genome shotgun sequencing project. | isolation source: worker | host: Odontotermes sp. | place: South Africa:Pretoria | collected 2016-01-28 | reverse complement strand
GTGACGGAGGACTACGCGGGCGTTTTGATCAAGTTCGAAAACGGCGCGTCGGGCGCTTTCCAGTGCAGCGAGATATCCGCCGGGCGCAAGTGCTTCCTGGATATCGAGGTGGACGGCAGCCAAAGCTCGTTCCACTGGAATCAGGAGACGAGCGACCGCATGTGGAAGGGCAACCGCGACCTGAACAACGAGCACATCATGCGCAATCCGAATCTCATGACGCCCGAAGCGCGGCAATACAGCCATCTCGCGGCGGGGCATCCCGAGGGCTGGAACGACGCGTTCAAGAATACGCTCGACGCGTTTTACGGCTTCATACGGGCCGGAAAGAGGATGGGCGACGCGTGCGATTTCGCGACGTTTGAGGACGGGCATTACCTGATGAAGCTGACTGAGGCGATTATTCAAAGCGGCAAAGAAAAGCGCTGGATAATCGTTTGAGGTTAATCAAACGCTTACGAACTGGCCCCAGACTGTAGGGGCGATTCAAAATCGCCCGCGACCCCAAATATGGCCCAATATTGTAGGGACGATTCACGAATCGCCCGCGACCCCAAATATGACCCCAAACTGTAGGGGCGATTCACAATCGCCCGCGACCCCGAAATATAACAAAGGAGTGACAATCGAATGAGCAAATTTATGTTTACAACAGGCCCCTGGAACGTCCATGAAGGGCACGAAACGTTTGGCCCCGGCATCCGCCCGGCGATCGGGTTTGAGGACAAGATCAAGAAATTCGCGGAAATCGGCATGGACGGCGTGCAGTTCCACGACGACGACGCCGTGCCGGACATCAACAATATGTCCGAAAAGGCGATCGTGGACTACGCGAAGGACGTAAAGGCGCTGCTGGACAAAAACGGCCTGTTCGCGGAATTCGTCGCGCCACGCCTCTGGTTCGACTGGCATACGAACGACGGCGGCTATACCGCGAGCCGCAAGGAGGATTACGACTTCGCGATCTGGCGCTCGCTGCGCTCGGTGGATATCGCCAAGGCGCTGGGCACGAAGAAGATCCAGCTGTGGCTCGCCCGCGAGGGCACGCTGTGCGCCGAGGGCAAGGATCCCGTAAAGAGCATCATTCAGATGCGCGACGCGTTCGATACGATCCTGAAATACGATCCCGACGTCCAGATTTTGATCGAGCCAAAGCCCAACGAGCCGATAGACCGCAGCTATTGCGGGACGTGCGGGCACGCTTTAGCCGTCGCGGCGCAGACCGTCGATCCGTCGAGGGTGGGCGTTTGTATCGAGAGCGCGCATTCCATCATGGCGGGGCTGGACCCGGCGGCGGACATGGCGTTCGCGCTCGCCTTCGGCAAGCTCTGGGGCGTGCATCTGAACGACCAAAACGGCATCCGCTACGATCAGGACAAGGCGTTCGGCGCTGAAAATCTGCGCGCCTGCTTCAACCAGGTCAAGGTGCTGTACGAGAATAACTTCGGCGACAAGGGCGAGTGCGTGGGCCTGGACGTCAAGACGATGCGCACGCAGTCCGTGGACGACTGCTACCGGCATATCACCAACTCCAAGCGCGTCTTCGAGCTGCTGCTGGAAAAGGTGAAGAAATTCGATTACGCGTTCCAGGCCAAGTGCGTGCAGGAGCATAACTTCGAAAAGCTGGAGATGTACGTGCTCGAGCTGATTTTGGGCGCTTAAGGCGCTGAGCTTAGGCGCGCCAAATGCCACTGACATAAGGATATGCGTCTGTGTAATTGCGGGCGGGCATGGAAACCCGCCCCTACATACAGACCTGCATGTAGGGTGCGGCTTCCATGCCGCACCGTGATATAGCAATTCGATATGATATTTGGGTCACAAAACACGGATTTTACGCTCCGTCCCATATTTTGCGCGAGCGCGCCTCGCTGATAGCTGCCCGGATTGGCAATGATTTATTGTTTAGCAATTGGTATCGGATACGCCGGTTATCCGCTGCCGTATGCTCCGTTTTGCCGTTTTCGCCGCGGTTTCGGATTGAATTCGTATTGCGGCGTCTTTGAGAGAAGCGATTTGGCCTTAATAATACAAAGGCCGAACGAACAATTTGACATCTTTAGGAGGTTGACATGAAGAGACTAACAGCTATTTTCCTGACGATCCTGATGGTAACCGCGCTGGCCGCGGGCTGCGCTCCCGCAGCTCCCGCAGCCCCCGCCGCGGCTCCCGCAGCCCCCGCCGCTCCCGCTGCCGAACCCGCTGCTCCCGCAGCCGTAGCGCCCGCCGCTCCCGCGCCCGCGGCAGAACCCGCCGCCGGAGGCGCTATCCCGGAAGCGGAAGCGGAAGCCCTCCGCGACGCCGGGACGCTCCCGTCCGATCCCAAGTCCGGCTACGAATACGTAGAGAGCACGGACACGTGGTACTACAGCAACTATCCGAACTACAAGGACTTCGGCGCTGACGGAGTATACAAGGTCGCGTTCGTCTGCAAATTCGCGAGCTCCTGGTTCATACCGAAGGCCAACGCCATGCAGGCCACCTGCGACGAATTCGGCTACGAATTCCTGTTCATCGACGCCAACTCCAACGAGCAGGCGTGGCTGGACGGCGTTCAGAATATCATCAATCAGGATTTCGACGCGGTCATTCTGACGCCCGTCAACACCACGCTCATGCCGGAAGCCGTCGAGATGCTCACGGAAGCCGGCGTCGCCTACATGACGACGGACGATCCGGGCGCGGACGGCTACGGCTTCTACAGCCCGCACTACGGCCTGGACGACTATAAGCTTCACTATGGCATAGCCGAGGTTATGGCCGATGAGATGGCCGCCGAAAACTGGTTCGACGGCGTCGCGCCCGACTATTCCAACTTCCTGTACGTGGTTCAGGATTGTCCCTCCGTCGAAGCGATCCATAAGCGCAACGTCGGCGCTGTTGACGCCGTGCGCGCGAAATTCCCCGATATTCCCGAAGACAAGATCGTCTGGATCGACTGCGGCACGGGCACCGCGGAAGAGCATTTGGAGAAATTCTCCAACACGCTTCAGGCCAACAAAGCGAACGTAGACTACTGGCTGCTCTCCTCTGGCAGCGGCGACGGCGGCTTCACCTCCTCCGTTACGCTCCTTCGCGAGGCGGGCGTGGATATCGGCCGCAACGTCAGGATGACCGAATGCATGAGCACTGATCTAGCCTCGCTGATGATGCAGGACGATCCCGAAGGCGCTGGCAAGGCTGGCTACGGCGTGGGCCTGATGGGTTATCCGTCCGGCGTTGGCATGGTAAGGATCTTCAAGGAGCTCTTTGACAACGGCACGCCGATGCCCGCGTTCAGCCCCTACGAGCTCTACGTCGTGAAGCACGACACGGTCGATCAGTTCCTGATTGACTACAACACCTTGCAGAACGGCTAATCCTTAGGAACGCGGGGGCGTCCGCCCAAACGGGCGGACGCCCGCTTCCGGCGTTCCCGCCGGAAAATCAAGAAGGAACATAAATAGTACCCGGAAAAGTCTTTGAATTACGAGGGTGAACGATGAACGGAGAAATTATTTTAACAGCGTCCAACATATCCAAATCGTTTCCCGGCGTCCGGGCGTTGGACAAAGTCCGCCTGGAGGTCATGAAAGGGCATGTCCATGCCCTGTGCGGCGAAAACGGCGCCGGCAAATCGACGCTCCTCAAGATCATAACCGGCCTGTATACCAAGGACGAAGGCGAAATCTATATTGAGGGCAAAAAGCTTGAAATCAACAGCGTCGCGGACGCCCGGGCGCACGGCATACACGTCGTGCCCCAGGAGATACAGATGGTACGGGAGCTGTCCGTCGCGGAGAACATATTCCTCGGCCGTTATCCCATGACGAAGGGAGGGTTGGTTGACTGGAAAAAGATGTATTCTATGGCGAACGAGATCAAGGAGAAGCTGGGCGGCCACGCGGGGAAGCTCAACGTAAAGATGAAGGCGAGCGAGCTCGGCATGGGCTCCTGGCAGCTTATCGAGATCATGCGCGCGCTCATAGACGACAACATCAAGGTGCTCGCGTTTGACGAGCCGACCTCGTCGCTCTCCGACGAGGAGGCGGAGAACCTCTTCCGCATGATCCAAACGCTGAAGGAGCAGGGTGTCGCGATCATCTATGTCTCGCACAGGCTCCCGGAGATATACAGAATCTGCGACGAGATATCCATATTTAAGGACGGCGCTTACGTGGGTACGCGCGAAACCGCGAACACGACAACGGAGGAGCTGATCAACATGATGATCGGCCGCGACCTGAACCTGTTCGGCGAAAAGAAGGAGCGCGGCGCCGTTAAGGACGAGGTCGTGCTCAAGGTCGAAAACTTTACGCACGGCCGCTATTATCAGGATATTAGCCTAGAGCTGAAGAAGGGCGAAATTCTCGGGCTGTACGGCTTGGTGGGCGCGGGGCGCACCGAGTTCGCGCGCGGCCTTTTCGGCGTGGATAAAAAGGACTCGGGCGACGTGTGGATCAAGGGCGAAAAGGTGAAGATCAAGATTCCCCGCAACGCCGTGTCAAAGGGCATGGGCTTTTTGACGGAGAATAGGCGCGAGGAGGGGCTGATGCTGGAGCTGCCGCTGACGCAGAATATCAGCGCGTCTAATTTAAAGCAGCTGATCAATAAGCTCGGCCTGCTCAATCTCAAAAAGGAGCGGGAGTACGCAAGCGAGGCGATGGGGCTATTCACGATCAAGGCGTCCGGGATAAAGGCTCTGGCGAGGGATCTTTCCGGCGGCAACCAGCAGAAGGTCGTGCTGACGCGCTGGGTTAAGTCGGACTGCGATATCCTGATCGTTGACGAGCCAACGCGCGGCATCGACGTCGGCGCGAAGCACGAAGTATACGAGGCCCTCAAGCGCTTGGCGCGGGAAGGCAGCTCCATCATACTCATCAGCTCCGAGCTGCCGGAGGTTCTTGGCATATCGGACAGGATCATCGTCTTTTGCGAAGGGAAAATCACCGCCGAAATTGACAATGTGGAGCTGACCGAAGAAGACGTCGTTAAATATGCGTTTTCTAGCTAAGGAAAGGGACGACCGTTATGAATGAAACAAGGAAACCTTTGCGCATATCCTCGCTCTCGCGCGACGCGAAGCAAAACGCGTTCATTGCCGTCGCTTTTGTCGGCGTCATGCTCATCTTCACGATCGGCTCCAAATATTTTCTGACTCCGAAGAATATCCTCTCAATATTTGTCGCGGCGGTTCCCCTCGGGCTGATCGCCATAGGCGAATGCTTCTGCGTTATGACCGGCTCGTTGGATCTCTCGGTAGGCAATGTCGCCTCCATCGCGGGCGTCGCGGCCGCGATGCTTATCCAGGACGCGCTTTGGCCGGTTTGGGCGGCCATGCTCGCCGCTTTTTTGATCGGGCCGCTGTCCGGCGCGCTGGCGGGGCTGGCCATTACGAGGCTCAAGGTGCCCGCGTGGATCGCCACGTATTCGCTCTTGCAAATCTGGCGCGGCGTTATCATGATACTCACCGAGGGCAACGCGATTCGCATGAGCTCGGACGCGGGCTTCAAGTGGCTCGGCCAGTTCGAGGTTATCGGCAAGATCGAGCTGCCGGTCGTACTGATGATCCTGATCTATATCGCCGCCGCGTTCATGCTGCGTAAAACGCGCTTTGGCCGCTCGTTCTTCGCCGTCGGCGGCAATATCGAGGCCGCGAAAAACTGCGGTATGCGCATCAAGACGACCCAGTTCTCCGCCTTCGTCATATCCGGCGCGATGGCCTCGCTCGCCGGCCTGCTCTTCGCGTCGCGCTCCGCCGCCGCGCAGCCCCTGATGGGGCAGCTCTACGCGCTGCAGGGCATCGCGGCGACCGTCATAGGCGGTACGGCTATGGCGGGCGGCAAGGCGAATATGGCTACGACGTTCTTGGGCCTGTTGATCATTATGGCTATACAGAACGGCTTGAACATGCTGGGCGTGCCCAGCCCGTTCCAATACATCGCGACCGGCGTCATGCTGTTCATAGCCGTGCTGATCCAGACGGAGCGGCCCAGGTAACGGGCGGTCAAGAGAACCACGAAAGGAAAAAACCATGAACGATACGACTGCGAAGCTATCACTACCGATGATCGATAGGAACATGCGGCAAAATTTTATCATCGTCGGCGTTTTACTGGTCATAATCCTCGTATTTTCCATTATGTCATCGGCCTTCTTTACGGTGGAGAACTTTGTGTCCGTGCTCTTGAACTCGGTGCCCGTGGCGATCGTCGCGATTGCCGAGGCGGTCTGCGTCGCGGGCATGTACTTTGATATGTCGGTGGGCATGGTCGCGTCGCTGGCGGGCATCGTTACGGCGGCCTGCATAACGGATCTGGGCATGTCCGTCGGGATGGCCGTGATCGTCGGCCTAATCGCGGGGCTGTTTATGGGCGCGCTCGCGGGCCTGAGCATCTCGCGGCTGGGCATGAACGCCTTCATCACGACCCTGGCGCTGACCGAGGTCTACCGCGGAATCGTGTACCTGGCGACGGGCGGCGTGCCACTGCCGCTGGTGCAAAACCCGGAATTCGGCGTGCTGGGGCAAACGTCGGTGCTGGGCATCCAGCTGCCGATCGTGTTCATGCTGGCGCTGTACGTCCTGATGGCGCTGTTCATGCGCTATACGCGCCTGGGGCGTTCCGTTTACCTTATCGGCAACAACCCCAAGGCGGCGCATATCTGCGGCATCAATATCAAGCGCGTGCAGATGTTCATGTTCCTGCTCAGCGGCGTACTGGCGTCCTTCGCGGGCATCCTGCTCGCGAGCCGCACGCTCGTCGCGCAGGCGTTCGTCGGGCAGAACTACGCCTTCGAGGCGATCGCGGCCAGCATAATAGGCGGCACGGCGATAACCGGCGGCAAGTGCAACCTGGCGACGGTGTTCGTCGGCGTGATGATCGTGTATTTCGTCAAGAACGGACTGGTGCTCGTGGGCTTGCAGGACTTCTACCAATATGTCGCGGTCGGCGCGATTGTCTTCCTGGGCGTACTTATACAGGTGCGCCGCGACAGAACATAATTTGTGACTTAAGCGAGGTACCGGCATGAGAGTTATGGGCTTTGAGGCGCATCCCGACGATTTGGACGTATTCTACGCGGGTACGATGGCGAAATACGCGGCTATGGGGCACGAAGTCGCCGTCGTCTGCGTAACGAACGGCGAAGTAGGGCATCCGACGCTGCCAAAAGCGGAAATCGCAGCGATCAGGCATCAGGAAACGCTGAATTCATGCGCTGTAATCGGCGCGAGGCTGTACTGGCTCGGCTACCCGGACGAGTTCCTCTTCAACTGCGAGGAGGTGCGCCGCCGCTTTATTCATACCATCCGCGACTTCCGGCCGGACATCATCATCACGCTCGATAAGGACCTCGACTATCATCCCGACCATACGGCCGTCGGCCAAATAGTATGGGATACGCACGTCATGGTCACCGTTCCGAATATAGAGACGGGTAATCCGCCCTGCGAGGTAATTCCCGAAATCTACTTCTCCGATACGAGCGCGGGTATCGGCTTCATCCCGGAGTTTTACGTCAATATCGACGATACGTGGGAAAAGAAGAAGGCGATGGCGGCGTGCCACGCCAGCCAGGACGTTTGGACGAACAATCAATACGGCGAAACGTTCACGATGACGAACTGCGCGCGCGTCCTATCGGAATTTCGCGGGCTGCAGGCGGGCTGCCGCTATGCCGAGTGCTTCCGCAAGCCGAAGTTCTTCCCGCAATACGCTCCGAGGAACGGCTTGCCCGGCGTTTTTTAGCCTAAGCTGCGAAGAAAAAGCGCGGGCGATTGCCGCGCTTTATTCTCGCTGGCTTCCGATTGGGAGCCGGCGTACCCCTACGGCAAATACCGGCAAGCGGGAATCTTGTGGTACTGCATACAGTAGGTAAAGGCCTCGGCATACTGGACGTTGCATTGATAGCCCCTGAAGCGCGAAAGCAGCTGTACCGTTTCGAGATAATCGATGTTATCGTGCTCCTTCAGCCATTTCAGCTGGCTGTCATGCGCGGCGGCCATCTTCAGCTTGGTCTCGATATCCTCCGAGATGTCCACGTATTCCGTGGGCAGCACGCCGATCCCCGCGACGGGATCCATATAGTAGATCGGCGTAAGCTTATCGTGGAATTCGTGCTCCGTATGCAAGTGGGTCACGGTGGACGCCATGCTCGCCTGGAATACCAGCTTGCTTGTCTCGTTATGGTCGTCCATATAATCGTTCGGATTGTGCGTGATGATGATATCGGGCTTTGTGCGGCGGATGACGTCTACCAGCGCGTTGCGCAGCTCCATGTTTTCGGAGCGGACGTACAGGTCGTCCGCGTTTAGGCTGAAGGTTTCCGCGCCGATGACCGCGCCCGCGTTCCGGGCCTCTTGGCGTCTGATCTTCGCCAGCTCGTCCGGCATGATGACTCGGTGCCCGACGTTGCCGTTGGCCACATGCACCATGAATACCTCATTGCCCAGCCTCGCGTACTTGGCAAGCGTACCGCCGCAGCTGATTTCAAGATCATCAGGATGGGCGCCGACAGCAAGAACTCTCACGATTATTCCCCCTTGATTTTAAGTTTGGCGTCAATATGAACCGGTTAATATCATTATACAATCGGTCATATAATTGTAAAGAATTTTTATTATTGTAATCCGGCGTCAAACTTGCTTTTTCCATGTATTGTGATATAGTCATAACAATTGGAGGCATTGGATAAATTGGATAACAAAAAAAGAGGGAAGAACCTGAACTATCTTCGTTCCTCAAACCTCGGCACAATCATAAAGACGCTATTGGTCTCGAAATCGGCCTCCCGCCAAATACTGGCGGAAAAGCTGAACCTCACGAAGATGAGTATAACCTATCTTATAGATATACTTCTTGAAAAGCATATTGTCGAAGAAAAGCTCATAGACGACGAAAAGGTCGTACATGCCGGCCCCGGCAGGAGGACGCGCCAAATAGTTTTATGCCCGGACAGCATCTACGCGATCGGTGTAAACGTATCCAGGCGCATGGTAACCTGTTCGGTATCCAATATTATGGGCGAGGTAAAGAAGAAAACGACCTTCGAGCCGGACCCGAAGACGACGAAACAGTCGCTGACCGAGATCATATGCGATAATGTCGCGCTGCTGCTGAAGGAGTTTTCCGAGAAGCGCATATTGGGCATCGGCATAGCGAACGTCGGGCTGACGGACATGCAAAGCGGCGTCGTCATGTCCACTACGGAGTTTTACAGCATCGCGGACTGGGACATCGGCCATATAATGGAAGAGCGGTTTTCGCTGCCCGTCTTCATAGTCGAGGACATGAATTCCGCCAGCCTGGCGGAGCTGTATTACGGCGCGGCGCGCGGGCTTCAAGACTTCGTCTATCTGGGGGTAACGTACGGCATAGGCGCGGGCATCATCATAGACGAGGAGCTTTTTGAGGGCAACCGCGGCTTCGCGAGCGAAATCGGGCACTGCTCGATCAATCACAGGGGCAAAAAATGCGCCTGCGGCAATACGGGCTGCATGGAACTATACCTGAGCGTACCGGCGGTGCTGAAAAAGGCGCGGCAAAAAACATGGGCGCAGTTTCTCGCCTTCTGCGAGGCCGATCCCGCCAACCCCATCATGAAGCAATTTCTATATAATCTCGGGATAGCGCTGGTCAACATTATCAATTCGTTCGATCCGCAGGCGATCGTTATCGGGCATGAAGGCGCGATGCTGCCCAAGTATTGCTTCGAAAGGCTGCAACTCTTCGCGGATAACTACGCGATTACCAGAAACTACAAAAAGGTATACGTATGGCCGTCGTCGCTGGAAGAAAATATCCCCTGCCTGGGGCCGTCTTCAATCGTATTCACGCATCTGTTTCAGGGCGCGATCGATCTATAACCTCAATGAAAACGCCGGTGTTGGCGCGTCAAAATTAATTAGTAAAAAGTATTTACTATTCTGAATAGCTCGTGTATAATACAAGCATTAAAACATAGCCGACCGATTTAGCGCAGAAAGACAAATACATCTACGGTTAGTAAAAAGCTTTTAATTATCAACGCGAAGTATATAGACAACGGGAGGAAAATCGAATGAGAGAGCAATTGGCGATCAATGG
>QMCE01007169.1_pt1 | contig 10066 bp, 11 predicted proteins | sample 1821851 | NCBI WGS metagenome assembly QMCE01 (sample SAMN09453174, study PRJNA476694) | Termite gut metagenome, whole genome shotgun sequencing project. | isolation source: worker | host: Odontotermes sp. | place: South Africa:Pretoria | collected 2016-01-28 | reverse complement strand
CAAGTAACAATGAACAGCGAACAGTTGCCGGTGTTTATTGTTACCCGTTCACCATTGCTTGTTTATCGTGTGAATGAAAATATGCTTTCCGTAAGCAAGACCTTCATCGCCTGTGTGCGCAAAAAAGCCTACAGAAAGCGCGCCGGAAGAAACATATCCCGCGGCGACGGCTCCGAACGCAACAATGCCTGCGGCAATGGCCCCGAAGGCCGCGGCGCCCAGTGCGATAGAGCCAAAAGCGGCAGGAGCGTTATATCGGGATTTGCCTCGTAGGTTTCCCATTTACTGACCACCTTATTGCTCACGCCGAGCAATTCTCCCAGTTCGGCCTGCGACAATCCCTTTTCTTTCCGCAAACGATAAATCGTATCTCCCAGCATTCTTTTGAACATTTCATCCTCCAATTATGAGAATGCACCGATAGTACGATTTCAAGAAGCTGAAAGCAATAGAATTTGGTCGAATAACGGTAGAATTTTCCCAAAAAAGATGATGTTCTTAAGTGATATCGGAAAATCTGATCACCGTTCTTACTGATACTGTTCCGAAACCTTGAGGAATTCATCCTGAATACTGAGCAGCGCGTCGGTAACAACCGGATCAAACTGGGTGCCCCTGCCTTCGGCGATAATCTTGATCGCATCATCGTAGGAGAATGCTTCTTTGTAGATTCTTGCACTTACAAGCGCGTCATACACATCTACGATGGAAAGAATCCTCGCCGAAAGCGGAATGTCTTTCCCGGATATGCCGCAGGGATAGCCTTTCCCGTCGAAGCGTTCATGGTGGCAGTAAGCAATATCCCGGCAATGGGTAAGATACGGAGAACCCTGCTGCACTACAATTGATTCGACAATGTTTTTCCCGATGGTTGTATGCGTCTTCATTACTTCAAATTCTTCGGGAAGAAGCCGCCCCGGCTTTAAAAGGATTTTATCGGGAATACCGATTTTTCCTACATCGTGCAGCGGAACAGATTTGACAATAATATCCGGTTGAAGGCTTTTCAGCTCTTCGGCATATTCAGACGATTTGAGAAGCTGGTCCACAAGAAGCTTTGACAGGAAAAAAGTCCGCTTAACATGGCTTCCCGATTCAAGGTTTCTATACTCGATAATATTTGCCATCGACTGCAGCATATTATCAAGGGTTGAAGTAATTTCCGCCGCCTTCTGTTCTACCATGATTTCGAGGCCGTCACTGTAGTTTTTCAACTCAATTTGATTTGCCACCCTGAGTTTTACAATATCCGGCTGAAAGGGCTTTGAAATAAAATCAACCGCACCCGCAGAGAGCGCGTCAATCTCGGAATCTGATGTTGTAATAAATATTACCGGAATCCGCTTTAAATTCTTGTCCTTTTTAAGAACTTCAAGCATTTCATAACCGTTCATTTCGGGCATAAAAACGTCCAAAAGAATGATTTTGGGGTAAGTATCCAGAGTATATATCGTTTCCAGCGCTTCGGCCCCGTTTTTTGCGGTAATAATCTTATAGGAATCTTTTAGTATCTCTTCAAGAATGATAAGATTCATATCAACGTCATCAACTACAAGGACGGTCGGGATTTCGTCAAACAGTGCTGCCATCGTTTTCAATAACCTTTTGGATTTGATTTAGGGTTTCGTCAAAAGTATTCTGAACGGTTTCCAACATATCTTTATCGGCAATTCCTGCCTTTATTTTGTCTTCCAACTCCTGCGTTTCCAAAAACAGTTTTATAAAGGAAAGATTTGCGGCAAGGCCTTTTATTGTATGAACCTTCTCTCTCGCTGCGGTAAGATCATTGGCATTAATCGCGTCTGTCAGCATTTCAAGATTTGTTTCATCTTTAAACTTTTTAAGAAGCCTTAAATAGAGCGCTTTATTATTTAATACCCTTTGAAGACCTTCTTCGATGTTAATATACTCAGCTTCACGAGACATCTTTTCGTACTCCCCCTTTTTAACCCCTTCAGTTCAGAGTCGATTTCGATAACTCTATTCTAGTATGTTTTCTTAAATTTGAACATAGGTAAATCAAGGTGAAAGGCACTTTTTCATAAAAAAAGCGTGTTTAACAAACGAGTGAGTTTATTATCAAACACGCTTAAAAGGCGCCGAGCAGATTCGAACTGCTGCATGAAGGTTTTGCAGACCTCTCCCTTACCGCTTGGGTACGGCGCCATGCTGATGCCGAGTAGTATATTGGCTCAAAAATGAAGAAAAGTCAATTACCCCCGCAAGGCGTAGTAGGGAATTACAGCGGACAGTTTTCTATTTTTTTTTAAACATCAAATCGGCAAGGACTTCACCGTTGGGGGCTTCCCTGAGGGATGCCCTAAATTGTTCATCATGAAGAGAGCGGGCGAGCTTTGACAGTATCTTCAAGTGAAGCGAAGTGTTCGCCTTGGGGCCCGTCATAAGAAAAAGCAGATCAACAGGGATTGCATCTGCGGCATCAAAATCGACAGGTTCGACAAGCCGAAGAATCGCGAGCATCGTATTGGAAGCAAAATCGGAAAGAGCATGAGGGATGGCCACACCGTTGCCGATTCCGGTAGACGCCAGTTCCTCGCGGGCTTTTACCTCATTGAGCAGCTTCTGGCTGTCTATGATGCCGCCGCTTTTTGCAAGAAGCCGTACAGCACATTCCAGAGCTTCATCTTTATTTTGAGCGGGACCATTTACCTCGACACAAACAGGATTCAAAATATCTCTCAATCCAACCATTTCCCGTTCCTTTTTCGGAAGCCTTCCGCTTCGGCTAGTTATATTATAAAGATACTATCTGAATGCCGATACGTCAAATACCCGTGGAAAAAAATCGCGTTATATTGGTGCTGTTAAGGCTAAGTGAAAATGTATCTGTAGTCTCCATGAAGCACGACTTTTGTTCCTCCGGCCGCGGGGCTTATCATGGCTTCATGGGGGGAGCATATACCTACTGCCGATAATAGGGGGCGGTATGTCATTCAAGACATAGAAGAATACGAGAAAAAAGAAGCAATCATAAAATTGATGACGGAACTGGGAAAAGGCAGAATGTCTGGATAAAAAGAAGGCTGGTATAGTCTTGCGGAGCTTAGAGCGGAATTCGGCATATACGATGATTAAACTTGGGATATCTTTGGAAGCGAGAAGAGACCTGAGAGCTATTCAGAATTATTTTGCAAATGAATAAGAAAGTCCTCAAACCGCACTCAAAGTCATCAGGAAGATTTTTAACAAGTCAGTTTTGAGACAAACTACCGTTATGCAAGAGCGGAAGGATACCTTATCTTCTACCGTCATGAATAGAACCATAATTAATAGACCGGATTATTCACGGCAAAAGAGATTACATCACTATATTATTTTCTCAGGATTAAATCATACAAGAAGCATCACGTTTTAAAAAGCAAGAACACTCACCTAAAACGTTATCGTAAAACCCGCGCCGAAACGCCAACCGTTGATGCCGGGCAAATCTTCATCCGTCCAAAGTTTGTATATGGGGAACCATGCCCGTAAATCGAATCCTAACAACAAGTCATCGTTCATTGCAAAATCCATCCCGATTCCGGCGGTAGGATAGAGCCATCTTCCCTTCTCCCAAAAATAAGAAGAAATATCCTTTGTTTGATTTGACGCGTCTTTTCGGTCGGGGCCTTCCAGTCCTCCGGCAATGAGAGCGAGCCTCATGTCTATTGCGGGACCCGTATATGCCCGGATGGTCCATGAATCGAGCGGCTTAAACAGGTACACAGCCTCGATTCCCAGAACCGAACCGATGAGCAAAGCCGAGCGGTTTTCTATCGCCGCGGGAACCGCCCTGTCCAAGGCCGCCGAATAAAGATAATGCGTCATATAAAAATCGAGCGAAATTTCGAGCGCGAAGTGATTGGAAAAATATAATCTTGCCGCGGCCCCCGGAGAAAACAAAACCGGCGACGGGTCTGATTCAAGACCATTATCTTCGGGAAGAACAAGCATTCCGCCCCGCGCAAGCCATTGAACGCTTTCCAGGGCTTTCAGCGGGAAACCGGCTAAAAAAAGCGCAATAATGCAGACTGCGGCGTGAATATATCTTCTCATGTGATAGATTATACCACAGAATGAGAAAAAATACACTGCTTGTTTAAATTGAGCCTGTCATAAAAATTGTGTAAATGCTCAAAAAGAGGTAAATTATGAGCATGGCACGAAAGAGAGAAAAGAAAGAAAAAGATCTGATTGATCAATTACTCGATCAAATAGATTTTCGCGGACTGACCCAAGAAGAAGTCGTAGGTCACTGCAGCGGGCGCTTGAAGCAGAAATGACGGAACATCTCGGTTACGAGAAACACTCAGATGTCGGAGATAATTCAGGAAACAGCCGAAACGGGTACACCGAAAAAACGGTGTTACTCGAAAATCAAAGCATCCCGATTGATTTTACAGACCACATGGTATGAGGCGTAAGGTTTCAGATGTCTGCGCCTATTGCATCTGCTGCTGCTTTTCATGCCCCTAATACGGCATCAATATGGTTTTTGATTGTGTTTTTGAGAAAAAAAATTGTTGCAGTTACACAGAGGAGGAAGAAAAATCATTCACCTCTGTGTAATATTGTTACATAGAGGAAGAAAATCATTCTCAATTCTCAAATCGATACAGAAAATTCTTGCGGTATCGATTAAACAAACCGAAAAGTATAAGACGCGGGATATTGTCATCCCGCTTATTAAGCTTAAAGGCAGGAAAAACTTCATGACGAGATACATTATATATCTTTCTTTCTTTTTGCTTCTGGGGATGCTGTCTTGTACCTCCGCTCCCATGGAAGGAAGGATCGATCAAGCCGCGGACACAGAGGACGCCTTCGAGGTGGCCGCTTTTTCCCTCAGCGATATTGAAAACTTACCTGTTTCTTCATTTGGAGAAGTCTGGGCTTATTTGTTGAGCGGTAGAGAAGAAACATTTCAATCATCTTTTCCTATTTCGGACCTTGGTTATTTTGGGGCGGAAGTTGATACTTACGGAAAACTTATCAATGTTCCCGATCCTCAGAAAATCGCCGATTTTTCAGGCAGAGTCCACATGGTCGTTACCTGTAATAATTATTCATTATCGCATTTCGTTTTGGAACCGGAAAGCGAAGTCAGACGGCAGCTTATCACAGACCTTCTTGCGGCGGCGGATTCCTATGACGGGCTGCAAATCGATTTTGAAATGATTCCCGCAAGAGACGGCGATACTTTTATATCCTTCCTCTGGGAACTTCGAAACGGACTGCAAAACAAGATGTTCACGATAGCCCTTCCCGCAAGAACAAGAACCATAGAAAATAATGTGTACAATTATGCAAAAATTGCTCCGATTGTCGATAGAATTCTCGTGATGGCTTACGACGAACATTGGTCAACGAGCAAACCGGGGCCAATCGCTTCCATGGAATGGTGCAATAATGTAGCAAAGTACGCTCAGAGCGTCATCGAACCTGAAAAACTCATCATGGGGATTCCTTTTTACGGACGGACATGGGGCGATTATTCCACGAACAGGGCCTTCCTCAATTCCGGCATCGAGCAGATTAAGCGCGATAATGGCGTCACAGAGGTGGAAAGACTCGACGGTGTTCCTTATTTTTCTTTCGAGATTCCCATAACGATCACAACTTTCTATGAGGATGATGTATCGCTTTCTATCCGGATGGAAATGTATAAATCCATGGGAGTAAAGGCCATCGGTTTCTGGTGTTTGGGACAAGAATCACCCACATTCTGGAATTATCTTAGATTGGAATAAGCAGCATCGACAGCAAAATTGAAGGGGGAAGCTTCTTTGGAACAAAAAAGTTCCTTTGGAATCGATTTTTTATGTAACATTTCTTTATGTAACATTGACATTATCTGTCAAATGACTAAAATTAGATAGGAGGCGTTTGCTCTGCGATGCTTATCATCGTCATTGGAGAGCATTCTTCTCTTCTGTGTTCGTTATAGGTATGTCATTGATGTCAAAAGGTATTGCAAAATCACAAGCTCGTCATTCTACAAAAAATCCTTCCGGCAACGGTGAATATTTGTATAGTGTTTATATTTGCTGAAAGGAGTAATTATGAAGATCAAATTTAAACTGAGTATTATCATCATTGCGTTTATGATTGTGGTGATAGCAGCTCTTGCCATTGTTTTCTTGCAGCGGGCTTCTGATATAAGCCTTAGGTTAAGCAGGCAGAGTATCAGTTATTTGGCTGAACAGCAGGCATCATATTGGAAAGGCCGCGAGGACGCGTACATCAGGGTATTGCAGACTGTGGCGAATGTTATGGCGGATTATGAATCAGTTGAGCCGGAGCTTCGGCGGAACCGTTACGACACTTTGCTTCGCGGAGTACTCCAGGGCGAAACTATGCTTACTTCAATTTATTCGGTTTGGAAAGCCAATGCCCTTGACGGCATGGACGCCGAGTTTATCGGGCGTGAAGGTTCCTCGGCTTCGGGTCAGTACGCGCTAAGCTATACACAGGAAGGCTCTGCCATAACAGGAACAGCCTTGCCGCAGACGGATATTACTACCGCCGTAGCCAACATGGACGGACCAACCGCGAGAGATGATATGGTATTCGATCCCGTTCCGGCGAGAGTTGACGGTGCGGATACCTGGCTTGTAAGAATGGCGGTTCCCGTTATCAATCCCCGAACCGGAGAGACGGTGGCGCGGGTCGGCTGTTATATCAAGATTGACGCAATGCAAGGCGCGATAGAACAGACCGTCGCGGAAAAGGGAGAAGAAGTCTCAACCATGATGGTGTACACAAACTCAGGCTTTATCATGGCGCACGTGGCTCCTGAGCGTATCGGACGGAAACTGTTGGACGTTGAAACATTTGATGATGAACTTGCGGATGCGGATAAAGCCGTCAGGGAAGGAAAGCGGCATACCCTCGTGTATTATTCAACGGTAGTTAATTCAAATATGGAACTTATCATGGTTCCGTTCCAAATCGGCAATTCCACTACGACATGGACGGTGGCGGTCGGTTCATCGGAAGCGTATATTCTTGAACCGGTACGAAACATGACCACGGTTATACTTATTATTGCGGCTGCCGCAATAGTGGTAACCGCGGTGGTTATTTACTTTGTTCTTAACAGCATAACGCAGCCTATCGTCAATGTGGCCGATAATCTGAAAGATATTGCCCAGGGCGAAGGCGATCTTACCCGGACCATCATCATTAACTCGAAAGATGAAGTGGGGGACCTCGCCAAGTACTTCAACCAGACACTCGAAAAGATAAAGAACCTTGTCATCACGATTAAGGCCGAATCCGTATCATTGTCTGACATCGGCAATGAGCTGGCGGCGAATATGACCGAAACCGCCGCATCAGTTAATGAGATTACGGCAAATATTCAGAACATCAAAAGCCGGGTTATCAACCAGAGCGCGTCGGTTACGGAAACCAATGCTACTATGGAACAAATCACCGTTAATATTGATAAACTGAACGGCCATATTGAGAACCAGGTAACGAGTGTAACCCAGTCTTCATCGGCCATTGAAGAGATGCTTGCCAACATTAAATCGGTAACCCAAACGCTCATGAAAAACGCGGAAAATGTTACCGGCCTTACCGAAGCCTCCGAGGTCGGACGCGCGGGACTTCAGGAAGTCGCAACCGATATTCAGGATATCGAGAGAGAATCAAAGGGGTTGCTCGAAATCAACACGGTGATGGAAAATATCGCGAGCCAGACGAACCTGCTTTCGATGAACGCCGCGATTGAAGCGGCGCACGCCGGAGAGGCGGGGAAAGGCTTTGCGGTCGTAGCCGATGAAATTCGAAAACTGGCGGAAAATTCCGGCGAACAGTCGAAGGTTATCAACACGGTGCTCAAGAAGATGACGGAATCGATTAACAAAATAGCCGTTTCAACGGAAAACGTTCTCAAGAACTTTGAAATGATAGACAAGAGCGTCAGGGTTGTGGCAGAACAGGAAGCGAATATCCAAAACGCGATGGAAGAACAAGGCGAGGGATCCAAGCAGATACTTGAAGGGGTAAGCGCGGTAAACGAAATTACCCAGCAGGTAAAGGGCGGAGCCATCGAAATGCTTGAAGGTTCCAAAGAAGTTATCGCGGAGAGCAACAATCTTGAGAAAGTAACGCAGGAAATCGCCGGAGGCATGAATGAAATGGCGAGCGGGGCGGATCAGATCAACATCGCCGTGAATCAGGTGAATGAGATCACCCGAAAGAACAAGGAAACAATCGATACCTTGATAAGAGAAGTTTCCCGCTTCAAAGTCGAATAAAAGATTGGCGATTGGCTTTCCGGGGAGCAGTCAACTTCTCGGAAAGTCCTCCTGTACGAACCTGTTTTGTTATAATATTTACCGCAGCAAGAAGATGCCGTGATTTTGTTTCGCGGTATCTTTTTGTATTCTCATCACCCTTGCTCTCTATAACGTAAACTCATATACTTTAAAAAGGATGAAGAATAGTATTGAATAATCCTCAATATTGAAAAATTTGACTTGTTTTCCGGTAAAATAGGCTTGTTAAACCAATTGATTTGGTATAAAATGAGTTTATAAATAAATTGTTTTTTATCTATTTGATTTTACTTGATTACGGAGGTATACATGGCGGTTGCAGGTGCGGCGTCCGCGGCAGGCGCGGAAGCTCAGGGAAACATTGATTTTCCGAAGGAACTGAGTTCGTTTATTGATGAATGGAAGGTGAAGCCTGGCAGTCTCATTATGATGCTGCATAAAATACAGGAAACCTTTGGTTACATTTCCAGAGCCTCGGCGGAAAAGCTGGCTTTAATATCGGGCATCCCTTTGGCGCGGATTTACGGGGTTATCACTTTTTATCATTTCTTTAAGACCACAAAGCCGGGTAAATACAAGATTTCCGTATGCCTCGGGACCGCTTGTTATCTTAAAGGCGGTCAGGATCTCATTAATGAAACGCGGTCAATCCTGAGCCTTGCGCCCGATGCCGTAACGGAAGATGGTTTGTTTTCCATCGATCCTGTACGCTGTGTCGGCTGCTGCGGACTGGCTCCGGTTATCACGATTAATAATGATACTTACGGGAAACTTACGCCCGACATGCTCCCCGCCATTATCGCGAAATATCAGAACGGATAAGGGACAGAAAACGTGCACTTTACCCTGAGCGATCTTCTTATGGATATAACACAAAATGCCGCCGAATCCGGCGCCGACATTGTTGAAGTCGATGTCGAGGAAAGTGAAAAAGAATTCCGTTTTGTTATTAAAGATAACGGCAAGGGGATGAGCAAGGAAGAGCTGCAGCAGGCTATCGATCCCTTTCACACAGATGGTCAAAAGCATCCGGGGCGGAAAGTCGGCCTTGGGATTCCCTTTCTGATTCAGACCGCGAATCAGTCCGCCGGAGGCTGGGATTTTGCGTCAGAAAAAAACACCGGTACGAAAGTAACCGCATGGTTCGATAAACAAAACGTGGATACTCCCCCTGTGGGGGATTTGCCCGGCATGTTTCGGACGCTTTTTCTGTTTCCCGGTCCCAAGGAAGTGCTTGTCAGGCGGAAACTCGATGACGGCGATAAGCATATTGAATACGAAGCCCGAAAATCGGAACTGCTGGACGTCCTGGGGGATTTTGAAGATGTAAGTTCTCTCATGCTTTTGAATCGTTATCTTCAATCGATGGAAGATGATGACGGGAAAGATGAAGGGTAAAAAAACCGTAGGGGCAAACAGTGTGATGCTGTTTCCCATCAGATTTTATAGGAGAATAGTATGGCAAAGATGAGTTTGGAGGATTTAAGAAAACTCAGAGATACGAAAAAAAATGACATTCGTAAGCGTGAAGTTGACGGAAAAGAAATTCAGGTAATCGTTGGAATGGGAACCTGCGGAATCGCGGCCGGGGCGAAAGACAGTCTTGACGCGTTTATTGAAGCGTTGGACAGCGAAAATCTGGCGGACAAAGTTGTCGTGCGGCAGACCGGCTGTATGGGGCTTTGTCATTCTGAGCCGACCGTTGAAGTTGTGGTTCCCGGAATGCCTACCGTTATTTACGGCAAGGTCGATGCCTCACTCGCGAAAGAAATCGTAAA
>QMCE01002623.1_pt1 | contig 10066 bp, 8 predicted proteins | sample 1821851 | NCBI WGS metagenome assembly QMCE01 (sample SAMN09453174, study PRJNA476694) | Termite gut metagenome, whole genome shotgun sequencing project. | isolation source: worker | host: Odontotermes sp. | place: South Africa:Pretoria | collected 2016-01-28 | reverse complement strand
CCAGAGGACGGCGCGGAGAAGGCGTCCGGCCGGGCCGCCGCCGCCTTCCAGGATTGTGCGCAGAGCGTGTTCGTTCATGCCATGCCAGGGGAAACGGAGCTGAAAAGATGCAGTATAACACAGCGATGCGCTTTGCAACAAGGGAGTTCCGTACGATCCGGCGACCCGATCCCATTGCCTGCCGTACAGGCGGGTCAGTTCGCGCCGCAGGGGCAAATGCTCCCGGCGCGTCAATTCGGGGTCTGATTCGAGGATCGCGGCTGCCTCGTTCCGCGCGTCCGCCATCAACTCGATGTCCGACGCCAGATCGACCAGCGAGAGCGACGAAAGGCCGTGCTGCCGCGTCCCGGTGAAATCCCCCGGCCCCCGGATGCGCAGGTCCGCCTCGGCGACGGCGAAACCGTCAGACGAGGCCAGAAGCGCGGAGAGCCTCTCCCCCGCCTCGCCACCCCGCGCATCGGACAGCATCACGAAATATCCCTGCTCCGCCCCGCGCCCGACCCGCCCCCGCAGCTGATGCAGCTGCGCCAGCCCGAAACGCTCTGCGTGATCCACCACCATCACCGTGCCGTTGGGCACATCCACGCCCACCTCGATGACGATGGTGGACACAAGGGCGTCGACGCCGCCTTCCCGAAAGCGCCGCATCACGTCCTGCTGTTCCGCGCGTTTCATTCTGCCGTGCAGGATTTCGAGCCGGAAGCCCTTCAATTCGCCCGCAGCCAGTTCACGGAGCGTCTCTTCGGCCGAACGGAGATCGCTCTCGTCGCTTTCCTCCACCAGCGGGCAGACGACAAAGCCCTGCCGCCCCCGTGACAGTTCGCGGCGCATCAGCTCCCACGCCTCCTTCGGCCGCTCCCGGGAAACCCACAGGGTCTTCACCGGCTTCCTGCCGGGGGGAAGCCCGTCGATGACGCTCAAATCGAGATCGCCGTAGACCGACAGGGCGAGGCTGCGGGGAATCGGCGTCGCGGTCATGACCAGCAGGTCGGGCCGCACCCCCTTTCTCGCCAGCTCGAATCGCTGCCGCACGCCGAATTTGTGCTGCTCGTCGATAATCACCAGGCCCAGATCGTGGAACGCCACGTTGTCGCCGATCGCCGAATGCGTGGCGACGACGATGTCCAGCGTGCCGTTCGCCAGCCTGTCCATCGTCACGCGCCGCTCCGGAGCCGGCATGCCGCCGACCAGAACGCCGATCCGCACCCGCGCGTTGGGGCTGTTCGCGAGAAAGCGTTCGAACGTCTCGTGGTGCTGCCGGGCCAGCAGGCTTGTCGGAGCCATGATGCAGGCCTGCGTCCTGTTCGCCACGGCTGCCAGAAGCGCGTAGGCAGCGACTGCCGTCTTGCCGCTCCCGACATCGCCCTGAAGCAGCCGCTGCATGGGAAGGGGGCTCTGCATGTCCCGGGCGATCTCCCGCACAGCGCGATCCTGCGCGGGCGTCAGCCTGAAGGGGAACAGGCGGCGTATGCGGTTGTCCAGTTCGGGGCCGATCCGGAAGGAGCGACCCGGCGCGTCGTAGAGCGCGTGCCGCCGCGCGGCGAGGACTGCCATCTGCAGGAAAAAGCATTCGTCCCACGCCAGTCGCGTCCGCGCCCGCGCGGCGTCCTCCGGGCTTTCGGGAAAGTGCATCGCCCCGACCGCCCGGCGGAGTCCGGGGAAATTCTTCCGCGCCGCGAGGCCTTCCTCCAGCGGGTCTTCCAGAAACTCCAGCCTGCTGTCGAGCGCGCCCGCCATGACCCGCCGCCACAACGCCTGATTGAGCGACCCCGTGCAGGGATAGATGGGCACGATGCGGCCGAAATTGAGGGTGGATGCGCCCGCGTTCTCCGGGACGATTTCGTAGAGCGGGTGTTCCATCCTGAGGCGGTCGCCCCGCCTGCGCGCCTTGCCGTGCAGCATGACGCGCGCTCCGGCCAGCTTGTCCCTGAGCCAGGGCTGGTTGAACCACACCACTTCGAGAAGGCCGCCCGAGCCGTCTGTGAATTCGGCCGTGATCACGCTTGCCGGCGGCTTCCGCCCGGAACGGGATCGCCAGCCCCGCTTTCCCGCCGTGCGTTCCGAGACGGACACCGCCCCGGCGACGATGGTCACCGGCCGGTCTTCCGGGCTGCCCGCTATGGTGTGCGCATGGGAGCGATCAGACAGATCGCGGGGAAAGGTGAAGATCAGATCGCGGACGGTATGGATGCCCAGACGCGCGAAATCCTCGACCCGCGCGGGGCCGACGTGCTTGAGAAAGCGTATGCTGTCGTCGATCGGCGAGGACATGAACCGGATGCGCTCTCCCGGAGGCAATTCCCTTTACAGGGCAAATTCATTCGCGTACGATGATCCGCACACCCATTGTCGCAGACCACGGGAACGCGGCGGCGCGCCGCCGCGTTCCTGTATGATTGTATGAAACGGAAACGAAATGTCGAACACCGAAACCGCGCCCGCCCGGACAGGCAGGCTTGGGGAGGTTTTTCTCGTCGCATTCCCCCTCATCATGTCGGCGGGGACGTTCGCCTTCAAGCTGTTCTGCGACCGCATCATGCTGGCATGGCATTCTGAAACCTCCATCGCCGCCGCAATCGGCGGAGGCATGACCGCGTTCATGCTCTGCAGCTTCTTCATGGGCATGGCGAATTACGGCAACGCGTTTGTCGCGCAGTACGACGGCGCGGAGCAGCACAGCCGCATCGGCCTCGCCGTCTGGCAGTCCATGCTGTTCAGCCTCGCGGCGGGGCTCTTTCTGGCCGTTCTGGGCTGGTGCACGTCCGGCGTCTTCCTGTGGGTCGGCCACCACCACGCGCTCGCGGCCACGGAGGAGGCGTACTATCTCGTGCTGTCCACAGGCAGCGTGTGCGCGCTGCTCAATTCGAGCATCATGTGTTTCTGGACAGGCAGGAACAAGACCTGGACCGTCGTCATCGTCGGCTTCGTCAGCATATTCCTGAACGTCGCGATGAACTGGGCGCTCATCTTCGGCGCCGAGGGATCGCCCTATCTGGACAACGGGATTCAGCCCCTGCCGTGGGTTGGTTCGTGCCTGAACGCCCTGGCCGCGCGGATAGGCGCGCCCGCCATGGGCGTCGTCGGCGCCGGGATCGCGACCGCCGGCACGGACGCGTTGAGCGTGCTCATCTTCCTCGTCCTCTTTCTCCGCAGGCGGAACCGCCTGGAGTACGGCGCCGCTCCCGCCCGCATCTTCAACCCCGCCCTCATGAAGCGCATGATCCGCTTCGGCTTCGGGAACGGGATGCAGCTCTTTCTGGACATCGCGGCGTTCGCCATCTTCAACGTCCTCATGGGAAAGTACCTCCCGACCGCCGGGGGGGGGAACGTCGCCGCCGCGTCCGGGATCGCCATCAGCGTCAACGGCGTCGCGTTCATCCCCATGCTGGGGCTGGGCGCGGCCGCGTCCATCATGGTCGGGCACGGCATCGGATCGCAGGACATTCCCTTCGCGAAGCGCGCGGTGCGGGGCGCGCGCATCCTCATCATGAGCTATATGGCGGTCATGTGCGTCTTTTTCGAACTGACGCCCGGCGTCCTCGTCTCCCTCTTCGCGCCGGGGCAGGCCATGAACTGGGCGACCAGGGCGATGGCGATGGATTTTCTCCGCTTCGCCGGCGTGTTCTGCCTGGCGGACGGCTTCTTCATCCTCTACGGAAGCGCGATCCGGGGCGCGGGCGACACCAAATTTTCGATGTACGTCATGTGCGTCTGCGGATGGGGGCTGTTCGCGCTGCCCTGCCTGGCCGCGTTCCTGCTGGGGGCGAGCCAGTACGTTCTCTGGTGCATTCTGGTGCTGTACGCGTTCGCGTCGGCCGCCATCTTCTACTGGCGGTACCGGAAGGGGAAGTGGCAGAAGATGCAGGTTATCGAGGAGACAGGCGTGAGCGGCCGGATGAGCGCGCGCAGGACGACGGCCGGGAGCGTGCGGCTGTACACCCCGGTGCAGACCGAGGGGGCTGTCCTCGCCGTGCCTGAAGATGATGCGTGACAGAGGCGCGGCCGCGCGGGCGGCGTCCGGGAGAAACCTACGCGCCGTGCATATGCCGCGCATACGCCGCATAGGTTTTTTCGTCGAAAAGAACCATGCGGATCAGGCGCGGCTCCGCTCCTGTGTGGAGAAAACAGATGATCTCGCCCAGCGCGATCGCCGCAGCCTTCTCCACGGGATAGCCGTACACGCCTGTCGAGACGCTGGAGAACGCGACGCTTTTGAGTCCCCGCTCCTTCGCCAGGGCCAGGGCCGTCCTGTAGCACGAAGCGAGCAGCTCCGGTTCGCCCCCGTCGCCGCCGCGCCAGACAGGGCCGACGGTGTGGAGCACGTATGCGCACGGCAGATTCCCCGCGCCGGTGATGACTGTCTGCCCTGTGGGACAGCCGCCGATCAGGCGGCATTCCTCCATGATGGACGGCCCGCCCCTGCTGTGAACAGCCCCGTCGACGCCCCCGCCGCCCGCCAGGCGGGAATTGGCCGCGTTGACTATGGCGTCGACATCCTGCAGGGTGACGTCTCCCTGAACGAGCTCCAGAACGCCGTCGCCCACGTCAAGACGCATGAGATGCCTCCTTTCATTCCGCCGTGTTCTTCGGAAAAAACGTTGCCGCGCTTCTTCCGATGCTTTATGATATGAATTTCGATAAAAGTTGAAGCCGGGAGAATCCATGCCTGACGCCGGGAAAATCATACATCTTGTCTCGCCGCGCGGCAATTGGGAACCGTTCGCGCGGGTGGCGTCCATCGCCGCGTCCCTGCGCGGCGAGGGGTTCGCTTCGATCGTGGCTGCGCCGGATCATTCCCGCCTGTGGGAGCTGGCCGAGGCGGCGGGGGTCGACGTCGTGGATCATGTTCTCGAACGCTCGCTCAATCCGCTTCGATGGAAAGAGCTTGGCGATCTGATCCGGAAAACCGGAGCGGGGATTGTCCATGTCCACGACGGCGAGACCGCGACGCTTCTGGGCAGGGCGCGGCTCTTCGTCAGGGATGTCGCCGTGGTCACGTCGCGCTACGATCTGCGCAATCAGCCCGGTTCGGCCGAATACGGCGGCGGGGTGGACATGATCGTCAGCCCGTCGCGGGCTGTTGCCGACGCGATGCGGGGCAGGGGCGCGCCCGGCGAAAATATCCGCGTGATCTACGACGGGGCCAGCCTCGCCCTGGCGGACAGCGCCTCTCCGGAGCGGGACGGCGTCAGGGCGCGGTACCGGGAGCAGCATTGTCCGGGAAAGGCGAAGCCCCTGTTTCTCGTCTCCATCGCGCCTCTCGACGAATGGGGCGGGCAGGAGGACGTTGTGGAGGCCATGCCGGAGATTCTGGCTGTTTTGCCGCAGACCCATCTTTTTCTCATGGGAGAGGGGGAGCGGAAGGCGGCGCTTGAACGCCAGTGCAAAATGCTGGCTGTCTCCGACGACGTCTCCATTCTCGAACCGGACAAGGCGTTTCACCGGTTGCTGGCCGGGGCGGATTTGTATGTCGCTTCCGGCCGCGGGGACGTGTCCGGATTCATGACGCAGGCCGCGATGATGGCGGGGAGGGGCGTGGCGGCGCGCAGGTCGGGGTGTTATCCCGAGTTGATCGAGGACGGGACGACAGGCGTGTTCGCCCAGGGGGATTCGGCGGCTGACTTGAAAGCGGCCATTCTCGATTTGCTGCAAAACCGTTCCCGCCGCGAACAGATCGGCAAACTCGCCCGCACCCGCGCGATACAGAACTTCAACATACCCGATCTGGCGGCGCAGATGGCGGGCGCGTACCGGGAGGCTGTGGAGAAGAGGTGAGAGCCTCTATTCCGCTCCAACAGGTTGAACGGTTTTCACGGGCTTCGGGAGTTTGTGCAGCCGGCGCATGTTCTCCCGATCCCGGGTGAAGTCATGATCGGCTTGCAGGCGAATCCAGAATTCCGGCCCTGTGCCAAGCGCGTGGCCGAGCATGATCGCCAGCTTTGAGGATACCCGGCGCCTGCCCGAAATGATTTCATTGACAGTCGGGGCGGGAATGCCGCTTTGACGGGCAAATTCGGCCTGGGTAAGCGCCATCGGTTCAAGATACCCTTCCAGAAGCATTTCGCCGGGATGCATGACAATTCTATTTTTTGGAATCATTGCGAATCCCCTGTCAATGATAATCGATGATTTGGACGTCCGACGGGCCTGCGTCCGTCCATTTGAAAACGACCCGCCATTGATCGTTGATCCGAACGCTCCAGAACTCCTTTCCTTTCCCCTTCAATTTTTCAAGCCTGTTGGACGGCGGGATTCGGAGCGATTCAACCTGATCGGCATAATTCAATTGCTCAAGGCGGACAACGGCGTTGCGAATGAGCTCCGGCGGAAAGCCCCGGGGCGTGTCGCCGTCATATATCGCCCGCGTCCGCTTGTCGCCGAATGACTGAATCATTTTCCACTCCCCGGAAATTATTATAGTATCATATTTGCTAATGGCAAGCAGATATGCCGGGGCTCCGGAAAGGATGCAAAAACAGGCCCGGAGCCGAAGCTCCGGGCCTGTTGCGGGATGCGCCGGGCATCGCGCGGGCGATCATTTCGGGCGTTTGTCGTTGACGCGGCGGGCCTTGCCCTGGAAGCGCTCAAGCGTCTGCGGCGCGACAAGCTCGATTTCCATCCGTATCCCCGTGATGGAACTGATCGCCGCGCTTATCCTGTCCCGGAGAATCGTCATCTCGCGCATCGACGCGGAGAACATCTCGGGGAGAACCTCCACGCGGACCGTCGCCACATCCATCGTGCCGGGACGATCCACCTCGATCATGTAATGCGGCGCCGCCTCGCGGACGCGGAGAAGCGCCTCCTCGATCTGCGTCGGGTAGACGTTCACGCCGCGGATGACGAGCATGTCGTCCGATCTGCCTGTGACCCGGCTCATCCGCACGCCTGTCCGCCCGCAGGGGCAGGGGGAATAGTCCAGGCTGGAAATGTCACGCGTGCGGTAGCGGATGACAGGCATGCCCTCCTTCGTGAGGGTGGTGATGACCAGTTCCCCCTTCTCCCCCGGCCCGACCGGTTCGAGGGTGTCGGGGTTGAGGCATTCGACAAGGAAGTGATCCTCGGAAAAATGCTGGCCCTTCCGGACGAAACACTCCCCGGCCGCGCCGGGGCCGATGACTTCGGAGAGGCCGTAGTTGTCTGTCGCGAAAATGCCGATGTCGGCCTCGATCCTGTTCCGCATTTCGTCCGACCAGGGTTCGCCGCCGAAAAAGCCCAGCCTGATGTTGAGGTCGGACGGGGCGATGCCGTGGGCTCTGAGCGTCTCGCCCAGGGTGAGGGCGTAGCTGGGGGTGCAGACGATGGCGTCCGGCTTCAGGTCCCGCATGATGGCGAGCTGGCGTTCGCTGTTCCCCGACGCCGCGGGCACGACGGACGCGCCGACCGCCTCGATGCCGTAATGCAGCCCGAACCCGCCGGTGAATAGGCCGTAGCCGAAGCTGACCTGCACAAGGTGCCCCGGCTTCAGACCGCCCGCAACGAGAAAACGGGCGACGACGCGCGTCCAGTTCTTGAGATCGTTGTGCGAATAGGGGACAAAGGTCATCTGCCCCGTCGTGCCGCTGGAGCCGTGGATGCGGGCGATTTGATCCTTCGGGATGGCCATGAAGCCGTAGGGATAGCCGTCGCGCAAATCCTGCTTCGTCGTGAACGGGAGGCTCCCGAGATCGTCGAGGCTTTTGATGTCCGCGCCGTTGACGCCCGCCAGTTTTTTGGCGAAGAAGGGGACGCGCTCCCGGGCGTAGTCGACGATGTTCCGGAGGCGGCGGAGCTGCAGCTCCCGGAGCTGCTCGCGGGGCATTGTTTCCTCTTCGTCGAGGATGCGGTTTTCAGGGACGAATGCGCTCATGGAACGCTACCCTTTCAAAATGTCGATGGCGGGGACGACGGTGACGTTCTTCTCCTGAAGCAGTTTGATCGCCTTGTCCGGGGAGTCGAAGCGGAAGACCATGACGGCGTTCCTGCCGCTGTGGAAGGTGAAGGCGTACATGTATTCGATGTTGATGCCGCCTTCGCCGATGATGTCGAGAATGGCCAGAAGGCCGCCCGGCTTGTCGTCCACCTCGACGGCGAGGACTTCGGTGACGTTGACGACGAATCCGGCCGAGGTCAGGGCTTCCCTGGCTTTGGCCGTGTTGTCTGTCAGCAGGCGGAGAATGCCGTACTGCTGGGTGTCGGCGAGGGACAGGGTGCGGATGTTGACCCCGGCGTCGGCGAGGGCGCGGCAGATGGTCCGCAGATGGCCGGGCTTGTTTTCCATAAAGATGGCGATTTGTTCGATTTTCATAATGAACCCTCCCGGAAGTCTCCCAATTAGATTCCCCGCCTGTCGATGACCCGTTTGGCTTTTCCCTCGCTCCGGGCGATGGTTTTGGGTTCGACGAAGGTGATTGTCGCGTTGACGCCCACTGTCGACTGGACGGCGTGGGCGATGGTTTTCTGCAGGCTTTCCAGTTCGCGGATGCGGTCGCCGAGGAGCTCGGGCGTGAGTTCGAGCTGCACCTCCATTTGATCCAGTCCGGAGACGCGCGTGAGGATGATTTGGTAATGGGGCGAAATGCCCTTGACCTTCATGAGCGCGGCCTCGATCTGCGAGGGGAAGACGTTGACGCCCCGGATGATCATCATGTCGTCGGAGCGGCGGCCGATGCGGCGGATGCGCCTGAGGGTGCGGCCGCAGGGGCAGGGTTCGGTCATGATGGCGGTGATGTCGCGGGTGCGGTATCGGATCATCGGCATCGCCTGCTTGGAGAGGGTGGTGAGGACGAGTTCGCCCTCTTCTCCGTCGGGGAGGACGTCCCCCGTGTCGGGATCGATGATTTCGGGATAGAAATGATCCTCGAACAGGTGGAGGCCGGACTGTTCCCCGCACTCGATGGCGACGCCGGGGCCGATGATTTCGGAGAGGCCGTAGATGTCGTGCGCGCGGATGCCTGTCGTCTCCTGAATATGGTGGCGCATGGCTTCTGTCCACGGTTCCGCGCCGAAGACGCCTGTGCGCAGTTTCGTGTCCTGAATCCGGATTCCCGCATCCGCGGCTTTTTCGGCGATGTGGGTGAAATAGCTTGGCGTGCAGCAGATGACGGTGACGCCGAAGTCCTGCATGACCATGATCTGGCGTTCTGTGTTGCCTCCCGAGGTGGGCACGACGGTCGCGCCCAGCGCTTCGCCGCCGTAATGCGCTCCCAGGCCGCCGGTGAAGAGGCCGTAGCCGTAGGAGACCTGCATGACGTCCTGTTCGCTCAGGCCGCAGGCGAGGAAGGAGCGGCGCATGACCTGCGACCAGATTGCGATGTCCTCCCCGGTATAGGCGACGACTATGGGTTTTCCGGTTGTTCCGGAGGAGGCGTGGAGGCGGACTATGTGTTCGGGCCGCACGGCGAAGAGGCCGTCGGGGTAGGTGTCCCGGAGATCGGTCTTGACGGAAAAGGGCAGTCGGCGTATGTCGTCCAGCGTTTTGACGCAGTCCGGTTTCAGGCCTGTTTCGACCATTCGCTGTTTCAGCAGGCCGCAGTTTTGATTATTGTATGCGTGGGCCACCGTTTCCCGGAGGCGGGCGAGCTGGAGCGCCCTGAGTTGGGGAAGGGGGAGGTAGTCCGGGGCGCTGGCTGGATGGAACGCGGTTCCGATCATGGCGTTTTTCCTGAGTTGGGGGCAGATTCCGGTTGGAAATTTCCGGAGCATGGCATCTTTATTGTATTAGGCGACGCGGGGTGATGAGTTGTAAATCGGCGGAGCGACAGGGATTCGATTTCCAATGCAACATCATTCCCTTTAAGGCGTTGGCTATCAATGAAAATCTCCATGCTTATTGTTTGCCACTGCGTTGTCACATGCAGTTATGAGATACCATACCGTCCCACAGCGAGTTAGTCAAGATATGATTATGGGCAAGGTGTGTCTGTTATCGGGGTATTTTCGCAGACTGGGTTGCCTAGTGCTCCATAAAATCTAAATATTCGGATAAGGGTGTTTCAGTTTGATTCTTGCGTCCGCAGTCTTGAATTGCCAATCGACCTTCTTTGCTTTGTTGTTTCGGTCTGTTGTCCAATTCTCCACTTCCCGC
>QMCE01002536.1_pt1 | contig 10067 bp, 6 predicted proteins | sample 1821851 | NCBI WGS metagenome assembly QMCE01 (sample SAMN09453174, study PRJNA476694) | Termite gut metagenome, whole genome shotgun sequencing project. | isolation source: worker | host: Odontotermes sp. | place: South Africa:Pretoria | collected 2016-01-28 | reverse complement strand
CGGATAAATGCTGTTTGCCAGCGCATAGCTTATCAGGCCGCTGCAATCGAAGGTGTCAGGCCCCGCCGAGCCGAACACGTAAAGCTTGCCGATTTGCGCCTGCGCCACCTCCAGCATGGCAGCAAGGCGCCCGCCGTCCATCGGTGCGCCGGGGCTTGCGGGGATCGCCGCGCCGCCAGGCATACCGGGCGGGATGGCACTGCTGCCGTCGTCGTTCGTGATGGCAAAATACAATGGACTCAGATAGGCGCCGTCTTTCAGCATCTCGAAATGCAGATGTGGGCCGGTGCTGTCGCCCGTGCTGCCCACTTTTGCGATAACATCGCCCATGGCAACGCTCTGCCCTTGAGCCACCAATAGCTGGCTGCAATGGGCATAGCGGGTTTCGACACCGTCCTCGCCCGTAAGAAATACCACCAGGCCGTAGCTGCCGTTGTTGCCGGCAAAACTCACCGTGCCATCGTGGGCCGCCAAAATCTCTGTGCCCGTGGCCACGGCCATGTCCACGCCCCGGTGGTTGTCCTTGTTCCCATCGATGGGATGCACCCGCCAGCCGTAGCCGTCAGAAACGTAAGGCAACCAATTGAAGTTAAACGGGCTGCCCACATATTGCCGGTTGCCCTTTACCCGCGTGAACAGGGCGTACCGCTGGCTTTGTTCCTCGTCCATCTTTGGCGCTATGACATCGGTAAATGAGCGCGCGGTAAGGGTGACATTTAATATATGCCACTCGTACTCCTCTTTGGCTTCGATATAGGTGCCGGCGCCGGGGTCATACACTTGCACCATGCGGGTGCGGATTTCCACCTCCTCCGTGAACGTCAGGGTATATTGCTCGGCGAAGATACCGCGCAAATCCGCCTGAATACCGGAAAAAGTAAACTCGTTGTGGGCGGCGGTCAGGTAGGCCATAAGCTCATGCGGCCCGTGGCCGATATCGGCCACCGAATATCTGTACTCGTCAAACCCCGGATGTGTCTGCTCGGCGTTCATGGCTTCCAGGCGCAAATCGGTTTCCCATTCGGTATAGGCAAGCTCCGCCGCATCGATGTCAGAATCCGCCGCAAGATAACTGGTGGCGGCAATCGCCCCGCCGCCGCTGGATGCCATGCTGCCGAATGCGCCGAATAGGCTGATGATCACCAAAATGAGCAGGGCGATGCCAACGAGGATGACCGTCAGCACCGGGTGGCGCTTGATAAAGCCAAAAATGGCCCGCGTAACACTGCCGGCCTGTTGCGCGCGCTTGGCGGCACGCTGGGCATCCCGCAGTTTCTTCGCGTACTGCCTGCGAATCTTCCATTTTTGCGCAGCGCGGGACAAAAGGCCCTTCTTTGGTACAGGGGTGTCCGCCAATGCCTTTTGGTAGCCGGCCTTGGCGGATAGCCGCGCCGTCTTTTTTTGCAGCTTCGCCACCTTCCGGTAGGGCGCCAGCTTGCGGCGGCGGCTGGCGGCACGCAGCCCGCCCTCCGCCGCGAGCTCCGTCTTGTGCCCGGCCTCCACGCCCACGTTCTCATGCTCTGCCTCGTGGATTTTCCGGTGCGCCGCGAACACCACCGCCTGCCCGCCGGCTTTCACCGGGCGCGTGACGGGCGAACCCTTCAAATGCGCCTGCTTACTCTTGGCCTCCTGCTCAAACACCAGCTTGCGTTTGGTCTTTTTCTTCTGTTCATCAAAGGTTTTTTCAACCTTTATCGTGTGCTTTGTGGGCAGATTCTCCCGCGCTTTTTCGAGTTTGGCCTCGGCCTTATCCGCCCTGTGACGGGCGGCCGCCGCCTTATCCGACAGCGTCTTGGGCTCCGGCGGCGCGTCCTCCCTGGTAAAATTCAACCGGGCGCGTTTTTGTGCCGCGCCGGTCTTGGCCGGACCGGAGGGTTCGCGGTCGTCACGCGCGCGGGCGATATCGTCCAGTATGGGCGCGTCCGCCGCTTCATCGTTTGCGGTTTCCGCAGACATCGTGTCCGGCACCGGCGCGTCCTTCGGAGGTTCCGGCCTCGGCCTTGCGAACGAGCGCCGTGCGCCGGAATCATCATCGCGGCCACGGGTATCACGGGGATCGCTGCGGATACTGCCGTCGCGCAGGGTATCGTGCGCAGGAATGTCTTCGCCGCGCTGCGCGTTTCGGCTGTGGGCGCGGCTGTTGGCGATGCTTTCACGCGGGGACGCAGTAACGTCCCCGCGGTCGGGCCTGCGCGTCTCCCTCTGTTCGCCGGGAGCGCCGCGCTGTTTGTTTTTGCCCCGTTCGGGGGCATCCAAATCCCTCGGCATTTTCATCACCCGCCTTTACGCCGCCAGGGATTCCAGCGGTTTTGATGTGAGCAGTGAATAGATTTCGGTATCCTTGGGGAAATGGTCCACGAAAGGGATGATGACCGAACCGTAGATCATAAGCCCCTCGCCGGGGCCGGAGTGGGTGACATACGAAAGCTGGTGCGGCGAGATTCCAAGCTGCTTTGCGATGAACTGCCGGTCGCCCGGCGCCTGGTTCAAAAGATACACGAAATCGCTGTTTTCAAAGATATTTTGGATCTCAGGCGACGCCAGCAAATCGTAGGGTAGGAAACAGACGCCTTACCTTTCAATGTCGGCAGGTTTTCCGTTTCCTCCCCCGGAACCGGACATACCCCTCTCGAGGTATCCGGCTCCCCATAAGTAGTTGACATATTCAATGTTCAGCCATGAATTTTAGAATGACACCCGCTGCAAACGACAAGTGTCTTTCTGCGTTTTTGCTTCATGAGCAGCTCCCAAGGCTGGTCGCCCAGCTCTTTCAGGCTGCCCACATGGTGGATTTCACACAAGCCATCTTCCGAACTGCCACACAACTCGCACACCCCGGCGTTTAGACGCTCCTGTATGGTGCGCTTTTTCGGGAATTTGCCCGGTTGCGGAATCATGTCACTGGCAAAACCTTTCTTGCAGTCAGCAATTTTTACGATGCGAACACTCTTTTGCCCGGCCTTGGTCTGGTAAGAAACAGCCCAGCCCTTACCGGCGCGGTAGAGGTCAAACATCTTTGCCACCGCAGATTTGTGCTTGTTTGCCAGCGTTTTCAGGCAGCTATACTCCATGATGTAACAGAAGTAATCCAGTGTGTGGTAATTGACGGCGAGGCGGTAGTAATTGCAAATGCCCCGGATTTCCGCGTTGTAATGCTCCACAATTTCACTGTCGGAGTAGTTGAGCAGATATGGCCTGTGCATGGGTTTGAGTGTTCCGTCCGGGCGCTGAACCACCGCGCCCTTGGCAAACAGGAACTTTTCGATTTTCTCTTGCAGCGGCACCAGCAGTTCTACCCGCATATTTAAGGTGCGCGTCTTTTTCCCGTTCTTACATCCTTTCACTTCCTGGCTGCGCCGCACACTGATGTCATAGCCCAGAAAACGCACATGATTGGAACTGTGGGTAATCAGCGTTTTATCCTCGCTCAATTCCAGGTGCAATGTGTTTTGTAAAAATGCACCTACCTGCGCCTTGATGTTCTCGCAGTCCTCTTTGGTGCCGCACACGCCAATCAGCCAATCGTCCGCATAGCGGACGTAGACAAGACGCTTGTTGTCCTGCGGCTTGGAGGGGATTTTACGAAGCTGCTGTTTGCACGTTTTGAACTCATCAATGAGCTTTTGACGCTCTACCTTATCCTTGGTATGGTCAATCCAATAGGACAGCCGCTTGCTTTCGTTGTCCATCAAGCGGTATGCCTCTGTTTTCAACGCACTGCGCGGTTTGTCAAACCCGGATTTGATTTTCATCACCATGTTATCCAACTCATGCAGGTAGATATTTGCTAAAATGGGAGAGAGGATACCGCCCTGAGGGGTTCCGCTGTAGGTGCGATTGCACTTCCAACTCTCCACATACCCGGCTTTCAAAAACTGCCGAACCAGGTTGATGAGTTTGGAATCCTTGATTTTTCTTTGCAGGATCCCAATCAGGATTTCGTGGTCGATGTTGTCAAAGCACCCTTTGATGTCGCCCTCGATGAACCAAATCACGCCGGTAAACTCCATTTTTAGCTGCTTGATACAGGTATGGCAGCTCCGGTTAGGTCGGAATCCGTGGGAGTAGGCGCTGAAATTCGGCTCGTAGATGGCTTCCAGTATTTGGCGGATGGCTTCTTGCAGCAGCTTATCGCGGAATGAGGGGATGCCAAGCGGACGCTGTTTACCATTCTGCTTTTGGATGTAGTGCCTGCGGACGGGTTTTGCTCGATACACGCCGTTTTTAAGGTCGGCAATCAACGAACGGACATACTTTTCGCCAAAACCATCGGCGGTGTCGTCGTCGGTGCCCTTGGTGGCGGCGCCTTTGTTTGCATAAAGCTTTTGGTAGGCGGCGTAGTAAACATCCTCGCGCAGCAGATAACGATACAGCCGCGTGAATACGCCGTCTGGGTGGTTGGCTGAACTATGATGAATACGCTCCAAAATTTCGGATGTCGATTTCATTGAGGTTTCTCCTCTCTTTCATCTTTCTGTTTTGGAATGTACTTACTGCCCCCCTTCGCCATGCGGACGGCTTTCCCGTCCCCGGACTACTACGGGGGCTCCGTTGCCATATCGGGCGAATGGGCCCGACTTAGGCAATCACCAGTTACCATTGTTACTGGGAAAATGAAGATTGTCGGATATGCTTTCGGTTCGTTATGACGTGTTCTCACGCCTGTCACACAGCCGGTTTGACAGCCTTTTGCGCATCAAAGAATCACAAAAGGGGCTATGTCATGGGTTACAGGACAATTACCCACATCCGCAAAAAACGGAAACTGGAACCTCACATTTGACAAACACAGTCTTATCCTCATATCTTCTTGCCATCTGGATTCAGTCGCACCAAATGTCCTTTAGGTGACTTACCCATTTCCCGCCGTGCTATGTTTCCGTACCGGGTTTCCCCTTGCGGTTAGGCGGGTTGGCTGGTGTGCTGCCGTACACCGTAGTTCCCTAAGCTACTTTTAACAATGACATTTCTGGTCGCACTTTGACGTTCTGCGTCAAACCGCTCGGTATACCACCCCATTTACGGAACCGCTTCCAGATTTCCACCGTATACGCCGCCGTCTGTTCCTCTTTCAACAAAAGGTGCATTTCGTCGATATAGAACCACGTCGTCTTATGAAGCGCCCGGTTGACGGTGACGCGGTTCCACACGGAATCCTGCAAAATGAGCATGGCGATCTTTTTCAGGCCCTTGCCGAGCTCTTTCAGGTCGTAGCACACGAGGCGGTTGTTGAGGTTGACGTTGGTGCGGTGGTTAAAGATATTGAGTGAGCCGGTGACGTAAATCTCCAAGGCGGTAGCTATCCTTTGGGCCTCCGGCTCCGCCTGCGCGCGCATGATGGCGTAGAGGTCGCCGAGGACGGGCATCTTTTCCGGCGAGGAGTCCGCAAGGTAGTCCCTGTACACTAGCCGGGTGCACCGGTCGATGATGGTGCGCTCGACGGGCTGCAAGCCGTCCTTGCCCCCGATGATGAGCTCGCACAGCGACAAAATGAAATCGCTTTTGAGTGTCAGGGGGTCGTCCTCGTCCGAGTAATCCGGGTTGATGTCCAGCGGATTGATGTGGTGCTCCGACACCGGCGACAGCTTGATGACCTGCCCGCCGAGCCGCTGCACCAGCGGAAAATACTCCGACTCCGGGTCTGATACGATGATGTCGTCCTGCGTGAGCAGAAAGACGTTGACGATCTCGCGCTTGGCGGCAAAGGATTTGCCGGAGCCCGGTGTGCCGAGGAACAGGCCGTTCGGGTTTTTCAGCAGCTTGCGGTTCGCCATAATGAGGTTGTTGGAGAGCGCGTTGAGCCCGTAATACAGCGCCTCGCCGGACTGGAAGAGCTCGCAGGTGGTAAAGGGCACAAAGATGGCGGTGCTGCTGGTGGTGAGTCCGCGCTGAATCTCGATGCCGTTGTAGCCGATGGGCAGCGAAGACATGAGACCCTGCTCCTGCTGATGGTCGAGGCGTTTGAGCGCGCAGTTGTATTTCTGCGCCACGCCGGAGGCGGCAAAGATGTTGCTGTCCAGCTTTTGTTTTGTTTTCGCCGTGTTCAGCACCAGCAGCGTGACGAGGAACATGCGCTCGTTACGGCTCTGCAAATCGGTGAGAAGGTTCTGCGCCTCCTTGCCGTAGGTCACAAGGTCGGGCGGCAGAACGTCCATGTCGTAGCCGCTGCGCACGGCCTTTTTCTGCTCCTCTATGCGCATTTTGTCAAGGTCGGACAGCTTGCGCTTGACGGCCTTGATCGCCGCCGTCTGGTCGATGGAGCGGATATGGATGTTCACCATGACGGCGCTGTCGAGGTCGAGGAAATCCGCCAGCATCCGGTCGGTGAGTTCCGGCGCCAAAATCTGCACGAAGGACACCGCTCCGATGGTACCGCCCATGCGGAAGGTTCTGCTCTCACGGAAATCGAAGCCGGAGGGCGCGATGGCATCTTTCGTGCTGCCGCCGGTGCGGGCGATGTCGCGCCAGTCGAAACGGAACTTGTCCCGCCCGCCCGGATGGAAGGCGCCGTGCAGCACTTCCAGCCGCTCGTGCCCATTGAGGGAACGGCTCGCCACGCCCAGCACCTTGAAATTGTTGATAACGTCCGCCTCGATGCGCTCCAGCCGCATCTTCGCGTCTTTGAGGGTATCGGCCTCGATGCCGAAGGTGATATATTTGGTTTTGACAAGGCCGTTGTTCCCTTTGGCGCGCTGGTTTTTCAGCATCCCCGCGTACTCGCGCCGGACGGGGTTGAAATCGTCCGGCTTGTCCGGGATGTCGAGGGAACGGCGGAAATCCTCCATGTTGCCGCGCTGGTTGAGGAAGGAAAGCTGCACGCTGATACTGGAATCAAAAAAGTTTAAGAAATCACAGTAATTCTCGAATATCTGCGTCTTTTCCTCGTTTTGGGCAAGCTGGTAGGTGATGTCCTGGAACGAAACGGTCTTGGTGAACAGGCGGTCGTTCACCCGGCACACGCCGTCGCGGTACATCTCCCGGTATGGGATGGATTGCTGTGCGGTTTGGGGCTTGTCCTTCCGGCCGAAGGCCTTAGCCAAAAGCCTGTCAAAAACGCCGGCAGGCGGTTTTCGCCCGCCCTTTTTTCTGGGCGGCACGGGCGGTTTGGGCGTATTCCTGCCGGGCATGGCGCGTAAATCCGCCTTATCGCTTCGCGCCTGCCGGATGTTTTGCGCCAGCCTTTTTTGCTGGCGCGCCTGCTGTCTGTTCGCTGCTTGCAAGGGCTTTTCCCTCCGTTTCCAAATATTGGTACAGATTTTCCGTTTTGTAGGGCCTGCGCGCCGGGAACCATTTGGCCCGGATGATGTTGCGCAGGATTTTCTCCGCGGGCTGTTCGTCCTTTTCATACATGGCAAAAAAGAAGAAGGGCAGCATCAGCCCGATCATCAAAAGGACCGCCCCGGTGTTGCCGAGCGGTCCCTTCGAAAACAGGTAGCATGGCACGCCCACGGCGGCGGCGATGGAAAAGCAGATAAGCTGCCGCTTGGTGAGGTTGAAGGCCACCTTCGTTTTCACTTTGGCTAAATCCTTCGGGACAGGGACAAAGGGCATAACAGTTGTCACCACCTTTTCACGTATATATTGGGAAAACTTACAACTCCGCGTCCTTCGCCGGCGCGGCCTTCTCGGCCTTCGGGGGCCTCGGTGCCCTGGCTGCCTTTTCCTTCGCCTTTGCCAGCTTGTCCGCCGCCGAGGCCCGTTCGGGCGCCTTTGCCTCCTGCCGGGCGGCGCGGTCGGTGAGCCCCTTCTCAATGGCGGCGTTGTAGGCGTCCATAACGGCGGCGCTGATCTGCACCCGCAGGGCCTTTGTGGTGGGGAAGCAAATATCCTTGTAGTTGCCCTCCCGGTCTTTTGCGCTGGGCATGGCGACGAATGGCCCTTTTTCGCCGCCACCCATGATTTTGATGCCGGTGATGGCGAAAACGCCGCCCAATGTAACGGACGCGAAGGCAAGCTGCCTGCCTTTCGGTTCCGGGAAAGGGTAGGCGCGGGCTTCCACCTTGATGGGGCTGGCCTGCTCGGTATTGTTCATATCAGGTTCTCCTTCCATATATACAGATTGCCGTTCCTGTTCCAGCAAGAAGTCGTCCACCTCGCGCGCGGTGTTCAGGTACACAAGGTTTTCCATGACGCCCTTGCAGGCATCGGGCAGGTGGCTTTCGATGCCGGCCTTCACCGCCTCCAAGCTGCCGAGGAAGCCCCAGCAGCTATCCACCTCCACGCCGTTCTCGTAAAGCTGGAAACCGTAGCACTCGCCGCGAAGGTAGCTGGCGTATTCCGACACCTCAGCCTCCAACGCCTGCATCGTTTTGGGGCAGGTGCTCAAAGCCCCTTCGCCAAATTCGGCGGCGGCCTCCTTCTTGCCGGCGTATATCCAGCCCACCTGCCCGGAATCCCATTCCGCGTGCGGGGCGCGGCCGGCGAAAGAGCCGGTTGAGATGGACAGGCCGGAGTGGTCGTACAGGTAGAGCGGCAGGATGATATTTTCGTACCCCGCCAGCCGCAGCAGCGAATCCGTGTCCATGTATTCCAGCAGGACATCCGCGATTTCTTCTTCCTGCCCGGTGATGGGGTTTTGGAAGCTGGCGACTTCCTCCCATTCCTGATGGTAAAGCGCGGCGATGAGCCAGTCGCCGTCAAGCTGGCTGTATTTGAGCTCCACGGTTTTGGCCTTCTCCGCGATGGCAAAGTCGCAGATGTCCTTCGCGGGTACGGTATCCCGCGCAAGGCCCCGCAGAAAATCCTCCGGCTCTTTGTATTCGTGCTTGTCGCCGAGGGTGTACCGGGGATGGAAGCACACCATCTTCCCGAAATGGCCGTATGCCTCGCGGGGATTTTCCGGGGATTCATCCTCGCGCAGCACAAGGGCATAGGGCTGTTTTACCGCGACAGCGGGCATAGTGATTCCTCCTTTGGATTTTTAGTGGGCGCCGAACAGGGACTTGGCGAGCGAGCCGGTCTTGAACAGGGTAAAGCAGAGCAGGGCGGTGTAGCCGGCGCTGCCCCATATCGCCATGTGGATGTTGTCCGCCGTGGCGATGCCCTGTATCAGCACCGAATAGATGGCGATGCACACCATGATGAGGAAGCCTTGGAAGCCCAGCGCAAACAGGGCTTTCAGGTAGTTTTGCCCCATTGAGCCCCATTCACGGTTCACCATCGTGGAGAGCGGGATCGGCGCGATGCTCACCGTCATGTAGATTTCGATCATCCTGCCGTAGGCGACGATGAACACGCAGATGGACATGGCCGTGATGCACAAACTCACGATGGAGGTCTGCATCCACAGGCCGATCAGGCCCCACACGTCTGTCGCTTCAAGCTGTGCGCGCAGGGTGTCCAGCGCGGCGGCTCCGCCGATGCTAAGGCTGCCGGACAGGATACCGGCGCTTTGCCTAACGACGGTTTGCGCCAGCGCGAACACCGACATGACGATGTTGAAGGTGTTCGTTAAGATATATGTGGCGCAGAAGGTTTTGAAAATCCACTTGAAAAATATCCAGGTGTCGAAGTCAGCCGATTGCTGTCAAGGTGTTTTTGCAAATGGATGTTTATAAAGAGGCAAAAAGCCACTTGAATAAAGAGGCAAAAAGCCACTTGAAAGATTTGTTTCTGGCCGTTATATGTGGTACAATGTAATTTATAAAATGATCACCTTTAGGGGCGAAAAAGTGCATTAGATGATTGAAAGGGTAAACAAGTATGATTATGCCTTATCTCAATTTCACAGGGGACTGTGAAGCAGCGTTCCGCCTGTATCAACGGGCCTTTGAGGGGGGGGAGCCTTTGCTTGCGCGTTACGGCGACGCGCCCGAAAGCGCCTATCCCAGCATGGATAAGGCACAGAAGAACAAGATTATGCACGGACAAATTATGCTCACTGAAACAGGCGGCATAAGCGGCGCTGACGCAATTTGGCCTGTGGAGAAAGGCTCCGCTATTCACATTCATGTCATCTGTGCGACGGTCGAGAAAGCGCAAAAAGCCTTTGACGTCCTTGCGGAAGAAGGCGCTATTGTTGAGAAGCTACAACCGAATCCGCCTCCGCACGACAATGGTGTAAGCGG
>QMCE01002535.1_pt1 | contig 10068 bp, 8 predicted proteins | sample 1821851 | NCBI WGS metagenome assembly QMCE01 (sample SAMN09453174, study PRJNA476694) | Termite gut metagenome, whole genome shotgun sequencing project. | isolation source: worker | host: Odontotermes sp. | place: South Africa:Pretoria | collected 2016-01-28 | reverse complement strand
GCATAAAGATAATTAAATATCGATAAAAAACCACTCATTTCCCACACCCGCGATCCACACCTTGCGAAAGTGTGGCGGAGCTGTTCAATAAAACATCCTTCAACACAAGAATTAACAGATGAAAGCGACACCGGAATTGATTAAAGAGTATCTCGGGCAGGAAGGCATTGACGATGCCACGTTGGCGGAGCTGGTTTCTCTTTGCGAAGTGAGAACTTATGAGGCCAACGAGATCATCTACAGGGAGCATGAAGAGTCGACGCAGCTTTTTATCGTGCATTCCGGCCAAGTCGACGTGCAATACAAACTGCCCCAAGGAAAACGCGAGACCATCGACACCTGCACCAAGGGCGATTACTTGGTCTGGTCGGCGTTGGTTCAGCCCTACAAGACCAACTCGATTGGCGTGTGCCGGGCCAAAGCGGAAATTTTGGCTCTGGACGGCGTCAGATTGCGTGCTCTCTGCAAAAAAGACACGCGCTTCGGCTATCAAATGATGAGTCTCATTGCCAGCGTCATTCGTCGCCGCCTTCAGGTGACTCGAAAAGAGATGATCGATTTGAAATAGTTGACGGACATTCAAAAGTTTCCTCCGTATTAAAATCAATTTCCAATACACATAGAAAGTGAGGTATCGATGCGACAAGAAATCGACTTGAGTTCTTATGGCATTAACGTGCAGCGAGTCTACCGTAATGCGGCCCCGGCCAAACTTTACGAAGACGCGATCACCCAAGAGGACGCCGCCGTCACCAACGCTGGCGCGCTTATCAACAGCAGTGGTGAAAAGACGGGCCGAAGCCCCAAAGACAAGCGAATCGTCAAAAATCCGGCCAGCGAAAAAGACATCTGGTGGGGTTCCGTCAATATGCCTATGGAACCGGACGACTTTGATGAAAGCAAGGCGAGGGCCGTCGATTACCTGAATACCCGCGATTTCCTCTATGTCGTCGACGCCTTCGCCGGCTGGGACCCGAATCACCGCCTGAAAATCCGCATCATCTGCTGTCGTGCCTATCACGCGCTTTTCATGCACAACATGCTGATTCGCCCGACGGCGGAAGAGCTTTTGGAGTTCGGCGAACCGGATTTCGTGATTTACAACGCCGGCCAATTCCCGGCCAACCCGCGTCAGGACGCTATTTCCAGCAAAACCAGCGTGGCCCTGTCCTTCGAGAAAGGCGAATTTGTCATTCTCGGCACGCAGTATGCGGGCGAAATGAAAAAGGGCGTGTTCACGATCATGAATTATCTCATGCCGAAGCAGAATATGGTTTCCATGCACTGTTCGGCCAACGAAGGCCAAGACGGCGATGTGTCGCTCTTCTTCGGCCTGTCCGGCACTGGAAAGACCACGCTTTCGACCGAGCCGCACCGCAAGCTGATCGGCGACGACGAACACTTCTGGACCAACAGGGGCGTGGTCAATATCGAGGGCGGCTGTTATGCGAAGTGCATTAACCTGTCGCCGAAAAGCGAGCCCGAAATTTTCAATGCCATCCGTTTTGGAACCGTGTTGGAAAACGTGGTTTACGACGACGTGACCCGCGCCGTCGATTTCGACGACCAGTCCGTCACGGAGAACACCCGCGCTTCGTATCCGATTGAATTCATCGACAACATCAAAATGCCCTGTATGGGCGGCCATCCGAAAAACATCGTCTTCCTCTCCTGCGATGCCTTCGGCGTGCTTCCGCCGGTCAGTGAATTGACCCCGGAGCAGGCCATGTACCACTTTATCAGTGGTTATACGGCCAAAGTCGCTGGCACGGAAATGGGCGTTTCCGAGCCGGAAGCGACGTTCTCCGCGTGTTTTGGGGCGGCCTTCCTCGTGTGGCATCCCACCAAGTACGCCGAAATTCTGGCCGAAAACATGAAAAAGTACGGCTCGAAGGCTTGGTTGGTCAACACCGGCTGGAGTGGCGGAAAATACGGCGTGGGCAAACGCTTGTCGATCAAGCATACCCGCGCGATCATCGACGGCATTCACAGCGGCGAGTTGGCTGCGAGCAAAAAGGAAATCGACCCCATTTTCGGCTTGTCGATCCCGACGGCTTGTGCCAACGTGCCCGCCGAAATTTTGAATCCGCGAAATCTTTGGGCCGACAAAAACGAATACGACAAGGTCGCCATGCACCTCGCCGGTTTGTACAAGAAAAATTTCACGAAGTACGAAAAGGATGCGGCGGAAGCCATCGTGAAAGCCGGACCACTGAAGTCCGAGTAGTCGTATCGTGAGCCGGAGATTCCGTTCTCATGTTTGTCACACCGGGGACTCACGTCCCCGGCTCTGTTTTTCTTTATCATTCCTTTACATACTTCAGTTATGTCAAACTCGGTTGCGATGCGTGTTGAGCACGACACGATGGGCGATGTTTCTCTTCCACACAATGCGTATTATGGTTCGCAGACACAGCGAGCGGTGGACAATTTTCCGATTTCCGGCAAGCCCATCGCACCGGACTTGATTCACGCTCTCGGCCTCATCAAAAAAGTGGCGGCCAAGGTCAATTTTGAGCTGGGCAAGTTTGAGAAAGGAGCCAAACCGCTCACGAAACAGGAGGTGGACGCCATCATCACGGCGGCGGGCGAAGTCGCGGACGGCAAATTCGACGCGGAGTTTCCCATCGACGTTTATCAAACCGGCAGCGGCACGTCGAGCAACATGAACACCAACGAGGTGATTGCCAACCGCGCCATCGAAATTTTGGGCGGCGACCGTTTTGACGCCAACAAACGCATTCACCCGAACGACCATGTCAACAACGGCCAAAGCACGAACGACATGTTCCCGACGGCCATTCACGTTGCGGTGGCCCTGTTGATCAAAAACACGCTGATTCCCGCCCTGTCGGACTGTCACAAAAATTTGGCCCAAAAAGCCAAGCAGTGGGAAAACGTGTTGAAAATCGGTCGCACGCATTTGGCCGATGCGGTTCCCATGACGCTGGGCCAAGAATTCGGGGCCTTTGCCCGCCAACTCGAATTGGCCATTGAGCGTGCCGAGATGGCGTTACAGCAAGTGCTCGAATTGCCCGCTGGCGGCACGGCCGTGGGAAGCGGCTTGAATACCCATCCCGAATACGGAAAAAATGTCGCCAAAGAATTGGCGGCCCTTACGTCCATTCCCTTTGTCGAAGCGAAAGACCATTTTGAAGCGAATGCTCAGCGCGATGGCCTCGTGACGGCCCACGCCCTCATCAAAGCCGTTTCCGTGGTGATGATGAATGTCGCCAACAACATTCGTTTTCTTTCCAGCGGCCCTCGTTGCAGTTATTACGAGGTACTGCTTCCCGACCTTCAACCGGGCAGCTCGATCATGCCGGGCAAAGTCAATCCGGTGCTGTGCGAAAGTTTGATGCAAGTCGCCGCCAAGGTGGCTGGTAATGATCAGACGATGACCGCGGCCGGCGTGACGGGCGGACATTTTCAGCTCAACATTATGATGCCGGTCATGGCCGACGTGGCGATTGAGTCGATTCGCATTCTGGCCGCCGCGACCAAGGTTTTTACCGAGAAAGCCCTGGATGGAATGGAAGCGAACGAGAAAAATTGTTACGACGCCATCGAACGCAGCTTGGCCATGGCGACGGGCTTGAACCATTACATCGGTTACGAAAAAGCCGCCTACGTCGCCAAGGAAGCGTTCAAGACGGGCAAAACGGTGCGCGAAATTTGCACGGAACAAAATATCGTCAGCCCCGAAGACCTGCAAAAGGCCCTTGACCCCAGCAAAATGGCGACAAACAAATAAGTCCTACACCATAGATGCATCAATACAACAAAAGATATACATTGAAAGGCTCGAAAATATCCTTTTCGTCATGTTGACAAGCCGCTCAGTGTTGGACACACAGTGTTGGACACACAGTGGCCGCAGGGTTTGGTGGCGTCGACTTGGAAATTTGGTCCCGCATAAAGTATACACATGTTAAAACCTATCCTCGATTTTTTCTGTTCCTCCATCGGCAAAAAACTAATCATGTGCCTGAGCGGCCTGTTTTTAGTGATTTTCCTCGTGGTTCATCTGGGCCTGAACTTGACCGCCCTATATTCCCGCGAACTCTACGAAGCGACCTGCGAATTCATGGATAAAACGACGGCGGTGCAGCTTTTAGTGCCCGTGCTCGCGGGCGGGTTTGTCGTGCATATCATTTATTCTCTGTTTATCGAACTGCAAAACCTGCGAGCGCGTCCCATCGGGTATGCCGTGCCCAACAAAGCACAAGCCGCGTCCTGGGCTTCGACGCACATGTTCGTCCTCGGACTGATCGTGCTCGGTTTTCTCGTGATTCACTTCGCCCATTTCTGGTGGAAAATGCAGTTGCAGAGTTTTTTGGGGCACGAACCGGCCAATGCTTACGATTTGCTTGAGGCTTTTTTCAGCAAGTGGTATTATTGCGCCCTGTACATCGTTTGGATTGTCGCGGTGTATTTCCATGTTTCGCATGGCTTTTGGAGTGCCTTTCAAACCCTCGGTATCAGCAGTTCGACATGGCTGCCCCGCCTGAAAATTGCGGCTCAGATTTACGCCACCGTGGTGGCCTTGGCCTATATTCTCATCCCCATCTATTTCTTCTTGGGGCTACAGAATATGTTGCAGCGGTAAAACGGTAAACGCGGAGAGTGCCCATCTTACCATCGGTCTCCGTCTGCGCCGGAATGACGATGTTGATGTCTACAAATCATATCATTACAAAATTGAGAATATAATGTCCGAAAAATTGCAGTCGAAAGTTCCCGAAGGCCCCTTGGCGGAAAAATGGAGCCGTCACCGTGCGAATATCAAAATTGTCAGCCCCGCCAACAAGCAGAAGATGGAAATCATCGTGGTCGGGACGGGCCTGGCCGGGGCGTCCGCCGCCGCTTCGCTGGGGGAACTGGGCTACAACGTCAAGGTGTTTTGCATCTCCGACAGCCCCAGACGTGCCCACTCCATTGCCGCCCAGGGGGGAATCAATGCCGCCAAAAATTATCAAAACGATAATGACTCCGTCTACCGCCTCTTTTACGACACCATTAAGGGCGGCGATTTCCGTTCCCGCGAGGCCAATGTGTACCGCTTGGCCGAAGTGAGTCCGCAAATCATCGATCAGTGCGTGGCGCAGGGCGTGCCGTTTGCGAGGGAATACGGCGGCTTGCTGGCCAACCGTTCGTTCGGCGGCTCGCAGGTGTCGCGGACATTTTACGCTCGCGGTCAGACAGGCCAGCAGTTGTTGCTCGGAGCGTATGCCGCTTTGAACCGTCAAATTGCCGCCGGCTCGGTCAAATCGTATAACCGCCGCGAAATGCTGGACTTGATTCTTATCGACGGGAAGGCCAAGGGCATCATTTGCCGAAATCTGGAGACCGGCGAACTGGAACGTCACGGAGCTCACGCCGTCGTGATTGCCACCGGCGGTTACGGAAATGTGTTTTTCCTCTCGACCAACGCGATGAACAGTAACGGTTCGGCCGTTTACCAGTGTTACAAAAAAGGAGCGTTTTTCGCCAACCCCTGCTTCGCGCAGATTCACCCCACCTGCATTCCGGTTCACGGCGAGCAGCAATCGAAATTGACCTTGATGTCCGAGTCGTTGCGAAACGACGGGCGGATTTGGTCGCCGAAAAAGCTCAGCGATGTGGCCAAAATTCGCAAAAAGGAACTCAAGGCGTCGCAGATTCCTGAAGAAGATCGAGATTATTATTTAGAGCGGCGTTATCCGGCCTTCGGAAATCTTGTGCCCCGCGACGTGGCCTCGCGTGCCGCCAAAGAACGCTGCGACGAGGGTTTTGGCGTGGCGGACACGGGTTTGGCCGTCTTCTTGGATTTTGCCACAGCCATCGAAAAATACGGCAAGGACGTGATCGAAGAGCGTTATGGCAATTTGTTCCAGATGTATGAAAAGATCACCGACGTAAATCCGTACAACGAGCCGATGCAGATTTACCCGGCCATCCACTACACCATGGGCGGTTCGTGGGTCGATTACAACTTGATGACGACCATACCGGGCCTTTACGCCATCGGCGAGGCCAATTTCAGTGACCACGGCGGCAATCGACTTGGGGCTTCCGCGCTGATGCAAGGTTTGGCGGACGGGTATTTTATCCTGCCGTACACGATGGGCGAATACCTGTCCAGCGACATTCAAACGCCCAAAACCGACACGAACCATCCGGCGTTCGAGGAGGCGGAAAAGCAACTCCAAGAAAGAATTGCCAAGTTACTCAGCATCAACGGCAAAAAACCGGTCGATGTCATCCACAAAAAATTGGGTAACATTATGTGGACCTATGTCGGCATGGCGCGAAACGAGGCGGGCCTCAAAGAAGCCCTGCGTTTGATCGAAATCGTCCGAGATGATTTTTGGTCGAACGTCAAAGTGTCCGGCGAAAACGCCGAGTTCAATCAGGAGCTGGAAAAAGCGTTGCGTTTGGCGGACAACATCGAAATTGCCAAGCTCATGGCCTTGGATGCCCTCAATCGTCGCGAATCCTGCGGCGGCCATTTCCGTGAAGAAATGCAGACGGCGGACGGCGACACCAAACGCGACGACGAAAATTTCGCCTACGTTTCCGCTTGGGAATACAAAGGCGAAAACCAAGAGCCGGAACTCCACAAAGAGCAGCTCGTTTTTGAAACCGTTCACTTCTCCACGAGAAATTATAAGGATTAAATTCAATTCGACGATGACTCGTCACCCCGCGTAGGCAGCAATCAGAAGGAGCCGAGAATGGAGCGTAGCGCACTGACGGGTTGTACTGTCAATACGGCTTTCGGCCTCCTTTCCGGCTTTTGTTCCCATAACGCGATATTGATTCCTAGTTTATAGTTATCTCACTCACCATTGTCATAGTAATGAAGTTTACCCTTAAAATCTGGCGGCAAAAAAACGCCAAGGCGAAAGGCCGATTTGAAACATACACCGTCGACGGCATTTCGCCGGACACGTCTTTTTTCGAGATGCTGGACATTTTGAATCTCGATCTCGTCACCGCCGGCAAAGAGCCGGTCGCCTTCGACCACGATTGCCGGGAAGGCATTTGCGGAACCTGTTCACTGTACATTAACGGCAGAGCGCATGGACCGGACAATGACGTGACTACGTGTCAGTTGCACATGCGAAAATTTCAAAACGGCGAAACCATCACCATCGAGCCGTGGCGTTCGGCGGCCTTTCCCGTGATTAAGGATTTGGTCGTCAACCGCAACGCTTTTGACCAGATTTTGCAGGCGGGCGGCTTTGTTTCCGTCAACACCGGCGGCGTGCCGGACGGCAACGTCATTCCGATTGCCAAAGACAATGCCGAAGAATCCATGGACGCCTCGGCCTGCATCGGCTGCGGAGCCTGCGTGGCCACCTGCAAAAACGGTTCCGCCATGTTATTCGTCGCGGCGAGAGTTTCGGCACTGGCCGTCTTGCCGCAAGGCCGACTTGAAGCGGCCAAGCGAGCCAAGGCGATGGTCGCCAAAATGGATGAACTCGGTTTCGGTTGCTGTACAAATACGCAAGCCTGCCAAGCTGAGTGCCCCAAAGGCATTTCCATCACGCACATCGCCAGACTGAACCGCGAATTTTTGCTCGCAAAAGTGCAAGACTAACCTCGAACAGAGCCGGGCGGCGTCAGCCCACGGAGCGATCCGCTATGAAGCCAATTGAAAATCTGGGTGAGGGCCAAAACTATAATGCGGTGAATATCGGCAGTTTTGACCGACTGATGGATTATTCCTTGATTCATGTCAAGACGCAGCAGGAAGTTCGCGGTAAAGTTTTTGTCAAAGAAGCCCTCAAAACGACGGGAACGGAAATTTCTTTTACCGCCTTGCCGCCTCGAAGCGAATTGCCCTATTTTCATTTTCACCACAAAGACGAAGAGACCTACATTATTCTAAAAGGTTCCGGCTTCTACCAAGTGGATGACGATTGCTTTCCCGTTTCAGAGGGCAGTGTCATTCGCGTCGCCCCGCAAGGCAAACGCGGCTTATGCAATACCTCCGATGTGGAAATGGTTTACGTCTGCATCCAATCCAAAGAGAATTCTTTGGAAGAACATACGGCCGATGATGGCGTGCGAGTGGTCATGGAACCCAAATGGCGCAACTAGACAAGGCAACTTCTGAATTTAACATCACACATGGATTGGTTCACCGAACTGTTGGTTGGTAAGAGCATCGGTCACATCGTCTTGATCTTTGCTTTCGTCATTGCCTTGGGCATGGCCTTGGGCAAAATCAAAATCGCTGGCATTTCACTCGGCGCGACTTTTGTGCTCCTCGTCGGCATCGCCGTGAGCCATTTCGGCATGTTGTTCCCCGACATGCTCTTTGCCGATGCGAAAGGTGCGAAGCATTTTATCGACCCGGAAGTCACGCATTTTGTCCGCGAATTTGGGCTGATTCTCTTTGTCTACGCGGTGGGATTGCAGGCCGGTCCCGGCTTTTTTTCCGCGTTCAAGTCCGGCGGCATGAAATTGAATCTGCTGGCTGTCGGCGTGGTCGGCGGCGGCGTGCTCACGACGATTGTGTTGCATTATGTCACGGGAATTGACATGCCCACCATGGTCGGCATTCTTTCCGGTGCGATTACGAACACGCCCGGTTTGGGAGCCGCCCAGCAGGTCTATAAGGACATGGGGCAGGATTCAAGCATTCTTGCAACGGCTTATGCCATGTCTTATCCGCTCGGCGTGATCGGAATTATCGGTTCAATCATTGCCGTGCGTTTCATTTTCCGGGTCGATTTGGAAAAAGAGAATGCACGTCTGCTGCCTGCGAAACAGGAAAAAGTTTCCAAAACACCAGCCGCCGAACCGGAGAAACACGCTCACGGCGAGCCGGTCATTCCCATTTTTGTCGGCATTGCACTGGGCGTTGTTTTGGGCAGCATTCCGGTTTACATACCCGGCGTGCCGATTCCGGTGAAACTGGGCTTGGCGGGCGGGCCACTGGTGATGGCCATCTTGCTGGGAGCCTTTGGGCCGAAAATCGGATTCCCGACGCCGATCACGTCCAGTGCCACCATGATTTTGCGCGAAGTGGGAATCTGCCTGTTTTTGGCCTGTGTGGGCTTGATTGCGGGTGAAACTTTTGTGGAAACCGTCACGAATGGCGATGGCTTGCTTTGGGTGGGGCTGGGCGTTATTATTACGGTGGTGCCGCTTTTGTTGGTAGGGCTTTTAGCCTACGGTTTATTCAAAATCGACTATTTTACCTTGATGGGCATGATGGCCGGCAGCAACACGGACCCGCCCGCCCTGTCCTATTCGGTGGGTGCGGCGGGCAGTGTCGGCGCCTCTGACAGACCGAGCGTTGGATATGCCACCGTCTATCCACTAACCATGTTTTTAAGAATTATGACGGCACAATTGTTGATTTTGATGTTTGCGTAGAGGTAAGAAAAATGACAAAACCCGTTTTTCACAACACACTGTACACGCACGACAATTTGTACGTTTTGTGCGGCATGAACAGCGCACTCGTCGATTTGATTTACCTCGACCCGCCGTTCAACACGAAACGCATGTTCTCCGCCCCAGTCGGCAGTAAGGCTGCCGGGTCAAGTTTCAAGGACCTGTGGACTTGGCACGATGTCGATGAGCATTATCTCGGCACGCTGGCCATCCGGTATCCGTCACTCGCCAAGTACATTGCAAGCGTTGGAGCCATTCATAGCAAGGCGATGATGGCGTATTTGACGTACATGGCCCAGCGAGTCGTCGAGATGTACCGCATTTTGAAAGACACCGGCTCGCTGTATTTGCACTGTGATCCGACGGCAGGACATTATTTGAAACATCTCCTTGACAGTGTTTTCGGGAAGAACAATTTTCGGAATGAAATTATCTGGCGGCGACACTACAGTCACAACGATGGAAAGAAATTTGGTGGCATTCACGATACGATTCTGTATTACACAAAATCGCCACAGTACACCTATAATCGGCAACACCTAAAATATGACGACGATTACGTTAACAGGCACTACAATCTCACCGACGAAAGCGGCAGACCATTTCGCTCCGTTTCCATGAATGGGGCGGGACAAGGTGAAGCAAAATATTTCGGCCAGAAACTTTTGTCACCGC
>QMCE01769711.1_pt1 | contig 10069 bp, 10 predicted proteins | sample 1821851 | NCBI WGS metagenome assembly QMCE01 (sample SAMN09453174, study PRJNA476694) | Termite gut metagenome, whole genome shotgun sequencing project. | isolation source: worker | host: Odontotermes sp. | place: South Africa:Pretoria | collected 2016-01-28 | reverse complement strand
CTGTGAAGTGACATATGAAACGCAATATGACATCGGATGACTGACGCACATTTTATTTTTTTCACCCTTTTTTCTTTTTGACTTTTATGGTATTATAGTAAAAGCATAGGTAAAGGGAGTATATTTTGATGGCAGAGACTGATAGCCGGCCGCGGCAGGCTAAACGCCGCAAAAGAGTGCAGGTCATAAAAAAAGTGATCATTTATGCAATATTTACCGCCATTTTACTTCCCACTGTCCTTTGCATTATCTTGTCGGTGAGGTTAAAGGATGCCCTGAGACAGATCGACGCGCTGGAAGCGACGCTGGAGGAGGCCGCAAAGGCGGCTTCAGCAGACATGCCTCAGTCAGAAGAGGAAGTCGCGCAGACAAGTATTTTTGTGACATCGCAGCTGGAGGAATCGACCAGAACAGGCGACGAAGGCCAGATTGAGCAGATAACGGAAGAAACGGAACAGATCAAGATATATCTGACATTTGACGACGGCCCCAGCAGCCATACTGGTGAGATACTGGATATATTGAAGCAATATGACGTGAAAGCGACTTTTTTTGTGGTCGGTAAGACCGATGACCTGTCGCTGCAAGCCTATCGGAGGATCGTGGAAGAAGGCCATACCCTCGCCATGCATTCTTACAGTCACCGCTATCAGGAGATTTATCAGTCGGTGGAAAGTTTCAGTGATGACCTGACCCGGCTGCAGGAGTTCCTGTATGAAGAAACCGGGATATGGTGTACATACTGCCGTTTTCCCGGCGGCAGTTCCAATACAGTAAGCAATGTGGACATGCAGGAGCTGATTGCTTATCTGGTCGAGCAGAATATTGCCTATTTCGACTGGAATATCGCCTCCGGCGATGCCGTCAGCGGTGCTTTAAGCGCAGAGCAGATTGTGGATAACAGTCTTGCCGGAGTAAACGGAAAACGGACGGGCATTATGCTGCTGCACGATGCAGCGGAGAAACACACTACGGTGGAGGCCCTACCTCAGATTATCGAAGGCCTGCTGGCCATGGAAAATGTCCAGATCCTGCCAATCAGTGATGATACCGTGCCGGTGAGGCATATGGAAGCTTTGTCGTAAAGTTAAAAAGCTGGTAAGTAAATCCAGAATTCATCATATGTATTAAAAACAAATAATATTATAATAAAAGTAACTGTTCAGCAGGTATTCCGCGAGAATTATTTTATGTCCTTCTGAATAATTACGAATAAAGATTGGAGGAAGGATATAATGGGATTTTTCACAGACTTAAAGGAGGACCTTTCACAAGCAGTCAGTGAATTACTGCCGGAAGAAGATATTCTGGAATTAACTGAGGAATCAGAAGAAATGGCGGAACCGGAATTATCTGAATCAGAATTAAGCATGGCCGAACCGGAATTGACCATGGCCGAAACGGAATTAGGCATGGCCGAACCGGAATTAGAAATGGCCGAACCGGAATTAACCATGGCCGAAGCGGAATTAAGCATGGCCGAAGCGGAATTATACACGGCCGAAACGGAATTACCGGAATCAGAATTAACCAGGGCGGAACCGGAATTAACCATGGCGGAGTATGATACTTTGGAAAACGCACCGGCAAGCGACACCCAAGCGGCTGATATGACATTTGCGGAAGAGCCAGTCACTCAGGACACATCCAAACCTTGGGATGAGACGGCTGATTTTGATGACGGACTGCCGATTGATATTGATGAGATGCTGGATAAAGCGGAGGAGATGACGATGATGAAAGAGGTGAACGAAATGATGGAAGAACCGGTATATGTGGCAGCTGCAGAAGCTGAGATGATGAAATCAGATCTTCCGGACAAAAAAGTATCTGACGAGACGGCAACAATAACAGCCGGCATGAAGCTTGTGGGCGATATCACGTCTGAAGGCTCACTGGAACTGGAAGGGATTATCCACGGAAATATTGACATCCTCGGTAAGTTAAATATAACCGGAAGTATCGTCGGAGATTCGCAGGCGGCGGAGATTTTTGCGGACAATGCCAAGATCACCGGAGAAATGAAAAGCAACGGAAGCGTTAAGATCGGGCAGAGCACGGTAATTATCGGCAATATTTTTGCCAACAGCGCTGTTATTGCCGGAGCCGTCAAGGGCGACATTGATGTCCAGGGCCCGGTTATTCTTGATACGTCAGCGATCGTAATGGGTAACATCAAGTCCAAATCAGTCCAGATCAACAACGGTGCCGTTATCGAAGGCATGTGTTCACAGTGTTATGCTGAGGTGAATCCCACCTCGTTCTTTGAAGAGTTCAAAAAAGGAAAAAAATAATGAGAATACTATTAAAGTTGAGCGGTGAAGCGCTGGCGGGAGATAAAAAGACAGGGTTTGACGAAGCTACGGTAAAAGAGGTTGCCAGCCAGGTAAAACAGCTGTTGGCTGACGGCATTCAAGTGGGCATCGTGATTGGCGGCGGGAATTTTTGGCGCGGCCGGACCAGCAGCAATATTGACCGGACGAAGGCAGATCAGATCGGCATGCTGGCGACCATTATGAACTGTATTTACGTATCGGAGGTTTTTCGCAGTGAAGGAATGGCCTCAGCTGTCTTAACTCCATTTGAATGCGGGTCTTTCACCAAGCTTTTCTCCAAGGATCGGGCAATAAAGTACTTTAATAAGGGGATGGCGGTGTTTTTTGCCGGCGGCACCGGGCATCCGTTTTTTACGACAGATACCGGCGCGGTACTGCGGGCGGCAGAATTAGATGCGGATATGATATTGCTTGCCAAGGCAGTAGACGGGGTATATAACGAAGATCCCCACACCAATCCCCAGGCGGTAAAATACGACAAGGTCACCATCGAAGAGGTAATAGCCAAAAATCTGCAGGTAGTGGATATGACAGCTTCGATCATGGCCAGGGATAATAAAATACCGATGCGCGTGTTCGGTTTGGGTGAACGGCAGAGCATAGTCAATGCCGCAAAAGGAAATTTTACAGGAACCAATGTAACCGTATAGAAGCCGCAAAAGGAAATTTCACAGGAACCAATGTAACCGAATAAAAGCGGCGAAAGATAATTTTCAGGATGCCATATGAACGCCAGAACAAAGGTGACTGTAATACTATGTACATAGGAAGCATACGGGCATGAATGGGAGGAAGTAAGGATGGATGAGAGATTACAGGTCTATGACAGTAAAATGAAAAAAACATATGAACATCTGGAAAGCGATTATGCAGGAATCCGGGCCGGGCGTGCCAACCCGCATGTGCTGGATAAGATCAAGGTAAACTATTACGGAACGCCGACACCGATACAGCAGGTCGGAAATATTACGATTCCGGAAGCAAGGCTGATCCAGATTGCGCCGTGGGAGAAGTCTTTGATTAAGGATATTGAAAAGGCGATCCTGGCTTCCGATATCGGGATCAATCCTTCCAACGACGGCAATTCCATCAGGCTGGTTTTCCCGGAGCTGACCGAGGAGAGAAGAAAAGAGCTGGTGAAAGAGGTCAAGAAAAAAGGCGAAGAATGTAAGGTGGCGATCCGTAATATCCGGCGGGACGGCAATGAAGCCTTCAAGAAACTGGGCAAGGGCGAAGTTTCTGAAGATGAGGCCAGGCAGCTGGAAGACAACCTGCAGAAACTGACAGACAAGTTCATCAAGGATGTTGACAAGCTGGTTGAGGATAAATCAAAGGATATTCTTACCGTATAAGGTTTGACAGTATGGCGGGCATTCCCTTGGCTGAAAAGAGGAATGCTTTTCGCTTTACTTCACAGAAAATGGCCGGATTTTTGGCAAGGCAGTTTGAAAGAGAGACAGATATATGGATGACGGGCTGAGGATGCCCAGGCATGTGGCGATTATTTTGGACGGGAACGGGAGATGGGCAAAGAGCAAGGGGATGCCCCGGAATTATGGCCATGTGCAGGGAGCCAAGACAGTGGAAGTGATTTGTGAGGAAGCGTACCGGATGGGAATCGAATACCTTACAGTGTATGCTTTTTCCACGGAGAATTGGAACCGGCCGGACGATGAAGTGGCGGCGTTGATGAAGCTGCTGAGAAATTATATGAAAACCTGTCTGAAGACGGCAGCAAAGAACCGGATGTGTGTACGGGTTTTAGGGGATAAAAGCGGATTGGCCAGTGATATCAGGTCAAGGATAGCACAGCTGGAAGAGGCGACCAAGGATAATGACGGTCTGAAATTCCAGATCGCGTTAAACTACGGCGGCCGGGATGAGATCGTACGGGCCGTGAGAAGAATAAGCGAAGCAGTAAAGCAGGGACAGATTGATCCGGCAGATATTGATGAAAAGACGGTGTCGGCTTATCTGGATACTTCCGGGCTGCCGGAACCGGACCTGTTGATCCGGACCTGCAATGAACAGCGGATATCAAACTTCTTATTGTGGCAGCTGGCCTATACGGAGTTTTATTTCACACCGCTAGCCTGGCCTGACTTTACCAAAGCAGAGCTGGTCAAGGCGATAGAGGCATATAATCATAGAGAACGGCGGTACGGCGGCGTTACGGAATAGAGGGGATTGGAATGACGAATTTTTGGGCTAGGTTAATAAGCGGGATTGCGCTTGTCGCAGCAGCCCTTGCGGTGATAGTATGCGGCGGATATGTGCTGGCCGGGGTGCTGTTTGCGATTTCATTGGTCGGATATCATGAGCTGATGAGAGCGTGCAAGCTGACCGCCGAAGGGAAGACGATCAGCAGTTTAGAAGCAGTGGGCTTTGTGGCGGTGGCCGGTTATTATGCGGTAATGGTCTGGTCAGGCGACGGGATGCTGCTTTTGCTGGCACTGGTGCTGGCCTTGGTGGCCTTGATGTTTGTATTTGTTTTCGGGTATCCCAAGTATCATGCGCGCCAGATTATGGAAGCCTTTTTCTGTCTTGTGTATGCACCGGTCATGTTATCCTGTATTTATCTGACCCGGCAGCTTAACTACGGCAGCTACATCGTGTGGCTGATCTTTATCAGTTCCTGGATCTGTGATACTTGTGCGTATTGCGTAGGGATGCTGATCGGGAAACATAAGATGGTTCCCCGTCTCAGCCCCAAAAAATCAATAGAAGGTGCGGTCGGCGGGATAGTAGGAGCGGTAATCGTCGGTGCATTATACGGGTATTTTTTGCAGAACAGGCTGGCGGGGGGACAGGAACTGGCCGTGGTCTTTGCCCTGATCGGCGGAGCCGGGTCAGTGATCGCGCAAGTAGGCGATCTGGCGGCATCGGCTATCAAAAGGAATCATGACATTAAGGATTACGGCAAACTGATCCCAGGCCATGGCGGCATCATGGACCGGTTTGACAGCGTGATATTTACGGCACCGATGATATATTTGCTGGCAGTACTGTTGATCAGATTATAGAGTGTGAACAGTAAGGCGAAATGCCAAACAAGGGGGAATACAAAGTAAGGATATAGGGGCACAGAATATGAAAAAGCTAGCGATTTTGGGCTCGACCGGTTCGATCGGGACGCAGGTCTTGGATATTGTCAGGAATCACCGGGACGAGCTTCAGGTGACCGCTCTTGCGGCCGGCAATAACGTGGAAGCCATGGAAAGACAGATCAGGGAATTTCATCCTAAGATCGCCGCCATGTGGACGGAAAAGTCTTACCGTGAGCTGCAAAATAAGGTGGCAGACTTAGATGTCAGGGTGGTCTGCGGAATGGAAGGGCTGCTGGAAATAGCCGTTATGGAGGAAGCCGACACCCTGCTTACGGCTGTCGTGGGGATGATCGGGATCAGGCCGACGATTGCGGCCATTGAAACGGGCAAGGACATTGCCTTGGCGAATAAGGAGACATTGGTGACGGCAGGTCACATTATCATGCCCTTAGCGGAAGCGCACGGGGTAACGATCCTGCCGGTGGACAGCGAACACAGCGCGGTCTTACAGTCCATGCAGGGAGAGAACCGCCGGCGGGTGGAAAAGATCTGGCTGACGGCATCGGGAGGGCCTTTCCGCGGGAAAAGCCGGTCAGAGCTGGCGGACATGACGGCAGAGGAGGCATTGCGGCACCCCAACTGGTCGATGGGCAGAAAAATAACCATTGATTCGGCGACCCTGGTAAACAAAGGGCTGGAAGTGATTGAAGCAAGATGGCTGTTTGATATGCGGGCCGATCAGATTCAGGTCGTGGTGCATCCGCAGAGTATTGTCCATTCTATGGTGGAGTATGCCGACGGCGCCATCATAGCGCAGCTGGGAGCACCGGATATGAAGCTGCCGATACAGTACGCCCTGTTTTATCCGGACCGGCCGCCCCTAAACACAAAAATAGTTGATTTTTTTCAATTATCGGCCCTTACCTTTGAAAAACCGGATGTTGAAGTATTTAAAGGCCTCGATATGGCATATCAGGCCCTGGAAGCCGGCGGCAGCATGCCGACCGTATATAATGCGGCAAATGAAAAGGCCGTCAGCTTATTCCTTGAAAATAAAATCAAATTTTTAAATATTTATGAATTAATCGAGGGGGCTATGACGTATCATAAAGTAATAGAGAATCCCACGGTTGAAGAAATTCTCCAGACGGAAACAGAAAGCTATGACTATATCAGGAAGGTGACGAATTGGTAGCGACAGTTATTTGTTTTATATTAATATTTACACTGATTGTTCTGGCCCATGAACTGGGACATTTTCTATTGGCACGAAAGAACGGGATTCATGTGACCGAGTTTTTTATCGGCATGGGACCGTCTTTGTTTTCTTTTACCAGAGGGGGCACCAAATATTCCCTGAAACTGTTCCCGATCGGCGGTGCCTGTGTATTTGAGGGAGAAAACGGCCAGATTGAGAATTCCGACTATAAAGAAAGCAGCGGGGGAGAAGAGAACCAAGAAAATATCCGTCCGGAACCAGGCGAAAGCTCTTTCCTCAAAGCATCAGCCTGGGCACGGTTTTCCGCTATAATAGCCGGACCGCTGTTCAACTTTTTTCTGGCTTACCTGCTGGGTCTGGTTATTGTCGCCTATACGGGGACCGACCGGCCGGTACTCGACGCGGTAACCCCGGGAGGGCAAGCAGAAGCTGCCGGACTGCGGAAGGGCGACCTGATTACCAAGATCAACAAGGAAACGATTCATTTGTACCGGCAGATTTATTTTATTTCCTATACCAGCAGAGGAGAACCCTTGCAGGTAACCTACGAACGAGACGGCTTTGAAACCAGTGTGACGGTAACACCGGCTTATAATGAGGAGCTGGGCCGTTATCTGTTTGGAATCAATGCCTACGGTTCCTATTCGGACAGCAAAGGGATGGATATCTTTACCAGCGCGTTTCACGAGGTGCAGTTCGGCGTGACCTCGACCCTGAAAAGCCTCGCGATGATGCTGCAAGGCCGGCTGGGTGGCGACGACGTGGCGGGTCCCCTGGGAATGGCAGTAATTGTCGGGGAAACCTATGAAGTGGCAAGTTCCTATGGATTTTTACAGGTACTGATTTCCATGCTGAATATTACGATGATCCTGTCGGTTAACCTCGGCATCATGAACCTGCTTCCCCTGCCGGCCCTAGACGGCGGAAGACTATTTTTTATCGTAATAGAGCTGATCCGGGGAAAACCGATCCCGCCCGAAAGAGAGGGCATGGTGCATCTGGCAGGCATGATCGCGCTGATGGTTCTGATGGTGATCGTACTCTTCAACGACATCGCCAAAATTTTCTGACAGCTTACTTTCCGGGAAACGCCTTAACCAGCGTTTCCCGATCCAAGTCCAATTCGGCACGATTCCACCTGCAGAATTCCATTCCACCTAGCTTATACCATATGATTATCCATTTATCCTATTTATTTCATTCAATTAATTTTCATCCTGTTAATTTTGTCTGATTATTTTATTCCAATTAATTCCATACTGATTAATTCCATCTTAATTAGCTCTATATCAGGTAATACTCCAGTGCTTCTTCTTGTTACGATATTTATTAGCTACTGATAAATTATCGTGTCTTAACCGTATTTTGAGAATTAGTGTCATACTATACAAATTATGAACGAAGTACAAGCAAAATCAAATCAAAAGTAAATTAACTCAAAAGCTAATCAAATCAAAAGCAAATCATAAACAAATCAATAAGCGGAAGGGAGGATATGCGTAGATATATGTTGATTCTAGGAAGATATGAGTTGAGGGAAATGGCTGGTCAGGGCGGAACCGGAAAAGTTTACCGGGCATTTGACAGACACCTGCAGAGGACAGTTGCAGTGAAACAGACAGCTGTAGATGAACAGGACGGAAATAAGGGACGCTGCTTATGGAATGAGGCCAAGCTGTTGAACAGCATGGAGCATCATGCGTTACCCAAGGTTTATGATTATTTTAAAGAGGAGGAAACAGTCTATATGGTAACAGAGTTTATCCGTGGGGCGACTCTTGAAGAATATATAACAAGCAACGGACCTATGGGAAAGCAACTGGCGCTGACTGTGATGCAGGAACTTATTTCCGTCTTCTTTTATCTACATTCCTTCCAGCCCCCGATCATTTATTGTGACTTAAAGCCAGCCAATATTATGATAAGGGAAGACGGACGAATAAAACTGATCGATTTTGGTGCGGCAGCAGCTGTCCGTAATAAGGCCCAAGCAGGAACGCCAGGCTATAGCGCTCCTGAACTGCTGACTGTTGACAGCAAACCGCCTGATTTATCGGAAAGCAATGACATATACAGCCTAGGAGCAGTATTTCATTTCTTACTGACAGGAAACACCTTCGCTTCTATGAAAGAATCCCGTCATAACCTGCCATTCAGCACCAAAAAAATCATAATAAAATGCCTACACGAAAACCCATACCGCCGATATGCCAATGTAGGCCAGCTAAAAAAAGCACTGAATTACTGCGAGAGTCTGAAAAGGCCTTCCATCTTAAAGGCAAAATCATTTCGTACAGCTTATTTCCTCTTACTGTCAGCCAGTATTACTATACTTTTATTATCATCAAGTACTTCTCCGGGGTCAGTCAATGAACATTCTCCCGAGTCAGTCAATGAACTGCCTGTCACAGTGAGGGATTCCGACGGATATAAATTGCTGATAAAAGAAGGGGCTGTCTATCGACCGGTAAAAGACATTATTCTTGAGTTGCCTTTGTCAGGCATACCGAAGGGTGAGGAGGTAATCTTGCAAATTGTGATATATGACCAGAAATCACGATATGAAAGCCGCAAGTTCTTAATTTGCAACAGCAATAATTGAAATATTAACCTCATGTTATTAGCGCAATTAAAGCAGATGTAAGGGAAATTTAAATATTTAAAGTATTTGATGAGAAAATATTTCAGCGAAAACAGCTTACAGCGAAAATAATTCTACTAGGTTTCATGTTGACAAATATTGACATCAGTGCTATATTGAAACTACCATATTCGTAGTGGGATACTAGGAATTAAAAGGAGAGAGTCAGTGAATCAAACAATATACATGGACAACGCCGCGACTACCCAAATGGCTCCGGAAGTTCTAGAAGCTATGCTCCCCTATTTCAACGAGTACTACGGCAACCCCAGCAGTGAACATTATTCTCTAGGAACCAGAGCCCGGAAAGCAGTAATGCAAGCAAGAGAAGTTATCGCAGAGAGCCTGAAGGCGAAGAGCAACGAGATTTATTTCACAGCCGGCGGCACCGAGGCAGTCAACTGGGCCATCAAGGCGACGGCAGATGCCTATGAGTGCAAGGGCAAGCACATCATCACTTCTTCCATAGAGCATCACGCCGTTCTGCACACCTGCCAGTACCTGGAGAAGAAAGGCTATCAGATAACCTATGTCGGCGTAGATGAAAACGGCATAGTTAAGCTGGAGGAACTGAAGCAAGCCATCCGTCCGGATACGATCCTGATCTCCGTGATGTTTGCCAACAACGAGATCGGCACCGTGCAGCCGGTCAAGGAGATCGGAGCAATTGCCCGGGAAAAGGGCGTGATTTTTCACACCGATGCGGTGCAGGCTTACGGTCATCTGCCGACCGATGTGGATGAATATCAGATAGACTTATTAAGTGCCAGCGGCCACAAGCTGAACGGCCCGAAAGGAACCGGCTTCCTTTACATCCGTCAGGGAC
>QMCE01002534.1_pt1 | contig 10069 bp, 7 predicted proteins | sample 1821851 | NCBI WGS metagenome assembly QMCE01 (sample SAMN09453174, study PRJNA476694) | Termite gut metagenome, whole genome shotgun sequencing project. | isolation source: worker | host: Odontotermes sp. | place: South Africa:Pretoria | collected 2016-01-28 | reverse complement strand
AGATGGCCGCAGGCCGATACTTTTTTCTTTGGACGAAGAGGCAAAAGAGCACCTGGAGGCCCAATACCCGGGCCGCTTCCACTACGAAAAACCGCACGGAGAGGCGGATTACCTCTACCTTAGCACCGACCTTGCCGATTTGCCAGGCAAAAAATACCAGAAAAAGCGCAACCATTGCTCCCGCTTCGAGCGCGACAACCACGACCGCTGGGAATTTGGCGAAATCACGCCCGACATCATGCCAAAAGTGATTGCCTTTAACAACCAATGGTGCCGTTTATACGATAACCGGGGCGACGAGGGCATTGCGGAGGAGCACCGTGCCATTGAACTTGCCTTTCGCCATTACGACGAACTGAAGCTGAAAGGCGGCTTCCTCACCGTGAACGGCGAGGTGGTGGCTTTTTCCTTCGGCAGCCCGCTGAATGGCGAAATTTTTTGCACCCACGTGGAAAAAGCCCTGTACGACGTGACGGGCGCCTATGCCGTAATAAACCGTGAAATGGCCCGCCGCTTTTGCCGGGGCTACCAATACATCAACCGGGAAAACGACGTGAACGAAGAGGGCCTGCGTGATGCAAAGCTATCCTACCATCCCACTGTATTAGAGGAAAAATATACGGCGGAGCTGATGGATGGCCAGTGATGTGTTGTGCCGCGTTGCAACGCCGGAGGACAAGCCCTTTTTGCTGGATTTGTGGGGCCGGGTGTATGGCGACAGCCCCGCCTACGCCACCCGCTGCCTGGACATCTTTGCCGGGGCCGGAAACGTGCTGGTGGCACAATGGGGTGCGGCGCCCGTGGCCATGCTGCTTATGGTACCCTGCCACATAAACGGTGCACCGGGTGCGTATTTGTACGCCTTGGCCACCGAGCCAGCCCGCCGCGGCGCCGGGGTGATGAGCGCTCTGATAGCCCACAGCGAGGCCCTTGCGCATAGCCGGGGCGCGGTTTTTGCACTGCTGATACCCGCTACAGCCGCGCTATACCCTTACTATCAAAAGCGCGGCTACATAAACCGCCTGCGCCTGCGCCATGTGCGCCTGCCACTGGCGGGTGGGGGCCCCGGCAACGGTGTGGCCGGGCTTGGAAATATGCCCAAACACAACAAAGCCGCAAGTGCCATGGCGGCCAATGCCGGTACTGTTCCTTTCACACAGGAAGCCCCCACCGGCGTGCGGCTGGCACAATTGCGCGCGCAGTGGCTGTCCAGCCCGGCCGTGTGCTTTGGCGGCGAAAGCGCCGCCCTTGCAGCGCAGGATATCGCTGGGGAAGGCACAGTGCTGGCCAACAGCAAAGACGCCTACGCCGTGGCCCTGCCCGGCAAAGGCGCCCTGTTGGTGGCAGAACTGGCCGCCAGCACCAACGAAGCCGCCCTGGCCCTGTTAACCCCCCTTGCGGCAGCACACGGCCTGCGGCAGGCGCGCGTAACACTGCCGCTTTCATCGCAGCTTTGGGCGGGCAAAGGGGTGGTGCGGCCCGCCGCGCTGCTAAAGCCCCTCTCCCCCATGTTTTGTTTTGACGAGCAAAGCTATTTGCGCTTTGCCATGGACGACGCCTTTGTGTTTGGTTTGCCGCGTGCGTGATTCCGCCATTCCCCAAACATTGACAAAAACGGCAAAAAGGGGCATTATTTAATAGGAGATGCACGCACAGGGAGGCAGCTATGAAACATGTCTATGTGTTTTTGGCAGAAGGCTTTGAGGAGATAGAAGCTTTTACCCCGGTTGACGTGCTGCGCCGCGCGGGCGTAAATGTAACAACCGTTGGCGTAACCGGCGGCCAGGTGCCCGGCGCGCACGGCATTGTGGTGCGGGCCGACGTGGACGGCGCAGGCTTTACCCTGCCGCAAAACGCCGATTTGATAATGCTGCCGGGCGGCGGCCCAGGCACGGAAAACCTTGCCAAATGCGACATGATTGTTGCCGTTTTGGCCGAGGCCGCCCAGCGCGGCATTATAATTGCGGCCATTTGCGCCGCGCCCACCGTGCTGCACAAGGCCGGACTTTTGGCCGGGCGGCTGGTCACGGCTTTCCCGTCGGTACAAAAAGAGCTTACCGGCGCCACCGTTACAGGCGCCCCTGTATCGGTAGACCGCAATGGCGGAACCATCATCACTGCGCGTTCGGCCGGGGTGGCGTTGCTTTTCAGCCATGCGCTGGTGTTGGAGCTGCTGGGCGCGCAAAAAGCCGACGAAACCATTGCAAGCCTTTACCCCGGAACCCAGCCGGTAAAACAATAGTTGAAGGAGAACAGGATGGCCACAAGCAACACCCCAGACAGCGCGAAAAACCCCAAACGGAATGGTGCGCCCACACATAAAAAACCGCAAAACTCCCGGCCCGCCACGGCCCCAAAGCCCCGGAAAAAAGCCTATACCGAAGCCGATATAGATTATGATTATGAGCGCAGTGTTAAGTTTGCCAACCGCGGCTGCCTTTTTTCCTCGCTCACCCTTGTGGTACTGTTGCTAATTGCCGGCCTGTGGGGCTTTTTCTATGTTAAGGGCGAGTTGGACGGCAACAACGCCACCGTCACCGGCAGCATTGTGGTAGATTTGCCCCCCGGCAGCGGCAGCATGTCTATTGGCGAATTGTTGGAGGAAATGGGCCTTATTGGCAACGGCCAGGTATTCCGCTTCTACGCCCGCTTTAACGGCGAGGCCGGTTTCCAAACGGGCAAGCACGAGGTGCAGGGCGGCATGAGCTATGACGAGCTGATTGAAGCCTTGAGCGAGGAACCGCCCCCGCGCGAAACCATGCGCCTCACTTTCCCCGAAGGACGTACCGCCATGCAGTTTGCCCGGGTTTTTGAAGATGCCGGTTTGTTCACCGCGCAGGAATTTTTAGACGCCGCCAACAATGTAAGCCTGTATGATGATATTGAATTCTTCCAACACATCGACTACCAGCCCGACACCTGGATGATGGCGGAGGGTTACCTGCCGCCCGACACCTTCGACTTTTACACAGACTCTACCCCCGAGGAAGCCGCGCGCAACCTGTATGAATGGTTCGACCGCAAGCTTAGCGACATGACCTTCACCACCGAGGATGGCGAGCTGGACATTTACGAGATGATGGAACGGCAGGGCCTCAGCCTGCGCGAAACCATCACCCTGGCCTCGATTGTGGAAGAGGAGGCCAGCAACAACGATGAAAACCAGGCCATGGTGGCGGGCGTGTTCTATAACCGCCTGAAAAGCGAGGATTTCCCCTTTGATGAACTGCCCCGCCGTACCCTGGGCAGTGACGTTACCTACCGCTACGTGCTGGAATGGATTTCCCGCGACTATGGCAACGACTACGAAGCGGTGCCGTGGGCACTGAAATACGCTTATCTGGCGCTGGACGGCGACGAGGAACTGCGCGAGGGTCTGCCCGTTGGCCCCATCTCCAGCCCGGCCACCTACACCATCCAGGCCACGCTGCAGCCCCAGCAGCACAACTATTTCTACTTTCTCACCGATTATTACGGCACTTATTACTATGCTGAAACCTATGCCCAGCACGAGCAGAACATTGCCACCATGCACGAGAGGAACGCCCAGTTTGCGATTGAGTTCCCAGACGAGGTGCCCACCAATTAAGGCGTGTACCTGCCCCGGCGCCAATAAAGGGAAGGAGTGACCCATGGCCCGGCACGTTGAGTTGCTGGCCCCGGCCGGCGACATGGAATGCCTGGACTTTGCCTTGCGGTACGGGGCCGATGCCGTGTATCTGGGGGCAAAGGAATTTGGTATGCGTTCCTCCTGCGCCAATTTTACCGACAAAGAACTGGCTGCCGCGGTGAATTTTGCCCACAGCCTGGGCAAGCGCGTGTACCTAACGCTAAACGCCGCGCCCACAAATGAAGAACTGCCGCGCCTGCCGGGGTTGATGTTCCGCGCCAAAAGCGTGGGGGTGGATGCCTTTGTTGTGGCCGATTTGGGCGTTTTGCGCATGGCCTGGCAGTACGCACCGGGGGTGCCGCTGCATCTGTCCACCCAGGCGGGGATAACAAACTATGCCGCCGCAAACACCGCCCACGAGATGGGCATAAAGCGCGTGGTTCTGGCGCGGGAATTAAGCCTTGACGATATCGCCACCATCCGCAACAACACGCCCAAATCCTTGGAACTTGAGGTGTTTGTACACGGCTCTATGTGCATGAGCATATCGGGCCGGTGTTTGCTTTCCAATGTGATGATTGGGCGGGACGCAAACCGCGGGCGCTGTGCCCAGCCCTGCCGGTGGAAGTACAGCCTGGTAGAGGAAAAGCGCCCTGGCCAGTACTTCCCGGTGGCACAAAACGAAGAAGGCAGCTATATTTTAAGCGCCGACGATTTGTGCGCCGCCGATTTTTTGGACAAAGTTCTTGAAACAGGCGTGAACAGCCTGAAAATTGAGGGCCGCGCAAAAAGCTTTTACTATGTGGCCAGCGCCACAGCAGCCTACCGTGCCGCGCTAAACGCCGCGTTGGCCGCGCCGCGCGGGCAGTACCATCTGCCGGATTTTGCCGCGCAGGAATTAACCCGCACCTCTCATCGGCCCTATTCCAGCGGGTTTTACTTTGGCTGGCAGGGCGCCACGCAAAGCCCGCGGCAGGAAAGCTATATCCGCGAGTGGGAACCGGTGGGAATTATAATTGGCCACGCACAGGACGGGCGCGTTTTGTGCCGCCAGCGCGGCAAACTGGTGCGTGGCGACGCGCTGGAAGCCTTGCTGCCCGGCGGTAAAGTGCTTGCCTTTACGGCCAGCCGCATTTGGAACCGGGATGGGAACATCATCAAGTCCACCCCGCAGGCCAAAATGGAATATCTTCTGCCGCCGGTAAAGGGGGAAAGCCTGCCGCCCTACACCATTTTGCGCAGGCAAATTGAAAAGTAAGAGACATAGGAAGGGGGCTGCGCAGCAGCCCCCTTCCTATGTCTCTTCTTTGTCGTCGCCGTGGCCAGTGGCACACAGGCACAGCGCCCCGCAGCTTGTGGCCCCCGCTGCCAGCACCGCCTTGGCACACTCATTCAGGGTGCTGCCCGTTGTCACAATGTCATCCACCAGCAGCACGCGCTTGCCGCCAAAGCCCCCGGCGCCCTGGTAGGCATTTTCCAGATTATGCAGCCTTTCCGCGCGCGGCAGCGTGTGCTGGGGCTCAGTTTCGCGCACCTTTTCCAGCAAGTCTTCGTGGCAGGGCAGGCCACCACTTGCGGCCACCGCCCGCGCCAACAGGGCACTTTGGTTGTAGCCACGCGCTTTGGCCGTTTTGGCTGAAATCGGCGCCGGCACCAGCATATCATATCGCCGCGCAAGGCCGGTTTCGGCCAGCAGGGCAGCCATCTGGGCTGCAAGGGGGGCGGCCAGTTCCTCCTGTCCCGCAAATTTCAGCCGCCCCATGGCGCCGCGCACTGGCTGCACATAGGCAAAGGGGGCGTACACCTCTGCCAGCACCCAGCCCTCAATGTTGAAATCCATGATGGCCCCCACAGGCATGCGAGCGGCCTCGCACAAATCCTCACAGCGGCAGCCCGCCGCAAAGCCAACAGCCGCACCGCACCAGGGGCAGCGCCGGGGAAATACGACATCCAGCATAAAACCGGCAATAATTTGTAAAGCGCCCTTTGTCACTTCTCCCAGCCCCGTTCCCGCCAATGATTTATTGTCTGCTAGTCATCGCTGCCGTCCTGCAAAAAGTCCTTCATGCAGGAATACCGCCGGTTTTTGTTTGCCGCCTGTACCATTTGCGCCAGCACCTCATCCTCCCCCACCAAAACGCACAGCCGCTTTGCGCGGGTGACGCCTGTGTACAAAAGGTTGCGATACCGCAGCTTTTTGGGCACCTCTGCCAGCGGGATTACCACAGCTTCAAACTCGCTGCCTTGGCTTTTGTGGATGGTAACGGCATAGGCCAGTTCCAGCTTGTGCATATTCTCGCTGGAATATTCCAGCCGCCTGTCTTCCATCAGCACCGTCATGGCGCCCTTGCCAACGCGCTCCACAATGCCAATTTCCCCGTTGAAGGCCCCTGCCCCCACCTCGCCGTTTGTGCGCACAAAGGGAATGTCGTAGTCGTTTTGCACCTGCATCACTTTGTCACCCAAGCGGAACACGGTGCCAAACAGCCGCAGTTCTGGCTTATCGTCCGCCGGGGGGTTCAGCATCTCCTGCAGGCGTTCGTTCAGGGCCTCGGTGCCCAGCGGGCCCTTGCGGCCGGGGCACAGCACCTGAATGTCTTGCACCGGCAAGAAACCATAGCTTTTGGGCAGCCGCCGCCCCATCAGCGAAAGTACCAACTCCTGTGCCTCGGCGCCATAGGCACGCAAAAAGAAGAAATCGTCCGTTTTTGCGCCGCTTTCGGGCACTTGCCCCAGCACAATGCGGTGCGCGTTTTTCACAATAAGGCTGGCCGCCGCCTGCCGGAAAATCTCGTGCAGCGTAACGGCGGGCACAGCGCCACTGTCCAGTATGGCGCGCAGCACATTGCCCGGCCCCACGCTGGGCAGCTGGTCGGCATCGCCCACCATAACAAGGCGGCAGCCGGGGCGCAGCGCACAAAGCAAGCTCTCGAACAAAAACACATCCACCATGCTCATCTCGTCCACAATCAGCACGTCGCAGCGCAGGGGGTTTTTGTCGTTTCGTTTAAAGCGCGGCAGTTCCTGCCCTTCGCTGAAATCCACCTCCAACAGGCGGTGAATAGTGGATGCCTTGCGGCCTGTAAGCTCTGCCATGCGCTTGGCCGCCCGGCCGGTGGGCGCGGTAAGCAGCACCCGCTCGGCCTGCTTCTCAAACAAATCGATAATGGCGTTCACCGTGGTGGTTTTGCCGGTACCGGGCCCGCCAGTAATCACCATTGCCCCATGATTCATGACCTCTAAAATGGCTCGGCGCTGCTGGGGGGCATATTGCATCCCGGCGGCGGCCTCGCGCCGCTCAATTTGCGCTTCCACACCGGGGGGCGCTTCGCAGGGCTGGGCGGCAATCATGCGCAGGCGCAACGCGCAGGCCCGCTCTGCGCGGTAGGGTGCGTCCAGGTAAACCCATTCTCTTTCGCTATATTGTACCAAGGCGGCGTCACCCAATTCGCACACGGCCGCCAGTTCCTGCTGCGCAATCTCCGGCTGGATGCGAAAAAACCCCGATGTGGTATCCAGCAATTTCTGGCGTGGCAGGCAGGTGTGGCCGTTTTGCATGTTGTGCCGCAGCGTGTACAAAAGCGCCGCCCGCGCCCGCAGCCGGGCGTCCGGCTCTTCGGAAAGGGCGGCCGCGATAGCGTCTGCCCGCATGAAATTGAGGTATACCGGCCAGCCGCACAACCGGTAAGGATTTTGCAGTACCGCGTCCAACGCGGTTTCGCCAAAGGCGCGGTACATCGCAATGGCCTCGGTTGCTTCCAATCCCAGCCGGGCCAGCGTCGTCACCGCCTCGCGTATGCCGAACAGCTCCATGAAGCGCGCGCCGGCTTCACGCGCCTTTTGCGGCGTCATGCCTCTCACCTCGGCCAGCTTCTCCGGCTCGCGCGCCAACATTTCCAGCGATTGTTCGCCAAAACGGGCCACAATGCGCGTGGCAAGCGCGGGCCCTATGCCAGGCAAAACACCGCTGGCCAAATATTTCTCAACGCCCTCTTTGCCGCTGGGCAACTCATATTGGCAGTCTGAAGCCTCGAACTGGGGGCCGTAGGCTTTGTGCTGCACAAAGCGGCCATGCAGCGCCAGCGCCTCGCCCGGCGCCACCCCGGCAAAGGTGCCCACCACCGTGTGCATCTCGCCGTCGTCTGTGCACAGCAGCAGCACAGTGAAGCCATTGTCCGGGTTTTGGAAGTTGACGGCCTCCACCGTGCCACACAGCTGCACGGTTTCGCTATTGGGGTTCTCCAAAGCCTTCACTTCCATTCCGGGGTACAGTGTTTTCTATTCAGATTCTCCGAGCGGAATATTACTCGTTTCTACTTCGTATTTTTACCCTTCCTTCGCACCAGCAACACCAGAAGAAGAAGAACACCCGCCAGTGTTGCGGCGCCAAGCACAAACCACAAAGCTGGAGTGGCAACGTCCCCATTTTTTGAAGACACATCGTCCTTTGGCGCCGATTCAGATGTGCCGCCATTTGTTGGCGCTTCGCCACCGGCAGAGAGCGATGCAACAGGCGCACTTGCCACGGGGGAAGCCGGTTCACCGGCAAACACCGGCACACCTGGCGCGCTGCTTGCACCGGTGCCCGCGCCGCCGCTAAAAGTGTCATCAGTGAAGTGCATTAAATCGTCGGCCAGCTGGCGGCGTTCTTGCTTCTGTTCTTCAGTTGAACCTTTCATCCGGGAGTAGACATCCTCGTCCGAAAGCAAGTCCGTCCCATGCTCGTAGCTGGTCAAAACGTGGAACTCCTTTTGCGGCGAGGCGCAGGCGTTGTACAGGGTTTCCACCTCGGGATAAAAATTGCCGCCGGGGTCATCGGTAGACACCGCAAAAAACGCGGGCACGTCTATTTGGGCCAGGGCCTGTGGCCCATTGCCCTTGGAGTTTGCCGGAGAGGACAGCAGTGCCAAACCCACCAGGCCGTGCACAAACGGCGCGGCCACCGCCGTGGCGTTGCCGCCATCGGAGGCGCCCATGCAAAGAATCTGAGTGACGCCACGTTCACGCAGTACCTGTGCGGCAGCCAGCACATCCAAATCCCAGCGTTGGCTTTCGGCTTCGGGGGCAAAGCCGGAAGGTGCGATGTTGCGGAACTCCCACAGAATAACCATGTAGCCCGCGTCCACCAAGCGCAGGCCAAAGGGCAGCCAGCTTTTCACCATCCAGCCGTTGGCGTGGGCCAGCGTAATGCCCTTATTGCCCTGCCCCAGCACATAGCCGCATAGCAAAACCCCGTCTTCTGTGCGAAACTGGACGGCATTTTGTGTATATTCCTCCGGCATGCGGTATTCTTCCGGCAAGCTCTCATCTATGGGCACGTCCGCCCCGGTTGCCACAATAATGCTTTCCCCGGCGCCGTATTCGTCCCCGGCGCGCAGGGCGGTGGAAGATGCGAATGACAACACAAAAACCAGCACGGCAAGCAAAGCCATTTTGCGTTTCAAGAAGGAAGCCTCCTGGGGGCAAAGGCCAGCCCCAGCACCACGGGCACACACAAAATGGCGGGCCAGGCATAGCGGAACTCTGCATACACCGGGCTGGCAAGGCAGGTTAGCCACACCACCGCCAGGGGCAGCAGCACCAACAAAAAACGCCGCCTTTTTGTATAGGCAAGATATAACCCCGCGCAGAGCAGCGCCCAAAAATACAGCCCTATGCTGAATAAGCTGCTGATTCCCGGCAGCCAGCGGGCCTCGGCCACGCCATCAAGCACGGCAACCCGCGCGCCTTCAAGAGGGTCGGCATATTTCCCGGCATTCGGTTCATCTTCACCCAGGAAGTTCCCTAAATCAACCAGTGCCTCCGGGTAATTGATGCTGCCCAAAACCCAGTGCTGCACATCCGGGTACCAGTAGCCCAGCGTTTGTTCTAAAAACGAGCGCAGGTACTGCTGCGTGTGGCCAAGGCCCACCCGTAGCCACAGCGAGACATATTTGCCAGGGTCTTGCCGAAAGGCTTCGCTGTTAAACACAGCCTTGATATTATCGGAAATCCAGTTCTGGTACAGCTCGGGTATGTCGTCATAGTTAATTCCGCCTATAGCCAGAATGGGAAGCTGTATATTGTTTGCTTTGCAATTGTATATAATGTCGCGGTATCCTTCCGCTCCCAACACCGGGCTGAGATTTTTTTTAGTAGTGGTAAAGCGGAAAGGACCGAGCCCGATATAGTCTACTCCCTCTTCATATAATTGCCGGATATCTTCAAACGTATTGGCCGTGCCGCCGATGACAAATCCGCTTCCCAATATTTCCCTTGCTTTCGGCACAGGCATATCCAGTTTGCCGATATGTACGCCGGTTGCACCGATCTTCTTACATATATCCGCGTGATCGTCTATGTAGAGTTCCGCGCCGTAGCCGTCGCATATTTTTTTAAGTGCCCGTCCGGTTTCCTCTACTGTTTCAAAAGGCATTTCCTTCATACGTAGTTGTATGCGCCTGCAACCGCCTTTCAAGG
>QMCE01002707.1_pt1 | contig 10070 bp, 7 predicted proteins | sample 1821851 | NCBI WGS metagenome assembly QMCE01 (sample SAMN09453174, study PRJNA476694) | Termite gut metagenome, whole genome shotgun sequencing project. | isolation source: worker | host: Odontotermes sp. | place: South Africa:Pretoria | collected 2016-01-28 | reverse complement strand
CCGCAGTTGAGCGCCGTCTGTCCGCCGAACGCGAGCAGTATGCCGTCGGGCCGCTCGCGTGCTATCACCTTCTCGACGTACTCGGGCGTCACGGGCAGAAAGTAAACGCGGTCGGCGATGTTCTCCGAGGTCTGGATGGTGGCGATGTTGGGATTGATCAGGACGGTTTTGATGCCCTCCTCCTTGAGGGCCTTGAGCGCCTGGCTGCCCGAGTAATCGAACTCGCCCGCCTCGCCGATCTTGAGCGCTCCCGAACCGAGGAGGACTACTTTTTTGGGACTCTTGTCTCTATTGTTTTTTATGTCGTTTGTCATTTTCAACCTCTTTTGAGTTCGTTAATAAAATCGTCGTAGATCGTGTCGGGCTCCTCGGGGCGGTTTGTCGCCTCGGGGTGCCAGGAGATGGCGCGGAACGGCTTGGCCGTGTGGCGGATCCCCTCGACGCTGCCGTCGTTGAGGTTCGTGTGGGAGACTTCCCAGCCCGCGGGGAGTGATTTTGCGTCCACCGCCCACGAGTGGTTCTGTTGGGTTATCACGGCGTGGTCGGTTCCCGTTTCGAGCACCGGCTGGTTTTGGCTGCGGTGGCTGTGGTCGAGTTTTTCGATCTTGCCTCCGGCTGCGAGGGCGAGCAGTTTTTCGCCGCCGCACACGCCCAGCACGGGTTTGCCTTTTTCGAGCGCGCGGGCTACGTTTGCCGCGGCGGGGGTCGGGTCGTCGGGTGCGTCCACCAGCACGAGGCCGTCCCATTCGTGGGCCGACAGGTCGGCGTTCCACGGGAGGCGCAGGACTTTCACTCCTCGGCGGATGAGGCTTCGGATGACGTTGTTCTTAACGCCGGTGTCGAGCAGAGCGACGGTCGGACTGCCGCCCTCGTTGTAGGTTTTCGGCTGGGAGATGCTCACCTGGTCGATCAGGTCGGCGGGTACGGGTTTCATGGGCGCACCTTCGATGGTGATGGTGCCCTTCATTTCGCCTTTTTCGCGCAGGTGCTGGGCGAGGGCGCGGGTGTCGATCCCGCAGATGGCCGGCACGTCGCTGGCCCGGAGCCAATCGCCCAGACGATCGACCGCGTTCCAGTGGCTGTACTCTTCGGAGTAGTCGGTTACGACGAGTCCGGCGATCTGCATCCGGTCGGACTCGAAGTTGAGGAGCAGGTCATCCTCGATCTCACGTGGCGGCACACCGTAGTTGCCGGTCAGGGGGTAGGTCAGCACCACTATCTGGCCCTTCATGCCCGGGTCGGAAAACAACTCGGGATAGCCGATCATAGAGGTATTAAAAACAACTTCTCCTTGTACCGACGTTTCGGCACCGAAGGAGAAGCCCACAAATTTTGTTCCGTCCTCGAGGGACAGAACGGCAGCATTTTTCAACATTTTCTCAGAAAGATTTCTGAGATGCAAAGATACGGCAAAAATCCGGATTTTGAATTATGAACGGTGATTTTTTTTCAAAAAAGCGATCTTACCCCTTCTAAACCCCCTTCTCGTGAGCCTTCGCTCCCCGCCCCCCCTCCCCCCAACAAAAACGGGCCCCTTTCAGGGCCCGGTGGAGAATACGAGAGTCGAACTCGTGACCTCTTGCATGCCATGCAAGCGCTCTAGCCAACTGAGCTAATCCCCCGGAGGATTTTTGAGAGGGCAAAGGTAGCTAAAAAAATGTTATTTCCAAATTGTGGGTCATGAATTTTTCAGGTAGGCGGCTATGACGGCCGTTAGGGCCGCGGTCTCGGTTCGCAGACGGCTTTCTCCGAGCGAGACGGGGGTGAAACCGTTTTCGAGCGCCAGCGCCACTTCCTGCTCCGTGAAATCTCCCTCCGGGCCTATTAATATAAGGGTGTCGGTGGCGGCGGAAAGAACTTGTGTGATCGGAAGCCGTTCCGCGTAGCCAAATCCGCCGTGGCCGTTGCCACCGCCGTGGCCGTTGCCACCGCCGTGGCCGTTGCCACTGTTGCCACCACTCCGGCAGTGGGCTATCAGTTTCGTGCCGTTGAACGGGCGGGCCACCAGCTCCCGGAAGGGGGTGAGGGGCGCCAGGTGGGGGAGCGCCGCCTTTAGCGACTGCTTCATGGCGCTTATGAGGACTTTTTCGGCCCGGTCGGGGCGGAAAACCCTCCTTTCGCTGTTGTCGCATTCGAGCGGGACTATGGCGTCGATCCCCACCTCGGTGGCTTTTTCGAGGAACCATTCGAAGCGGTCGCCGTTCTTGGTCGGGGCAACCCCCATAACCAGCCGGCAGGGTCGCGCGCCGAAACCGGAGACGGCCGAAACGACCCTCACATCGCATCCCCGCGGCGAGGCCACCTCCACCACGGCCTCGTACATTCCGCCCCGTCCGTCCACCAGCCGGACCGTCGAACCGACGCCGAGGCGCAACACTTTCACGGCGTGGCGGCTCTCGTCTTCCGACAGGGTGTGGAGCGGAGAATTTATGTCGGGAGCGTAAAATAATTGCATAAAAAATACATACCTTTGTACGTGCAAAGATAATAAATTCTCTAAAACCTATGAATACTAAACTCCTAACCGTGATTATCGCGATCGTCATCGTGTGGGCGCTCGTACACGCCGTCGCAGTGTGGCTCATCCGCCGCAACACCCCCGCCGAGGAGCGTAGAAAGAAAATTCGCTCATGGCTTCGTTACTGGGTCGTGTGCGGTGTGATCGCGTTGGCGGTTCCGGCCGTCGCGTCGTATGTTAAATCCCAAAAATCAGCCGACATGGGCAATCCCTTCTTCACCGAGTGGACGACGCCTTTCGGGGTTCCGCCCTGGGAGGACCTGCGTCCCGAACACTACAAGCCCGCCTTCATCGAGGGCATGCGCATCCAGCGGGCCGAGATCGACTCGATCGTCGCCTCGACCGCCGCGCCGACCTTCGAGAACGTGATCCTCGCCTACGACCGCAGCGGCGAACTCTACGGCACGGTGAGCCGCGTGTTCGGCGCGCTGACCTCGGCCGATACGAACGACGAACTCGAGGCGATCAAGAACGAGATGTCGCCCCTGCAATCGGCCCACGGCGACGCGATAGCCCTGGACGAGGGACTGTTCGCAAAGATCAAAGCGGTGTACGACAGCCGCGCCACCGCCGGTCTCGACGACGCCCAAAGACGTCTCACCGAGAGGGTCTACCAACGGTTCGTGAGGGGCGGAGCGTTGCTCGACGACGCCCAAAAAGAAGAACTGAGCAAGATCAACGAGGAACTGTCGCTGCTCAGCATCCGTTTCGACAAGAACAACCGCGACGCCGTGATCGACTACCGGCTGGTGATCGACGAGACCGACGCCACCGGACTGCCCTCCGGAGTGAAGGAACGCGCGCGCGCAAGGGCCGAGGACGAGGGGCTGGGTGCGGACAGGCTGGCGTTCAACCTCTCCAAACCGAGCTGGATACCGTTCCTCACCGCCTCGCCCCGGGAAGACCTGCGCAAACAACTCTACACCGCCTGGCTCGAACAGTGCGCCCAGGGGAGCGCGTTCGACAACACCCAGATCATAAACGACATGGTGCGCCTTCGCACCCGCCGCGCCCATATTCTCGGCTACGAGAGCTTCGCCGACTTCCAACTCGACGACAAGATGGCGAAAACCCCGGCCCGCGTCTACGAATTCCTCGACGCGATCTGGACACCCGCCCTCGAAAAAGCGACCGAAGAACGCGACGAAATGCTCGAAATGAAACGGCGCGAGTCCAACGACTCGACCGCCGTGCTGCACTCGTGGGACTGGTGGTACTACGCCGAAAAGATACGCAAGGAGCGCTTCAACTTCGACGAGGAGCAGGCGCGGCCATACTTCTCGCTCGAGAATGTCCGTTCGGGGATATTCAAACTTTGCAACAAGCTGTGGGGGATATCGTTCCGCCCGATCGTAGCGCCGGTCTACCACAAGGACGTGTCGGTGTACGAAGTGTTGGATATCGACAACAGCCACCTCGGGGTTATATACATGGACTTCTTCCCGCGGCCCGGCAAAAGCTCCGGCGCGTGGTGCGGAACATTCCGCCCGCAGGGCTACACCGCCGACGGAGGACGAATCTCGCCCATAACCAACATAGTGTGCAACTTCACCGAGCCGAGCGGAGGGACTCCGGCGCTGCTGTCGTTGGACGAAACCGAAACCTTCTTCCATGAGTTCGGACACGCGCTGCACAACCTGTTCTCCGACGTTCCCTACCGCGGGTTGCAGGGCACCGAACGCGACTTCGTGGAACTGCCCTCGCAGATCATGGAGAATTGGGCCTTCCAGCCCGCGCTGCTCGCCGAATACGCCATCCACTACCGCTCGGGCGAGGCTATCCCCGCGCGGATGGTGGAACGGATCGAGTCGAGCTCGCTGTTCAATCAGGGTTTCATGACGGTCGAGCTGCTTGCCGCCTCGCTCTCCGACATGGATGTCCACACCATGAAGGAGTACTCGCCTTTCGTTGTGTCCGACTTCGAGCGTTACGCGCTCTTCACCAAGCGCGGGTTGATCCCCCAGATCGAGCCGCGGTATCGCTATCCCTACTTCAGCCATATCTTCGACGGGGGCTACTCGGCCGGGTATTACAGCTACATCTGGGCCGAGGTGCTGGATCAGGATGCCTTTGCGGCCTTCGAGGAGAGCGGCGATATCTTCTCCCGCAAGGTGGCCGACGATTTCCGGCGCAAGATACTCGCCCCCAGGGGTATGCGCGACGGGATGGACCTCTATCGCGACTTCCGCGGAGCCGAACCGTCGCGCGAACCGCTGATGCGCGGCCGGGGCCTTCTCAAGGAGGATCTTCCGGCCGACACGCTCGCCGCCCGGCACGCACGCGACCTCGCCTCAAGACCCCAAACCGCACCCGCCGACTCGGTTTTAAGGCAGATTCTCGGGGAATAAGGCGTTTTTGGTAGAAAACATAAAGCAAAAGGCGGACAAACGTAGAGATTTTCTACTTTTGTCCGCTTTTTGCTATAAAATCTTAACCGAGAATGAAGATCGCGGGGCGTTTTTCGAGTGCGGGAGGGGTGGTGCGTTTCCATTCGAAGACGGAGTGGGTGCGGATCAGTTCGCCGCGTGCGGTGATGTCGGCGGCGACGGTCAGGCGTGTCTCCGAGGCGCATACAGATAAAAGATCGGCGAAGAGGCGCGCACTGCGATAGGGGGTCTCGATGAAGATCTGGGATTGGCGTTCGGTGACGGCGCGCCGCTCGAAGTGGCGGATCGCACGCCCGCGATCGGGCTCGCGTACAGGCAGATAGCCGTTGAAGGCAAACGACTGACCGTTAGCTCCCGACGCCATGAGTGCCAGCAGGATCGACGACGGGCCGACCAGCGGCACGACCCGGATGCCCGCACGATGGGCCGCCGCGACGAGTTCCGCACCGGGGTCGGCTACCGCGGGAACACCCGCCTCCGAGATCACCCCCGCATCGCGCCCCGCCGCCACGGGAGCGAGCATCGCCGAAACATCCCCGGGTGGGGTGTGCTCGTTCAGCTCCACGAATTCGAGCGAGTCGATAGACCGTTCGCCGCTTTGCGACGCCACACCCGCGGCCGACAGGAACCGACGCGCCGACCGGACATTCTCAACGATGAAATAGTCGAGCCTGCGCATCACCTCGAAGTTGGCGGCGGGTAGCACGTCGCCGGGCGCGGTCTCTCCGATGGGGCAGGGCAGCAGGTATAGAATTCCCGTGCGCGACATCTATCTGGAGTGTTTGTAGAGGAACCCCACAACGGTGTCGAGCATGGCGTCGCTCCAGAACTGCGGCCCTCCGTGGCCCGCGCCCTCGATGCAGTAGTAGCGAAATTCGACTCCCGCGTCGTGGAGCGCGCCGGCCACCAGATCGCTCTGGCTAAGGTGCACCAGCGGGTCGCGGTCGCCGTGTGCGACGAGTGTAGGCGGGCAACCGGTATCGATGTAGTGAACGGGGCTTGCGGCGCGTGCCAGGTCGGGAAATTCGTTCACCGTGCCGCCTATCAGCAGGCTTTCGGGCGCGGTGGGCGACGAGTGGTCGATCACGCCCGGATCGTCGTTCATCTCGATCAGTTCCGACGGGCCGTAGAAATCTACTATGGCGTTCACCGCGACCGGAAATTCTCCGTAGACCGCCGTGTCGAGATCGGCCCTGCCGGCGGTCGCGCCAACGAACAGCGCCGTGTGGCCTCCCGAGGAGTCGCCCCAAACGTAGACGTTGTCCGTGTCGACGTGGTAGAGCGCGGCGTTGCGGCGCATGAACCTCACCGCGGTTTTGGCGTCCTGCACCTGGGCAGGGAAACGGGCCACGTCGGAAGGACGGTATTCGACCGCCGCAACCACGTATCCGCGGGCCGCAAGCCGGGTCAGGTTGGGCGTCGACATCTCAAGCATCTGTTTCATCCACGCCGAGCCGGGAATGTAAACCACACAGGGCAGCGGCTCCGCATCCGACAGGGGACGGAAAATGTTGAGGTGAAGCTCCATCCCGTCGCGATCGACGTAAATCACGTCGCGCAGCACCTCCACCTCGATGGCGGCGGGGGTCGACGGTGAGGCGGCGGCGTCACCCGGGGCGATCCGGATGGCAAGCACGGAAGGGATCGCGGCGGGAACATCTGGCATGTTCATGCCGGGGCCGGGCTGGGCGGCGAGGGTTGCGGCCGACAGAAGGAACGCGGCGCAGATCGTGGTTTTTTTCATGGCTTGCGGGGTTTTATTCTTTAGTGTAGATCCGTTTGACGCGGGCGGAGATGGAGGTGAGTATCTCGTAGGGGATGGTGCCGAGGGTGGTGGCCATGTCGGCGGCCGTGTTGCCCGGAATCGCCGAGAAGATCGTAACCTCGTCGCCGATATCTAATCCGCCGTCGGCGTTCCGACCGTCGCCGATATCTAATTCGCCGTCGGCGTTCCGACCATCGCCGACCGAAACTCCCGGGATGTCGGTCGTGTCGATCATGCAGCTGTCCATGCACACGTTGCCGACTATGGGGGCGGGTTTTCCGGCCAGGAGCATCGACCAGTTGCCGTTGCCCAGTCGCCGGTCGAGGCCGTCGGCGTAGCCTATCGGGATGGTGGCTACGCGCGAGGGGCGGGCCAGCACTCCGCGGCGCGAATAGCCCACCGTCTCGCCCGCCGGAAGTTCGGCGATGTGGACTATGCGGGTGCGAAGCGACGCCACAGGCCGCGCTCCCGTCATGCCGAAGCCGTAAAGACCCAGACCCAGGCGCACCAGATCGAACTGCGAGGCGGGAAAGCGTTCGGCGCCGGAGGTGTTGGCGATGTGTCGCCGAACGGGGTAGGGCAGGGCGGCGGCAATGAGCGACGAGAAACGGTCGAAGTGTGCGATCTGACGAACGGTGAATGCGTCCTGCGCGGGTTCGTCCGCCGCGGCGAGGTGGGAGAAGATGGTGGCAACCCTCGCCCAGCGACCGGCGTCGGAGAGCGCGGAAACGAGCGCGTCGAGCTCGGCCTCGCGGAAACCCAACCGGTGCATGCCCGTGTCGAGCTTCAGATGGATCGGATAGCCCGTCTCGCCGTGGCGCTTCAAAAGCGCGGTGAACTCGGCCAGGGACGTGAAGTTGTAGATCTCCGGTTCGAGCCTCGCGCGGATCATCGGCTCGAAACTGCCCGAATCGGCGTTCAGAACCATGATAGGGGTCGTGATGCCCGCCTCGCGGAGCGAAACACCCTCGTCGGCGAATGCAACGGCGAGGTAGTCGACACCCTGATGGGCAAGCGTGCGAGCCACCTCGAACGTGCCGTGGCCGTAGCCGTTGGCCTTTATCATGGGGATGAGGCCGGTGCCCGGCGAGAGGCGCGAACGGCACAGGCGAAGGTTGTGGATCATGGCGTCGAGGTCGACCTCCATAACCGTGGTGTGGCTGTGGCGTTCGAGGGCGCGGCTCAGGCGGTCGAAACCGAGACGCGAGCCTCCTTTAATAAGTATGGCGCGGCCCGAGACGTCGGCCGGGGTGAGACGCTCGCGCAACGCGGCGTCGATGGTGAGGCCCGGGCCGATCTCCAAAAGCCGCTCGACGCCAGCCGCGCGCACGAGATCGGCCGCGGCGTTGCCATCCTCGTCGCCTGGCATGATGACCATCCGCGGGCGATCTCCCGCCACACGAGCCAAATGATCGAGGGCGATGGCAAGCGAGGCGAGCCCCGAATTGTACGTGTCGTTGACGATCACCGAGTCGTGGATGCCCTCCTTCACTTCGAGCCTCATGGCGACCGGTTCGAGGGCGGCGATAGCCTCGGGCGACGGGGCGTGGCCCTCGCGACGCCAGAAGTCGGCGGCAAGGGTGGCGTTGCGGGTTTGGAAATCATCGCCCGCGCCCGTCAGCACTTCTCCGGCGCAGCGGCCGAAGAGGATAGTTTTTTCGGCGCGAAGATGCTCCGGCGAGTCGAAGTTTTCGTCGTGGGCGCCGCCGATAGTAGTGAGGATGCCCGCGTCGGGCCGGATCATTCGCTCCAGCGCCGCCATCTCGCCCGGCTCGGAGATGCCCGCCTCGATCACGATGTAGTCTTCGTCGCCCGACGCCGCGAGTAGCGATAACGGCACGCCGATCTGCGAATTCCAACTCTTGGGGCTGCGGTAGACCGTCGCGCCCGCGGGAGCGAGCTGGGTTATCCACTCCTTGACGGTGGTTTTGCCCGTGCTGCCGGTGATGCCCACGACACGGCCCGTGAAGGTGGCGCGGTGGTGGGCGGCCAGGGACTGAAGCGCCGACACGGTGTCTTCCACCACGACGAAGCCAGCCTCGGGGTAGAGCGCCGCGTCGCCGAAGCCGCGACCGACCAGAAAACCCCTTACCCCGAGAGGGTAGAGGTCGGCGATGTAGGCGGCCCCGTCGCGGAGCGGGGTGCGGATGGCGACGAAAAGGGTCGCGCCGTCCACGGGGAAGGTCCTACTGTCGGTGATGACGCGGCCCACGGGCCGGTCGACGCCCTCGAACCGGCCTCCGCACATGGCGGCTATTTCGCTCAGCAGATATCTCATTGTCGGAACGTGATTACGGTTATTCCGGCTCCGCCGCGGTCGGCGTGGTCGTCGGTGGCGCTCTCGATGGCGGGGATGCCCCGAAGATAACGCCGGATCTCGGTTTTTAGCGCCCCCGTGCCCTTGCCGTGAAGGATCGACACCTCGCCGATGCCTATCATCAGCGCGTTGTCGATGAAACCCTCCACCGACTCGATCGCCTCGCCAGGACGCTGGCCCCGGACGTCGAGACGGGGCGAAAATTGAAGACGGCGCTCGACAACCGCCGCGTCGACTTTCGTGCGAGGCGCGGTGGGGCGGGTGGCCGATTTGTATTCGCTGTTGGAGATAGGTTCGAGGCGTTTCGTCTCGACGGTCGACAGGATCTGTCCGAAGGCCACCGTGGCTTTCGACCCCTTCACCGCGGTCACTTCGCCTACCGTGTCCTGTCCCTTGATGCGCACCTTGGCGCCGGGGGTGACGGGGTCGGGTTTCGGGGGGGGCGGGGCGGCCTGGGCGGCGGCCTGGGCGGCGGCCTGCTCTCTCTTCCCGGCCTTGCGCTTTTCGCGGTTTTCCCGGCGGCGGAGGATGCGCTCCATCTCCGCGTCGAACTTCGCGGCTTTTTCGGGGTCGGGGGTGACCGCGGGGGTCGAATCGAGAGCTTCACGGAAATCCTCGATCTCCTTGAGACTCACGAATGACCTTGATGGTGTTCTCGATCTGCTTGTTGGCCTCGGTCACGAGCGCTTTAGCCTCGGCGCGCGCGGAGGCCATGATCTCGGCTCGCTGGCCCTTGATGGCGGCGAGGCGCGCGGCGTAGTCGGCCTCAAGCTCCTCGACCCGACGATCGGCAACGCGGATCTTCTCGCGCTTGGTCTCCCAATAACGACGGTCGCGGGCTATCTCGCGCAACTGCCGTTCGAGGTTGATGTGGCCGGTGCCAGCCTTGTCGGCCGCGGCCCGGATTATCTCGTCCGGCAGACCGATCTTGCGGGCGATCTCAACGGCGAACGAACTGCCCGGTTCGCCACGGATCAGGCGGAACAACGGACGGATCGCCGCAACGTCGAACGCCATGGCGCCGTTGACAACGCCCGGGTGGTTGGAGGCGAAGTATTTGATGTTGGAATAGTGGGTGGTGAC
>QMCE01002532.1_pt1 | contig 10070 bp, 11 predicted proteins | sample 1821851 | NCBI WGS metagenome assembly QMCE01 (sample SAMN09453174, study PRJNA476694) | Termite gut metagenome, whole genome shotgun sequencing project. | isolation source: worker | host: Odontotermes sp. | place: South Africa:Pretoria | collected 2016-01-28 | reverse complement strand
GCTGTCGCTCCCACTCTGCCAGGCTCTTGCCTCCTCGCTGTGCGTTTTGAAATGGTCATTCGGCGTTGGCCACAGTTCGGGAACGGCTCAGAAGACCCGTGGTACGCGGTCCGTGGCTCGGTGGGATAATGCGTTTAGCACCCTATCTCTCGGCAAAGCCTGCATATAAGATTCCTCCAGTACGAATTACATTTAGGTGTGCATTGTAGCAAAACGCTTGGCGGAGTTAAATGACATTTGACATGGTTTGCCGGACGGTTAAGCATTACAATGATATGCAGCAAAACGCAAGGAGAAAGCCATGGAACAACAGAAAATCCTTTTCGTTGCGCACTGTATTCTTAACACGGCCAGCAAGGTCGTAATGTTTGACGACGCGGAGATGGCCGCCGAGGAGAAGCTGCGCCGCCGTTTCGTGCACGCAGCGCTGGACGCCGGGGTACAGCTGGTACAGCTGCCCTGCCCGGAGTTTACGCTGTACGGCTGCAAGCGCTGGGGCCACACGGCGGATCAGTTCGACAATCCGTTTTTTCGCGGACACTGCCGGAGGCTGTTATCTTCGGTACTTGAACAGGCGCGTGAATACCTGGAGCACCCGGAGCGCTTTGAGGTGCTGGGCTTCTTGGGCGTGGACGGCAGCCCGAGCTGCGGCGCAAAGTACTCCTGTGAGGGCGAATGGGGCGGCAATTTATCCGGCCGCGACGACTTGGACGACACGATCACCTCGGCAAAGCTCGTCGAAAGGCGCGGCGTGCTGTTTCGCGTTTTGGAGGCCATGCTGCAAGAGGAAGGGCTGAGCTTGCCGCTTGAAGGGCTCTTCGCGCCGGAGCCGGAGCGCGCCATGAAGCTGGTTTCTATAAGCGATGATTAGCCCGTAATCCTGTAGGGGCGAACTGTGTTCGCCCGCTGTTTTCACGGGGACAGCGGTGATTCACGGGCGAACACAGTTCGCCCCTACAATTGATCAGCTGGTTTCTAGCAATCCATGATATCCCTATAGCGCTCGGCCAGCTTCTCAAAGCCCTCCGCAGTCACCACTATTTTTCCGTGGATGAATTGAATACAGCCCTGCTGTTCGAAATACGCGAGATACCGGTACAGCGTGCGCAGGTTGACATGCAGCTCCTCGCTTACCGCGCTGCGCGTGTCGCTGAGCGTATGCGGCAGGCTGCAGCCCTCGCTGCGCGTATACAGATAGTTGCCCACGATATCTTTCGGCGGCATGATGGCCTTTATCTCGGTCTTGTCCATATTGCGCGTGGCGAGCCATGCTAGGTAGCGGATGAGCAGCGCCGAAGCGGAGGGGGAGCTATGTACGCCCGCGAGGAACTCCTCTGCAGGCAGCTTCGCTATGGTACAATCGGTTGCGGCGGCGCAGGTCGCGCCGAAAACGGGGCGCTCGCCCACCACCTCCGTTACGCCGAACAGGTGCGGCGCGTCCACCACATCGATAATAGCCTCGCGGCCGTCGGAGGAGCTCACCACCACACGCGCGGTGCCCTCGATTAAAAAGTACACCGTGTCGGCAGGCGTATCCCGCAGCAAAAAGGCGCGCCCCGCCGGTACCTGGCGCAAGATAATATTTTCTAATTTCGCGGGCGGCTTGAAGACCGACCCGCCCGCGAACAGCGTATTCAACAATAATCCTGCACGGTTTTCCAAAAAGCCAGGGCCCCCTCAGCTTTTTTTGACAAACAGCAAACTGTCAATTGTCATTTTATTCGACCGTCTATATTGGTACAATGTGAAAAAATTACAGCTGGCGCTGAACCATATATGTCAGGCTCCAAGGGTGCGGAAGATATAGCTTTTATAGGCTTCGGGCTTTAGCTTTGAACACACGGCGGCGTTGGGCCGCTTGCCGGAGAAATTGTAGCGATCCACCAGTACTGCGCCGTAGCTTATGCCGGGCGCGGTTTCAACATCGCAGTAGTACTCGCCGCAGTTCTCTATGCACTCGGGGAACAGCGCGGCGGCCATGGCGGCGGGATCCGCCATATCTAGGCAGGGGCGGCCGAAGCGGGTCTCGTTCATCTCCAGCAGGCAGCGGTTGCAACCCACCGCAAAGCGGCCAAGCGCTCCGCTCTCCCGCAGGCGGTCGATATCCTCGGCCTCCAGCATGGCGTCGTCCAGGCAGGCGTCCCAGCCTACGAGCAGAAGGGGCGCGCCGAATTCCAGCACGATCTTGGCGGCTTCGGCGTCCTGCCATATGTTAAACTCCGCCAGCGGAGTGACGTTGCCGGCGCCAAGCCCCGCCGAGCCCATGATGGAGATACGCTTTACCTTGCGCATGGCATCCGGAGCAAGGCGTATAGCCAGCGCCAGGTTCGTCAGCGGCCCGAGGGCTACAATCTCGATTTCGCCCTGCTGCGACTGCTCCAGCGCCTCGATCATCTTCAGTACGCCGTTGCCCGGCGCTATAGCGAGCCTCTTTGGCGCAAGGCCGATGTCTCCCATGCCGTCGTTGCCGTGAGTCTCGTGGGCAAATACCAGCTCCTTCAGCAACGGCTTTTCACAGCCGATATAAACCGGCGGCTCGTAGCTTTTTGCCATCTCGATGGTGGTTAGCGTATTGGCGGCGGCCTGGCGGGCGTCCACGTTGCCCGAGACGGTTGCGAACATGATTATCTCGTAATTTTCGTCGTTCAGCGCCATGCCGATAGCCATGGCGTCGTCGCTGCCGCAGTCGGTGTCTATGATCAGTTTGTGCTTGCTCATGCGGGGACTCCTTTCGGAATGCGGATTTGCCCCGCCAGTATAGCACAGGAAATATGGCCGCGCAACAATGGTGAAAGGAGGAGAAAGGCAAGAGGAACCTGGGATTTAGGATTTTTCCGGATTAATAAAAACTAGTATTTTAGGAGGGTTATCATGAACGAGACAGCAAAAAAGAAAAAGTATTCCATCAAAACTGACTTTTCTATGCTGGCGGTATTAATCATCCCAATCGCGGTTGCCGTGAACTTTGTGGGCGGGCAGCTCGCTTCGCTGTTGAAGCTGCCGCTGTACCTCGACACCATAGGCACCATCTTCGCATCCATGCTGTGCGGGCCTTGGGTGGGCGCGCTGGCCGGCGCACTCACCAACGTGGTAACCGGCATCGCCAACCCCGTCAACTTCGCCTTCATCCCCGTAAACGTCATCGTCGGCCTTGTTACCGGCTTCCTGGCGCGCGCCAATATGTTCAGCTCTTGGTGGAAGTGGCTCGTATCCATGGTGCTCATGGCGCTGGCCTCCATCATCTCCGCCGCGCCCATCGTGGTGCTTATGTTCGGCGGCGTAACGGGCGCGGGCACATCCATCATCGCGGCCACCCTCATGGCTGCCGGCTCCAACATATGGCTGGCCGTTATCGGCTCCGACGGCGTCTTCACCGTCATCGACCGCATCATCTCCTATGCCATCTCCTGGCTCGTCATCCGCGTCATCCCGGACAAGACCCTCGTCAAGTTTGGCTGCGGCGAGAACTATATCAAGAAAAAGGCCGCCGCGCCCCAAGCGCCAAAAGGCGACGCATAGAAATAACCGCAAGCAACCGGCCCTATCGGCCGGTTGCTGACACTCAATGAGGAGAGATTTACATGTGGCAGGAAAAACTGCGTGTGGTGAAAACCAATAAGCTGGCGGCGCTGTACCCTTCGGTGAAATTTCTCATCGTTTGCCTGTACTCCGCCTGCTCGCTTTTGTTGTCAACCGTACGCTTCGACGGCTATCCCCTTCTCGTTATCGCCTGGTTCGTCATCGTACCCATAATCAGCGCCGCCAGCGGTATCTGGAAGCGCTTTTGCAAGGCGTTCTCCAAGGCGCTCGTAATCGCCGCAATCATATTCGTTGTACAGGCGTTAGTCATACCGGACGCTGTCGTCGTATGGCAGCTGGGATTTATAAAAGTATATAAGTGGGGGCTCGTCACCGCGATCAACCTGGGCTTCTCGGTGATGAACATCGCGGGCATATTCGTTTGGATGTTCCAGACCACCGAAAACAAGGAGCTGTCCAGCGCTCTGGATAACTCCGGCATGAACTACAAGGCGACCTATGTGTTCTTATCCACTTTGCAGATGATCGAGGTGCTGCAGCAAAACAGCCGCGTCATCATGAACGCGCAGCGGGCGCGCGGAGTGGAAACCGACGGTAATATCTTCGTGCGCATGAAGGCGTTCTTCCCGTCGCTGGTGCCGCTGGTGCTGGGCGCTATTACGGGGGCCGAAGAGCGCGTGCTTACGCTGGAATCCAAGGGATTCGACGTACCTTGCAAGAAGACCCACCTTTACAACGTGGAACACAGCCCGTATGACAAGCTTGCCGCCGCAATCGCCTGGGGTACCGCGGCGATAGTAGCAATTGGGAGGGTGTTGCTATGGGTACTGTAATCGAATTTAAAAACGTCAACTATACTTATCCCCTGTCCGACTCGCCCGCCATCAAGGACATGTCCTTCGCCCTGGAGGAGGGCCGGTTCTACGGCGTGCTGGGCGCGAACGGCTCGGGCAAGACCACGCTGTGCGCGCTGATCCGGGGCTTTGCGCCGAGCTTTTACAAGGGCGAGCTCTCGGGCGAAGTTTTAATCGACGGCAAGCCTACGGTGGATTACAAGCCGGGCGAGCTTTCGCTGCGCATCGGCTACGTATTCCAAAACCCCTTCAACCAGATATCCGGCGTTAAGCAAACCGTGTTTGAAGAGGTGGCGTTCGGGTTGGAGAACTTCGGCGTTCCGGTGGATGAGATCGAGCGGCGCGTTGAAAACATCATGGAGCTCACGAGCATCACGAAGCTGGCCGAGAAGCACCCCTTCGAGCTCTCGGGCGGACAGCAGCAGCGCATGGCGCTGGCGTCCATTCTGGTGCTGGAACCGGATATCATGGTTATCGACGAGCCCACGAGCCAGCTTGACCCCGAAGGCGCGGCGAGCGTGTTCGATATCATCAAGCATATGAAGCAAAACAAGAAGACCATAATTTTGGTGGAGCACAATGTCGACCTTATCGCCGAATACGCCGACGAGGTATTGGTGCTCAGCTGCGGCAGCCTCGCCCGCTTTGGGCCGACGGCGGAGATTTTGTGCGACGAGCGCCTGCTCGATATTGGCGTTCAGCTTCCGCAGCTGTCCATTTTGGGCAATAGCTTAAAGAGGCGCGGCTTGGAGCTCGACGCCATACCCATCACCGAGGGCGCGGCCGTTGCGGCGCTGCGCGAATTATTGCCGAAAGGGGGCGCTTAAATGGCTTACATAACGCTGGACAACGTGAGCTACGAATACCCCGGCGGGTTTCTGGCGGTGGAAGATGTGGCGCTCGGCATTCAAAAGGGCGAAAACGTCGCCATAGTAGGGCAGAACGGCGCGGGCAAAACCACGCTTGTAAGGATGCTGAACCGCTTGCTCGTTCCCACAAAGGGCGACGTGCTGGTGGGTGGCATGAACTCCAAGGATCATACCACGGCGCAGATGTCGCGCGTAGTGGGATACGTGTTTCAAAACCCGGACGACCAGATATTCCACTCCACCATCGAAAAAGAGGTAGAATTTGGCCCTAAAATGATGAAACTGGACGACGCCGAGATAAAGCGCCGCATGGACGACGCGCTGACCCTCACCGGCCTTGCCGCCCAGCGGGAGGAAAACCCGTATAACCTGCCGCTTTCGGTGCGCAAGTTCGTCACCATAGCTTCCATCATCGCCATGGATACGGACGTTATGGTGCTGGACGAGCCCACCGCCGGTCAGGACTTAGCGGGCAACCGCCGCCTGGAGACCATCCTGAAGACCATGCTCGGGCGCGGCAAGACGCTCGTCACCATCAGCCACGACATGGAGTTCGTCGCGAATAATTTCGCGCGCGTCATCGTTATGGCGAACCGCAGGGTGCTGTGCGACGACGCGCCGCAAAACGTATTTTGGAACTTCGAGGCGCTGAAAGAGGCCAAGCTGGCGCAGCCTCACGCGGCGCGTGTATGCAGGGCGCTCGGCATCGGTGGCGTGATCCGCACCCAGGACGCCGTGGACGCCATTGCCGCAGCAGCGGGCCTCGGTGGAGGCCAATGAGCAAGCTTAACACCGCCGTCGCCGCCGCAGAGGCGATGATGCTCTACCTGCTTACAGGCTCGGCCTGCTTGGTCATAGGCTCCAGCGTGCCTCAGCTCATGGCGCACTTCAACGCCGATCTCGTGACGGTGGCGTCGATGGGCTCCGCCTACGCCGTGGGGCGCGTGGCAACGGTTTTCGCCACAGGCCGGCTTACGGAGAAAATCGGCCCGATAAAAGTGCTGGGCGGCGGGCTCGTGCTGCTGTGCGTTTTCATGGCGGGGCTGCCACACGCGCCCAGTGTCCCGGCGGCGCTGGCGCTGTGCGCGCTGGGCGGCGCCGGTATGGGCACGCAGGACGCCACCTGTCCTGTTATTCTGTCGCGGGTATTCCCCACGCACTACCCCAGCGCCCTAAGCGCGGGGCAGGCGTTCTTCGGCGCGGGCTGCTTTTTGCCGCCGATGCTCATGGGCGTCGTGCTGCCCGCCGGGTTGCCGTTCTATTACACCTACTATGTGTTTGCGGGGCTGTGCGCCGTCATGCTTTTGCTGCTGCCGCTAGCAGGGCTGGGCAACGAACGCGCCGATAAGGGCTCGGTCGGCGTCCGCAGCGCAGAGCATGAAATTACAGGCGGGCCAAAGCGCGACTGGATCGGCGTGGTACTGCTGGCGACTGTGTGCGCGAGCTACTGCGGCATAACAAATACGATCAACCTTTATACCGCGACCTACGCGGATTTCCTGGGCATCCCCGAAGGGCTGGCCGTGAATGTCCTGGCGATGTACAACGTGGGCGGCATGCTGGGTTCGCTGTTGTTTACTTGGGTATTGCGCCGGGTAAAGCCGGTGAACCTGCTGTGCGTAAACTTTTCGGCGGCGCTCGCCTGCCTGTTGGTATCGCTGCTTGCGAATTCTTTCTTTTTCATGGCGGCGTGCTACTTCCTCGTGGGCATATTCCTGGGCGTCGTCTTCAGCATCAACGTAACGCTGGCCGTAGGCCTGTGGCACGGGCGCGCGGGACGCGCGGGAGCCGTTGTGGCCATGCTCAGCGGCGGGGCGGACATCGTCGCCCCGCTTATTACGGGCGCTGTGATAACGGCAACGGGCATTGGAGCGAACATCTGGTTCGCGCTGGCCTTCGCGGCCGTCTCGCTGGCTGCGGCGCTGCTGCTGCGCAGGCGCATCGGCGGTAATAAACAGGCGTATTCAGTATAAAACGATAACGGCGGAGAGTATTTAATGAGTATCCAAAGCAAAAATGTATTGAACGAAAAGGGCCAGCAGTACCATATCTGCTGCGCCGAAGGCGACGTCGGCGGCTATGTGCTGCTTCCGGGCGATCCGGGACGTACGGATATGATTGCCAAGCGCTTGGAAAACGCCAGGCTGGTCGCCTATAACCGTGAGCATAAAACCTGGACGGGCGCCCTGGGCGGCGTGCCGGTATCCGTCACCTCCACGGGCATGGGCAGCCCGTCGGCGGCTATAGCCGTCGAGGAGCTTATCCACTGCGGCGCGCATACATTCATTCGGATAGGCACGGCGGGCCACGTTTGCGACGCCTCGTGGGACGAGGAGCTCGACGGCGTGGTGGTAACCGGCGCAGTGCGCGACGAGGGCACAACAAGGCAATACCTGCCCATCGAGTTCCCGGCCATCGCGGACAGGCACATCGTGGCCGCCCTGAGCAGCGCGGCCCAAAACATGGGCTATAACTATATCGAGGGCATCGCCCAATGCAAGGACAGCTTCTACGGCCAGCACGACCCAGACAGCATGCCCGTGGCTTATGAGCTGAACAGCCGCTGGGAAGCCTGGCGGCGCGGCGGCGTTATGTGCAGCGAAATGGAAAGCGCGGCGCTGTTTATACTGTGCGCCGTGCGCGGCGCTCGCGGGGGCGCGATCATGAGCTTCAAGTCCATGGAGAACACCGTCGACATAGCCGTTGAGGCCCTGAAGACGCTGATCGAGGCGGACAAGGCTAAACCTGTAGGGGCGAACTGCGTTCGCCCGTGATAATCATATCTCTAATCCTATTGAGACGGGATTCCATGCCCGCAAGCGTTCATTATCATTTATTCTATCCGCATGGGGCTTCGCCCCATGCGGATAATTGTAATTATATTCTCAATTATCTCCTGACAACCGCGTACGCCCCGCTGGGCAGCCCGTTATAGTTCGTGCACATCACATAATAACCCTTGTTGTTATCATAGCTCACGCCCATAAACTCCGCGTCCGTCGCCAAGCGCGATTTCGTCTCGCTGGGCAGCATATATCCTAAAGCCAGCTGGCCTTCGGCATACAGCTTGTCGACCTTGAATTCCAGCATGAAGCCGTCCTCCGACTCATCGTTATTCACGTACCACGCGCTGCCGATGGTGCCCTTGGGCTTCGTGTCACATTTGTAGACGCTCGTCGTAATGCTCCCGTTCCTGCCGACCCACGTATTCTCCAGCTCGTTCGGCAGATATACTATCACCTCGCCCGCATCATAAGCGGTCAATGTTACGCCGTAGCTCAGCAGGTCTTGCATGAGCTTTACGGGCATCGTTATCGTGTTAGACCCGAATATCGAGGTCGTCACCTTTGAGGGCGTTATGCCCAGCGTGTTGTCCCAGCGCATCGTATAATTGTACTTTACGTTCTGCATGCGCGCGTCTTCATCCTCGGCGTTCTTGATATAACGGGTCAGGTTCGTTTTCGTCAGCGTGTCGTCAAGGTACTTTTGCAGCGACTTCGAGGCGGCCCCCGCCTGCGTCCCGACTGCCATCAGCATGGCCGCGCATAATATCAGCGCGAAAATACGTTTTTTCATGATAAACCTCCTATTTTTATTTAATCATTTTCGTTTCAGTATTGTTACATTGCGTTAATCGCTTTCAGACGGCGCGCCGAGCGCATTCTCATCTAAAAACTCCCGCCATGCTTCAGGAGGCTCAGGCTCCCATCCTTCAAATACAATGACATACTTATCCACAATGTAACACGGTCGAGTTTGAACCCAAGCGCCCTCTTTTTGGATGAGTTCATAATAACCGAGCGGATCGTAATATTCGACGTTGGCCCAAGCTCTTTGTACGATATAAAAGTTATCATCTCCCGAAGTGAAGTGTACGCTTTGAATTATCATGCTGTTGAAGCTGGTATCTTCGATCACTTCGAGGCTCAGGCCCGTACGCTCGCTCAGCTCCTCGGAATACGCTATGATATCCGCCCTTGCTCTTTCCCTCATCGAGTTTTTCGTGTCAGCTATGAGTTCGCGGCCCTGTGTCGTAAATTTGTCCGGCACTTCGTCGGACGTTTTAAACACCTCTATGCGTTCGCGCCCATTTTCGTCGTACACCAACGTAGTAAAGACTATACTGCCGTCCGCAAAGCTAACGTCTGAAATCCATTCTTCAATCCAGCTGTGCTCGCTAATCTTGTTTATGATAATCACGCCGTTCTCAACGCTGTAGTCGCACTCCAGCGTATTGGGGATGTACCCGGCATCCAGCGCGAGTACGTATTGAGTAATATACATCATCCCCTCGTCCGTAAAACACAGCTCGAAGGCCAAATCCATATTGTCCGTGAGTTCCTCATGGTTTTCCTGCCGCCATACGCCAATCAGCTGTTCGGCCGTTAAGCCGCCGGACGTCTCCTCCGCAGCGCCGCCGGAAGTTTCCATGGCGTTGCCGGAGGCTTCCTCCGCATTGCCGCTTGCGACTTCCGCCGCTGCCGACGCGGAAGCTGCGGGAGCCGCAGGAGCCGATTGCGCCGCGCCGCACCCCGTAAGCTGCGCGAATGCAACAAGCAATACCGCCGCAATAATCCGTTTCATTAAATCATCCCCTAATCGCATTAGAAATCCGTAATACATGCTGGTTTACTAATCTTGCAGGGGCGCGCATTGCGCGTCCGCGGAATCAGATGTCGTGCGGTTAACGCTCACGCGCAATGCGCGCCCCTACAGTTTTGGGTCAATCTCTCCCGGCCACAGCCGAATACTAACAACTAACAACTAACAACTATCAACTACTTGTACACCCTAAACGAGTTCAGCC
>QMCE01008602.1_pt1 | contig 10071 bp, 8 predicted proteins | sample 1821851 | NCBI WGS metagenome assembly QMCE01 (sample SAMN09453174, study PRJNA476694) | Termite gut metagenome, whole genome shotgun sequencing project. | isolation source: worker | host: Odontotermes sp. | place: South Africa:Pretoria | collected 2016-01-28 | reverse complement strand
ATTGTTGCACAATCGCCTCCATCGCACGCCACAGGGGATACCATGGAACAAACAACACGCGTCGCCGCGCCCAAAACAGCCGTTCCCGGCCTCGCATGCCTGAAACGCTGGGGCATATCAGGCCAGCTGCTGGCCCTCGCCATAGTCGTCCTCATCTTCGGCATAGGCACGGGCGGGCGGTTTCTCGGACTCGACAACATCCTCACCATCATCGGCCTCGCGGGCGTGCCCATCATTCTCTGCCTGGGCATCCATCAGGTCATCATCATCGGCGGCATGGACATGTCCCTGGAAGGCGTCGTCGGCTTCTGCGGCGTCATCGCCGGCCTGCTGCTCCACAACAGCGTCAATTCCATGGACCTCGGCCTGTGGGTCATCCCCGTCGTCATGCTTGTCGGCGGCGCCGTGGGCGCGCTCTCGGGCGTCATCCACACCACAATGAAAATGCCCTCCTTCATCGCCACCCTCGGCATCAACTGGGTCTTCTACGGCTTCGCCATTCTCATCACCGGCGGCCTCTCCATTCCCATTCAGGACGGCAGATTCCAGAAAGTCGTCACCGGCAGCCACATTCTGGGCATTCCCAACATCTTTCTCATCGCGCTGGCGCTCGCGATCGTCTTCGAAATCTTCCAGACCCGCACCCGCACAGGCGTGGCCATGTACGCCGTCGGCGGCGACGAATCGCTGGCCAGGCAGGCCGGCATCGACGTGACCAGGCTGAAAATCATCGTCTTCATCATCGCGGGCGTCATGTACGGCATCGCCGCCCTGTGCCTCGTCACCCGCCTCAACAGCGCCGCGGCCCTCGTGGGCCAGCTCCTCCTGTTCCCCTCGATGACGGCCGTCGCGGTGGGCGGCGTCTCCCTAACCGGCGGCCTGGGGGGAGCCAGGAACGTCGTTCTGGGCGCGCTCATCATCTGCGCCCTGAACAACGGCATGGTCATGATGCGCGTCACCCCGTTCGCGCAGGACGCGGTCAACGGCCTGGTGCTCATCGCCGCCGTGGCGATGACGATCGACAGGAAGAAACTGGGATTCATCAAATAACAAGACGGAATCCCCGAAACCGCAGGGAGCGAACAGTGGCCAAAACGTCCGAATCGGTGGTGTCCTTGCGCCGCGTGTCCAAGCGCTTCAAAAACGTCGTCGCCCTCAACGGGATCGACTTCGAGATCAAGCCGTGCGAAATCATCGGCCTGGTCGGCGAAAACGGCGCGGGAAAGTCCACCCTCATGAAAATCCTCGTCGGCCTCCACAGCCTCGACGAGGGCGAATTCGAGATCAACGGCAGGCCCGCCCGTTTCCGCGACACCTCCGACGCCATGAAGCACGGCATAGGCATGGTGTTCCAGGAAGGGTGCATGATCCAGAACCTGTCGATTCAGGACAATGTCTTTCTCGGGCACGAGCAGAGCTTCAGGAAATTCGGCCTCCTCGATCGCGCCCGCATGCGCGGGGAATGCCGGAAAATCCTCGCCCGCGTCAAGCTCTCCCTCGATCCGGACGCCATCGTCCAGAACCTCACAGCGGCTGAAAGGCAGATGGTGGAGATCGCCCGGCTGCTGTGGCTGCTGGACTTCTACGGCGCGAAGAACCCGGTGATGATCCTGGACGAGCCGACCACCGTGCTTCAGGAAAAAGAGGTGGAGACCCTCTTCGACACGCTGCGGGAAATCAAGAAAAGCGCGTCCATCATCCTGATCTCCCATCGTCTGGAGGAGGTCATCGCCAATTCCGACAGGATCGTCGTGTTCAAGGACGGCCACTACATCGACCAGATGCCCGCCAAGGGCGCCCAGGTCCGCCAGATCGAGGAGCTGATGGTGGGGCGGGGCATGGACGGCAACCATTATGTCGAGGACAAGCAGCGGACGCCCGCCGCGAATCCGCGTCTGGTTCTGGAGAACGTCTATAAGAAAGGCGCGTTCGAGCCGCTGTCGTTTTCGCTGCGCGAGGGGGAGATTCTGGGGCTGGTCGGCCTTATCGGATCGGGCAAGGAGGAATTGTGCCGCTGTTTTCTGGGGATAAACCGTTTCGACGGCGGCAGGATGCTGGTCGAGGGCGTGGAGCGCGTCGTCCGGAGTCCGGCAGACGCTGTTGCGGCAGGCATAGGCCACGTTCCCATCGACCGCCGCCACGAGGGCCTCGCCCTGGACTTCTCCATTCTGGACAACACGAACATGCTCATCCTCGATCGACTGAAGGCGGGCGGGCTGATCAATTCCTCCATGGAGCGCGGCAACGCAAAGCGCTGGATGGACGAGCTCCGCGTCAAAGCGCCCAATATGTTCGTCAAATGCGGCAACCTGTCCGGCGGCAACCAGCAGAAGGTGGTCATCGCCAAATGGCTGACCTCGGGGGTGAAGACGCTGGTTCTCGATCACCCCACGCGCGGCATAGACGTGGGCGCGAAGGAGGAGATTTACAAGCGCATCCGCCAGCTTGCCGACGAGGGGCTGAGCCTGATCGTCATGTGCGACACGCTTGAGGAGGACATAGGCCTCGCCAACCGGCTCATCATCATGAAGGACGGCAGGGTCACCCGCGAGGTGGACTGCCCCGGCGACGCCAAGCCCACCCCCCAGGACATCATCGAGGCGATTGTGTAGCACGACAATTTTTGAGGAGAGGCAAAGCCATGGCGCAAGACACCGCCACCGTGCCGGCAGGGGACAACTCCCTCGCGGCGACGCTCAGGAAGCTCCCGTCCATCTACTACGCCCTCACGGCGCTCGTCGTCCTGTCGGCCCTGTTTTCCGCGGGGAACAGCGCATTCCTCACCCTGTTCAACGTCAACATCATCATGCTGTCGGCGGTGATCCTTCTGGCCGCGGGCATAGGCCAGACCTGGAGCATCGTCACCGGCGGCATCGATCTGTCGGTGGGGGGCGTCATATCGCTCGTGTCGGTGATTTTCATGCTGACGGTCTCCAGCCTCGGCTATCTCGCCTATCCGCTGTGCGTGCTGATCGGCGCGGTTCTCGGCTATGCCAACGGCGTCCTCCTCACCCGCGTCAAGATACCCTCGTTCATCGCCACGCTGGGGACGGGCGGCATACTGGTGTCGGTCGCCTACCTGTTTTCGCCCAAGGCGCTCTCCGCCCCGTTCAAGTCGATCAAGACGCTCTCCGTCGTCAACGGCTCGGTCTGGGGGGTGTCGAACGCCTTCATCATCGGCATCGTCTTTTTCCTCGTCTTCTTCGTCATCCAGCGGTACACGACCATAGGGCGCAACATTTTCTTCGTCGGCTCGAACGTCAGGATGTCCTGGCTCTCCGGCGTGGACATCGCCCGCGCGAAAAACATGGCGTTCATGTTCTCCGGCATCGGGGCGGCGGTCGCCGGCCTGGTTCTGGCGTCCCGCCAGTATTCGGGCTATCCCACCATCGGCAACGTCTACATCCTCAGCTCCATCGCCACCGTCGTCCTCGGCGGCACAGCCATGACCGGCGGCACGGGCGGCATGGTCAACACCCTTGTCGGAGCGCTCCTGATGGCTGTGCTGCAGAACGGCATGACGGTGGTCGGCGTGGACGTGTATCTGCAGCAGTCCCTGCTGGGAGCGATGATCATCCTGTGCGTGTGGATTTCCTTTGACCGCAGCAAAGTCGAAATCGTGAAGTGATATTGGACATGGAACGATAATTTTGGAGGAAAACAATGAAGAAAGTCGTGCAAACCCTGGCGCTGGCGGCGATCGCCGTCGCGTTGACCGCGAGCTGCTCGTTTGCGGGAACGATTCTGAGCGTTTCCGTCCGGACATTGACCAATCCCTATCAGGCCAATTTCAAGGTCGGCGGCGAGATATTCTCCAAGAAGCAGGGCGACGGCCTGGAACTGGTGACCCTGACCTGCGAGGGCAACAGCGAAAAGCAGGTCAACGACATCAAGTCGCTGGTGTCGCGGACGCAGGGCGACGTGGTGTTCATGATCGATCCGAACGAGGCGACGGACGTGCTGCCCATCGCGCTGGCGCTTGAGGAGGCGGGCGTCTACTTCTCGACGTGGTGGAACAAGCCCGAGGACATGAACGCCTGGGACTTCGATCACTGGGTCAGCCACATGTCCTTTGACGGGATTTCCGCGGGCAAATTCACCGCCGAGGCGCTTTTCGCCACCTTCCCCACTCCGGGCAAGGGCAAAATCGTCGCGCTTCAGGGCATGCTCGCCAACTCCATCGCGCAGGATCGCTTCACCGGCCTCCAGCAGGCTCTGGCCGCGAATCCCGGCGTCGAGCTTGTCGCGTACGAGGCGGCGGACTGGGACAGGACCAAGGCCTACGAAAAGGTCAAGAACATGCTGGTCGCGAACCCGGACATCGTGGGCGTCTGGGCAGCCAACGACAACATGGGCCTTGGGGCTCTGGAAGCGCTGCGCGAGCGCGGCCTTGCCGGCAAGGTTCTCGTGACCGGCTGCGACGGCATCGATGAATTCTTCGAAGCCATCAGGAAGGGCGAAGCGGCGGCGACTATCTACAACGACGCCAAATACCAGGCCGGCATCAGCCTCGCCCAGACCCTCGCCGCCAAGCAGGGCAGGCTGAAGATGGCAGACGTTCCGAAGGAGCGCCGCCAGTTCTTCGCCCGCGCGGTCGAGGTCACGAAGGCCAATGTGCAGGAGGTCGTCGACGTCTACGTGAACGGCACGCCCGACTACGACTTCAACGATTTCTACGGCAAGTGGGCTCGCCCCATGGAATGACGGTTTGCGGCGCGGCCTTTCGCCGGGAACATTTCAATCTGTCCGGACTGGAAACGCTCCAGTCCGGATTTTTTGTCGCATCGCGAAGGGTTTTCGGTACAACCTGAAAAGAGATAGAGTATTGCTGAGAGTGCTGCTCAATATGACAAGGATCGACAATGGCGCATGACGAACGGAAATTGCCGGTTGAAGGCCGCGCGCTTCTGCGGTACGAGACGCTTTTCGACTGGAAGAGCGAATATGATTTGGGGATACCGATCATCGACGCCCAGCACAGGGGTCTGGCGGCGGCCCTCAATTCGCTTCACTTCGCGATAGTGAACCATCTTGGCGATACGATGCTCGACCCGACGATAGAGATGGTGAAGGCGTATGCCGGGGTTCATTTCACGACGGAGGAGCTTTTATTCAGGCAGTGCGGGTATCCGGATGCGGAGCGTCATGCCGCGCTGCAAACTGCTGGAGACGATGTTCGAGAGGGGCCAGGAGAGCCTGTTCAATCAGGATGCCGGAGAGTTTCTGGATTTTCTGAAAAACTGGCTGATCACCCACGTCCTGCGCGAAGATCGCGCCTATCGGAACTATTTTTCAAAGGCGCTGGGCGATGGCGGAACCAACAGGCTCTGAGGTTCTCCTGCTCTCGTTTGATAGGCTCTAAGCTCTATACCAAACGCCCGATATGCCGCATGCGGTCGCCGGGCAGCAGGGCGACGGGGGGAATGTCGATAAGGGTATGGCATCCGGACGCGAGCCGCGTCGCGGCGCGCGCGCACGACACCATCACCTGAGCCGTCAGGGCGGGATTGTCTATTCGCATGTCGAAGGACAACCGCTGATTCGACGTCAGCCCGGACGCGCCGATGCGCTCAAGCAACACCCCGTGGGAACTGTCCATAGCCGCGTCCAATTCCGCCGCGCTTTCCACAAAACGCGTTTCCAGCGGATCGTGGCTGAAATAGGGGTCTGCCGCCAAATCCTTCCTCACAGCGTCCCTGTCCGCCCCCTCCCCGGCAAGAAGATACACCAGGCGCGAATGCCGCCCGCCGCCCAGGGGAATCGTCACGGAAACCGCGTCCGCCACGCCCCGGATCGCCCGCGCCGCGACAGAATGACCCATCGACCGCCCGCGCCCGAAATTGGTGAACGTCGTCCCCCGTGGAGCCATCGCCTCGAACAGCGCCCGCAGCACGGAATCCGTCCCCGGGTCCCATCCGGCGGCGGTGACGGCAACGCATCCCTTCGCCTTCGCGGCGGCGTCCAGCCGCGTCACCACCTCGGGGATGCGATCGTGAATGTCGAAGCTGTCCACTGTGTGGAGCCCGGCTGCGAGATACCGCTCCGCGTCGTCCGGAACCAGGCGCGACGGGCCGCAGACGATGGCGATCTTCGCCCTGCCCTTCTCCTTTTCGAGCGCGTCCAGACTGGGGAAATCCGCCACTCCGCGCAGATCGTTCCGCTTCGTCCCCACCGAGGCGGGACTCCGCACCACGCCCAGACATTCCATGTCGGGAGCTGTTTCGAGACACTGAATCGCCTGCCTGCCGATATTGCCCAGGCCGTGCACAATCACAGGGATAGCCGCCATGTTTTCCTCGCTTTCCGGTTTGCATTTGGGGTGAATTAGGATACCATGCGACAAAACAGACGTCAATCACAGGAGGCAACATAGTCGCTCCGCCCCTGCGAACGTCCATGGCGTTGCAAACGCGCCGCTGGCGCATCATGACGCAGGGTCGAAGCTTTCACAGGAGTGTTCCATGACGAAACCCACCTTCCGCGCAATCGAGGGCACGCGCGACATCGAGGGCCGCGAAGGCGTCCGCTACGACAAGGTCGTCGCCTTCGGCGGCGAACTCTTCTCGCGGTACGGATACCAAAGAATCCGCACCCCCGCATTCGAGAAAACCGATCTGTTCGCGCGCTCCATAGGCGCGGCGACAGACATTGTCGAAAAGGAAATGTACACCTTCAAGCCCGGTTCCGACACCATCACCCTGCGGCCGGAAGGCACCGCGGGCGTCGTCAGAGCCTATCTCCAGCACGGCATGGACAAGCAGCAGGGTCTGGTCAAGCTGTGGTACGAAGGCCCCATGTTCCGCAGGGAACGGCCGCAGAAAGGCCGGCAGCGCCAGTTCCACCAGATAGGCGTCGAAGCCATCGGCTCATCCGATCCGCTGCTGGACGCGGAAGTGATTGCGATGGGGCTCCGCTTTTACGAATACGTCGGCGTGGGCGCGGTGGGCCTGCGCGTCAATTCCATTGGCTGCGGCAAACCCGCCTGCCGCCCCCTTTTCCGCGATCTTCTCAAAGAGGCGATCAGACCAAACCTCGACAAATACTGCCCGACCTGCCAGACGCGCTTCGAGCGGAACATCCTCCGCGTCATCGACTGCAAGAGCCCGCAATGCCGCGAACTGTCGAAGAATCTGCCGAAGAGCCACGAACACCTCTGCTCCGAATGCGCCGATCATTTTGAGCGGATGAAGGAGGGTCTGACAGCCCTCGGGGGCGCGTACGAGATCGATCACACCCTCGTGCGCGGCCTGGACTATTACGCCAAAACCGTGTTCGAATACACGCACGACGCGCTGGGCGCGCAAAACGCCATCGGCGGCGGCGGCCGCTACGACGGCCTTGTCGAGGAACTGGGCGGCAAGCCCACGCCCGCCATCGGCTTCGCGCTGGGCATGGAGCGCATCCTCATCGCCATGGAAGCGGTCGACGCCTGCGCCTGCGGGTATCCGCTCCAGGTCTACGGCGTGACACAGAGCGACGCGGCGCACAGGGCGATGTCGGGCATGCTGGCGCGCCTCCGCGCGGCGGGATTGTCCGCCGACATGGATTACGAAGGCCGTTCCATGAAGTCCCAGCTCCGCGCGGCCAACCGCAGGGAGGCCATGATCTGCCTTATTCTTGGCGAAGAAGAGCTGGCGAACGGCGTCATCACGATCAAGAACATGTCCGAAGGCGGCGGGCAGGAGACTGTCAGCCTGTTCGATTGTCTGGACGCTGTGCGGAAGGTTCTTCCCTGATGGCAAATCCCCCGCCCCTTCCCGCGCGGCGCGTCTTCATCCTCACTGCCGCGCTGGCCGCCGCATGCCTCATCCCGGCGATCCGGCGGGCGAACGCGCTGGATATTCCCCATGCGCCTCGCCTGGACGCTTCCCCGAGCGGGGAAGTCTTCGGCGGCTTTCAACTGATTCCCGGCGAGGGCGGCTCGTTTGAACTGTTCACCTGTTCGCCTGACGGGGGCGGCATTCGCCATCTGGGTCGATACAACGGACTGCTGGCCGGCGTCGCGATCGCGCCCGGGGGGCGGCTTCTCGCCCTGACGCGCGACGGGGCGCTCGGATCGTACGGAGACGACGGCGAAACAATCTGCCTTCCGGACGATCGCTGGAACATGCGGGCTCTCGCCCTGCTGGACGGCGTCCCGCTCGCCCTGAATCTCGACAACGGCGCGTTCCATCTTGTCCGGCCCGGTCCGGATCAGGGCTGGGCGCAGGACAGACAGGGCATTGCCGACGCCGGCGCCGTCATGCGGGCGGAATTGCTGCTTGTGAACGGCGAGCCGCATGCGCTGTGGCATTCCCGTTCCGGCGATCTGTCCCGTGGGGAAATCAGACACGCGGTCATGCGGGACGGCGCGTGGCGGGAGGAGGCGTCGCTTCCCCTGGGCGATCTGGACGCCTTTGCGGCCCATGTGGATGCGAACGGACGCGACATCGTCCTCGCCGCGCACGCCGCCGACGCGACAGGCGCGGAGAATGGCCGGCTGATCGCGCGGGTTCTGCGCGAAGGCGAATGGCGCGAGGCCGCGCTGCCGAATGCGCTGGCGGATCGCCTCATGGCGGCGCATTCCTTCGCGTCCGCTCCGGGCGGCGGCGGAACGCTGTGGCTGAGCGCCGGCCTGGACGGGGCGCATGTGACGCGCGCGGACGCGGGCGGAGACATCGGGCCGGCGGGAGCGGTTGCGCCGGGCATGCCGGCAGAGTCTGTCTGGCCGCACTTGGCCGGATTTGTCACGCTGGCGGCGCTGGCGCTGCTGTTTGTCCTGTACTGCCGCCGTTCGAAAACCGTTTCCCGGAATTTCCCCGGGCGGCCCCCCGATCTGATCAGCCGGGGAGCGGCCCTGGGAATCGACTGGTTCCTGTCGTCCGCGGCGACCGGGGCATACCATATTGCGAGCGGCGATATGCGGATTCTGCCTGATTTGGTGGCGATGGGCGATGTTCAGGAGCTGTTCTGGGTCAATATGGCCGCGTTGTGCGTGTTCATGGGCGTGTCGGAGACGCTGTTCGGGTGCACGCCGGGAAAATGGCTCGCGGGGCTGCGCGTTCGGAGCGTCCGGGGGGGAGCGCCCACGTTTTCGCAGACGGCGCTGAGGAACCTTGTGCGCGTCCTCGACATGTATCCGCTGGCGGGATTTCCCGGACTGGTGGGGATGATCGTCACGTTTTTCGGGCCTGGGCGGCAGCGTCTGGGCGACATGCTGGCGGGGACGGTTGTGCGGCGGCACGCGGATTTGGGCAGTCGGCAGCTCCTTTTGGCGAGCGCCAGTCCCCGCAGGCTGGAATTGATCCGCGAGCTTGGCATGGAGGTGCGGGTTCAACCGTCCAGCATTGACGAGGACGGTGTGAAGGGGGATACGCCGGAGGAGACGGTGAAGATGCTGTCCCAGGCGAAGGCGCGCGACGGGGGCGTCAACGCGCAGAGCGGGGAAATCGTCGTGGCTGCGGACACGGTGGTTGTGCTGGACGGGATGGTTCTTGGCAAACCGTCCGACGCGGCTGACGCCAGGCGGATGCTTGGGGCGTTGTCCGGCCGGTCGCATTCGGTGTATACGGGGGTCACGGTATGGGATTCGGCCACGGGACAGGGAGTGACGGATGTTGAGGAGACGGAGGTCGAATTCCGTGAATTGCCGGCGTCGGAGATAGACGCGTATGTGGCGACAGGCGATCCGCTGGACAAGGCGGGCGGGTATGGCGTTCAGACAGGTCGACTCGTGAAGCAGGTTCGCGGCAGCCTGTCGAATGTGGCCGGCCTGCCGATGGAGAAGCTGCAGTCCATGCTGTCGTCGCTGGATTCCTGAATGGATTGCCGGGCTGAATTTCGCTGGAAATAATTGCCAAAAGAGCCGTTGACAGTGGATGTGAAATTCATACAATGATTTTTCCATTCAGGAAGCCTGAAGCAAGCAACTTGAAGTGCGGAAGTGGCGGAATGGCAGACGCGCTTGGTTGAGGGCCAAGTGATCGCAAGATCATGGAGGTTCAAGTCCTCTCTTCCGCACCAATCTCTTTTTTGTATAACCCCTGCAACAGCAGGGGTTATATTTTTGGTAGAAGTTGATGAAAATTCCTG
>QMCE01769993.1_pt1 | contig 10072 bp, 4 predicted proteins | sample 1821851 | NCBI WGS metagenome assembly QMCE01 (sample SAMN09453174, study PRJNA476694) | Termite gut metagenome, whole genome shotgun sequencing project. | isolation source: worker | host: Odontotermes sp. | place: South Africa:Pretoria | collected 2016-01-28 | reverse complement strand
CATCAATATTTTTTTCAAGCATTAGTTTTTCCAGTATCGGTTCAGAAATCAAAACAATGTTGAATGTTGGAGTGTCGTCAATTCGTTCTATACATTGCAGAGAATTGAGTGTACAAAAGCAAATTTGGTTTGTTTCTTCGTGGTGCATAAGCATTGTCAGGAATTTTTCTTTGGAGATTTTTTCTTTCAGATAAAGCCGCAACGTGTTTTGAACCTTATCGTCTGCAACAGGACCAATAACAATATCGTAATCATGAACAGGTGTTTTTCCGTTTTTATCTCTGTTTGCGACTACAAAATCAAGCCATTCTTCATCAGCTTTAAGAAACTGTTTTACTGCCAGCAAATCAATATCTGCTTTTCCGGTCACGTACGCACACAAGTAACTGCCGCTTTCTTCTTCCCATTTAAGGACTGCTGCCCGCTGGATCCCGGCATATTCCATTAAGACCGTTTCAATCCCGCCAAGCTCAATGCGATGTCCGTTCAGTTTAACCTGATTGTCATTCCTCCCGATCAGTTCAATGTCCCCGTCCACATTCCATCTTGCCATATCGCCTGTCCGATATATTTTCTCCTGACTGTCATACGGGCTGATGACAAACCGCTCTTCTGTAAGCTCCTTATTGTTTATATAACCTCTGGCTAGGCCCCTGCCGCCGATGTACAATTCTCCTGCGCATCCCAAGGGTCTCAGCTTACATCCCGCATCCATAATATAAAAACTGGTGTTGTGTATCGGCCTTCCGACGGTAATATCTTCGGTGACGATCTCCTTCACCGCTGACCAGATCGTCGTCTCGGAAGGACCATACATATTAAAAATCTTATTTTTGTATACTTTTCTCAGCCGTTTATATAAGGCATTTTCCAGTTTTTCACCACCTATTAACAGCATTTTGATCTGTGAAAGCATGGCTTCACAGTTATCATGCTCCAGTATCATCGCCATTCGGGAAGGAGTGGCTTGGATGATTTCCACCTGGTTTTCCACAATGAGACGTTCCAATAAAAAGATATCTTTTTGCTGGGCTTCGTCCGCTAATACACATTCCAGTCCTAAGGCCATCGCGCATATTGATTCCAGTCCCCAGATATCAAATGAAACGGTGGTTAAGGCTAAAATACGCTGTCCTTCTATAAGCCCAAGCAACTGTTTCATGCTTATAGTAAAGTTATATAAACTCTTATGCTCTATCATTACCCCCTTGGGTTTCCCGGTAGATCCGGAAGTGTAGATAATATAAGCCAATGAATCTCCGGTATATTTATAAGCCCCTGTAAAATCCTCCGGCCCATTCACACCTTCATCTATATTGATGAGCGGATATTGTTTTATTTCCGTAGGCAGGCCGGAAATTATCCGGCTTTCCGTCAGGATCATATCGGCATGGCTGTCCTTTAGCATATAGCCAAGCTGCTCCGCCGGCATGCCCGGGTCAAGCGGCAGATATGCCGCACCTGATCTTAGGATCGCAATCATCCCCACCGGCAGGTTTACGGTTCTGTTCAGCATAAATGCGATCACCTTATGCCTGGCTGCTCCATATCGCTGTAATGCTGCGGCAACCTTGCGGGATCTTTGCTCTAGTTCCTTATAGGACATATGCCTGTCATTGCATCTAATGGCTGTATTTTCATTATTTCTTTTCGATACATCTTCATATCGGCTGATTATCGTTTCTTCCTGCCAGACAGCTTGCTCACCTTGCCCATATTCTTTTATGAGCCTGCTTTCTTCTGATCCGGAAAGTGAAATCAGCTTTTCCAGTTTCATGTCCGGATGGTCTATGACCTGTTTCAGCAGCACTTTGTAATTGTCCAGCATGAATTGCATGAAGATATGTTCATACCTTCCGCCATCGAAAGATAGATTAAACAGCAAGCCTTCGTCGGTCTCCTCGGCATCCATGATAATGTCCAAGGTTGCTGTATTGATATCATATTCACATTCTTCTATGTGCCAATCACCATATGTAAGAGCCTGGGACTTCAGATTGCTATGAAACGCAAACAGAACATTGAATATAGAATCATTGGGCAGGATGTTCTGAAAAGGATAGTCCTGATTCTCATATGCCTTGGCACAAGTCTCTTTGACCTCTTCTAAGAACCCTTTAAAGTAACTATTCGGACGCACTTTTATTTTCAGGGCCAGCAGATTGATGAAATTGCCGATGATATCCTGGGTCTGTCTATGATTACGGCCGGCAACCGGGCTGCCGATGACTACTTCTTCCTGCCCGGTATACCGGGATATCAATATGCCATATATGGATAACAGGGTCATAAAAACAGTTGCCTTACTTTGTAAGGCAATGTGTTTTAGCTTCTCTGTGTCTTCCCGTTCCAGGCGAAGCCATAGACTGCCCGGGGAATCCGCGCTTTTTTCCCTGCTTTCCTTATGAGGCGGAATCAGGGTATAGGGAATCGTCTTGGCAAACTCTTTTTGCCAATAAGCTTCCTGCTCTTTTAGCTGCGCCGACTTAAGCCGGTTGTTATGCCATACGGCATAATCTTTATACTGTACCGTAAGCGGTTCTAACGTGTCATTATGATATAGCCTGACCAGATCCTTAAGTACCACTCCAAAAGAATAGCCGTCAAACACCATGTGGTGGACGTCATACAGCAGATAGTGCTTATCTGTGCTGACTCTGACCAGCTTAATCCGGAGCAGCGGTGCCCGCTCTAAGTCAAAAGGTTTGCGGAACGTTCTTACAATCCTTTCTATCTCGTTCTCGGCTACATCAGACTGCTCATATTCCAGGTCCAGCTTAACAGTCTCAGATATTTTCATCTGCGGCGTACCGTCAGCCAAAACAAATCCGGTGCGCATGGACTCATGCCGGTCAGCCAGAGCACGGAAAGCTTCTTGGAGCCTTTCCTGGTCAATTTCCCCTTTTATGATTACTGCGTTGGTCATATTGTACTTGGTTGTATTACCTTCCAGAATACATGCATAATATATTCTTTGCTGGGCAGAGGACAATTCATAAGCTTCCTGTCTTACAACAGGCATGATCAGCTCCTGACTGTCCTGGGCCGCCGTTATACCAGCTCCGAGCTCTTGAATAGTGGAACTTTTCAGTAAGTCCGCCACACTCATATGGATATGCAATATTTCATTGATAGAGTTTACGACCTTGATGGCCTGGATGGAATCCCCGCCCAGCTGATAATAATTATCTTTTAAAGACACTGCCTGATAGCCTAGGCAATAAGCTATGATCTGAGCTATTCTTACGGTCAGCGGTTCGGCTACTTTACCCGCTTCTTTTTTCACCGTCACTTTATCTAATGCCCTGTCGCTGATATCCTGCCGGTATACAGCGGCCTTTCCGGCAAGGCCGGTACTTAAGTCTTCCTGTCCTTCGCCCATATTGATCCAGCAGCGGTTTTTTTCAAAAGGATAGCCGGGAAGGCTTATTTTATAATAGCGTTTTTTTTCGTAGAGGATCTTCCATGCAATAGCATATCCTTTTACATATTGCCGGCACAGCGTTAAAATCCCCTGATATTTGGCGGCCAAGTCTTTTTCGTCACGTATTTTTCCTAGGAGCTGTATATCCGCTTCCGTATTTTGGCCGATATCTTGACCGGCATCCGCTATCCCATATAAAAAGCCGGTCTTTTCATTGGTCTGCCATTCACGGGAAGCTATTGCCCTTTCCATCTGGCTGAGCAGTTCTTGCACAGTCTTAAACAAAAAGGCCGTGCGAATAGCATAATCGCCCCGTCCCGTATTGGCTGTAAAGCAGACTTCATCAATGCTAAGGCTGTTTCTTTCGTCCTTTATGAATTCATGGTATCGTGAAACCAGTCTCCGCACCGCCGCTTCTGTTGTGCCGCTCAGTACCAAGACCCTGACGTCATCTTTTACTTCTCGGCTCTTCTTCGCATAGCTTTCCGCTTCTTCCAGCACCACATGGGCATTCGTGCCGCTTAAACCAAAAGAAGTAACCCCGCATCTTCTGGGATAGGCCGGAGACTCCCACGGTTCCGGTTTTCCGCATACATATAAGGCGGAGTTTTCAAAATCTATTTTCCGGTTAGGAATCCGGAAATGAATACTGGGCGGGAGCGTTTTATTTTGCAGCGCACAGATGGCCTTTACTGCTCCTAGAAGCCCTGCCGCCGTATCTAAATGCCCGAGATTGGTCTTTACTGAGCCGACCGCACAAAACTGCTTTCTACCCGTGAACCGTTCAAAGGCTTTTTTTAACCCTTCATATTCAATAGGATCCCCCAGCGACGTGCCGGTTCCGTGTACTTCCATATATGTTACGGATTCCGGCTCTACCTGGGCATCTCGCCATGCATTGCATATTAGTTCCGTCTGGGCGGCCGCATTAGGAGAAGTCAATCCGGCCGACCTGCCGTCCGAATTCACATGGCTGCCTTTAATAACCGCATAAATATTATCTCTTTCTTCCATGGCATTGCCTAAAGGTTTTAACAATAAGGCAACGGCGCCTTCCCCGCCGGTACAGCCATCGGCGCTATCGTCAAATACTTTTGCCTTTCCGTCAGGAGCGGCAATCCTTACATCCGTACTCTCCATATCCATGTCCGGCATAATACTTAACCTTATGCTTCCTGCCAAGGCCATGTCACATTCCTTGTTTTTGATGGCCTGACATGCCAAATGCAAAGCCACCAAAGAAGACGAACAAGCCGTATTGATATTGACATTCGGCCCCTTCAGATCAAGCAGATAAGAAAGCATGCCGGCTAACGCGGACGGCAGGCTTCCGATCAACGCTTCAGAGGGAGAAGCGTGTTTCGTGTCCATAATCATTTGCTTATACTCAAGCCTTGGATTGAATCCGACAAAAACTCCCGTATTCGTCCCGATAATGCGGTTTTTTCCATATCCGGCATCCTCTAAGGTATTCCATGCCGTTTCCAGAAACAGTCTGTGATGGGGGTCCATTAATGCCGCCTGCCGCGGTGACAGATTAAAAAATCCATGGTCAAAATTATCAATGTTTTCTAAATAAGCGGCTGGGGGAAGTACCGTATCAGCCGCTTTTTTCCCGCAAACTGCCATATATCTTATAATATCACCAAGCCTTGCTTCCGGTATGGCAGCGATGCAGTCTTTGCCGCTGCGGATGACATTCCAAAATTCATCAAGATTATCGGCCTTAGGCAGTTTTACGCAAATCCCTATCACTGCTATGTCATTTTCGCGGATTTCCCGGATTCTATTCCTTGCGTTTTCTTTCGTATCAGCAGCACCCATCCCCTCTTCCTTTCCTTAGTTTTAGCCTGTGATCATGCTTTGATAATCTGAATACAGGCCGCTAAACAATTCATCCATGATGGTTTCTTGCTCTTCTTGGCTCGTCTTTTTTGTCTTAAGCGCGGCAATAAGCATAAGATAAGCTGCCTTTGCCTGTTCTGAATCAGCTTGCTCCCCCCGGTCTTTCATATCGTAATAACGATTTTTTATCCTTTTGTAAGGCCTGACCATACCTTCCTCGTATTCTTGTTCATTGTAGTTGCGGTTTTTGCTGCATATGGCCGATTTGATACACATTTCAATAAAGCGGTTCCAATTTACATCTCCTGATCTTGCTCCGTAGTAATTGCGGGCTTCTATTTTGATTATTTCGGCATCTGGTTCCAAGTCATAGGAATAAGCGGCAATGGCCGGGATGTTGTATTGTGCCAGCTTCTTTAATACCGCTTTGGGGCCGATTTCTATCACAGTATCAATATCCAGGCCTTCCATATAACCCATGGTCTCTCTCCATCGCACCGGTGCTACGATCTGTCTGGGCAAATATAGGTGAAGTTCTTTATTATCGGCGTAAGGCAGTGCTTTCACGTTGGAAATAACCGGTACCGGCGTCTCTTCAAAGCGGACATCCTTTAAGTAGGCCGTCATCTTTTCAGCCGCCTCTTGCATTAACGCACAATGGAAAGGAGCCTTTACTTCCAGTTCGGCAATCTTGGCTCCCGCTTCTTCCATTTCCCGGCATATGTCTTCAACGGCTGTTTCCTGACCCGCAATGACATTCTGGAGCGGAGAATTATAATTGGCAACCCAGACATCCCGCCCTTCGCCTTGATATTTCTTGCATATCGCTTCCGTATGCCAAGCATCTAAGCCAATGATGCCCTTCATCAGACCGCCTTTTTTATCCGCTGCTTCCTGCATGAACTGCCCGCGCGCCCATACTATCTTCAGGGCATCCTGAAATCTGATTTTCCCCGCCGCTGTCAAAGCGGCGTATTCACCTAAGCTATGTCCGGCCATGCAATATGTATCCAATCCGGTTTCCTTTTTGTAGACGCAATACATCGCCATACTGATGGCAAATACCGCCACTTGCGTATTCTGGGTATTGGCCAGCTCTTCCCGGCTTCCTTCAAAGCAAAGCCTTTTCATATCCATTCCCAGTACTTCACTTGCCTCTTCCAGAATATCCCTAGCATCTTTGTGGTTATCACACAGTTTTTTTCCCATCCCCGGATACTGAGATCCTTGGCCGGGAAAAACCAATGCTATTTTCTTCATGTAACATCCTCCTAATCCCTATTGAAATAAAGCTCATCAGTTATCTCAAACATTGGCTTAAGTTCTGATGCAAACGCTACTAACTCATCCATCAAACGGTAAAATAGATCTTCTGCCCGGTCTTTATTTAGATATTGGTTATTAAAGCGGTAGATAAAACTTATTTCTTCTTCCGTAAAGCTGGCGCCTAAGACAATATCGTAGGAAAACAGCAGGCTCTGCTTAAACTGATAGTAATCCATGTCGTAAAACAGCAGCTTGGCACTCTGCGGTGGTCTGGTGTGACCGCTTTCCTTTACATCCGTTAAGCCAAACCGCACCGTTGCCGACTGATAGCATTGATCCACTGTTCTTAGATATTCCGCTACCTCTTCCCCGGCACATTCTTTCTGCTCCAATAACACTACCTCTTCGTCGGCGTTTTTTATGAAATGGACGACGGCCTGGCCGCTTTCTCCCGCGCGGGAAACGCTCTTGAGAAAGGCACCTAAGATAATGAGCCCCGGCCCGTAATAGGTCACAAGGCCGGTTCTGGCGTAAATCCCAAGTAATATAGCCGTCACGTCCGAATAACCGATAATGATTTTAGGGTTAATCATGGCCTACATCCGCATCCGCCGCCAGGAAATAATCTTTGTTCAGCCTGCTATAGACTTCCGGACCTTCTATGTTTTTTTCACTGCTGACCACCTTCCCCTTCTCCGTTTTTCCTTGTTGTGTTTTTTCATTTTCCCTTTTTTCATAAATCAGTTTCCCCAGTGCTCTGATCGACGGATGGGAAAAAGCTTCCGCCAGATTTAATACTTCCGGATACCGCTTTTCAATCTCGGATGCCATTCGGAGAAATAATACCGAGTTTCCTCCGATATCGAAGAAATTCGTCTCGGCGCCGATGTCCTGGGCCGATAATACCTTCTGCCAGATTGCCAGCAACTCTGCTTCGATATCATGCGCGATATAACCATGCCCCGCCTCTTTAGGGATTTCTTTGCTTATACCGTGCTGATACGACTGCTTCTGCCCATCGGCAAAAGTGCTTAGCTTAACTTCATCGACTGGCGTTTCCTCACTGCCGCCGGTGACGATAAGTACCAGCAGTTCCCTGAAATCCTCCGCCATACAGAAGACGTACTCCTCCGTATACAGTTCTTTTGAGTATTGGATCAAGAAGGTGTCATGGTTGGGCGGAAGGACTCCCATAACCAGCTCATAATGACTTTTCTCATCTAAAGAATAGGATTCAATATAGAAAGTATTCGCGGCTTTATTTTGCCATTTTTCCAACATGACCGGATAGTTCTCCATGACCACCAGCGAATGAAACAGATTATCTCCTGATCTGATTCCGGCAAACTTTTTAATGTCACCTAGGTTACCCGCTTCGTGAGCAAACAGTTTTCTTTTTCTTGCTGCGATGTCGTGAATCACATCCTTGATTTTCATTCCCCTTGCCACCTCAATACGCAGCGGCAGAGTGTTTATGAACAACCCAATAGTTCCTTCCATGCCGGCTATGCCGATATTTCTTCCGGAAAAAGTGGCTCCTATTACAAAGTCGCACATGCCCGTGTATTTATAAATCAGAATCCCCCAAACTGCATATATGAGATCGGCCGCTGTCAGCTGCTTCCTTGCCAGATAGGCGGAAACCTTCTGCATATGACCTTTTTTCATCTTAAAGCGATGTTCGGCGATAGCCGCTGTTTCATTGATCAGTATATGATTCTCTGATTCGCGTCCGCTTGCTTGATAATCTTTGAAATATTCTTTCCAGAACCGCCTTTCGCGCTCTGAATCACTGCCCTTCCGGCTTAATCTGATATACTCTTTATATTGGATCTTGGGAATAAACTTGATGCTTTCCCCTTTGAGCAAGCGCTCATAGGTTTGAAAGACTTCTCCGATAAATAGCATGCTGCTCCATCCGTCATACACGATATGGTGCCAAGTAACCACGAATTCATAATGCTTTTCCCCATATTTGAATAAACGGATATCAACCGGCCTGGTCTTAATATCTATTGCTGTTTTCTTGGCAGCCATTTTTAATTCTGTAACCTTGACACGGGCATCAGATAAAGACATGTTATCCAAGGCTTCAACATGAAAGGGAAGCGCATATTTCTTGATGATGATCTGAACCGGATTTTGCAGTTTCTCCCATCGGAACATACTTCTTAGCATCTCGTTCTTTTCGCAGACCATATCACATGACCTCTGCAGCATATCGGCCTGGATCTTACCTCTTAATCCGAGCGAAAGCTGCGCCACATAAAAAGTACTATCTTTTCTTATCAATGATTCGTATAAAATCCCGGTTTGTATGGGACTAAGCGCAAGTATATCTTCAATATTCTTATTATTAATGTCTGGATTCTCCACGCTGTCCTCCTTCTACTTCTGCATCCGTCCAATGACCGTTAACCGCCCAGCTCTTTCTTTATTCTAGTTAATAAATGGCACATCTCCTTCTCTTTCATCACTGCTTTTAAAACTCTGTCTTCCATATCAAATTCCTGCATAAGATGGTAATTTATCAATACCGAATTGGCGATTCCCTGCCACTGCTTAGCGATGTCCTTGCTTAAGCTGTCGATCCTTTTTATTATCGTCCCGTCAAAGTTCATTAGTCGCAGTTTGGCTGAAAGTTCCTTATAAAAAAACTCCTTATAACGGATGGTTCGCAGGAAAATAAACTCCATGCTCTTTAATATTTCTTCACCTTCTACATTGACGGCGAGACGTTCCCCGCGCCGGATCTTATCCTGTACCATGCGGATACAGGCGATTTCTTTATAGGGCTGTTCACAGCGGTTAAATAAATAAAGATCCAAGACATCCTTAAGATGCCTTTCCCCTGAATACCCCGCCTTTTTATCTACATCGATGCTCCATACCGATGAGATTCCAAAACTGACTACGGCTTCGTCAAACAGCTTTTCCACAAAGAAATAGTCCAATGTGCCGGCTAAGTATATACTGCCGTCGTTATCTTCTTCGTGGGTATTGTCACAGACGGCAAATTCTTGTTTTTCCTCATCATATCCGGTTATCAAGAACAAATGCTTCCAGTCATTTTCATCAAAGTATTCACTATCCGGGTAAAATCGCAGATTCCCGGGAACAAGCGCAAATCTTCCCTGATCAATTGTTTCCTTGATTATCTGACTAAGGCCGGCTTTGTCTGTTTTTTTTATAAGCATATCCATATGAAGCATATCTTCAAAGATATATGCTAGGGCATCGTTATACTCAACTGTATAAAAAATAGATTCGTTATCAAAACATTCCATGAGATAACATTGTAGTAATTTGAGCACCAGGAAAAAATCTATCTGATACCCTTCCTGTTCATTGCCAAGGATCATGCCCATTGGCTTTTCAAAACAGTTTACGTAATTATAAGACTCTACATTTTTAACCGGATCAATCGCAAGGTTTTTTTTCATGATAATACCCCATGTCCGCTGAAGCGGACGCTCTTATTTTTTTAGGATTAATAGCGCATTCTTATAAAAAAACCTCTCTTTCTGGTATTCTGTC
>QMCE01002531.1_pt1 | contig 10075 bp, 8 predicted proteins | sample 1821851 | NCBI WGS metagenome assembly QMCE01 (sample SAMN09453174, study PRJNA476694) | Termite gut metagenome, whole genome shotgun sequencing project. | isolation source: worker | host: Odontotermes sp. | place: South Africa:Pretoria | collected 2016-01-28 | reverse complement strand
CAATATCTGCCCCGTTTCATCAAGGCTAGTCAATGCCATTACCTTGCTTAGAAGACCCATTACACTAAACCTAATTCCTCAAACAATTTTTTGTATGTGTCAAAATATTCAGATCTGGCGAACTCTTCGATTTTATCTTCCGGCAAGGATTCAAGCAGTTTGTCCATGTAAGAAAGAACCGTCTTTAATTCCTGTTTCAGATTTTGCGGAATATCAATGTTCTCCGAGATTGGTCCCGTACTATTCTCTAAAGGAGTTTCAATTTCTTTTAAAACCGTTTTTGACTCTTCGACAACAGCATCGGATCGAACAGAGAAGGCTTCTTCCGCGGGAACCGGTTCTAGAACATGTTCGTCCGCAGGATGAATCATCTCGATGCTTTCTTCTTCATAATCAACTTCAGGTTCGTATAGTGATAAATCAGAATCATCAGATTCTACAACAAAACCTTCAGGGATAAGCTGTTCAAAGTTTTCTTTTTCTCCGGCTTCATTGCCGCCGGTATCGAGAGGCTCTTCTTCGGCTTCGTTATCATCAGCATCGATAGTCTCTTCTTCGGACACATTGCCGTCAGCATCAGCGGTTTCTTCTTCGGCTTCATTGCCGCTGGTATCGGCAGACTCTTCTTCATCATCTAAACCGGTGAGAGAAATCTCAAGCTCATCCTCTTGTTCGTCTTCCGCGCTTTCCCCCTCTTCCGCGCTTTCACTTTCATCCGATGACAAAGACTCTTCTTCCAAATCCAGTTCGATGCCGAGTGTGTCCAACGAAGGTTCTGTTACAGGATTTTCAACAATGCCGCCAAAATCAGGTTCTTCAATAACCGCGTCCGAAAGGTCTATGTTGTCAGCGTCTTCTTCTTCCTGAAGATACGATATATCTTCAGGGGCTTTTGTAACATACTTGACGCCTTCCTCGCGAAGCTGCCTTAATTCTTCCGTATCTTTTTCAGCAATGTCTTCATGCGAAATAATTTCACTGCCGCCCAAAACGCCGAACGCCGCTTCTTCGGTTTCATCTTCTTTTATTTCATCTTCTTCTATATCGTATCCTTCCGTCTCAATTTCCTCTGTCTCAACTTCCGGCGTTTCAATTTCCTGTGTTTCAAGGTCTTCACTAAAATCTTCAGATGAAGAAATTGAAACATCTTCCGTGTCGAACTCATCAAGTCCATTCTGTGTTACCGATTCTGTATCATCTTCGCCTTCCGTAGTTTCAGTTTGATCATCTTCTTCCGTTTTCGATGGAACTCCAACAAATGAATCAAAAGAGATTTCCGCGTTGATAACATCGTCCTCGTTGGACAAATCCAAATCCGCGCTCTTGACTTCAGGCGGGCTTACGGCTTCTTCGGGTTCAACATCTTCGTCAGAGGTTTTATCATCCGTTTTGATACTGCCAAAATCGATGCTGATATTTTCATCGGCAATGATATCATCATCTGAAATAGCAAAAGCATCTTCGGAAACGACAATGTTTTCTTCGGAACTGTCAGGCTCATCTTCTTGATCAAGCGTCATGCCTTCAAATCCCATATCATTGTCTGCGGTTTCAGTGTCATCAATTACAATCTCGTCAAAATCGATATCGCTGTCATCGGCGGTAATTTCCGCATTATCGCTTTCCGCTTCTTCTATTTCAATATCGTCAAAATCGATGTTCAAATCTTCATCGGCAGTTTCATCATCATCTGAAATAATGTCCTCGTCAGAACTGTCCGGCTCATCTTCTTGACCAAGCGTTATGTCTTCGGAAGTCTCTTCAATAATATCTTCCGCGGAAGATTCCGCCGCCGCGTTTTCTTCCAGAGAAATATCAGGCACATCTGAATCACTATCATCGTCAGTAATTACAGCGTCATCAATTTCAATGTCATCAAAGCTGATGTCGAAGTCTTCATCGGTATTTTCATCATCACCTGAAATATCAAAATCATCTTCGGAACTTACATCTTCGGCAGCGGGTTCATCAATTTCAATCTCTTCAAAATCGATGCCGCTGTCATCAACCGCGCTTCCATCTGTTTCAGCTTCAACTTCCGATTCGGCACTGAAATCCTCGCCGGTGATTTCTTCACTCTCCGGAATATTGAAATCATCTTCGGAATCTGCTCCTTCGGCAGCGGGCTCATCAATTTCAATATCATCAAAATTGATGCCGCTGTCCTCTTTGGAACTGTCCTCGAAATCTTCTTGATCAGCAGTTATGTCTTCGGGTGTTTCTTCAATACTGTTTTCCGGCGGGGTTTCGGTTTCGGAAAGCAAATCTTCTTCAATAATAACGCCCGCGTCTTCTCCGGCTTCCTCGGTAAAGTCGGCAGTGTTCAAGATATTGTCCAATTCGTCGCCGGTAAGGGAGATTTTTTCATCTTCTTCTTTGTCGAAAAATCCCGCCGCGTCTTCGTCTTCCGCTTCGGACTCGAAAGCCTCTTTCGGTTCTTCCGCTTTGATAGAAGACAGCTCGCTCTTTAGATTGGATAATTCCTTTCTAATTGAAGAAAGTTCTTCTGCAATTTTCAGGAGCAGTTCTGAAGAAACCGTTTCCTGTTTGGGTTCCGGCGAAACTTGCTGCTGATCCTCTTTTATTTCTTCAAAATCGAGGGAAGAGCGGTTTTCTTCATCAATGTCGTCAATCGTGATTGCTTCGTCTTCCATATCTTCCATGAAGAAATCTCCCTTTTCAGAATCGGAAGGAGCGTCATCTTTTTGAAGGTCTTCACTCAATGCCGCTACATCATCAAAATTGATGGAAGAGCGGTTTTCTTCATCAATATCATCAATTGTGATTGCTTCATCTTCGCCGCTGTCATTGTCAACATCAATGGAAAGAACCGAATCAATATCAGGAAGTTTTTCGGCATCTTCGGAATTATGTGCGGCGTCTTCGCTTACGTCATCAAAATCGAGGGAGAGGCGGTTTTCTTCGTCAATATCATCAATTGTGATTGCTTCATCTTCACCGGCAGACTCTTCATCATCAGCGGACATGACGGAATCAATGTCCGGTAGTTTCTCAAATTCTTCTGTGCCGGCGCCGGTTTCATCAAGACCGCCGAAATCTTCATCGATGAGGGAATCCGCGGCAAAGACAGCATCATCATCTTCTGGAGAATCATCAAGGAAGCCGTCTATGGAAATTTCAGAAAAACCATCTTCTGTGCTGTTTTCAGAAAGGTTCATATCGGCATCGTCCAGACCGGATTCAACGGCGGATTGAATTTCCTCATCAATAAAATCCATGTTTATATCAAAATCGTCATCGGCGGGAATATCTGTATCATCAATATCGGGAAAAGAAATGTCCGCTTCGCCGCCTTCAATATCATCTGAAGTGCTGTCAACAGCCGCACTGATGTCTGAATCCGCGTCAAGAGAAACATCTTCATCCATGTCCGGCAAATCATCCAGACTCATAATGAACGGATCCTGAGCGTCTCCGCCCTCTTTATTCGCTGACGAAAGATCCTGAGGTTCGCTTTTTACCCAAACCCCGTATTCATCCAATTCATCAGAAGATCCAATGGTCCCTCGGTCGTAATATATTGAAGGATTCTTTTCAGTTGCCATAACCCACTCCCGCTCAGATTAAAAACTTTTATACATTGAGTATCGGCGATAATGATGTATATTTGTAGTCTTTTTGAAAATCTCTCATATTACGTTTATGTTAGTCTAGGCATTGACGTGTGTCAACGGTGATTAAATGAAATTTTTCAATTCTTCAAAAAATTTTATCGTATTTTTTTCCTCTTTTGTTTACCTTTTTTCTGTTCAAAAATAAGCAACTTATACAAGTTGGTTATGTAAGTTGGTTATAAAAGTACATGATAGAAGAGATTGTATTACATACCGGTCGGTATATAATCTTTCCCCGCAAGACACGGTGAAATATTAGACTTCTTCGGAAACTTGGTTAGTTTTGCTGAAGCTCATGCGATTCCGCGCCTAAAAGCGCGGACTAAAGTCCGATGAAATACGCATTTTTAAGAAGTTAAAATCGTAAAAATTGAAGGGTTGCAATTTCCTCTCTCGTTAACTGATAAGATATTCCTGCCTAAGGTTTGACATTGACGCAAACAAAAGCCGCTTGCTTTCTTCTTTTCTATCGGTTAAATCGTCCAGTTTTTTCTGGTACCGTTTTCGTTCTCCGTCTGAACCATAATCGCAGGAGCAGCTTCCGGCCTTCCAGCCTATCGAACTTACAAAGTCCCGTATTGACTGCTCCATAACCAAGGCAAGGGGCCGGATGACGGTAAGCGGATACTTTTCGTACTTCAATTTAGGAATCATCGTTGCGGTTTCGCCTTTTTTGGTCATATTCATCAATAATGTGGTAAGAATATCATCAAGGTGATGCCCAAGAGCGATTTTATTAAAACCGTTTTTTATGGCATAATCGATAAGCTCAGAACGCCTGATTGTGGAACACCAATAGCAGTTCATGGAATGCCCTTCTTTTACGCTCCCCATAATTGAGACATGAACGGTGTGTAAAGGGATGTTCCATTCATCAAACTGGGATTCAAGGGCTTCCGCCTCGGAAGCGTTCATTCCGCCGCCCTTAACGTCTCCCGCAATCCGCAGAGCTTCATGCTCAAAGTTTGGATTTTTCCAAATCTTCCGCCGGGATAAAGCCCATGCCAGAACCGTAGAATCCTTTCCGCCGGATGCGCCCAAGAGAATACGGTCCCCTTCTTCAATAAGGCTGTAATCTTTTATTGCTTTTGCGATCAACTTCTCGATATTGGTAAGAGCCATAGTTCTTCATTCTATTGAGAAAAGGAGAAGAAGGCAAGGGAAACACTTTCCAACGATTCCTACAATTCCAATTTCCGTGTAGATCCGCCTTCTTCTTCCCACTGTATAGTACTCGCACGCCGTGCTCTCAATTTTGCCCAGTCACGGATTCCCCGGATCTGTTCTTCCATCGTTTGAGACAAGGGAATAAGTGTTTCAATCACTGCTTCAAGGTGTTTCTGTGCAAGTTCTTCATCATTGTCAAAAGCATCATACAAACCACTCACAATTACTTCTTCTATTTCAGAACCAGAAAATCCAGAAGTTTTAGCTGAGAGCTTTTCTAGGTTAAATGCACTTACATCACGATTCCGTTTTTCAAGATGTATCTTGAAGATGTCTATCCGCTCATCTTTTGAAGGCAAGTCTACATAAAAGATTTCATCAAATCTTCCTTTACGAAGCAATTCTGGCGGAAGCTGGCTTACATTATTACTCGTTGCAACCACAAAAACTGGGGTACTTTTCTCTTGGAGCCATGTAAGAAATGTTCCAAAAACCCTCGCGGTAGTTCCTCCATCAGTCATTCCCGATGAGCCTAATCCCGAAAATCCTTTTTCCATTTCATCAAGCCAGAGGATACTCGGTGCAATAGATTCCGCAGTTTGAATTGCTCTGCGGACATTCTCCTCACTACTTCCCACATAACTTGAAAATACTTTGCCAACATCAAGTTTCAATAAGGGCAATTGCCACATACTTGCAATAGCTTTTGCGGTAAGACTCTTTCCGCAACCGGGGATTCCTAATAAGAGAATCCCTCTTGGTTCAGGAAGGCCGAACTCTCTTGCTTTGGGTGTAAAAGCTTTGCCTCTTTTTCCCAGCCACTTCTTAAGTTCCTCAAGTCCTCCAACTCCCTGCATCTGCTCATTTGCATGATAGTATTCCAACACCCCAGACTTTCGGATGATTTGTTCTTTTTCTGATAGTACAATCCCAATATCAAATTGACCTGTCTGCACCATACTTTTGGCAAATACATTCTCTGCTTCTTCCGCAGTTAGACCCAATGCCGCTTCTACAATTTTATCAAGTTTTTCTGGAGACTTGAGAATATCGAGATGTTTTGTTTCATCAAGCGTATCAGTGATCTTCCGCACAATCTCACCGATTTCTTTTTTGTCGGGAAGCTGATAATCAATAACAGCGATTTCTTTTTCTAATTCCGTTGGAATTTTTAAGACTGGAGACAGAAAAACGATATTTTTCTTTGTGATCTTTAAAACATGAGCCACATCACGAAGCTTCCGCACAATAACAGGATCATTCAAATAGTGGTGGTAATCACGGAGAACAAATAGGCCGTTCACGTCACTCTGGAGGATGTACTCAAGAACTTTGATAGGGTCTTTGAGTTCGGTTATCGAGGAACCATCAGGAAGCTCCAAGCCATTTGTGATGGTCCAATTGAAAAGTTGTTTTTTTCGTGCATCTGTGATGGCTGTAAGCCGCCTATCTACACGGCCTTCCTCAAAAGACACAACATACACAAGCGGATACCTTGCCCGAATGAGTGTCTCTATCATTATTCCGCTGTCTCTCTCAATACTCATTTTTGTTCTCCAATTTTAATGTAGGTAACTTAACTTATTCTTTTATTCGTGTTGAGGGTTTAATACCTTCTGCACGCTCACTCGTGCGAGCCTTGGGGCGTTCCTAAAATCTCGAAGTGAGATTAAATGGGTATTAAACCCGAATACAACCACCAAAGCAGAACCAACATACTCCGCCGATGCGCAGCATCGAGCTCTGCCTCGCACGCGAAAGCGTGCAGAAAGTTGTTGATTTAGCAATTCTTCTTAAAAAATCAAAAAAGCAAAAACCACACTCATGCCATCAGATTGAAGGCATATATGATGGAAATAGTATACACTTTTAACGCTCAGAAAATCGGACAAAAAGGTCCGGTTTTGTTCATCTGAAACAGTCTCGACTTTTTATATGCCGGTAACCTCTGGAAAATCCGGAGACATGAATTGAGAACCGCTCAAAGCGGTTTATTCATTAGGAGATTTTCCTCCATATTCCTGTATCTGTCAAACTTTTTTAGTCTCCCTAGCATAGCCGTGGACTTACTATTGGATAATTATCGAACATTTCTTTTCTTATGTCAAGCGTGCGCGATGACTATGTAAACGCTAAGTGATAATTTCACCCCTAAGAAATATGAGGGAAAATTGCACCCCCATGCTACAATAGGAGGCATGTTTAGGTATCGTACCACGGAATTATCACGAACACAACAAAAATCTTTCATTCACCTATCTCTTACGCTATACTCTTTCCCATGAAATTCTTCACTCTATTTCTTACGTTGCTCAATTGCTTTACGGCTTATCTCATCGCAAAACATAAGCATTTCTCAGAGTTCTCTCTCCTCTTCCTCCAAGTCCAGCGTCTTACTCGCTGTCTCATTCAGCATAATATCAAGTGTGATTTCCCTATCCACGAAAAATATCTCATCCATTCCTTCTTCTCTGCTTCCAAAAATCCTACCGCTTTCTTTTCCCTCGTCTCTCCTAAAACCGTCCTCACTGGCTGGAAACATATCCTCTCCAAACACTGGGACTATTCCCATAAAAAAAGACCTCCCATAGGAAGGCCGCCTGTCTCAAACGAAACCAAACAAATCATCAAACAGATGAAGCTCGATAACCCCCTCTGGGGCTGTAGAAGAATCCGCGATGAACTCCTCAAGCTCAATATCGATCTTTCACACGAATCTATCAGACGTATACTCTCTCACTTCCGTAAAACCGGTGATATCAAACCCTCCTTGTCTTGGAAACGATTCCTCTCCGCTCATTGGAACTCTCTCTTTGCCGCAGACTTCTTCACCGTTGACATCTTCGGTCTCAAACGCTTTTACGTCTTCTTCATCATTCAGCTCAATACAAGAAAGATTGTTCAATATGCTGTTACTCCCAATCCTTCTATCCAGTTCCTCAGAATTCAACTCTCCCATTTTGAGTATGTATACCCTGCTTCTCATTTAATTCATGATTTGCAGATTGCGTAAGCAATCTTGTATGATCATCTTCCTTGCACAACACGGACGCAGTCCGTATAATTCCGGTGAGTTCAAGTACTTTCCCTATCACCAATACAATATCACAAGTGTTCCGACTGTTCCGTACTCTCCAAACCTGAACGCTTATGCTGAACGATTCGTCCGCTCTATCCGCTCCGAATGCCTTGATTACTTCATCATTTTCAACTATTCCCAACTCCACAGAATCATCAAAGAATATGTTCACTATTACAACAACTTTCGCCCGCATCAAGGTCTTAAAGCCATTCCTAACGCTCCGCCTCACGATGATAACACAAAGGGCAATATCCAAAAGAAACCGCTTCTCTTTGGTTTGCATCATCATTACTTCAGAGAATCAGCGTAACATTCTGATTTCTTTTCCAGTCTTTTCCTTTTCTCTGGTTCTGCTTTTGGGACAGCTCTGTCCTCAACTTCCGGCTTTTACTCTTTTTCTGGTTTTTTCCTTCCCGCTTTTCTTCTTCCCTTCCCTGTGTTGGCCTTTATTCTCCGCTTTTTATACCTACTTGTTACTTGCTATCCATCTTCACACTGTTTTATTGACACTACGACCGCGTTTTTTAAAGTACCGAGAGTTATATATGCCGCACCGTTGGTTTGTGCTTCAGCAATCAACTGTGTAAATACATCTTTTGGATTACCATTCTGATGCCCGTCTTGCTTCAAGATAATCATAATCAAAAATCTCAAGGATATAGGATGTTTCTCCTCCTCCCACTGCCGTTCTTTTTATAATCTGCTCTCCAAGATTTTCCAATGTTATTATACGCCCCCCATCATCACAGATTATTTCTAATTTCTTAAATATTGCTCTCATCTTTTCCATGAATGGCATATTATACATTTCTGAATATGCTGCGGTCAGTTCTCTGAGAGGGGCTCTAGGAAAATATTGTATTATATCAAGACCATCATTATGAGGTCTTAATACATTATTTATTTTTCCAGCATAAAAAGCATCTTGAATAGTTAATCTTAATCCACCTATTTCTTGTTCCCACATATAGTTGTATATTTCCTCACTTGCCCCATTCCAAAACTCAACATTTATGACTACTTCGTTACTCGAATAATTAGCAACTCCGAAAGACTCTATTTTTGGAGAGAAGGCAAAGACCGTCGTAGCAACTAATGAAAAAACGAAAAATAGTAAAAATTGTTTCATTTTCAATTGTTACACCCTCCTGTTTGGCTAGGTGTCCATCCATTGTTTTGGAGGATATTAGCTTGATTTTCTACCTGCTGTGCTGCATATTCTAAAGTACCAGGTGTTGTGTAAGGGTTGTACATCCCATTCATACCATCAACCCCTTCTTGTACTAATTGTTCAAACGTAGTTTTGGGATCCCCATTTTGATACTGTGACTGATGTTCTACTTCATGAACTGTAAGTGCATCAATCTTATTTTGATCTGGTTGACCTTGAGGAGTTGTTCTTGTAGCAGGATCAGGATTTGGTCCTGATGGTCCATCCGGTACATAAACAGTCCCATTTGGTAATGCCATCGCACCTGACCCATTTATCATACCTTGAATATCCTGATCAGAACCTGGTATCGTTACTCCAACAGATGAAGCTGCATCTTTTACTTCCTGCACAGTAGGCATTCTATCTTCCACGTTTATCGAATCATAATTCACTGGTCCAGCTCCTGTTCCAGAGGCCGCCGCTGCTGCAGCATGGAGTTGTTTTTCTTTATCCGTTAATGGACGCAACCCCCAGAGATCTAGGTAATTTATTGGGGCACTATTAACATACACAAACCAATTAGAACCATCACGTATCGGGTCAACCGTCGTGAACCGGGCAGCTTCCGGTTTGTAGTCTCTATAGCCGTAATTGTACAAACCTGTATTACTGTCATAGGGTTTCCCCATATAGCCGAGATTCATGCCATTGTCAAGGTCTCCCTGATACGGTTTTCCAAAGGCATCATATTCATACCTGTCTTCTAACTTTCCGCTCTCATTTGTAACACTTCTTACACTGCCTAAGATATCCTTCCCCAAGTACGCAGTACCGCCTCTGCCGGTACTGCTGCTTGTATGGTTCATCGCAATAGGCTCGCCTCGACCATAGAGCGTTACCTGCAAACCCGTGTACCGCGGTTTTAGGTTCGTCTCTCCTCCCTCTCCTACATAACGGTATCGGTCTTCGTCATTGTCATATTCACTGCCTTCTCCTATCCATCGGTACCGCCCCCCGTCCCTGATGAGACTACTGCTC
>QMCE01003694.1_pt1 | contig 10077 bp, 10 predicted proteins | sample 1821851 | NCBI WGS metagenome assembly QMCE01 (sample SAMN09453174, study PRJNA476694) | Termite gut metagenome, whole genome shotgun sequencing project. | isolation source: worker | host: Odontotermes sp. | place: South Africa:Pretoria | collected 2016-01-28 | reverse complement strand
AGACCCTCTTCCGGTAATGACGCAACGCAACCCAAAGCCCGACGAAGCCCCCCGTGAGAAGCTTTGGACAAGGAGCTACGTACTGATATGCATAGCCAATTTCCTGATGTGCTTTGCGTTCTACACGCTGGTGCCGACCCTGCCGTTTTATTTGGAGGAGGTGTTCGGGGCGGGAAGAACCACCATCGGTATCATTCTGTCGTGCTACACCGTGGCGGTGCTCTGCGTGAGGCCCTTCGCGGGATGGATTGCCGACACCTTTGCGCGCAAACCCCTCTACCTTGTCGCCTATTTTCTGTTCATATCGTTCTTCGTGGGCTATCTTGCGGCGGGGACGCTGCTCATTTTCGGCATCCTGAGGGTGGCGCACGGGCTGCTGTTCGGGATGGTGACCACGACCGGAAACACGCTTGTCATCGACAAGTACCCGAAAGTGGGCTTTCGCAAGCCGGGCGAGTTCGCCGAGCACGAAGTCGCCAAACTGAGCAATCGCACGGTGAAGTGCGCCTATCTGGACGCTTCGTGGACAATGGACAAAGCTCTCGCCTCACAAACGGACTGGGGCAAAGAACGAGCCTTAGCCATTCAGACCATGACGCACTTACAGTCGGCGTTCTTCACTTTATCGCAACAGATTTGGTACGGCGTTCGCAATGAAGCGAACGGTTTTCAAGGCTTGCATGACCTTGTCGGCCAAGCGAATCAAGAATTGTTTCTTGATGCCGGCGGTACGGGCGGCAATCTCACATCGGTCTACGCCGTCTCGACGGGACTTGATTCGATTCAGCTTGCGTGGGGCAGCGACGGTAAACTCACCGAAGGCGATGTGCAAGAGCAGTGGATCACGAATTTGAGCGACCCGAAAAACGGCGGAGCGTGGCATTACGCGCAAGATATTTCCGGCTGGGCGGGTTTGCAAGTGACATCGGCTCACGCCTTTGGCCGCATTGCCCATCTTTCCGATTCTGCGACGCTAACCGACGACCTGCTATACGATCTGCTTTCAAAATTCCCGGCGGGCCGCAAACCGCAGGCGTTCTTCCTGACTCGCCGGGCGATGAATCAGTTACGCAAAAGTCGCACGGCGGTCAACGCCACGGGAGCACCGGCCCCGACGCCGACCGAAGTGGGCGGCGTGCCGCTCATCGAAACCGATGCGATCATGGACAACGAGGAAACGCTTGCAGAGTGACGGCGAGGGGGGGGGTAGGTACTGTTTTTTCGTTGCCGGAATACCCCAAACGAAGCCGCAGCGAGTGAAAGTTTTGTTTATTTATTGCAAAACATGAACGACACCACGAAACACCGTGAAATCATGGCGAAACGCAGCCGCGAGCAGTCGCGGGCCAGCCGTGAGATTGCGCCCTTGCCGCCGATGCGGAATCCGCAGCGTCGCATGGCGTGCCGACGGAATTTTCGTGTGTTTTGTGAGCAGTATTTTCCGAAACGTTTCAAGCTGGCCTGGTCAAACTATCACCTGCAAGTCATTTCGCGGATGGAAAAAATCCTCGTCGAGGGCGGCGGCAAGATGGCCTTGGCCATGCCCCGCGGCAGCGGCAAAACGACGCTGGCGGAAACGGCGGTGCTCTGGGCTTTGCTCTACGGACATTGTCGTTACATCGTGATTATCGGGGCCAACAAGAAAATGGCACTCGGCATTGTCGACAATATCAAGAGTGCATTGTCCACGAACAAGGCATTGTTGGACGATTTTCCCGAAGCGGTGTATCCGTTTCGTAAACTTAACGGCTCAGCAGGACTGGCTCGCGGCCAACTTTACTTGGGCGAGCCGACGGGGATTGAATGGAAGCCGGACGGCGTGGTGTTTCCGCGGATTCCTGGCAGTTTGGCCGGCGGGGCACGGGTGGTCGGCATCGGACTTCTCGGTGCAAGTCGCGGTCACAACAAGGCGATGCCGGACGGTGAAACAGCTCGGCCCGACGTGGTGGTGCTCGACGATCCGCAAACGGACGATTCCGCACGGAGTCCTTCCCAGACGGAGCACCGAGCGGGAATTATTGACAAGGGCATCGAAGGATTGGTCGGCCCGGCGCAGGAACTGGCCATGATGATGACCTGTACGGTTATTCAAGACGGCGATTTGGCGGATCGCTATTTATCGAACCAAATTTGGCGGGGGATGCGTTTCCAAATGGTCGAAAAAATGCCGGACAACATGGAGCTTTGGGAGCGATACCGCGAGCTTCGCAAAGAGGACGCCGTTGCGGCCACGCTTTTTTATCGCAAAAATCGCAAAACGATGCAGGCCGGGGCCGTGGTTTCGTGGGAAGCGAACTTTGCGCCGAGCGAACTGGATGCGATCCAGCACGCAATGAATATCTGGTGCGATAATTTTGAAACATTTATGTCGGAATACCAGAATGAACCGGTCAGGGCCGACGCGGGCACGGTCATCGTTCCGGCCAAGACGATTCGTACACGATTGAACGGTCTGGAGCGTCAAACCGTTCCGCTCGACGGCACGACGCTGACCGGCTTCATCGACGTGCATGACGACATTTTCTATTACGTGATCGCGGCGTGGAGCGACGATTTCACCGGTTACATCATCGACTACGGCACGTACCCGGAACAGACGCGGCGTGTGTTTCAAAAAGGCGAAACCGGCCTGAAAACGCTGGCCAAGCATGGTGATCAGCGCAAAGACGGCTTGATTCAGACAGGGCTTGTAACGCTTATTAAGAATCTGTTACAGGAAAATTGGTGGGTCGAGGGCGATGAGGATGGATCGGAACATCCGGCATTATCGAAACTGCTCATCGACACCGGCTACAAACCGGAGATCGTGGAAAACGCGATTCGGCTGGCCGCCCCGCGATCAACGGTCGTCATGCCCGCCAGGGGCAAAGGCATCAAGTCGTCGCAAGTTCCGATGAGCCGGTACAAACGCAAGGTCGGCGAGCGGATCGGCCGCCACTGGCTCGAAAGTGCCTCGCCGAGGCGTTTGCGTACGGTAACAATTGACACGAATTTTTGGAAAGGGCAGGTGCATGACGGTTTCGCCCTTGCCGCGGGCAATCGCGGCTCGCTCACGCTTTGGGGCCGGGAACCGGAGCGACATCGCATGTTTTCGGAGCAGATGAACGGCGAAACGTCCAAATTGGTCAAAACCGGTGAAAACGAGGTGAACGAATGGTTTCCCGTGCCGGCCCGGGATAACCACTTTTTCGATTGCATGGTCGGAACTATGGTCGCTGCAAGCGTTTGCGGCATTAAACCGGCTGAAGAGCAGGCCGTTCAAAAAACCAAGATTCGAAGGAGAGTAGGCTAATGACACCGAAAAAATCGACAAAAACGGCAAAATCGGACATAAAACATGCCCCGAAAACGCCTGAAAATTCGTCTATCGACGAAAAGGTCAAAAACGAGCCTGTACAAAAACCGGAGCAAGAAATGACTCAAGAGTCAACGGACGTTCCAAACGGGCCGGAAATGAAAAATGTCGAGGCCGAATTTTCGGAAAATGATCTCGAAACGCCAAAATCGGATAATGAAACAGAAACAGAGTCCGGCGAGGCGATCGAAACGGCGGAGGCGGAACAAGGGCCGGAAAACAAGTCCGACATTCAAAACGAACCGGCAGGCGATCCTGAAACGGAAAATGATCAAGACCCGGAGCCGGAAGTCGAGGCTTCGCTGCGAGCGAATCAGTGCCCTCGTTGCAAGCATGTCAGCGGGCCGCGGGCCTTCGTGTTTCCCAGCGTGAACCGGCAGAGCGTGTCGGGCGTGTGGAACGGCAAGGCGTACCAGATTATTGAAACACGCCGGGTCAAGTGTGAAAAGTGCGGCCAAGTGCATTTTATAAAAACATATAAGTGAAACGAAATAATGGATTTCGGCGGATTGTTGCACACGACGGCCCGTGCGGCCGTGAACGCGTTCAAGCTGGACGCCCGGTATTTTTATTTGGAACGGAAAAGTGGGCGGCGGTACGCATTCGACGAAACGCTCATTGAGACGGAGCTTTTTTTTGAAACGGCGGACGTGGACAACAATGTATCCGTGACGAAAAAAGGCCGGGGCTTTTTGCTGACCCGACCTGGCAAAGAGCGGCTGGACGCATGGCTTGCGGAACTTGACGTTTCAAGCCGCGGCCTGAAACATGCCGGGGACGCGATTATCGTGCAGGATTTTGCCGGAAACGAATTGTGTTACCGGATCGACGGTCGGGAACCGCTTGCGACCGTCGGCACGAACGAAGCCCTGTTCAGGTTCAACACCTTTTTGGAATTTTTAGAAACGAAAAATGCTAAAACTCCTTGAACTTGTCGGCGTTGCGATCACGGAACTGTTGCCGGAGCGAAATGTCGCGGCAATCCCTTACATGGATTTCGTTGCAGAAAATTGGCCGTCACGATCTGTACTCGTGTTGCCCGGCGGCTGGGGATGGAATCGCACCAGTCGCGGCGGCCTGGTACGCGAGCTTTCGGTCGGCGTCATTTTTTGCGACAGAATCGAAAATGAAACGGATTTGAACCGACTGGACATTGATCTGAATCTTGTGGCCACGTCATTGTTTTTGGACGAAAACGACACGTTGGACGGCTACACCTGCAAAGAGGTCGAGGGAATCAATGCCGCCGAATTGAATCCGGCACTGCTGGACAACTGGTTTCAGGCGATCCGTTTTACGTTTCAGAAATAGCATGGCCAAGAATCTTACATGGGACACGAAGGCCGTGATCAAGGCGGCGGGCCGGGTCAAAGGGGCGGCGTTGCGTTGGACGGCCCAGGATATCCAGAAGGCCGCAAAGCGTTCCATGAAAACGAAAAAGAATTTTCGTGACAACGCCCCGCCGGGCAACTCGCCGCACGTCCACGAAGGCGGCTTAAAAAACTCCATTCGCTTTGCATGGGATGACAGGCGGCAAAGTGTAGTGGTCGGGCCGGTCAAGTACAAAGGACGATCAGAAGGGGCGAGGGCCTTGGAGCATGGCGGACGCATTCGGATCACAACGAAAGTGCTTGTTGAAACGAAAACCGTCAAACAACACCGATGTCGAATTTCCTATTATAAAAACGGCTTTGAAAACAAGGATGGGACAGGCCGTCGCTACCGCCCCTTGTCGGAACGCTCCGCCAAGGAGCAGACCGCCATCAACGATTATTACCGCAACCAAAAGCAGGATTATAAAACCGTGACGAAAACGGTCAACATGCCTGCCAGCCCCTACATGGCCCCGGCCTTGAAAAAAGAGTTGCGAAAAATGCGTGACCGGCTCAAGCGAGCGGCCAAAAAATTCAAAAAGTAACAAAATTTAACCGGTACACCGGGAAAGGAACAACCATGCCATTCATCGGAATCAAAGGCCAAACGTACATGAACACCGGCACGCACGAAGCCCCGGTCTGGAATCGTTGCCGTTTCCTCCGGGATGTGACGCTCGAAATCACGTCCGCCGAGGCTGCCGTCAAAAACAAAGGCTCGATCTTTGTCAAATACCTGGACGGTTTGATCGACGTGCCGCTTGATATTGAAGGCGACTGGGAGCCGGGCAATACCGTGTTCAATGCCATGCAAGAAGCCTTTTGGTCGAAAGAGCCGCTTGAGTTCATGTTCCTCGACGGCGGTATAAAAAAAGTCGGTGCACAGGGACTGCGCGGCGGTTTTATGGTTACGAAATTTGGCCGCAGCGAACCGCTTGAAGATGTCATGTCGTTGTCGGCTTCGCTCCGCCTCCACGCCGATCACGACGTCGAACCGGATTTGGGTTGTGGTCGGCGAAGACGGCAAAATCGAGACCGTCGGCGAGTTCGGCGATGATCCCGACAATGAGCCGTGACTCATAACCAGCGACTGGTGACCGCAAACGCAAGCATTTTTGAAACATCAACAACGAACGCAGTATGAAAAACATGCAAACATTTACCGACTTCAAAGGTGACCGCTGGGATGTGGTCATTTCCGTGGACACGGTACGCCGTGTTCGCCGTACTCTGGACATCGATATTCTCCAGGCGGAGACGTTTTTGAAACAACTGCAAGATATTGTAACGCTGTGCGATATTTTGTACTTAATATGCGAAAAAGAAGCGGGCGAGCGTGCCATTGATTCAGAAGAATTTGGCCGTCGCCTGCTCGGTTCGGCCTTGCGTCAGGCCCGCGACGCACTCATGGAGGCGTACATAAATTTTACCCCCGACCCGGCGGGAGCGGAAAAGCTGCGACTCATCGCAGATCGTTACGCCGTGGTCGGAGAAAAAATGCTGAGTACGCTGGAAACGAAAATGCCCCGGATCATCGAAAAAATCAACGCGGAAGTGAACGCGACGGTCAAGGCACTCGAAAGAGAACTCGACAAAGAATTGCAAAACGCAACGGAAAAACCGCCGATGATCTCGACGAATTGATTGACGAGTTGGCCGGAATTTTGCGGCTTGATCCCGGCCCATTCACGTTACGGCAACTGCTGACGATGGTTTGGGCGTTGCGGCATGAAACATGGCAGCACACGGCAACGCTGGCCGCCGTGCTAATTAACATCAATCGCAAGCCCCATGCCAAAGCCATCACGCCGGATGAACTCAATCCGTATCGAGAAAAAGGCCGCGAAAAGCCTGTTACGTATATTTCCGCCAAAAAGCTGGCTGAAATCGTAACGCAGAATCGCTAAAACGGCGCACCGAAAAAACAGGCCCAAAGGAAAATGACGGCCAGACCCAAAATGCCGTAGCCGACGTAAACTGTAACGAAATCAAAGCAGTCGCCGATCAGTCTGAAAAAAATGTTATTTCTCATGTCGTCCCCTCTTTCTTACTATTGTCGACCAAATAATCAGAAATGTCAAGTCACGCCAACGCCATCAGAGCCGGTCAAGCCTTCGTCGAGATTTTCGCCGACGACAGGGCACTGGTGCGCGGCCTGAAGTCGGCCTCGAATCGGATCAAAGCCTGGGCCGATTCTGCCCGCGACCGGCTGAAAGCTCTCGGCCTGGAGATGCTGGCACTGGGCAAGATCGGTGTCGGCATGGGGGCGGGCGTTCTCGTGCCGATGCTTGCTGCGTCGAAACAGTTTGCGGGCTACGGCGACGTTTTTGACAAAATGTCGCAGCGAACCGGGATGAGCGCGGAGGCGTTGTCGGAACTGGGACACGCCGCCGCACTGTGTGGCACCGACCTGGATACGCTCGAAAAAGCGATACGAAAACAGCAGACGCTTTTGAACGAGGCGGCTGGCGGATCGGCCAGTGCCGCGAAAAAATTGAACGCACTCGGTTTGTCGTTTGCCGATTTAGCGAACAAAAACACAGAGGAACAATTTTTGACTTTCTGCGAGCAGTTGCGAAAAATCCCCAACGAGGGTCAGCGGGTGGCGATGACCATGCAGATTTTCGGAGTACGCGCCACGGCACTCATTCCTCTTATCAACGCCGGGGCCGAGTCGATCAATGACATGCGAGAGGAAGCCCGGCGGCTGGGAATTTCGATGTCCGGTGACGATGCGGCTGCGGCGGCGGAGTTTTCCGATGCCTTGGAACGGTTACAGAAACTTTTCAAGGGCATGATTGTGCAGATCGGCGCAGCCCTCGCCCCGGAATTGACCGCCCTTGGCAACTGGTTTGTGAAAACGTCGTCTTTCGTGATTGGATTCATTCAGCGTAACAGAGAATTTATCGTTACGATGTCCAAAGTTGCTGCGGTCGTGGCCGGCGTCGGTGCGGGCTTGGCTGCGCTGGGCGGGATCGTCATTGGAATCGGTTTCACCATATCCGCACTGGGCACGATTGCCGGAACTATTTTTGCAACACTGGCCGGGGCCATCGGATTGATCATGTCGCCGATTGGTTTGCTCGTCGCCGCCGTTGCCGGCTTGGGCGGGACATTTTTGTACTTTTCCGGCGTAGGCAGTGCGGCGATTCAATGGCTGCAAGATCGTTTTGCCTCGCTTTTGGGTACGGCCTCAAAAACGTGGCAGGGCATTCAAGATGCGATGGCCGCCGGGCGGCTTGATCTTGTCTTCAAAGTCGCCTGGGCCGGAATCCGCGTGGTCTGGATGCAGGGCACAAACTTCCTGTACGAAAAATGGCTCTGGATTGCCGGGGCAATTCAAGAAATCTGGGCAGCCGCAGTAGGGAAAATTGCAGAACTCTTTATAGGGGCTTGGTTTAGCATTCAGACACTATGGCTTAGTTTTTGCAAATTGGTCACGGATGTTTGGGTTGGTTTTTGCAACATGTTTATGAATGCTTGGAGTGCTGCCTACACGGCAGTCGCCAAAGGGTTGGCGTGGATTTACGGTAAGTTGACCGGTATGGACGCAGAAGCGATGGTTCGCATTGTTGAAGAGAATGCGCAGACTAAAAAGCAACAACGACAGAGCGAGTACGATAATAATGCGAAACAACGTCAAAATGAGTACGAAAATGCAATGGGGACGGCTTCAAAAAATCACGGACAGAATAAGGCCTCAATCAATGCCGATTGGGCAGGCACGTTAAACACGCTCAAGGAAGATCAGAAACGAAAAAAAGATGCCCGAAAAACGGCTTACGATAAGGAAATCGCGGAGATGGAAGCCGACTTGCTCAAAGAGCAACAAAAACTCGATGCCGCCGTCGGTGACGCCGCCAATGTCAGAGCTTCACTGAAGCCCGACGAAGAAAAGGAAAAGCAGGCCAAAACAGGCTGGGCCGTGGCCGCTCAAGAAAGCAAGGCCATGAAATCCGGCGGCGGCAAGGCGGGTACCTTCAACGCCTTCGAGATGGGGGCGATTCAAGGCAACACGATGGAAGACACGTTGAAAAGCTCGCTGCGTCAGGAGTTGTATCAAATTAACCTTTACTAACGCACGATAAAAGGGTATATTTCTTCCAAGGAGACAAATTCATGGAAGAAATCATTACAAAAAAGTTTCAAGTGTTGTGTAACGAACTGAATGAACGACAACGACGACTTTGGGCGGCAAGCGAGGCGCTCGCCATCGGGCACGGAGGCATCACCGCCGTTGCTCTCGCAACGGGAATTTCAAGACCCACCATCACGGCTGGCATCAAAGAGTTACAAAAAGGAGACCACCTGTCCGAAAATCGCGTCCGACGTGAAGGAGGAGGTCGAAAAAAAGTTACTGAAAAACAGCCCGATTTATTGTCTGCTCTTGATGCTCTTGTGGAGCCCACCGCCAAAGGCGACCCCATGTCACCGTTGCGCTGGACGACAAAAAGCACAAGGCGGCTGAGCGACACATTGCGTGAACTTGGTTACGATATTTCCTCTGCACAAACATGTCGTTTGTTACACGAACTGGAATACCAACTATTAGGTAACAGAAAGTCGATTGAAGGGGGTGACAATCCTGATCGCAATGAACAATTCGAGTTTATCAATGAACAAACAAAAAAGTTTTTGAAGCGAAATTGTCCCGTCATTTCCGTTGACGCGAAAAAGAAGGAAAACATAGGGAATTACAGGCAAAATGGCCGGGTTTGGCGTCCAAAAGGAACACCGGAATTAGTAAAAGTGTACGATTTTATTGACAAGGAGCTTGGTAAGGCAACGCCGTACGGAATTTATGATATAAAAAAGAATTTGGGCTGGGTGAACGTGGGAATCGATCACGACACGGCCGAATTTGCGGTGGAGTCGATTCGTCGTTGGTGGAATCATTTGGGCAAAGAACTTTATCCGAACGCAAAACATTTATGTATCAACGCGGACGGCGGCGGGAGTAATGGTAGCAGAAATCGGTTGTGGAAATATTGCTTGCAAGAATTTGCGACAGAAAGTCGTTTGACGATTCATGTGAGTCATTTTCCGCCGGGCACGAGTAAATGGAACAAAATCGAACACAGGTTGTTCAATCACATTTCGATGAATTGGAAGGGGCAGCCGCTTGTGAGCATGGATGTGATCATCAACTTGATTGGAAACACGACAAGTAGGGCCGGCTTAAAAGTGTACGCAATGGAAGACGAGAATGAGTATCCCTTGAAACGAAAAATAAGTGAAGAGGAAATGGAGAATTTGAACCTCGTCAAAGACAAGGTTTTGCCCAAATGGAATTATAAAATCAAACCTTCACATGCGTAACGTTTGTAAATGTTATTTAGATGCAAGTCC
>QMCE01002530.1_pt1 | contig 10080 bp, 10 predicted proteins | sample 1821851 | NCBI WGS metagenome assembly QMCE01 (sample SAMN09453174, study PRJNA476694) | Termite gut metagenome, whole genome shotgun sequencing project. | isolation source: worker | host: Odontotermes sp. | place: South Africa:Pretoria | collected 2016-01-28 | reverse complement strand
GATTCCCCACCGGCGGTAAACAGCATAAGCTGCGAGTCCGCGAGCCCAGCGAGGGCTGAACCGGTTTGATCCCGGTACCGACGGTATAGTCCGGATGAAAGAAACAGGTAGGCTCCAACTATCTGTTGGGGCTTTTTTAGTTCCTCTGACAAACTCAAAAAAAGAAGGAGGAATTTTTTCATGTCCAACTCGAGATTCAACGTCCGGATGCTCACCCAAATGGCTATGTTAGCCGCGCTCTCAATCATTCTTGTGTACGCCGTCCACTTCCCCATCTTCCCCGCCGCGCCGTTTTTGGAGTACGACCCCGCGGACATAATGCTGATTATCGGGACGTTTCTGTATGGGCCGGTTCCCGGGCTTATGCTCACGGCTGTCGTCTGCGTAGTGCAAGGCATAACGGTCAGCGCAACCAGCGGCGTAATCGGCATCCTTATGCACCTAGTCGCGTCCGGAAGCTTTGTGCTTCTCGCGGGGCTGGTATACAAACGCAACAAGACCTTTAAAGGCTCCGTATTCGCCCTTATGGCCGGAACGCTGGCGCGGTGCGTCGTGATGCTCATATGGAATATCCTGCTTACGCCTATTTTCATGGGTGTGCCGATGGAGGCCGTTCTCGCGATGCTGCTGCCCGTTATATTGCCGTTTAATCTGATCTACGCGGCGGCTAATTCTATCATTGCCGCCGTTGTCTACCGCGCCGTAGGGCCGCCGCTGCTCCGAAAGAGAGCGTAATCCATTTTTCTTGTTATGGTGGTTTTAAATTGCTCCTCCGACTGCGTCGGCGGAGCAATTATACTTTTTATATTGCGATGATTAGAGCAAACGTCGCTTTTGGTTAATTATAGGGTTCACCCCTATTTACCTAGCGGCCTGCGCCCCCTGTTGCTCCACTCCCCCGTCCGACGCTTTCGCGCGGTTCAGCCACCATGTTATGAGCCCCATCGAAGCGCAAATCGCAGCGAATATCGGGTAATAAATATAGTAGCCCGTAAGTACGCTCGCAAAAGTAAGCACGATAGCGCATATCACATACCTTCTTCCCCTGCCCGTGAACGCCGCTTTCCTCAGCGAGGCGTTCTGATCGCGCTTTTGGGCGATAATTACATCTAGCGCCTCCTCCACCTCGGCGTCTGAGGGTAAAAGCTCCGCCTCCTTGGCAAGCTCGATCAAGCGCTTGGGCGGAAACAGCGATACCGGCATGGCTAAGCGCTTCGCCAAAGCTTCTGCGTCTGCTGCAAACGCCGTCGTAGAGTATAGCAGCATGCCGTTTGCGGAGCATTCGAGCGCCGCCCGGTAAAACACCAGCAGTTCATCCGCACAGACAGATTCCTTCGCGCTTTGCAGCATGCCGACTAAAAGGAAGCTCCCGTCCGCGCGGCGCGCAAGGAGGTTTCCGTCTTGTTCCCATAGATCTCGCACGTTCGGCAGTTTTAGCGTATACGCTTCGACTACGGCGCGGAGCTGTTCCTTGGGCATCATCAGCAGGCGCTCGACCATATAGTCCCCCAATAAAGCATTCATGCTGCTTTCAACGAATTTTTCGTAGCGCGATCGGTTCATCATAAACGTCACGACCGAGAACATGGCCGTTATCACGGCGGCCAGCAGGAGAGCAAGCGCCGCAGGATTAACGTAAAATGCCAAAACCACATACGCTGCGGCAAATATCGTTATACGCAATACTATTACGTCCAGCACGCGGGCCAGGCTGCTCCGTCCCCCATAAAATTCGCGCCTGAAATAGGCGTCATGTTTTCTTTTGCTATCCATATGTCCTCCCCTTCCACTCATTACCATTTATTGTTTTGTAATAATAATATCCACAAAGACCAGCTTTATACTCACCGCCAAACCCGAACTGACGCTTTTGCTTTTATGTGTTTTGGTTTATACTAATACGCATGGAACATTATATGGCGAGCATAACGGCATGAAGGAATTTAGTGCCAATGCGTCGAATTTCTTACGATTAGGCTCTGGTTTGGGCGTACTGGGCGGGACGTTCGATCCGATACACAACGGCCATATAGCTATGGCCCAGGCGGCCCGGCGCGCGTTTTCGCTGGAGCGCACGATTCTGCTGGTCGCGTCCGACCCGCCGCACAAGCGGGCGGCGGCAAGCGTTGAAGACAGGCTGAAAATGGCCGCATTGGCGCTTGAAGGCGAAGAAGGCTTGGAGCTGTCAGCCCTTGAAGCCGACCGCCCCGGCCCGACGTACACGGTCGAAAGCCTACGCCGTTTAAAGGAGCTGTACCCCGGCAAACGCCTTTACTACATTATCGGCTCCGATACGCTGTACGATTTGCCGACGTGGCGCGAGGCAAACGAAGTAACCCGGCTATGCGAGTTTATAGTTTTTTTTCGCGCGGGAAGCCGCATGGATTCAAGAGAAAATGTTCTCGCCGCTTTACCGGGGCTGAAGCTGCATTTTTCCGAGCTTGAGATCTTGGACGTTTCCTCGACGGCGATAAGAAACATGGCCAAGACAGGAGCGCCGCTAAGCGGGCTGGTGGGCAAAAAAGTCGAAGCGTATATTCGCGAAAACGGCCTATACAGCCAAGACAACTAGCAAAGCACAGGGGGGTATTTCACGCAGTGTTATTTGACCGGAACAGTATCGTCGATGCGATAAAGGATATGCTCTCTCCCGACCGTTTCGAACATACGCTGGGCGTCGAATCCGAAGCTATCGCACTTGCCAAGGCTCATAACGAAAGCGCCGAGCGGGCTTCTCTCGCGGCGCTTTTACACGATTGCGGGCGTTCGCTGGGGCGCACGGAGCTGCGCAACGAGGCGCGCAGGCTGAAAATCACCGACCCGATTTTGATCATGCAGCCCCAGCTGCTGCATGCGCCGGTTGGCGCGCATATCGCGCGTGTCCGCTTTGGCATCACCGACGAGGAGATCCTGCGCGCGATAGAAAGCCATACATGCGGCCACGCCAAGATGTCGCTGCTGGAGCAGATTATATACTTAGCGGACGCTATCGAGCCCGCGCGCGACTGGCCGGACGTACAGGGGATCCGCGCGCTGTCCAAGATAGACCTTTCCGCCGCGCTGCGCTGGGCCATGGACGAATCGATCCGCTATGTCCTGGAAAAGGGCTGGCTGCTTCATCCCAATACCGTCGAAGCGCGCAACGCCCTGATCAAACCCGAAAAAACGGATCTTTACGAACTTCCTATAGAATAAATTACTGGAGGCTGAACATTTGACTTCTGCCGTAAAAGAACATGTAGAGGCGCTGTGCAAAAAGCTGTACGACAAGAAGGCGCTGGATATCCTTTCGCTCGACGTTGCGGACCGTACGATTATCGCGGATTGCTTCATCGTTTGCAGCGGGCGCTCTTCCGCGCAGGTGCAATCCCTGTCCGACGAGGCCTCGGCGTTTGCCCGCGAGCGCTCGCTCCCGCTCCTGCGCACCGAAGGGTATGCCCAAGGCCGTTGGATAGTTTTGGACTTCGGAGATATCCTATTGCACATATTCCATCCCGAAGAGCGCCAATACTACAACATCGAACGCCTTTGGCAGGACGACGCGAACGCAGTAAACTACAGCGCTCGCTTCGCGGAGAAAGCCGAATGAAATATGTTCCCGAGCTTCCCCCCGCCACTATCGCAGAGTTAAAAAAAGAATTCGAAGACGCCCTGATGGCCTCGGAGCGTCAAGGCGTCGACGATCTACTTATCTGGCTCGATACCGAGACCGACTTCTTCTCAGCGCCCGCCAGCACGCAGCATCACGGCGCATACGTAGGCGGGCTGTTGGCGCACAGCGTAAAGGTCTACAAGGTTACGCAAAATTTCCTAAAGAATATTTCAGACGTCCCTCCGGGCTCGATAGCCATCGTAGCGCTTCTGCACGACCTATGCAAATGCAATTTCTACGTACGCCGCGTGAAAAACGTCAAGGTTCCTGGCGAAAAACGCTGGGAGGAAGAGGAAAGCTTCGGTATCGAGGATACCTTGCCTCTCGGGCACGGCGAAAAGTCCGTCTTCCTGGCTATGAACCATATCCGCCTGACAGAAGCCGAGGCGCTGGCGATTCGCTGGCATATGGGAGGCTTCGACGATGCGGCGCGCTCGTATGTCGGAGGGATGACGCAGGCGCAGGCGTTCCGGAAGTATCCGCTCGCCGTGGCTTTAGCTATCGCAGATATGTACGTCGCTTATTTATTGGACGATTAATCGATTAAATAAATCAAAAATGTTGCGCGGCTGCGCCGCGCAGCAAAATAATAATCCGCATGGAGCGTAGCCCCATGCGGATTATTATTTTGCTGCGATCACATTTCTACTGTAACCGCCCCGCCGTCCATAAGGTCAAAGGGCGCGATTATCAGCACCTCTCCCGCCACCGCGCCGGAAAGCAGCTCGATAAAATAATCACTCTCCAAGCCCGTCGTTACGGGCTTTTTCTTTGCCTTTCCATCTTCACAAGCATAGACATAGCGGCCGTCCTCTTCCGTTACGACGCATTCCCTGGGCACATAGAGCGTATCCGAGGATTCGTCCAGGATTATCTCCGCTTCAACCGATGCGCCTGTAAGCGGCGCGAAGCCCGCGTCCGGCTCGACTTCGATGCTGCCGAAAACTTCCCCGTATGTACCGCTCATAAGCGCCGCGCCGCGCTTGACGACCTTGCCTGTACCGGCAATTCCGTTTGAATCAAGGCGTACACGCTGCCCGACTTCCACGTTTTTAAGCTCGTACTCGGGTACGCGAAGAGTAACGAGCATGCGATCCGTATCGCCGATTACGACCGCACCGGAGCCGGCGGCGGCTATTTCACCCTCCCGAAGCGCGACGCCGAGTACTTCCCCGTCCATTGCGCTCGTCATTGTAAGCCGGTTAAGCGCTTCTTCCGCTTGACGTACCTTCTCGCGGCACAGTGCAACCTCCGGGCTTTCCAGCGCAGCCGCCGGGTTCACAGGCGCTGCATCCGGGCTTGCCGGCGCGGCCACAGGGTTCACTGACGCCGCCTCCGGGCTCATCGGCGAGGCCTCCGAACTAGCCGGAGCATTCTCCGCCAGCGTTTCCGCACGCTCCATCATAGCCTCTTGCAGCGATTGACTGTCCGACGCGCCCACAAGCGCCGCATCCTCGATGAACGACGCGTCTGCTGGCGGCGGAAGCATTCCCGCCAGCGCGGCCTCGTCATCCGGTTCCATCATATCGGTCAGCGCCTCCTGCTCGCCTACCGGAATATCCGGCAGAGGCAGAACGTCGGACGCGGCCTCTCTGAACAGCGCCATAGCCTCAACCGCCTTATTCAATACGCCTAAATCTACGCCCGGCCCCTGCGCTTGCGCGATGACGTCCTGCGCGAGCTGCTCAAAGCTATTCGCCTGTGCGGCAGCCAACCGGGCGGATACCATGCTTTCGGGCTCCGGCGCCATAGCCATAACCGCAACGGCTTCCTGTTCAACGAGCTCGGCCTTATTCAACTCCTCGGCCGCGAGCGTCGCGTCAAGCTCGTATTGTGCTTGCTTCAATGCGTTTCGCGTATCAGTTTCGTCGAAGCTGAACAGCTTATCCCCTTTCCGAATCCGCTGCCCTTCGGCGACATATACCCGCGCCACCCTGCCCGAGACAGCCGGCATAGCCGTATAGAGCTCACCTGCAGACGCTTCTCCGGACACCTCCGCCGTGTATTCAAAATCGCCGACCGATACCTCCGCCGTTTTTACCACCGTTGCAGGCGTGCCGCTGGTCAGAACCCCCAGCGTTATAGCCGCAGCGGCCAGCAAACAAAACGCAATCGTCAACCCTTTTTTCATTTTGGCATCCCCCATCGTTGTTTTTTGCCGTATCAATGCTATCCCATGTTTTTACTAGTTTAATTTTGGCCCAAAGCAGCCCAACATATTCCGCCAATTACCGCGAGCGCCATTGCGGTTTAAACGAGGTACAAACATATTCTCAAAAAAATATATCGCACAACTATTGCATATTCAATCACAACGATGTATAATAATCCACATTAATCCTTCGGGGGTGTTTCCGGTGATTCGTGTAAGTATATTAGGCGCGACCGGTTATGCGGGGGCGGAGCTCGCACGGCTGCTTTGTATGCATAAAGAGGTAAGGTTTATGCATTTAGTTTCGCGCTCGTTTGCGGGAAAACGCCTGTGCGAGGTCTATCCAGGGATCGGCAAAAGCCTTCCTGTTTTGGAGGCGCTCGATATCGATAAAATCGCGTCGGACACGGACGTAGCGTTTACATCGCTGCCTCACGGCGCTTCGAAGGAGGTCATCCCCGCGCTGTACGCAAGGGGCCTTAAGGTTATAGACCTTTCCGGCGATTTCCGCTACGACGACGCGAATGTCTACGCAAAATGGTACGGCGAGGAGCACTCCGCCCCGGAGCTTTTAAAAGAAAGCGTATACGGCCTGCCGGAGCTGCATAAGGACGCTATCAGATCGGCGAAGCTCGTCGGCAATCCCGGCTGCTATACGACGTGCTCCATATTAGCGCTTGCTCCGCTCGTTAAAAACAAGCTTATCGACGTCTCGACCATAGTTATCGACGCCAAATCCGGCACGTCCGGCGCGGGGCGCGAGCCGTCGCAGCCGTTCCATTTCTGCGAGGTAAACGAAAGTATGAAGGCGTATAAGGTCGCGTCGCACCGCCATACCTCCGAAATCGAGCAGGAGCTTTCAAAGCTGTACGGCGGCGAAATCATGCTCTCGTTCACGCCGCATCTTTTGCCCGTGAACCGCGGGATTTTGGCGACGAGCTATGCCAAGCTTTCAAAGAAGGCCACTGCGGGCGAATTAATCGCGCTATACCAAAGCTTCTACGCGAAGGAGCCCTTCGTAAAAGTATACAAAAGCGGCCTGCCGGAGCTAAAGCATGTAAACGGCTCCAACAATATCGCGATAGGCCTGGCCGTAGACGAACGGCTTGGCCGCGTTATCGCCGTATCCTGTATCGACAATCTGATCAAAGGGGCCGGCGGGCAGGCAATCCAGAATATGAACCTGATGTTCGGCTTGGACGAGGCCGAAGGCCTACCCAGGAACGCCTGGTATCTGTAACGAACGCCGATCAAACCAACCGTCTGTAGGGACGCGATATATCGCGTCCGTGATAATTAGGACCGTGGTTTATAGGCAATGTACGCCATAAATGGGGTCCCTACATGAAATCGAATCGGAGGCAACCAAATGGAAACGCTCATTAAAAAAGCCAATATTCTCATCGAAGCCCTGCCCTATATCCAAAAGCTCTCGGGCAAGCTCGTCGTCATCAAATACGGTGGCAACGCCATGCTGAACGAAAATTTAACGCAAAAAATTTTACAGGACGTGACGCTGCTCAAATACGTCGGCGTGCATCCCGTAGTCGTACACGGCGGCGGCCCGGAGATCAACAAATTGCTGCAGGCGCTCTCCATAGAGCCGAAATTTCATAACGGGCTGCGCATCACAGGCGCGGAAACGATGGAAGTCGTACAGATGGTACTAACAGGCAAGATAAACAAGGACATCACTGCAAAGCTGAACCTTCTGGGCGGCAAGGCTATCGGCCTTTGCGGCAAGGACGCGAACCTCATCGAAGTCGTCAAGCGCCCGGAAAAGGACGGCGTGGACTTGGGCTACGTCGGCGATATCGTAAATATCAATACGCGGCTTATCGAATTCCTCGCCTACGACGAATATATCCCGGTCATTGCGCCCGTAGGCGTCGGACCGGACGGGCTGAGCTACAACATAAACGCCGATACAGTCGCCGGCGAAATCGCCGCGCGGCTGAAGGCCGAAAAGCTCATGTTCCTTACGGATATCGACGGCATACGCAGCGATCCCAAGGATCCCGAAACGCTAATACATCAAATAGGCATCGATGAAATCCATAATATGATCAAGGACGGCTCGATAGAAGGAGGCATGATCCCCAAAGTGCTCGGCTGCATCAATTCCGTCGAGCAGGGGGTGAACCGAACGCACATCTTGGACGGCACGATCCCGCATCCAATCCTGCTGGAAATTTTTACAGATAAGGGGATTGGAACGATGGTTGTACGCTAATTTTTATTGGCTTATAGGGAACGGTTCAAAACCGTTCCGCACCACAATGTTATCATGGAAGGAGCACTAGAATGGAAACCGCAATGATTGCCGCAACCGATAAAAGGGTCTATATGAACACGTTTGGCGAGCGCTTCCCCGTCGCGTTCGCGTATGGAAAGGAATGTACTCTCTACGACCTTGAGGGCAAAGCCTATACGGATTTTCTTGCGGGCATCGCCGTAAACGCGCTCGGCTACGCGCATCCAAAGGTAACGGCCGCGATTTGCGATCAGGCGCAAAAGCTCGTGCACTGCTCGAACTACTTCTATATCGAACAGCAGGCACTGCTGGCCGAAACGCTGACGCACCTAAGCTGCTTCGACCGCGTGTTTTTCGGCAACACGGGCGCGGAGGCCAACGAGGGTGCGATTAAGCTCGCGCGCAAGTATTTCTACGACAAGGGCGAGGAGCGCTACGAGATCATCGCCTGCGACAACTCCTTCCACGGCCGGACGATTGCCACCGTCGCCGCGACAGGGCAGGAAAAGTATAAGAAGCCCTATAAGCCTCTTTTTCCCACGGGCATCAAAAACGTCCCGTATGGCGACGCTGCCGCGCTGAAAAAAGCGCTTTCTCCGAAGACGGCGGCTGTGCTGGTCGAGTGTATCCAGGGCGAGGGCGGCGTTATCGACGGCGGCGATTACTTGGCGCAAGCGCGCGCGCTGTGCGATGAAAACGGCTGCCTGATGATCGCGGACGAGGTTCAAACGGGCATCGGGCGCACGGGTACGCTTTTCGCCTACGAGCAATACGGCTTCGAGCCGGATATCCTCACGCTCGCGAAGGCGCTGGGCGGCGGCGTACCGATAGGCGCGGTTCTAGCAAAGGAGGCCTGTTGCGCCTTTGGCCCCGGCGACCACGGTACGACGTTCGGCGGCAATCCTCTCGCTTGCGCGGCGGGGATGGCGGTCATGAGCGAAATATCGCGAGAGTCGTTCCTCGCCTCGGTTCAGCAAAAGGGCAAATACTTCAAAGGCGAACTCCAAAAGCTGCAAGTCCAATTCCCGCAAAAGATCGTTGATGTGCGCGGACGGGGGCTTATGCTCGGCGTTGAACTCGCTTCCGAAATCAAGAACAGCGATGTTCAAAAGGAGCTGTTGAAGCAGGGCTTCATAATCGGTGTCGCAGGACACAACACCCTGCGCTTTGTCCCGCCGCTTATCATCCGCGAGGAGCAGATCGATGCGCTTATCGGCGTGCTTACGAATTATTTCAGAAAGGCTTAAAATATTTCTAAACATTCATGATAAACGCGGGCGGCAAGACGCCGCCCCTACACCATTCTTATAAGGAGAACGAGCTATGTATAAAGCAATTGATACTTTCACCCAAAACCACCTAATCGCGCTCTCGGACTATACGAAGGACGATATTCTGCAATTGCTATCGCTCGGTATGCGCCTGAAAGAAAAGCAAAAGGCGGGCATTAAGCATAACGTGCTCGAGGGCAAAGCGCTCGGCATGATATTCACGAAATCCTCCACGCGCACGCGCGTCTCCTTCGAGGTCGGCGCTTATCAGCTCGGCATGCACGCGCTGTTTCTGTCCTCGGCGGATATCCAGCTTGGCCGGGGCGAGACGATCGAGGACACGGCCAAGGTGCTTTCGCGCATGGTGGACGGCATCATGATCCGCACATTCGCGCACTCTGACGTCGTCGCGCTCGCGCAGCACGGTTCTATACCCGTCATAAACGGCCTGACGGACTTCAACCACCCATGCCAGGCGCTGGCGGATATCATGACGCTATGGGAAAGGCGGGGCTCGCTGGACGGCGCGAAGCTCGCCTACATCGGCGACGGCAACAACGTCTGTCACTCCTTGCTCAATATCTGCGGCAAGCTCGGCATCGACATCTCCGTCGCGACGCCAAAGGACTACCAGCCGGACGCTAGCGTCGTCACGGCGGCGAAGACGTTTGGCCCCGCGAAAATCGAGCTTACAGACGACCCGCTTATCGCCTCAGAGGGCGCGGACGCTGTGTATACCGACGTTTTCGCC
>QMCE01002529.1_pt1 | contig 10082 bp, 9 predicted proteins | sample 1821851 | NCBI WGS metagenome assembly QMCE01 (sample SAMN09453174, study PRJNA476694) | Termite gut metagenome, whole genome shotgun sequencing project. | isolation source: worker | host: Odontotermes sp. | place: South Africa:Pretoria | collected 2016-01-28 | reverse complement strand
TTCTTGAAATACCACCGGTATTCCTGCGAAAATTTGCCTTGCCTGGCACAAAATCCATTCAAAATCTGAATATCTCAGATCATGTGAACACGCCCTAGATCCCGGCGCAAAGGCCGGGATGACTGAGGAACACAAGCCCTAAACCCTGAATTTCATGCCCGGTGAACCCGGGTTGCGTAACCCGCTTGTGCCAAACGACTCATTGTGCAGTGCATGTGTTCATATTTCCACTATTTCGTGCCTGATCTCTTTTTCGATATTCTCAATTGTCAAAACCACTTTTGTAGTATGGGGGATTTGAGTTAATTGAATTACATTCTTGTGACCGTATTGTTTATAATCGACTTTATTTTCCTCTACTTGAACATTGTCAAATCGGTCTCGATTATAATATGTCTTGTCAATTTCAAATATTCCCAGCCCTTTGTATTTGTGAGCAATCAATAGCTTATCGCCTATTAAAAGAAAATCGTTGAATTGCGCTTTTGTCGAAATCGCGAAACTGCTCGTCAAATCAAGATCTTCATATATTGAAATATGTTCAGAGGATCCTGTATAACCACTAAAAGTTTTGGAAAGCAGTCCCAAATATTGGGGTGTAATTCTGCCTTTGGAAATGTGTTCATAAACTCCGTTAGATTTTAATGTTTTAAAATGTGAAAAAGCAAGTCTCTCCGTTGAGTTTAAATGATAAAACAATATGTATTTTGGTATTATAATGTTATCAATCGCAATCAACAGAGTATCATTAATGACTATATCATCGACCGCTTTTCCCCGCCGCGAAAGCTTTTCCGGAATTTCAAGTTGATACCATTTTTCGTTTTGAATATGATATTGGACAAGTAGCTCTTTACCCATTTTTCCGCCAACGAATACGTTTTCGTTATTGAGCAAAATACATTTGGGTTTTATGTCGTAAGGAATGGACAGTTTAATTTCTTTGGCTGTTTGAATGTCATACAAAATGACGGATTTTTCGGCAGTGTCAAGAATGGCAACTCTTTTTCTTTGATCCGTCGCAAAAATTGACTTTTCAGATATTGCAAACGTTCTCTGTTCTTTAATTTTGCCGTTTTCGTATGTATTCAGCGAAATGCTCCCTTCGCCTTTTAACAACAAAAAATAATCTTTATCCGAATCGGAAACACTTACTGCATCTGTTTTGGACAAAGTATTTACTTTCGGTTTCTTTTCTCCACGGGCTGTCAGAGTATAACAAAATGCCAATGTAAGTAGTAGTAATGCGGTTAAAACAACTGCAAAAATCTTTAACTTTCTTGTCATTGGCCTGCTCTCTTCATTTTTTTGTCTTTGATTTATATATGGTTTTTATTCTGTCAATATTTTTGATGTATATTCAATAAGAAAGATTTTTAGAAATGAGTCGGTACGTTCGTTAAACCTTCCTTCTTTTTGTAAGTCTGCTTTAATTTTTTTGTATTCTTCTGTCTGCTTGAAAACTTGAAATTGCTTTTCCTTGAATTTTTCATACTCCTGGTATTCAAAGTGTTTTTCATTTTTCAAGTTACCTTTGTCAAATTCCAACAAAATGTAGTTTTCGTAAGTAGAGCCGTATCCCATGTGGACATAATTTACAATTTTTCCATGTGGAATCACGAGTAGCCCTGTCAACCAATCTATTTTTATGTTTTTGCTGTCGGAAAACACGTCTTTAATAACACTGCGCCATTTTAATGGGAGCGATTTTTTTGATGTCGTATCGCGGTATTGAATTTCAATGTCCTTTAAAAATAATTGATTGTCCCTAACTTCAAAAGTCGCGACATATCCGCGCCATAACGCTGTGGAGCTAATTCCGTCTTTTGGTCTTTTGTCGGGATTCTTTTCAAAATATGCTTCCAGCGGATTACTATGCAAACTATATACATTCCCGTTATAGATTATTTTTTCAGGATATTGCGCTGTCGCAAAAACGTTTGTGCTTAAAAATAATGTCAATATGATTGTCAAAAATGTTTTCATATTCTCACCTGTGTCTGGTTTATAAAATTAAATTATAAAAACATAATTCGGTTAGCGATCGTTGATTTGATTTCCGTTTTCAAACTTTATCTGTTCTATTAGTTCGCCGTTTTCATCGAAGATATGAAACACACCTTCTCTTTTTCCATCTCTGTATTGTCCGGTTGCGGATTTTACCCCATTTTCATGAAAAGCCTGAAAATTCCCATCTACTTTTCCTTGCTTATTCATTTCTATGTTCTCAATGTTTCCATTAGGATAATAGTAAACCCATATCCCTTCTCTCTGTCCGTCTTGATAACTACCTTCCGATTCCAATTGTCCGTTTTCAAAGTAAGAATACCAACGCAGTGATTTTAATCCTCTTCTGTAATATCCTTTTACTTTTATCTGTCCGCTGGGGTATTTTTCTATGAATTCGCCCTCGCGAGTCGAAAAAAATCTGGAAAATTCCAAACGAACAGCATTACGAATTTTGCTCACAAACTCTACGGATTTCAGTATAAAACTCATTGTCGATCTCGTTTCCTTTTATTCATTGTTTATTATTCCCAGTTTCTCTCATTAATTAAACCGGCTACTACATAATTATCTCCGGTAACAGCCTAAACTTTTCCTCTGCATTGAATAAAACTAAAATTACCTTTCTCATACTCTCAAATTTAAATTACTTCAAATTTGTAAATTGGTAAAACAGGAGGTTTTTCTGATTCGATAAAACTTTTTACGCTATTAAGTTCGGATTCATTGTTCACTATTCCTCCTATTATCAATTCTTTGGGGTTATCTATAAGATTTCTACCGACTAAAATCTCATTATTGTTAAATTGTTGCTGTAATTTTATTCTGATCGCCTCAACCCAATGTTCTATTTTAATTATCAATTTTCCATCTTTGGAATTAGCCCATTTAAAATCACCTTTGATTTCTTTTAATTCTTCCATACAGGAATTATATAAATCATCAGAGAATTTTTTTTGTTTTGCGTTAAAAAAGTTTGAAGATCTTTAATATCCTCTTTGTTGGCGACTTCTTTTCGAATTATTTTTTCGTTTTGAAAAGAACTATCAATTTTTAAGATCTCATCAACAAGAAAATCACTCAATTTATGTTGTAATAAATCAAATAGTGAATATTGAATGGTTGTTTCTTTCAAAATTTCGAGTATATTCATCGCTTGCTTATTCCCCAATGAAGCCGGGTATCTTCCTTAAACTTTGTTCTTACCGGGTTACCCTCTGCACAAAATATGTTTAAATCGTTCAAACCATAAACAACAGACCAAATCGTGTCAAAGTTCAGCTTTTTTTCATATTGACAAATAAATCCGGCTTTTCCGCTTAGAATATTTTGCGCATAAGCGCTGTCTTTTGTTGGTGATGTATCGGAAAGTGCATTTTCTACTGTTTTGTATCTATCTTTTGAACGATACCAATTATCGACAGGATTTGCATGTTCTGCCTGCATGGTGCTGTCTATAAAATGATTCGTTGATATTAAAAAACGGTTTGATCTTCTTACAATCATTTTACGAGGACTGCATTCAACAACGCACATTTCTCCGCTTTTATCGGCGATCATAAAGTTTTGTGTAGAAGATATCGGTATGGATTTTAATAAATCCAACGCTTCTTGCACTGTTTTACAAGTTTCCAAAATAGTACGAATGATCATTCCCGTATTGAGCCCGGCTTTGTAATATTTGGTTGCAAGAAAATTCATACCGATTGCCAAACCATGTTCGTTAATACCATCTTCCATTTGTACCATAGAAGTGCTATGACCCAAAAACATATAACCGTTGTCAGGGCGGTAAAGAATACTCTCGCTTGTCGCTTTAAGATTAGGAAACATGTCGCTGTTTCTTGCTAAAGATATATTTCCGTTGCTGTTAAAACAAAAACAGGTACAGCCGTGTATGTCGCCAAATCCGTACATGGTGAGCAACCAGCTGGCAAATTTCTCATAAGAAAATTTCAGTCCATCGGCAAGCCCTTTGATTTCCTCGCATATATTGGGTATGATTTTTTCACAAACATTTAATGATTCGATCCCAAAAGTCCTCTGCTCATCGGAAAGTTTTATGGTATCCTCGAAAGATACACCGGCTTTAGCCAATAACTCGCCGTAGTGAAATCCCATATCATAGTGATTTCCTTTTAATCTGGGGTGATACATATATCTTTTTCCTTCAATGTTTTTGTTAAGATACTTACTTTAAAAGGAAATGATTTAATATTCGTTAGGCGAAGGCTTCTTTTACATTGGTTTAAGATTTTTATTTAATCGTTCAATTATCCATAATAAGCGTTTATTCTGCCCCGCTTCTGTTTTGGCATCAAAATACGCTCGTGTATATGTCTTTTTGACCGATGGAGACATTGCTTGAAAATTCGTATAGGCTAACTCATATTCTCTCAATAAGTCAGATAAAATTACTGTCTGTTCATCCGAAATTGGCTGTGGGTTAGATGAGTCCCATTGTCCGTTTTTCTGTGCTTCCCTTATTTTTGCTCTGCCGTAATCGGTCATGATCCCCTGCTTTTCGAGAGTTTCAATTAATGCCTTGTTTTTATTTGACCATTTACTGTTTTTCCTGCGTAAAGAAAAATATTTTATGTAAGTTTTATCGTCTATACTCTGCATTTGTCCGTCAATCCAACCAAAACAAAGAGCTTCTTCAAGCGCCTCATTTGCCTTTACTGTTTTTGGTCCTCCTGATTTGCCGAATAACAGCCAAACACCGCCGCTTGACAGACAATTATCTTGCAACCAATTTCTAAATTCATCTCGCGAAGTAAATAATAAATAATCGGCCATATTTTTCTATTGTTTTATAGTTTCAGTTTCCCAATTTAAGTTGTTTATCTCTGTCCGTGAGTTGCACTTCTTCGTCAGTCATTGTTGAGCCTTCAATACGAGTAGAAGAACCGATACTTTCAATTGAGGCAATAAGTTGTATTACACGCTGATTTGTGAGGAAATCAAAGTTTAATTTTCGAATATATTTATCCATATTGTATCCGAAAAATACGTTAATTTTAATCTCGTGCCTCTGTAAGAATTTCCTTAAACGCCTTATAATACGGCTCTCCCTCGTCACCCCGGCCCCTGAGCCGGGGTCCAAGCCTGTCTATCAACAACACTTTGGTCTAACAGAGCCCTTTTCTTTCAAAATAAAGTTCGGGTAAAATTATTTTAATTTCTTTGTCAGTTCCCTCTTTTTGCCAATAAACAATGAAATTTATTTTTACGGTTTTCAACTCAAATCCTTTTACTTTCTTGTTTTGAATTTCTTCGGTAAGTTTCTTTGAAAATTTCAAGACCGATTGTCCTTTTGAATTTAAACATTCCGTGCCGTTGAACGTTAAAACATCTCCGTTCGCAAGTTGAGAAATTTGATATTGCTTGTTAATGAAATAATCCAACCAAATATCTTTGTGAGTTAAATGTAACACAAACTCATTTGGAGGCAAATATGTTTTTTCGTCAATAATTCGTTCCAATTCGTCTGTTGAAAGATTATCAAGAAAAGTTGAATTTATGTGAATTGTCAAATTTTGTTTTGCTCTTGTCATTGCAACATACAACAATCTTTTGTCTTTATCTTTTGCCACATTACAATTTTCAAGCATTAAAAAAACATTGTCAAACTCTTTACCTTTGGCTTTGTGAATGGTTGAAACAAAAATTGTTTCTCCGTTTTCCTCGAAAAAATCTTCCAATTTCGACTCTCGAATAAAAACATCTAAATCGGATTTGTATTTTATTTTGGGATTCGTCGCTTCAAAATCTCTTATGATATTGTTGCATATTTCTAATCTAGTACTGTTTTGAAATTTGTTTTTCAATTCTCGTTTTGCGTTTTCCCAAACCTCATCACTAATTGTAAAAACATCGTCAGCCAAATTTAACTGACTTAAAAAAAATCTGACTTCCAATAAATTGTATAAACTAAAGCCGTCATTTGTTTGAATTAATTTTGCCTGTCTTCCGTTTTTTAACAACAACCCTGTGATTTGTGATGCTTCTTCATTCGTTTTTGTCAGCACACAGGTCGTTCCCGTTAACCCTGTTGTAAGTATCTCCTGTACAAGTGGAGTAATCAAATTATTGCTCTGATAGCGAACTAATTTTATTTTTCCATTGTCGGTTTGATTGGCAATAATTGGAGTTTCTTTTAATCTGTGTTGAATGTTTTTTACAAACTGATTTGAAAAATCAACGAGATTATTTTTACTTCTGTAATTTTCAACCAATTCATATTTCGATGCTTTATTTTCTTGAATAAAATTTACGAGATGTTGCGAACTTGCACCTCTAAATTCATAAATATTTTGATCGTCGTCGCCAACGGCAATAACCCGCATTTCTTCGTTTTGCTCCATTAAGGCGGTTATCAGACTAAATTCGTCGGAATCCATATCCTGTGCCTCGTCAATTACCAAAACGGTTTTTGTAATTCTGCTCGTTTCAATTTCTCTGTTTTTGATTTTCTCAACAGTCTTTTTTAAAATTTCAGTTGATTTTTCCAAATTACCAACTTTACCCAACAAGTCAAAACAGTAAGAATGAAATGTTTTTATTTCAACGAAATTAGCGGCATTTCCAATGAGCTGGAGCAATCTCTTTTTAAATTCGGTTGCCGCCGCACGCGAAAAAGTGAGCATCAATAATTGTTCGTGCTTTACATCTTCCATCAAAAGCAACGAAGCAAGTTTATGAACCAGAACCCTTGTTTTTCCGCTTCCGGGCCCGGCGGCGACGGCAATATTTTCCGACACATTGTCATTTATGATTTTTAATTGCTTGGGCGAAAGTTCTCCGAAAAGTCGTTTGAATTTTGCAGGCGTTACTTTAAGTTTGAGTTCATTCGCTTTACTTCCGGGAAAATATTTTCTAAGAAAATCGCTGTAATTCCACTGAAAATAATTGTCAACAAACTCCAATGCTTCTTTGTAATCACTAATCATCTTTTTGGCATATTCGCCAATAATATGAATTTGTTGCGCTTTATTTTCATAAAATTGATTCAACTTTTGATAATCTTCATTTTTGTATCGTTTTTTATTGTCGTGCTCCAAACGCTCGATTGTCAGGCGATTATAAGAAACAAGAAAACCGCCCTCAATTTTAATCGCCTCAATTCTCGACAAATAAAAAAGAGTGTCCTCAATATCGTCAATTGAAACTTGTACTTTAAACAAGCTGGCTCGTTGTTCAAATTCTCTTTTCAACTCGTGAACAGAAAATTCAATCAATACTTCATCTTTCTCCTGTTCATTTTCCGATACATTCAAATTACTTTTTCCGTAAAGAAAATCAACTATAAACGACGCTAATTCGTGCCGTTTGCTCAATTTTTCTTTCAACACTTCTTGCGGATAAAGGCTAAGAATGGCTATGTTGTTTTTAGAATAGGCTAAATTTTTCTGCTTAATCCAGTTTTTAATTGCCCAAAAATTGAGAATCGTTTTTATTTTCTTTGTCGTAACATTCTTACAACCTGCTGTTTCTGCGTTTTCATTTATTTCTTTTAAGTGGAATAAATTTTCTTGCTCTTCAAAAAGCGGAAGTAAGAAATTTTCAATTTGGCAAAATTCTTTAACAATCTGGAGCGAACGATTTTTATTTTCTCCTTTTTTGATAAAAGCGGTCAAATCTTTTGTATCTGCTAAAATTTTTTCTTCGCGTAAAAGATTGATAATGCCTATCACTTCGTCTTTTACAATTCCTAAATGGTCGCTGATATAGTCAATCCTTGATTCCGCCGTTTCATCATTTGTTTGTTTTCTACTTTTACTCGAAAATAATTTCTTAATAATTCGGATTGCATTTTCTTTTTGTTTTTCTTGAAATTTTTCCGAAGCATAAATTTTATCAATCGCTTCCTGTGCATTTTTGGAAAGTATGCTATTGGCAAAAATTCTCGGCATATTTTGCCCTCGTTTCAAATAACCTGCATCTTCCAACGCTGCTATGGCAGTGGTTACTCTTGTTTCAATCTCCACAACATTATCGTCCCAACCGGCTTTCCGGGCAATTTCCAATGCCGAATTTGAAACCGTAGAGCGAAATCTCGTTATCTCTTTGATGGCTTTCCAAACCTGCTGAATTTCCTTGATTGAAAGTTTGGTTTGATTCAATAAAACAAAATGTTTATCAAGGTCTTCCTCATTAAACAGCACAAAACAGTTGGCAACAATACTTTCATCCCGTCCTGCTCTGCCTGCTTCCTGCACATAATTTTCGAGCGAATCGGAAATTTCGTAATGAATAACCAAACCCACATCTTTTTTATCAACGCCCATTCCGAAAGCCGATGTAGCAACCATTATGGATACTTTACCCGAAATAAACGCATTTTGATTAGCGATTTTTTCATCGGTATTCATTTTTCCGTGAAATGATTTCGCATTGAAACCATCTTTTGACAACCGTTCCGCAAGGCGACTTGCCGTTCGTGTACGTGAAACATATACAATAGTCGGGCAATCTTTTTCTTCAATAAAATCTCTTACTGCCAAATATTTGTCATCTTCATTTCCTTTTTCAAAAACTTTGTATTGTAGATTTGTTCTTGATGCTTTTGATGTAAATAATTCAAGTTTGAGAGAAAGTTTTTCCTTAAAATAGGCGCAAATATCTTCAATTACTTTTTGTTTTGCTGTTGCCGTGAAACAGGAAACGGGAATCCCTTCTTCCAGATTTTTCTTTTCTTGAATGGATTTGATAAAATCGCCGATATACAGATAATCAACTCTAAAATCCTGTCCCCACGAAGAAAAACAGTGTGCTTCGTCTATCACAAAGCGAACAATTTTTCGCCCCAAGAGCAAGTGTTCAATGGTTCGCGAACGCAACGATTCCGGCGAAATATAGAGAATTGATGCAGAACCATCTTCAACTCTTTCAAATGATTTCGCTCTCTCGATTGGGTCAAGCAAACCATTTATGGTAACGGCTTGCGTAATTCCATTTTTTTCAAGGTTATCAACCTGGTCTTTCATTAACGATTGCAAAGGCGAAATGACAACGGTCAGACCATTTACACTCTCGCCGCTCATCAATGCCGGCACTTGAAAAGTAATAGATTTTCCGCCTCCGGTAGGAAAAACGGCAAGTATGGATTTGCTGTCAATAGCCGCTTTAACCGCATTTTCTTGTAACGGTTTTCCGCCATAAGTCCGATAAGAATCATAGCCAAAAAATTGCTTCAATCCTCTGTTTGCGTCCAACGCCTTATTACAATATTCGCAACCTCTCACACAAGGCTTATTGCGCAAACGCAACATTATTTGCTCTACTTCGGGATAATTTTTCAGCACCCAGGGCGGTGTAATTGAATATTCTTTTTTGCTATGTACAAACGAGTTAATCAGAGATAGACAATAAGCAAGTTCTATCGGATATTCCGAAATAATTTTTGTTAAATCAGCGTGTTCGCAAATGTTGTTTTCAAACTTTTGGCGAATAATTTTCTCGATGTTCGCAGTTTTATTATTGAAATCGAAAAAACCAAAGAAACTGCGACTTTCTTTTTCCTGTTTATAATTTATGTATCGAAAAAAAGCACCAAATTCCTTTGTTTCAGCCAACAACAAATAGAAAATGTTTTGAAGTGTTTTATCTGTTTGTTTAAAAGCGGTAATTTCGTCATCAAATAATTCCTTTGCCTTAATTGAATCATTCAACGGATTGTTTTTTTCTTCCGATTGCAGTTTATCATCTTTTAATAATTTGTGATACGGTTTTGTCGGAAAAAGCAAAGGAGAAAGATACAATGTGTCAATAATGTTTGCAGGATTTATTCCAGCTTCATTTATGGCGTTGCCGATGTATTTTATATCGTGGTTTAAAATATTGTGTCCGCAAACAAATTGTGTTCCATTGAGAAATTGCACGAACTCGGCAACGGAGTTTTTATGAAACGAACTTCCATTATTCTTGATACTTCCAATATCAAGAATCTTTCGATTCTTGGACTCAATTTCGGTATCAATGAATGCGATTGAGGTCATTTTCTATTCGATTTGAATTTATCTTGAAAAGATATATATTTTTTGAGTTTTTACCCGTAAAAACTATTTTATTTG
>QMCE01002526.1_pt1 | contig 10084 bp, 8 predicted proteins | sample 1821851 | NCBI WGS metagenome assembly QMCE01 (sample SAMN09453174, study PRJNA476694) | Termite gut metagenome, whole genome shotgun sequencing project. | isolation source: worker | host: Odontotermes sp. | place: South Africa:Pretoria | collected 2016-01-28 | reverse complement strand
CCGGCACCATCCTCAATGTCAAGGTCAATGTGGGCGATCAGGTCAAATCCGGTCAGGTGCTTGTCATCATGGAAGCCATGAAAATGGAAATCGAAGTCATGGCGCCCCGCGACGGGAAGGTCGCCCAGATCGTCGTCGCCAAGGGCGCGGCGGTCGATACCGGCGCTCTCCTTCTGACCCTGGCATAGGAGGGAGAGACTGATGAATATAGGCGATACGATTTTCAAACTGTGGAACGAGTCCGGCTTCGTCGGGCTGTTCACGCACTGGCAGAACGTGGTGATGATCATCATCGCCTGCGTCCTGCTGTACCTCGCCATTGTCAAGCAGTTCGAGCCGCTTTTGCTCGTCGGCATCGCGTTCGGGATGCTGTTGTCGAACCTCCCGCTGAACGGGATGATGCACATGGAGCTGTTCCAGGGGAAGCCCGAGGACATAGACTACATGAACATCCTCCACCACGGAGGGCTGCTCGACATCCTGTACATGGGGGTGAAGCTGGGGATTTATCCCTGTCTCATCTTCATGGGCGTCGGGGCGATGACGGACTTCGGGCCCATGATGACGCGGCCGTCGTCCATGATTCTCGGCGCCGCCGCGCAGATGGGCGTGTACTGCGCGTTCATCCTGGCCATCCTCCTCGGCTTCACCGGGAATGAAGCGGCCTCCATCGGCATCATCGGCGGGGCGGACGGCCCGACGGCCATCTTCCTCACGACGAAGCTGGCGCCGCATCTTCTCGGGCCCATCGCCATCGCGGCGTATTCGTACATGGCGCTCATCCCCCTCATCCAGCCGCCCATCATGCGCGCGATGACGACGGAGGCGGAGCGGAAGGTCGTGATGCGGCAGGAAATGCCCGTGTCCCGCACAACGAAGGTGGTGTTCCCGATTGCCGTGACGATTTTCATCGTCCTCGTCCTTCCCTCGGTCGCGCCGCTCATCGGCTGCCTGATGCTGGGGAATCTGTTCCGGGAATGCGGCGTGGTGGCGCGGTTGTCCGACACGACGCAGAACGCGCTCATGAACATCGTGACGATTTTCCTGTCGCTGACGGTCGGCGCGACGTCTGTCGGGTACATCCCGGCGAGCGCGACGGATCCGACAAACGTCGGGTTCCTGTCGCCGGCGACGGTGAAGATCATCGTGCTCGGCCTGATGGCGTTCAGCTTCTCCACCGTGGGCGGTTTGATTCTGGGCAAAGTCATGTATGTTTTGTCCGGCGGGAAGGTGAATCCGCTGATTGGTTCCGCCGGCGTGTCCGCCGTCCCGATGGCGGCGCGCGTGTCGCAGGTCGAGGGGCAGAAGGCGAACCCCGCCAACTTCCTCCTCATGCACGCGATGGGGCCGAATGTGGCGGGCGTCATCGGTTCCGCCGTGGCGGCCGGCTTCCTGCTGGCGGTGTTCGGATAAATCCGCTTCGCGGGTGTTTTTGTCCTGTTTGTCCCGGGGAGGCGTTTTTCGCCTCCCCGTTTTCTTCAATCCGGGAAAGGAGAGCGCGCAATGTCTATGGAAAGAACGCTGGTCATCATCAAGCCCGACGCGGTCGCGCGGCGTTTGATGGGGAAGATTCTCTGCCGTTTCGAGGAGAAGGGGCTCATCGTCGCCGCGATGCGGATGATGATGGTGACGCCGGAGATTGCGAAGAAGCATTACGCCGAGCACGAGGGGAAGCCGTTTTATGAGGGGTTGGTGAAGTTCATCACGTCCGGGCCGGTTGTCGTCATGGCGGTGGAGGGGGTGGAGGCGATAGCGGTGGTCCGGAAGATGGTGGGCGCGACGAACGGCCGCGCGGCGGAGCCGGGGAGCATTCGCGGCGACTTCGGCATGAGCAAGGGCTTCAACATGATCCACGCGAGCGATTCGGCTCCTTCGGCGGAGCGTGAGCTTGCGCTGTACTTCGCCGCCGGCGACTACATGCCGGAAGCGAAGCAGGAAAGCCTGCGCTGGAATTATGAGTTTGGGCCGGGCGGGGCGGTGTAGCGGGTTTTCCCCCCTCTCCCCTCCTCTTTTTTTCGACGCAATGGACAAAAAAAACACCCCCTCCATCGAGTGGCTACATATTGTGTTCCGTGCGCCTGAAAGCACAAGGGGTGGTGTGTATTTCCGATAGAAATTGATCGCGGGGGTAACGTGTTCACTGAAAATGTGTTGAAAAAAAACAAAAAAAACGCTTCTCCCACTTTACCAAGCAATTTCTATGGAATATACTGCTGTTGGAGGGGGCTTCTTTTTTTCCGTGCCAACCTGTCGCAACTTCCCCATCTATAAGGGCTTTGACTGGGCATCGCCGCTTGGCGAGGCTTGGGCAAAGCCCGTGTATTTTTTCCATCCGGACGAGCAGCGCAACGCACATTCCCTACGGGGAATGTGCGTTTTTTACGCTGCACGGGAAAACCTCAAAAGGAGGAACGATGCGGAGAACAGGCATGCTGCCGGTCATCGCGGTGCTGGCGACGGGGGGAACCATCGCGGGACGCGCGCGCGTGCCGGGAAGCGTGACCGCGTACGAACCGGGCGTGCTGGACGCGGCGGCGCTGCTGGCGGCGCTGCCGGCTCTTGGCGCCGTGGCGGAAATCCGCTGCGCGCAGGTCGCCAATATCGGCAGCGAGCACATGACGGAAGCCGTCTGGAAAGCGCTTGCGGAAAAAATAGCCGACGTGCTGGAAACGGGCGGAGTGGACGGCATTGTTGTCCTGCACGGAACAGACACGATGGAGGAGACGGCGTTTTTCCTCGACTGCCTGTTTGGGGGGATGACAGAGGTTCCCCTCGTCCTGACGGGGGCGATGCGGCCGGCGGATGCCGTCTCGGCGGACGGGCCGGGGAACATGCTGGACGCGGTGCGGGCGGCGGCGGATCCGGCGGCGGGGGGGAGGGGGGCGCTGGTTGTGTTTGCGAACAGGATTCATGAGGCGGCGCGGGTGTACAAGGCGGACACGCTCGCCCTGGACGCGTTCCGCTCCGGAGGGGGCGGGGGCGGGGGCGGGGGCGGGGGAGCCGCCGGGGCTGTCGTGGACGGAGAGGTTCGCTTTCACGGCGCCTGGGGCGGCGGGGAATGGCCGGATTTCGGATTTGCGCCGGGGGAGGTTCCCGCGCTGCCGGAGGCGGGGATTGTGTACGGGCACGCGGGGATGCGGGAGGAAACCGTCCGGGCGGTGATCGACGCGGCGGCGTGGGAGGGGATTGTCTACGCGGGGGCGGGGATGGGGAATATCCATGCGGCGGCGCGCGGGCCGCTGCGGGAGGCGGCGGAGCGGGGGGTTGTCGTCGTGCGCTCGACGCGGGTGGCCGGGGGGACGGCCGCGGCGCACGCGGCGGGGGAGGGGGACGGCTTTCTGTGCGCGCACGGGCTGAACCCGCAGAAGGCGCGCGTGCTGCTCCAGCTTGCGCTGGCGGCGCGGCGGGATCGCGGCCGCATCCAGGATTGGTTTGATTTGTACCGGTGATCTTTTATGATGTGGGGGTGCGGGAAACACCCGTCGACGCCAAAAGGATCGCCACGCATGCGCACCCAGGTTCTCATCATCGGCGGCGGACACGCCGGCGCCGAAGCCGCTCTCGCCTCGGCGCGTCTCGGGGCGGAGACCCTCCTCCTCACCCTCGACCCGGACAAAATCGCCCACATCGCCTGCAACCCCGCCATCGGCGGCATCGGGAAAGGGCAGCTTGTCCGCGAAATCGACGCCCTCGGCGGCATCATGGGGCTCGCCGCCGACGCCTCGGCGCTCCAGTACCGCATGCTCAATTCCTCCAAAGGCCCCGCCGTCCGCTCCCCCCGCGCGCAAATCGACCGCCGGGTTTACGCGCACTTTGTCAGAACCGCGCTCGAACGCCAGCCGAACCTCCACATCCGCCTCGACCAGGCTGTGCGGCTGGAAACATCCGGCGGGGAAATCACCGCCGTCCATACCTTCCTCGGCGACACCATCCGCTGCGACGCGGTTGTCGTCTGCTCCGGCACCTTCGCGCGGGGGAAGCTCCACCTGGGGGAAACCCAATGGGAGGGCGGGCGCGCGGGCGAACCCGCCGCGCCCTATCTGTCGGAATCGCTCATCGGCGTCGGCCTTCCCCTCTTCCGGCTCCGCACCGGCACCTGCCCGCGCCTCGACGCGCGGACAGTCGATTTTGCCGCCCTCCAGCGCGAGGACGGCGATGCCGACCCTTCTCCCTTCAGCTTCCTGACGCCGCCGGAGGCGCTTGCCGGCAGGCCGAATCTTCCCTGCCACGCGGCTTGGACGACGGAGGCAACCCACCGCATCGTGGCGGACAACCTTCACCTCGCGCCCGTCGTGACGGGCGCGGTCGCCGGCGCCAGCCCGCGGTACTGCCCGAACTTCGAGACGAAAGTCGCGCTCTTTCCCGGGGTGAAGCGCCACCACCTGTTTGTCGAACCGGAAGGCGCGGATTCGAACGAGACATACCTGAACGGGCTGTACCTCTCCCTGCCGGCGCGGCTGCAGGAGGACGTCATCCACAGCGTCCCCGGTCTCGAAGCGGCGCGGATTGTCCGCTACGGCTATTCGGTGGAGTACGACGCCGTCCGCTCCACGGAGCTGCGGGACACGCTGGAGGCGAAGCGCGTCGGCGGGCTCTTCACCGCCGGGCAGGTGAACGGCACCTCCGGCTACGAGGAGGCGGCGGCGCAGGGGCTTCTCGCCGGCGCGAACGCGGCGTTGCGGGCGCTCGGGAGGCCGGCGTTCCGCATCGGGCGCGATCAGGGGTACATCGGCGTGCTTGCGGACGATCTTGTCGTGCGGGGGACGGAGGAGCCGTACCGGCTGTTCACAAGCCGCGCGGAGCACCGGCTGCTGCTCCGGCAGGACAACGCCGACCTCCGCCTGACGGATCTCGGGGCGGCGGCCGGGCTTGTCGACGGCGGGCGCCGGGAGCGCGTCGCCGCGCTGCGGGAGGACATTGCGCGGGGGGCGGCGCTCCTGCGGACGGGGCACGACGCGTTCGGGCACGATCTCGCGGCGCTTCTCCGGCGGCCGGAGACGACGTGGGAGGAGCTTGCGGCGGGGCGGCCGGAACTGGCCGGCGTCAGCCGGCGGGCGGCCGAGCAGCTTTCCATCGACACGAAGTACGAAGGCTACATCAGCCGCCACCTGCGGCAGATCCGCGAACTGGCGCGGCACCGGCACATGCGGATCCCCGCCGGGATCGACTACGCCGCCCTCGGCGGCCTGAGCGCGGAGGCGGTGGAGAAGCTGGACGCGTTCCGGCCGGAAAACCTCGATCAGGCGATGCGCATCAGCGGCGTCAGCCCCGCCGACGCGGCGCTGCTGCTGGTGAAGCTGGGGGCGCCGGACGTTCCCGATTGACATGCGGAAGCCGGATATTAATATTGTTAGGCGCTTATTGGAAAAAGGAGAGAAGAATGAGAAAGGCATTGGCGGTTGCGCTGCTGGTTGTTTTCGGCGCGGCCTTCGCCGCGCGGGCGGCGGACAGGCTGGACGCCGCCCGGGTGCAAAAGTATTTCGAGGACGCGCTCCCGGCGTACCTGGCTGACCACAGGACAATCGTCGAAATCGAATCCTCGACCGGCGACACGGAGGGCAGCCGGAACATGGCGGACTGGGTGAAAGCGCAGTTCGAACCCCTCGGCTACACGGTCGAGTTCCGCCCGAACGACAAGGGCACCCACGTCATCGCGAACAGGAAGGGGAACGGCGCGCTCCGCGTCCTCATCCTCGGCCACACCGACACGGTGCAGCCCGCGGGCAGCCTCGCGAAACAGCCCTACGGCTACGACGAGGCGGCCGGCCTCGTGAAAGGGCCCGGCGCCGGCGACAGCAAGGCGTCCGTCGCCATGCTCCTCCACTTCGCGAAAGCCATGAACGATCTCGCGTTCGACAACTTCGCCGACATGACCTTCTACTTCGACGCCGAGGAGGAGACCGGATCGGCGACCGAGGACGAAATTCTCGGCGAGCTCGCGCGGAAGCACGACTTCACCCTCTCCGTCGACAGCGCCCCCCTCGGCTGGGGGATGAACACGGAAAAGAAATGGGTCGTGAACTACGAGCTGAACATCGAAGGCCGCACCGCCCACGCGGGGAGCCGCCCGCAGGTGGGCGCGAGCGCGACGGTGGAGCTTGCGAACCAGATTGTCCGCATCATGAAGCTGGCGAGCCCGCTGCCGGCAGATCCGTGGAACTACACGAACGAGGCGCTGGAGAAGAAGGGGGTGGTGGATTACGGCCAGTTCCTGCCGGCCATCAGCATCAATTTCGGAACCGTCAGCACGAAAAACACCAAGGTGAACGCCGTCCCCATGGACGCGTACGCGAAGCTGGAGGTGCGCGGCTTCACGACGGCGGAGCGGGAGTGCATCGACGCGGAGATCCGGAAAATCACGGCCAGCCCGACCGTCCCCGGCACGAAGGTGAACCTGACGGGCCCGACGAACTACATGCCCGCGATGGAAAAGACGCCGGAGGCGGAGAAGCTGGTGGCGGCGTACAAGGATCTCGCGAAGACGCTGTACGGCGCCGACGTCACGGAGTGGAAGGCGGGGGGGGTGAGCATCGGCAACTTCACCTCCAGCCACATCCCGACGATTGACGGCCTGGGGGTGGAGACGATCGCGTCGCACGATCTGGCGAACGAGCGCGCCGACGTGAAAACCTTCGCGCCCCGCGCGAGCGTCCTGCTGCTCCTGCTGGACAAGGTTGTCTCGGAAGGGCTGGTCGCGCCGGCGAAGTAGGACGGCTGCCGCTTGCACGCACGGAAAAAGGAACGCGGGGCGAACCGGAACCGGTTCGCCCCGCGCTTTGTCACGCCAGACAGCGCCGCGCGTCATCAAGCCGGAGCATGTACACCAGCGCCTCCGCGGGGGAAGCAGGCCGCGGCGATGCGGAACGCCCTACTCCCTGATCTGCCGGATCAGGTCGATGACGCTGCCGTCGCGGTAGGTGACGACGCCGACCACCTTGTCCGTGTACTGGACGGGTTCGGGGACGCCCACCATGTCCTCCGCCTTTTTTTGCAGCTCCTCGATGGCGAACACCGGCAGCTTCGCCTTTTTCAGGCGCTCCGCAAGGTTCTTCCGGGCGGGGTTCACCGCGACGCCGTGATCCGTCACGATGACGTCAATCGTCTTCCCCGGCGTCACCACCGTCCCCACCTTCCGGACGACGCAGGGAATGCGGCCCCGCACCAGGGGCACCACCGCAATCGCGACGGACGCCCCGAACGCGACGTCCGGGTGGCCGCCGATGGCGCCGCGAATCACCCCGTCCGCGCCCGTCAGGACGTTGACGTTGAAGTCGCAGTCCACCTCCAGCGCCGAGAGGATCCCGACGTCGAGCTGGTTGACCGCCGTCCCCTCGTTCGCGGGGCTGGCGTAGTAGGAGGCGGAAATCTGGAGGTGGAAGCGGTTGTCGCGGAGCGATTCCGACGCTTTCAGATCGAAGCTCTGCACGTCCAGAATGCGCCGCACCAGCCCCTCGTTGTACAGATCGACGACCGAGCCGGTGATGCCGCCCAGGACGAACGAGGCTTTGATGTTTTCCTGCAGCATCCGCTCCCGCAGGAAGCGGGCGACGGCGAGGGACGCGCCGCCGCTCCCCATCTGGAACGAGAGGCCGTCCTTGAAGCGGCCGCTCGCCTCGATGACCTTGCACGCCGTCTCCGCGATGAGGAGTTCCTTCGGGTTTGTCGTGAAGCGGGTCGCGCCCGTCATGATCCCGGCCGGGTCGCCGATTCTGTCCGCCTTGACGATGTAGTTCACCTCCGATTCCGGAATGCCGAAGGGGGCGTTCGGGAAGGGGACGATGTGGTCGGTGATGATGATGGTCTTCTTCGCGTACTGCGCGTCGCACTTCGCGTAGCCCATCGACCCGCACATGATGCCGCTTTCCACATCGCGGGAGTAGCCGTTGGCGTTGCCGTAGGGGTCGCAGGAGGGCGCGCCCAGGAACGCGACGTCGATGGGGAGCGTCCGCGTCTCGATGACGTGCGCGCGGCCGCCGTGGCTGCGGAAGACGACGGGGACGTCCATCAGGCCCCGCGAGACCGCCTCCGCGAGCTCGCCCCGGAGGCCGCTCGTTTCAATCCGGCGGATGACGCCGTTCCGGATGTGCTTCACGAGGGGGGCGTGGCAGTCCGTGAGGGAGGAGGGGGCGAGGGTCAGGTGCTGGAAGCCCATCTCCGCCAGCTTGTCCAGCACCATGTTGACGATGAAGTCGCCGTTCCGGAAGTGGTGATGGAAGGAAATCGTCATGCCGTCCCGGAGGCCGGTGAGGCGGACGGCTTCTTCGAGGCTGCCGACAATTTTGTTGTTCAGACGCTCGCGCTCCGCGAGGGTGCGGGCGTTCTTGATCAGCTTCCCGGGCTTGAAATCGCCGGCGAGGCCGGGGATTTCCTCGCGGCAGGGGATCTGCGGCTGGAGGATGTCTTCGGAAATGGTTGTCGTCATGCGCCTGCCTCCCTGTCAAGAATGTTCATTGTTCGGGCGATGTCCAGGACGCGCTGCGCGCGTTCGACGATGGGCTTGTCGATCATTTTGCCGTTCAGGGAAATGACGCCGCTGCCCTTCGCCTTCGCCTGTTCGATGGCTTCCAGGACGGCGAGGGCTTTCTGCACCTCCTTCTCCGTCGGCGCGTAGATTTCGTGGACAGGCTGGATTTGCCGGGGGTTGATGACGCTCTTCCCGTCGAAGCCGAGCTGCTTGATCAGCGCCACCTCGCGGCGGAAGCCTTCCTCGTTGTTGACGTCGGAGTAGACGGTGTCGATGGCGGCGATGCCGGCGGCGCGCGCCGCCAGCAGCACCATGCTGCGGCCGAAGAGGAGTTCGATTCCCTCCGGCGAGCGGGTTGTCTTCAGGTCGGTCACGTAGTCCTCCGCGCCGATGGCGATGCCGACGAGGCGCTTCGACGCCGTCGCGATCGACTGCGCGTTCAGCGCGCCCGCCGCGCTTTCGATCGCCGCCATCATGCGGGTGGAGCCGACTGCCATGCCGTTCTCCTGCTCGATGCGGGTGATTTCCCTGTCGCAGAGGACGACGTCGTCGGCGGTCTCCGTCTTCGGGAGGCGGATGCCCGCCTTCCCCGTCATGACGATGGCCTCCAGATCCTCGATGCCGAATTCGCTGTCGAGGCCGTTCACGCGGACGAGCAGCTCCTTCCCGCCGTAGTCGATTTTGGTGAGGGCCTCGTGGACGAGGAAGCGGGCGCTGTCCTTCTCCGCGAGGGAGACGGAGTCCTCAAGGTCGAACATGATGCAGTCGGCGGGGTAGATGCCTGCGTCGCGGATCATCCCGGGGTTGTTGCCGGGGACGTAGAGCATGGTGCGTCTGAGCCGGGTCATGCGCAGCCTCCTTTCCCGTTCCAGGGGAACTTCGTCACGCCGGCGGCGCGGCAGGCGGCCGTTTTCACGCGGGCGCGGATGGTGCAGTCCATCGCGCCCTTGTCGACGGCGGTGACGGAGGCGCTCTGGACGCCCAGAGCCTTCAGGGTGGTTTCGATTTCGCGGCGGATCTGCCCGCCGAACTGCTTGATGACGCTGCTTGAGAGGTCTATCGCGATGCCGGTTTCCTGCCGGGGCGAGAGCGTGATCATGATGTCGCTCGACTCCAGGGTTCCGGCGACCGCCGTTTCCACAAGTGTCATGGGTACGCCTTTCGTAAAAAGTAAACTGCGGAGACAGGAAAAACACCCCTGTCTCCGCAGTTCAGGCTTTTATATCCCGTCTTCCGACTCCGGCGCTTCCGCCTTCGTGGAACCCGCCGCCAGCCGCCGTTTCTTCAGCGCGTCCGAGATGAACGGCCACGCGAGGGAGGCGATGGCGAGAATCCAGAGCACGATGCAGATCGGGCTCCCGAAGAACACGGAGAGCGACCCGTCCGACAGCATCATCGATTGTCGGTACGACTGCTCGAACATGTTGCCGACGACGGAGGCGAGAATGAGCGGCGCGACAGGCACCTTGAACTTCTTCAGAACATACCCGATGAGGCCGAGGATGGTGAGGAGGACGAAGTCCATCACGGAGAAGTTGATCGTGTACACGCCGAGGAACGCCATCGCCACGACGAGCGGGTACAGGACGCGCCCGGGAACCGACAGCACGCGGACGATCA
>QMCE01770220.1_pt2 | contig 10085 bp, 8 predicted proteins | sample 1821851 | NCBI WGS metagenome assembly QMCE01 (sample SAMN09453174, study PRJNA476694) | Termite gut metagenome, whole genome shotgun sequencing project. | isolation source: worker | host: Odontotermes sp. | place: South Africa:Pretoria | collected 2016-01-28 | reverse complement strand
CAGTTTTACCGCACTTGTTCCCAAAGTAATCTCTCAGCTTTCAAACGGCGGTGTTTTGCCCTGAATAGCCCTGTTTACAGCGCGTCCTTTTTCTCTCCGGCGGTCTTTAGCGGTGGGTTTTCCACCCCGCGCTATCCTATTCTGGGTCGAAATCTGGGTCAGGAACAGGGGGCGAAAAGAACGTGTTGCGTTTTTCTCTTTTACAAAAGTGCCGACACTGTTGGCACTTTTTAAATTCTCGCAACGCTGTCGCAAGTTATAAGCGCTCGCTCGATAGTATTTTCTATGGAGAACCCCACTCCACCAGCTGGTGGGGAAATATATAAACAAGACACAGAACAACAATTATAGCCTCGTCCTTACCCTCTGCGGATGGCGTCCTCAAAGATTTTGACAAGGTACTCATACTCCGAATACTCGCCGTCCGAGGCCTTGACGAGTGCGTCGCGCACATAGGCGGCGCTGTCTTTAAGCAGCGACTTGTCCATACGAAAGCCGTGCGCCTCCGCAAACTGCGTGGCAAAAGTGATGGTCGTCCGGGTGTTGCCCTCGCGGAACGGATGACATTGCCACAGGGCGGCAGTCAGCTTTGCAAAAGCCTCGGCAGTCTCGTGAACGCCGAGATTAGTCCAATCGGTCGTATTCAGTTTTTTAAGAATCGCAACACAATCACGTTCAATATCATCCGGACCAGAATACCGAACGGTATCGCCGCCGAGGACACGCTCGCCCTTGACAATCGGGATCGTGCGCACGCTTCCAGCCCATTCAAAAATGTCACCGAATATATGCTTATGAATCGCCAGCAGGCGCGGCAAGTTTTTCCAATAGCGGCAGATGGGCTTCGAAGTTCTACATCGGCTAATGCAAAAGCGGTAATGTCCGCCTCGGCGCGCTCCAGCAGTTCTTTGTCCTTGATATTCAGCCGGTTTTTTAAAACCGGCACATCATCATAAAGATATGGATCACGCATTGGCGGCCTCTGCCTTATAATGCTCTATCATGCGTTCGCGGGCGGCAGAAAGCTCGCACTTCCCGTCAATATACTCTCCCATGAGCTTTTTGGCAGTATCGGACGGCTCCGGCGCGTCGAGCGTTGAAAGCGCAATGGCGTCGCTGATATATTTCTCCCGCTGGAGTTTTGTCGTGCCCTGCACGGAATAATCTTTGGCCATGATGGTTCACCTCACGCTATTATTATAGCGCAAAACGCGCGAAATTACAACGAAAACCAGAGCGAGCTCACCGCTTAGTTTTGCGCCGCCCTACTCCACCAGATTGAGGGGAAATATATAAACAAGACGCAGGACAACAAATCTAAACTCCTTGACCGTAGCTATTCAGGTCTTCCTGTGGTATTGTTGCTTGCTGATAGGGAGGGATTTCATGAACGCCGATTATACCGTAGAGCAGTGGGCTGAATATTGGACGGAAATCTACAGCAAGCCAAGCGTCCGCGCCTCAACGCTTGCCGCACAGCGATACCTCTTGAAAAACCACATCATCCCCGGTCTTGGAAAGGTCATATTAACTGACCTGACGCCGGCAAAGGTACGCCGATTCTTAGAGCGCTGTCGCGCCTCCGGCAGTCATCGCCCGAACAGCGCCGCCTATCCGGGATTATTGGACGAAACCATGCGCCATATTGACTGTCTGCTAAATCAATGTTTGGCACAAGCGGTTCGAGACTGCCTGATCGCCGAGAATCCGGCGAGCGGTCTTGCCTGCGGTTCAATGAAACCGGCGCAGACGCAGAATATACTGACTGCCGATGAGATTAAGGCATATTTGACCGCCGCTGACAGCCTACATATGCCGCCAATGTTCACCTTGGAATTGGCGACCGGTCTGCGAGAGAGCGAGCTGCTGACCCTGCTGTGGAGCGATCTTGACGCCGATAAGCAGACGCTGACAGTTGTAAAGCACAGGAGTACGGATAGCAAAACCATTACCGGCAACACAGACCCCGAGCCAGAGAGCCGGACAATTCCTCTTCCTGCGCTTATCGTCAATCTGCTCAACGCAGAACATACAAAGCATCCGAGCAGTCCCTGGATGTTTATTCATCCGGTGAGCCTAAAGCCGTATTCGCCCAACATGGTGAGGCTCATGCATGAGAAAATCCTCCGTAAATCCGGGCTACATCACATCCGATTCCTTGATCTCCGCCACACCTTCGTTTGCACGCTTTCGGATATTTTAGGGCAAACCCGCACGAGTATCACGCGGAAAAACTATGCGGCATACTTGCCGGAAAAGGAGCGGAAAGTTACGATTCGCGAGAAACAGGCCGCCGCGGATGCTGTGGCGCAGGCGTTCAGATTTGAGCGGCGATTTCAGCGCGCTAAACTGTAAAATTAGTTCCTGCCGTGCGGCGAATTCACTTGAGAAAAGCGCCCTCGTGTAATATAATAAGAATAATTATGTCGAACTACGGAGAACCGTGGTTGCGGAAAAGGTGGAGCATAATCATGACCAATAAGCAGTTTAAAAACCTTAAAGACCGCCTGTGGAACGGCGCGGATTTGCTTCGTGCCAACTCCGGGCTTAAATCCAACGAATACGCAACTCCCATCTTAGGGCTTATCTTTCTGCGCTTTGCGGAGAGTAAATATTGCAAGTACGAAGACGACATCAATGCCGAGTTTGAGAAAACCAAGGGAACGCGCGTCGAGCGTCCCATTCACGAGATTGCCATTGAGAAGTGCGGTTATTACCTACCGCCGGAGGCAAAATTCGATTATCTGCTAAACCTGCCAGAGTCGGAAAATCTCTCTGAGAAAACCAAGACGGCGATGGAGGAAATCGAAAAATACACTGCCGAGCTTGCCGATACATTGCCAAAGGATGTGTATTACAGCGTCAACAGTGCGGATGACCCGCAGGTGCTTTCTAAGCTATTCAAGGTTTTCAAAGATATTCCCACAGATGTGAGTCTTGATATATTCGGCGAGATTTACGAGTACTTCCTTGGCAAGTTTGCATTGGCCGAAGGGCAAGGCGGCGGCGAGTTCTTCACGCCGTCTACCGTCGTGCAGTTTATGGTTGAAGTTCTCGCACCGACCGAGGGCGAAATCTTCGACCCCGCTTGCGGTTCGGGCGGTATGTTCGTGCAAACGGCGCACTATATCGCGCGGCACTACGCTGCTGGACACGACATAAACCTCCGCGCTTATGGCGTGGAGAAAACGGGGGCGACGGTCAAACTCGCCAAAATGAACCTTGTTCTTAACAACGTGCGCGGCACGATCACCGAGGCAAATTCCTATTACCGCGACTCTTATGAGTCCTTCGGGCGGTTCAGCTACGTTATGGCTAATCCTCCGTTCAATGTGGACGAGGTGGAGCTTGACCAAGTGAAGGCACAACCGCGATTCAATACATACGGCGTGCCGCAGAATAAAACGAAAAAGTCCAAAGGTGACGCGAAAGAAACCGTTCCCAACGCAAATTATCTGTGGATTAACCTCTTTGCCACCTCGCTGGGTGAGAATGGCCGCGCCGCGCTGGTTATGGCTAACTCCGCCTCCGACGCAGGCAACAGCGAGAAGGACATCCGCACTAAGTTGATTGAAAGCGGCGTTATAAGCCAGATGGTAACGCTACCCTCTAATATGTTTACCAGCGTAACGCTTCCCGCGACGCTGTGGTTTTTCGATAACGCCAAGTCGAGGAAAGACGAAATTCTGTTCATCGACGCGCGGAATATCTTCACTCAGATTGACCGCGCCCACCGCAAATTCTCTGACGAGCAGATTAAAAACCTCGCCATTATCACGCGCCTGTATGAGGGCAAAACCGACGAATACGCCACGCTGCTGGAAGAATACTGTGCCGCGCTTGCCGCCGCACCGGAAACCTCTGACGACGAGGACGTTATGCCGAAAGCCTACTGGCAGGAGCAGATTGATTGGCTGACCTCCCGCTTCCCCGACGGCGTATATGCCGACGTTGTCGGGCTGTGCAAAGCCGCGAAGCTCGAAGGCGAAAGAATATGTAGAAGAAGTATTTCATGCCGGGGCCTTTTTGCCCGTTGTAGCGCAGCATGAGGGGCAGCGCCCCGATCATCAGCCACTGGGTGGGGAAGCCTCCGCCGCCGAGCTTAAAAAGCTGAACGAAGAAGCCCATGCATTAGAAGGGACGATTGCAGCAAATTTGCAATCGCTGGTGGGTGGCGTATGAGTAACATAAATCCAGCTATTTCTGATGCTTTGTTACAATTTAGTGAGAAGATGAAACAAATAATGCTTCCATACAATGAGGCGATGCAGCGTTTTAGCGAGATTGCATATAGGGTATCTGAGGCAATGAAGCCTTGGCGTGATCTTGCTATTGAGTTAGCCCCTGAGATTATAAAAACGGCGCGTATTATGGATTCCCTTCACCGTATGAGAGAATCTCAATTTGTTTATTGGGACAGGCTCTCGGATGATTTTATGGATGCTCTGCTCTCTGAAGAAAACACAAACAAAGTGCTCCGAAAAATCTGTCTTGCAGATAAAGCACTATCTATTTCTGCGCCCATAGCAGCTATTGCAAGCCATGATTTGATGCAGAGACGATATAAGCGTTTGTTTGAGCAATCTATAAACGTATACAACCAAAAGGGCTATGAGATTTCTGCTGTCGGGCTATTTGCTATAATAGATGGGCTTTTATCAGATATGAGCGGCAATTTTGGAACAAAGATGTTTAGCAGGGCGGATAAATTGCTTAAAAAAATTGAAGAAGCCGATGATTCCAACTTTGACGACTCTGATATCTCTATTTTGGCGCTGACATGGACCTTCCGTGACACTATGGTATCTATCAGTGAAAGCATTGGGTTTGATGGGGAAGAACCTAAAAATCTCAATCGCCATTGGACAATGCATGGTCGCTCACGGCGTAGAAAGACGCAGTTAGACTGTATAAAATTAATTCGCTTTATATATGGACTACTCACCATATATGATTATGGAAATAAGGTGGATGGCTTATGAAATATAAATAGCTTTCCCAAGTAGCAAAATACCGCACAGACCGAATCACTGCCTCAAAAGTCAATGACGGCAATTATATCTCCACCGAGAATATGTTGCCAGATAGAGGCGGCTTAGTCAACGCTTCCACCGTGCCGGATGCAAAGACTTTTTTGAAGTATGCACCAGAAGATGTGCTGTTGTCGAATATCCGTCCGTATTTTAAGAAAATATGGTTTGCCAATACTACAGGTGGCTGCTCAAACGATGTATTGGTGGTTAAGCCGTTTGATGTGGACGCGAAGTTTCTCTATTATGTTTTATCGGATAATAATTTCTTCAATTACTCTACGGTCGCGTCCAAAGGGACAAAAATGCCGCGTGGCAGTAAACCGGCAATCATGAAATATCTCGTACCGGATGTTGATACGACTACCCAGACCTGCATTGCGGACATCCTCTCCGCATACGACGACGCGATTGAAAACAACAACCGCCGCATTGCCTTGCTTGAAAAGGCGGCGCTGGAGCTTTACCGCGAGTGGTTTGTACGCTTCCGTTTTCCGGGACATGAGACGGCGAAGTTCGAGGGTGACCTGCCGAAGGGGTGGGAACGAACTAAATTCAAGGGCAACATCTCATATGTCACGGGTAAGCTTGACTCGAACGAAATGGTCACAGATGGAGCATATAACTTCTACACTTGTGCAAAAACAGTTTCCCGCACCGATACATTCTGTTTCGATGGAGAGTGCGTCTTGCTTGGTGGTAATAACGCTACAGGTGACTTTTCGTTGTTTTATGCGCATGAAAAACTAAATGCATATCAGCGAACCTATATTGTAACGCCTTTGACGGATCTTGTTTCTTGCCCATATATTTACTTTGTTTTAAAAGATTACCTTTACGTATTCAAAACCGCCAGCACGGGTGCAGCAACGAAGTTTCTCACTAAACTCATGCTGGACAATTTCTACATCATTCTCCCTACAAGGAGAATAGCGAAATCATATGAACAGATTGCTACTAAGGTATTTGACGAAATAGTAAATCTGAAATTGCAATCTCAAAACCTCGCTCGTCAGCGCGACCTGTTGCTGCCGCGCCTCATGAGTGGGAGACTGGAGGTATAGGTTATGCCGAAGATTATCACCGAGGATATGATAGAGCAAGCGGCCATCGAGTTGTTGCAAGTGGAGTATAACTATACGCCGCTCATGTGCTATACCGAAAAGCCAGAAATCCTGCCAGACGGAACAGACCGCGCGGATAAAAAGCAGACTGTTTTGCCGCAGGTGCTGTTAGAGCGGCTGTGCGCCATCAATCCCGATATACCGCAAGAGATCGTCAAGCTGAAAGCGGACGAGCTGTGCCGTATACATATCGGCGAGCCGCTTCTGGCGAATTATGAAAATTACCGCATGGTGCGAAACGGCGTCACCGTGGAATATAAGAAGGACGGGCGCGTCACGCACGGGCGACTGCGCCTTGTGGATTTCGATATACCGGAAAATAACAGCTACATAGCAGCCTCGCAGATGTGGATTCGCGGTGAGGTGCATTGCGCAGACCCGACTTGATCCTTTTTGTCAACGGTCTGCCCTTTGTGTTTATAGAACTGAAAAACAGCAACATCAACGTCAAGAACGCTTATGACAAGAACCTCATCGACTACCGCCGCGACATTCCGTGGTTATTCAATTTCAACCAGATATGCGTCCTTAGTAACGGCATGGAGACGCGCCTTGGCAGTTTTTCAGCGGGCTATGAGTTCTTCTTCGAGTGGCTGAAATTGGACAGCGAGAAAGAAACCCCCAACCGCGCCGCCATCCGAGAGGATTGCGTGAGCTTGGAGTATTTCATTCGCGGTCTCTGCAAGCCGGAGACGCTACTGGATTATATCGAAAACTTCATCCTGTTCGATTCCCGCAAGGGCGGCATTATCAAAAGCAAGATTATCGCCAAGAACCACCAGTTCCTCGGCGTCAATAACGCTTACGAGGCCTTCCAACACCGTGCGGAAAACCACGGCAAACTGGGTGTGTTCTGGCATACGCAGGGCAGCGGCAAAAGCTATTCGATGGTCATGCTGGCGAGGAAGATATGGCAAAAATGCGAGGGCAATTTTACTTTCCTTATCGTTACCGACCGCGATGATTTGGACGGGCAGATTTATAAAACCTTCCTGCGTTCAGGCTTTATGGGCGAGGAAGAAAAGGTGCAACCCGCCTCTGCCGCGAAACTGCGCGAGGAACTGGCGACCAACAAAGGCATCCTCTTTACCCTCATTCACAAATTCCGCTATGACAAGGGCAAGAAATATCCTGTTCTTTCAGAGCGAGGCGACATTGTTGTGTTCGTAGACGAGGCGCACAGGACGCAGTATAAAGACCTCGCGGAAAATATGCGCACGGGTCTTCCCAGCGCGCAGTATATCGCCTTTACGGGGACGCCGCTACTCGGCAACAAGCGGCTCACCAACCAATGGTTCGGCGATTATGTCAGTGAATATAACTTTGCCGAATCCATCAAGGATAACGCTACCGTCCCGCTTTATTATGTGAAACGGGTGCCGGAGGTAGAGCTGAAAAACGACTTCTTGGAGAGTGATTTCGCCGACATTTTGGAGAGTGAAAATCTCACAGATGCAGAACAGCGGCGGCTTGAAAACACCTATTCGCAGGAGATGGAGGTCATTAAGCGCGATGACCGATTGGACGCTGTGGCTCAGCATATTGTCTACCACTTTCCGCGCCGTGGTTTTCGCGGCAAGGGCATGGTGATTTCGGTTGATAAATTCACCGCAGTCACAATGTATGACAAGGTGCAGCATTATTGGCGGGAGGAAATAAAAAACTTCAATGCGCAGATTTCCGCGTCCACAGACGAGCCAGAAAGATTGCGTCTCAAAGATATTGTGGATTATATGCGCCGTGTGCAAATGGCTGTTGTCATCAGTGAGGAAGCGGACGAAGAAAAGAAGTTCGCGGGCAAAGGGCTTTCTATCAGGCCGCACCGCGACCGCATGAACTTGATTGATGAGAACGGCGCGGACATTGAAGATAATTTCAAGGACGCAGAACATCCGCTCTCACTGGTGTTTGTCTGTGCCATGTGGCTGACGGGATTTGACGCACCGTCGGTCTCGGCGTTGTACCTCGACAAGCCCATGAAAGGCCACACCCTCATGCAGACAATCGCGCGGGCGAACCGCGTCTTTCCGGGCAAAGAAAACGGCATTATTGTGGACTTCCTCGATGTTTTCAAATACCTCAAACGCGCCCTCGCGGACTATGCCTCCGACGATACTGGACTCATGCCCGTAAAAGACATTGAAAAGCTGCTTGACCAGCTAAATGAGGCTATCCACATGACGCTTGTCTATCTCACAGCGCACGAGATAGATTTGAGCCTTGTGCTGACTGATACAAACACATTTAAGAATCTCTCGTTGTTCGGCGATTTTGCGAATATTATCGTCGGCAACGACGACGTGCGCAACGAGTTCAACATGCTGGCCAATACGGTGGACAGCCTGTATGAATCGCTGCGTCCCGATATTTTCAAGATGGATTTCGACCCGTGCTATAAGGAGGCGATTCTCTACCTGCAAGGCGTGGTTCAGGGTAAAATCCGTCCCGAAAAGCTGGATGCGGCCAGAGGGCGCATCAGCGACCTGCTCGACCAGAGTGTTCTTGTCGCCGAGGAAGCGCGGACATTTACGATAAATGAGAGCGGCAAGGAGATTGACATCTCTAAAATGGATATTGAGGAACTGCGCGAAAAGTTCAAGCACATGAAAAACCGCAACCTCGAAATTGCCGATTTGCGCGAGCATATCGAGAAGAAGCTCACGCAAATGCTGCACCGTAACGTTACCCGCACTGGATTCGCCGAGCGATTCCGGCATATCATTGAGGCTTATAATGCGGGCGGCTCTCAAAATGACGACTTTTACGAGAAAATCCTCAAATTCATGGAGGAGTTGCGCGCCGAGGATGAACGGCACATCAAAGAGGAGCTTTCCGAAACGGAGCTTGAACTTTTCGACCTGCTCCGTAAAGAAAAACTCACGCAGGACGAAGAAAAGCGTGTGAAATTGGCGGCCAAGACGCTTTATGAAACGCTGCTCGCCAAGAAAACTGAGCTTTTCATTGTCGGCTGGCAGAACGATGAGCAACCAAAACAACGGGTTAAAACGGCGATTCAGCAGGTGCTGAATGATACATTGCCGGATTGCTACGACCGCATGATTTTCTCGCAAAAGCGCGACGTGGTGTTTGGGCATATCGTTGACCAGGCGATGATGGGCTACGCTTGGGTGGCGGCATAATGCGCTAAGGAGGTGCGAGTTCCATGGGCGTTGCTGATGAATATAGGGCGATTTATAAGCGTGAAATGGAAGCCCCAGTGAATGGGCTTATATACGTATAACTCGCCAGTCAGTAAGACCTATCAATTTCGCCCCTTTAGGCATAACTACGAGGAATGTGATGGTACCTGTGCAGACAATTGTGCTGAGAAACTCGGTGCATTACTAAGAAAAGACCTTGTTTTTTATGCTTATGGAGAAGATGAGATCGTAAAGAATACAAACAATGGTTTATTCTCAAACTTGGAACAGGCATCTGTTTACGCATACAAGAGTCGCCTTCCAAATCGGCCTGCTAAAATTGACGGATTACCAGGCGAAGTCCTTTTGGATTTACTCATTCAGAATATGTTACCTAACGCCTATAAACTCGCCGCTCGCACACTTTTTAGGCAACAAGACAACAACGAGATTAAAGGCTATGATCTCACCTATTTTTCGTTGGAAAATGGAAGCGTTTCTCTTTGGCTTGGACAGCCCAAAATGGGGACAAAAAACTATTGTAAAACGAGTATCGACAAAGATCTCATCGAGAAATTCACAAAGGAATACCTCAGCAAGCAAATATTTTTTATTTGCGAAAAGAGTGCGGAAATGACCGACGAGTGTAAGCGTCTGACTGCTGAAATGACTGAAATTAGCTTTGCCACTATTCAAAACAGTCCTAAAGCACGAGCGCAGAGCCTGGTTCAATATTTTACACGCAAAAATATAACGGTCAATATACCATATTTAATGGCCTACGGCGAAGG